>Ga0308175_100002175_pt1 | contig 13368 bp, 11 predicted proteins | sample PhyCR1_3_FD_203893 | JGI IMG/M metagenome (GOLD analysis project Ga0308175, IMG submission 203893) | Soil microbial communities from UC Gill Tract Community Farm, Albany, California, United States - DLSLS.C.R1 | ecosystem: Environmental > Terrestrial > Soil > Agricultural land | place: USA...
GAGGGCCGTCGCGATCTCGACCCAGCGGTCGTTCGGGATGTGCGCGCCGGCAACGCTCGTCGTGCGGCCGAGCCACGAGGGCGCGGGGAACGGCCGCGCGTCGTTGCCCCAGATCGCGACGACGAGTGCGGAGACGGCGAGTGCGAGGCCGACCGTGACGAGCACTTGCTCGATGTGTCGCTTGTAGAGCGGGCGGATCAGCACGAGCTCGACGAGCGCAGCGAACACCCCGCCGACGACGAGCCCCGCGAGTGCCCCGAGTAGGAAACGCGGCAGCACCGAGACTCCCGCGAGCTTTGACTCGGCGAACCAAGCGCCGTAGGCGCCGACGGTCAGGAACGCGCCGTGCGCGAAGTTGAGGACACCCATCAGCCCGTAGATCAGCGAGAGCCCGGACGCGATCAGGAAGTACATCGCCCCGAGCCCGAGGCCCGTGATCGTCAGGAGGACGAAGGTGCTCATCCGACGCCCAGCATCCGGTTGACCATCGGCTTGTCGGCTAGCAGCTCTCGTGCCGGGCCGATGTGGACGACGCGCCCCGTGTCGAGGACGACGACGTCGCGTGCGACGCGCGCAACGACGCCGAGGTTCTGCTCCACGAGCAGGACCGTCGTCAGCTCCGACACTCGCTCGAGGACGCGTGCAACCTCGGTGACGAGGAGCGGCGCCAGTCCCTTCGTCGGCTCGTCAACGAGGAGGACGTGGTTGTCATTCAGCAGAGCTCGCGCGATGGCCACCATCTGCTGCTGTCCGCCGGAGAGGGTCCCCGCCTGCTGCTTCGCCCGCTGCTTCAACTCCGGGAAGAGCTCGTACACGAGCCCGTATCTCGGCTCCGCATCGCGCTCTGCGAGACGCAGGTTCTCCTCCACCGTCAGCCCCGCGAAGACGTCGCGATCCTCCGGCACGTAGCCGACACCGCGCCGGACAATCCTGTGCGTCGCCGCCGCCTGGATGCTCTCGCCTGCGAGCTCGACGCGACCGCGCCGGTCGACGAGCCCCATCAGCGCGCGCAGGGTCGTGGTCTTGCCGACGCCGTTGCGGCCAAGGAGCGCGGTGACGCCGCCGTCGGCGACGTCGAAGCTGACCCCCTGCAGGATGTGCGACTCACCGAGATGCACGTGCAGATCGGACACGGAGAGGATCGGGGTCACAGGGCCTCCCCGAGATACGCCTGCTGGACGGTCTCGTTGCGCATGATCTGCTCGGGCGTGTCGACGGCGAGGAGGCTGCCGTGGTGCAGCACCGCGATCCGCTCCGCGAGGCCGGTGACGACCTCCATGTGGTGCTCGACCATGAGCACGGTCTTGCCTTCCGCGTGCACGGAGCCGATCAACTCCACGAGCTCCGGGACGTCCTCCATCGAGACCCCCGCCATCGGCTCGTCGAGCAGGATCACGCGCGGGTTGCCGGCGAGGAGCATCGCCAACTCGAGCTTCCGCTTGTCGCCGTGCGAGAGTAGTCCCGCGTGGGTTGCACCGCGGCGGCCGAGCCCGACCCGCTCGAGTGCCCACTGCGCCTTGTCGACGGCCTCGCGCACGCGCACGGCACGGCGCCAGACGCGCATGGTGCCGCCGAGCGCCGCCTCCGCCGCGAGGCGGACGTTCTCCTGCACGGGAAGCAACGGGAACACGTTCGAGACCTGGAAGGTCCGGCCGAGGCCGGCGCGCGTGCGCAAGAACGGCGGCTGGCCGGTGATGTCGACCCCATCGAGCTCGACCTGCCCACGCGTCGGGCGCAGGAGGCCGGAGACGAGGTTGAAGAGCGTCGTCTTGCCCGCGCCGTTCGGCCCGATCAGGCCGAGCAGCTCGCCCTCGCGGACCTCGAGCCCGACACCGGAGACGATCGTCGCGCCTCCGATGTCGAGCCCGAGATCGCGCGTGGCGAGGATCGGGTCTGCGCTCACGCGCCGCTGCTCGCCGATCGCCTTCCTAGCCCCTCATCGGGGCGACCGGCGGCGCGGTCGCGTACGACGACGCCGTTCCGAGCACCTGTGCGACGAGACGGTTGCCCTTCTTGACGAGCTTCACGCGGAACATCGGCTGGAGGAGCGCATGATCCTGCGGACGAACAGCCGAGAAGCCCTTCGGGCCGAGAAACTTGTAGCCCTCGAGCGCCGAGACCATCTTGTCGACGTTGTCCGAGCTCGCCCTCAGCGCGTGCACGATCATCAGCGCCGCGTTGAAGCCGTCCGGCGTGAAGAGGTCGGGCGTCTGGCCGCGCTTGCGCATCTGCTTGACGAGCCAGTCGTTGACCTTGTTCTTCGGTGCCGTAGAAACGTAGTGCGAGAGGAAGTGGATCTTCGTCGCCTCGTCGCCGAGCGTCGACCACGTCGCGCGCTCCGCGAGACCGGTGACGACGTCCGGGCCGTTGAACACGTTCTGCTGGTCGAGGGCCTTCCACATCGCCCCGGCGGTCGTACCCGCCCACGCGACGAAGATCAGATCGGCGTTCGCGTTCTTCGCCTGCTGGGCGAACGGCGTGAAGTCCGTCGCCGTCAACGGCACCGAGATCTCCGAGACCTTGTGCCCCTTGCTCCCGAGCACGGCCTTGACGGCGGCGTAGTTGCCGTGGCCGAAGACCGAGTCCTGGTCGAAGACGACGACCTTCTTGCCCGCGCCCTTGAGGAACGAGTTGGCGGTGTAGACGTCCTGCAGCGTCTGGCGGCCCGAGCGGAACGTGTACTTGTTCACGCCGGTGATCGCGTCGGACGCGGCCGGGCCGGAGATGAAGAGGATGTGGTTCTGCGCCGCGAGCGGAGCGACCTGCAGGGCGACGCCCGAGGACACGCTCCCGGCGAGGATCTTGTACCCCTGGCCGATCAGGTCCTTCGCCGCGTTGACTGCGGCCGCCGGATCCGTCTTGTCGTCGACGAGCTTGAGATTGACCGCCTTGCCGTTCACCTTGCCGGTGCCGTTCGTGGCGTACCTGAGGCCGAGCTTCAGTCCCTCGACGTACTCCGCCCCGTAGGCGGCGAGCAGCCCCGTCCGCGAGTAGACGATGCCGACGTTGTACGAAGCCTCCGACTGGTGCGACCGCGCCGCAACCGTCGCGGTCCCGCCGAGCAGCATGAACAACGCCACGCCGAGCAGGACCTTCGTGAAGCGATGACGCATGAGATGCATCCTCCTGATCAGATAGAAACCTGAGACCCGATTCAGGTGTAAGTTCTGGCGGATCGGGAGCGTCGTGTCAAGTGAAAGTTGCGTCGCTTTTGGCACCAAATCGGCGCGAACGCTGAGTGGTGCTGGGGTACACCATCCCTATGGAGCCGCAAAGCGTCCGTCTGCACATCCAGATGGGCCCGCACATGCATCGCCACCTCGTGGTCGAGGCGAACCGAACCGGCCTCTCCGTTGCCGAGTTGATCCGGCGCGCCGTCGAGGAGGTGTACGCGACGCAGCGCCGGCCGCGGTTGCAAGGCTGGCAGGCCTCCCTCGGATTCTGGCGCAGGCCGGACGCGGCCGTCACCGGACGGAGGCCCGGAATCAGGCTGAGCGACTAGCGGGAGTCGCTTACGCGGACTCTTCGGCGAGCTCGTCGGGCTCGACGTCCGCGCCCGCGCTCGTCACGAGCGTCGGCTTGAGACCCTTCTCGATCGTCTCCTTCGTGATCACGCACTTGGAGACGTCCTTGCGTGAAGGAAGCTCGAACATCACGTCGAGGAGCGCGTTCTCGATGATCGAACGGAGGCCGCGGGCTCCGGTCTCCCGGTCGAGGGCTTTGTCTGCGATCGACCACAGCGCGTCCTCGGTGAAGACGAGGTCGATCGAGTCGTAGTTGAAGAAGCGCTGATACTGGCGGGTGAGCGCGTTCTTCGGCTCGGTCAGGATCTGAACGAGGTCGTCGCGCTTGAGCTGGTGCACCGCCGAGAGCACCGGCAGACGACCGATGAACTCCGGGATGAGACCGAAGTTCAGGAGATCCTCCGGCATCACCTCGCCGAGCAGCTCCGCGCTCTCGGCGTCGCGCTTCGCCGAGATCTCGCGGCCGAAGCCGATCGCGTTCTTGCCGACGCGCTTGGCGATGATCTTGTCGAGGCCGGCGAAGGCGCCGCCGCAGATGAAGAGGATGTTCGTCGTGTCGATCGAGAGGAACTCCTGGTGCGGGTGCTTGCGGCCGCCCTGCGGAGGCACCGATGCGACCGTCCCCTCGAGGATCTTGAGGAGCGCCTGCTGCACCCCTTCGCCCGAGACGTCGCGCGTGATCGACGGGTTGTCCGCCTTGCGCGCGATCTTGTCGACCTCGTCGATGTAGATGATCCCCGTCTCGGCCTTCTTGATGTCGAAGTCGGCGGCCTGGATCAACTTCAGCAGGATGTTCTCGACGTCCTCGCCGACGTAGCCGGCCTCGGTGAGCGCGGTCGCGTCCGCGATCGCGAACGGCACGTTGAGGATCCGTGCGAGTGTCTGGGCGAGGTGCGTCTTGCCGCAGCCTGTGGGGCCGAGCAGCAGGATGTTCGACTTCTGTAGCTCGACCTCGCCGTCCTCGGCGCCCATCTGCACGCGCTTGTAGTGGTTGTAGACGGCGACCGACAGCGTGCGCTTCGCCTCTTCCTGCGAGACGACGTACTCGTTCAGCGCCGAGTAGATCTCCATCGGGCGCGGCAGGTTCGCGAGGTCGAGCGAGCTCGGTGTCGTGAGCTCCTCGTCGATGATCTCGTTGCAGAGATCGATGCACTCGTCGCAGATGTAGACGCCGGGACCGGCGATCAGCTTCTTGACCTGCCGCTGCGACTTGCCGCAGAAACTGCAGAGAAGCTGTTCGTTGCCTTCGCTTGCGCGCGCCATCCCGTGTCTCCTTTTACCCCGGATCGCCCGGTTTGGCTAGGCCGCGGCCTCAGCGCGTGTCGTATCGCGGTGGGTGATGACCGTGTCGATGATGCCGTACTCCACTGCTTCTACTGGGCTGAGGAAGAAGTCTCTCTCCATATCGCGTGAAATCTCTTCCTGGGTCTTGCCGGTGTGCTCGGTGTAGATCTCCTCCAGACGGCGCTTGAGGCCGATCACCTCGCGGGCCTGGATCTCGATGTCGGTGCCCTGCCCCTGGAACCCGCCGGACACCTGGTGGATCAGGATCCGTGAGTTCGGCAGCGACATGCGCTTCCCTCTCGCGCCGCCGGCGAGGAGCAGCGAGCCCATGCTCATGGCAATGCCCACGCAGATCGTCTGCACGTCGGGCTTGATGAACTGCATCGTGTCGTAGATGGCGAGGCCGGAGTACACGGAGCCGCCGGGCGAGTTGATGTAGAGGAAGATGTCCTTCTCGGGATCCTCCGACTCGAGGTGCAGGAGCTGGGCGATGATCAGGTTCGCGATCTGATCGTCGACGGGCGTCCCGAGGAACACGATGCGCTCGGACAGCAGGCGCGAGTAGATGTCGAAGGCGCGCTCGCCGCGCGAGGTCTGCTCAACGACCATGGGAACTAGTGGCATGTCGATCTCACTCCTTGCGGCCGGGGGTCCATAGCTTCGGGGCTTCGTCCGCCTGATCCTTCTCGGGCGTCCAGATGCTCTCGCGCGCCTCGTGGAGGTCGGGCGCGATCGGCTTCACCTCGGCCGCGATGCGGTCGAGGGCTTTCTTCAACCTGATGTCGTCACGGACGCGGTCTGCGCCGCCCTGTGCGACGAACTCTTCGATGTCCTCGTCGCTCTCGCCGGCGGCCCGCAGCTCCTCGCGGATCTCGTCGTCGTCGACCTCGATCCCGAGCTTGTCGGCGACGGCCTCCAGCACGAGCTCGCGGGAGACCGACATCGACGCTTCCGCGCGCAGGCGCTCCTGCAGCACCTCCGGTGTCTGCCCGGTGAGCTGCAGGTACGAGGCGGCGTCGACGCCGCGCGCCTCGAGCGTGCGGCCGAGCCCGTTCAGGAGCTCGCGTGTCCGTGCCTCGACGAGCGGGCCGGCCGCCTGGAAGTTGGTCGCGCGCACGAGCTCGTCGATCGCGGCGGCGCGGAACAGGCCCTCCAGCTCGTCGTCGATCTGCGCGCGCAACCGTCCTTCGATGTCGGCACGCAGCTCGGCGAGGGTGTCGAACTCGGTTCCCGCCTTCGCGAGGTCGTCGTCGAGCGGCGGCAGCACGGGCTCCTTCAGCTCCTTGAGCGTGACCGTCGCGGTGCGGCGCGCGCCGGTCGCGAGCTCGTATGCGATCTCGCGGCTCTCGCCGACGGAGAGCCCGCGAATGCCGGTCTCGATCTCCTCGACGAGCCGGTCCGAGCCGAGCTCGACGATGTAGTCGCGCTGCGCGGAGCCATCCTCGGGGACGAGGTCGATGACGGCAGTGTCGCCGTCCTGCGCCGGGCGCCCTTCGACCGGGACGAGCGCGGCAGCGATGCGCTGCACCATCTCGAGCTCGCCGCGCACGGCCTCCTCCGGCACCTCCGCCTCGTGCTTCGGCACCTCGAGCGTCGTCCAGTCCGCCGGCTCGGGCTTCGGCTGCACCTGGACGGTCGCGGAGAAGCGCCAGTCGGAGGTCTCCGACGGCAGGTCGTACTCGTACTCCGGCTGCGCGACCGGGTTGACGCGCGCGACCGTCGCCGCGTTCCAGAACCAGCCGCCGATGTGACTCTCGACGGCCTCCGCGTAGAGACGCTCCTTGCCGATTCGCTGCAGGAGCAGAGGCATCGGCACCTTGCCGCGCCGAAACCCCGGGATGCGGACCGTCGCGGCGAGATCGTTCGCCGCATGCTCGACCGCGTGATGCAGGTCGTGCGCCGTCACGTCGACGGTCAGCTTGACCTTGTTCTCGGGGAGTTCCTGTACCTGCGCGGGCATCGGTCCGGCCATTGAACCAGACCTGTACCTTGCTGGGCCGTGGACGTCGAGGCCGCGATCCGTGCGCGCAGGACGCACAAGCAGTACGGCCCGCAGCCCGTTTCGAACAAGACTCTGCGGGCGCTCCTCGACCTGGCCCGGTTCGCACCGAATCACAAGCTGACCCAGCCGTGGCGCTTTCGCGTCCTCGGCCCGGCGATCCGGGCGCAGATCGAAACGCTGGCCGGCGAGCAGGAGGCGGTGAAGCTCCGCCGCGCGCCGACCCTCGTACTCGCGACGGCGGTCCTCTCGGGAGACCCGCTCGCCGACGAGGAGGACCTGCACGCGACCGCCTGCGCCGTCTACGCGGTCCTGCTCGGCGCGACGGCGCGGGGGCTGGCGTCGTACTGGCGAACGCCCAAGTGCCTGCGCGAGCCCGACGTGCGCGCGTCACTCGACCTCGGCCGCGACGAACGCGTGGTCGCGCTGATCCACCTCGGCCCGGCACTCGGCGAGCCGCCCGGGAAGGTACGCGCGCCGCTCGACGCGATCGTCGAATTCGTGCCGTAGCCAGCCGCGCCTGGCGCTATGTTTGACAGCAGATGCGGGCGAACGAGCCCTCCCGCCCCGTCGGTGCCTGGCGCAGCGGCTGGCGGCGGCTGCGAAGAGACCGCCGCAGCTTTCTGTCGCTCCTCGTCGTCTGCGCGATCGTGCTGCTCGGAGTGTTCGGAGGCGCGGCGGTGTCGCAGCTCGTCGGCCACGACGGCGACACGCCGTTCGCATTCGCGTCGAGCACGAACAATCGTGCCGTCGGTCCGTGGACGCACGTGCCGGCACCCGCCCAGACGAGGCTCGGCGAGTTCGGGAACCTGCTGCCGCCGCCGCGAGGGACGAAGACGACGTTGTTCGTCCTCGGATCAGACGGTCCGCTCGGCCGTGACGAGCTGATCCGCCTGCTCGACGGCCTCCGCACCTCGCTGGAGATCGCGATCGGCGCGCTCCTCGTCGCGCTCGCGATCAGCGTCCCGCTCGGGACGCTGGCCGGCTACTTCGGCGGGTTCGTCGATGCCGCCGTGTCGCAGCTCACCGAGACGATCATGGCGTTTCCGCTCCTCCTCTTCCTCCTCTTCGCGAACAGGTACCTGATCGGAGACCTTCGGTCCGTGGGGTGGGGCTCATACGTGCCGGAGGGAGCGCCCGCCGAAGCGGTGCTGATCGGAGCTTTCACCGCCTTCTACCCGACGCGCCTGATCCGCAGTCACCTGTTCGTCCTGCGCAACGCGGAGTTCGTCGAGGCCGCGCACATGGTCGGTGCATCGACGTGGCGCATCCTCCGGCAGCACTTGCTTCCGCACCTGGCGCCGACGCTCCTTGTCTGGGGCGCGGTCGCTATCGGCACCAACATCCTCGCGGAGGTCGGCTTGAGCTTTCTCGGCGTGGGCGTGCAGGTGTCGACCCCGACGCTCGGGTCGCAGCTCTCGACGGTGTGGGGGACGATCTACAACCCGCAGGCCTACGACGGCCGGCTCTACACGCCCTGGCAGACGGTCTTTCCGATGGTCACGATCGTTGTCACCGTCGTGTCGCTCAACCGGCTCTCGGAAGCGGTGCGGCGCGCGCTGGAGCCCCGGGTGCTGCGGTGAGAGCGGCGAACTACCTCGTCCGGCGCGTCGTGCGCGGGGTGCTGACCCTGCTGACGATGATCGCGGTCACGTTCGTTCTGTACTTCGCGATCGAGACACAGCCGCCGGTGGGGCAGTACTTCCCGGCCGTGACGCACGGAACGCCGCCGACCGCGCATCAGGTCGCCCTGGTGCGCCACGTCTTCTACCTCGACCGTTCGAAGATCGGCCTGTACCTGCACTACGTCTCGCACCTCGCACGCGGCGATTTCGGCCGCTACTCGACGATCGAGGACGGCCGGATCGTCGAAGGCGCGATCATCCCGCCGTACCAGCAGCTCCGCACGACGCTCTCGATCCTGATCGGCGGCGCTGTACTCGTGCTGCTTCTCTCCTTGCCGCTCGGGGCAATCTCGGGAAGCCGTGTCGGCTCGTGGGCCGACCGGGGAATCTCGTTCGGCGCGCTCGTCCTCGTCTGCTTCCACCCGATGATGCTCGGCCTGATCCTGAGGAGCGCCGGCGGCACGGTGAACTGGCTCCCGACGAGCGGCTACTGCACCTTCCTCAAGCACCCCGCGCCGCAAGGACTTGTCGTCGTGGGCGGAACCCAGCCGTGCGGGGGACCGGTCGCGTGGGCCACGCACCTCATCCTGCCCTGGCTCACCTTCGCGCTCCTCTTTCTCGCCCTCTACACGCGGATGATCCGCGCCAGCGTCGCCGAGACGGTCTACGAGGACTTCGTCCGCACCGCACGCGCGAAAGGCGCGTCGCAGGCGCGCGTGCTCGCGCGCCACGTCCTGCCGAGCGCGAGCCTGCGCGTCCTGACGATGGTCGGCATGGAGATCGGCACCGCGATCGGCGTCTGCATCTACATCGAGTCGGCGTTCAACATCTTCGGTCTCGGCCGCTACGCCGTGGAAGTGCTCGGCGGCGTCGGGCCGTCGCTCGATCTGCCGGTGACGGCCACGGTCGTCGTCCTGATCACGCTGATCGTCGTCATCGGCAACCTCGTCGTCGATCTGCTCTACGCCGTGCTCGACCCGCGGGTCGGGCTGCAGCAGGGCCCGCAGCGCACGAAGAGCCTCGTCGGCGGCGTGTTCTGATCGTCAGTGCGGGCGAGAGGAGTCGAACCTCCAAGGACCGAAGCCCACCGGGACCTAAACCCGGCGCGTCTGCCAGTTCCGCCACACCCGCGAGAGCAGACAGCGTAACCGCGGTGCCTAAGATCGCGTCGTGCGGACGCCCTCGACACGCGCCCGGCTCGTGCTCGCGGGCGCGGTCGTGCTGCTCGGCCCGCTGCTCGCCTCCTGCGGCGGCGGTAGCGCCGGCAGCGCGGGCAGCGGCCGCCTGGGCTGGCAGGTTGCAAAAGCGCCGTTCGCCCTCGAGATCACGCGCGGCGGCAAGCGCCTTCTGACGGACGCGACCGGGCCGGCGGGACCGGGCAGCCGCCTCTCGTACACGCTCGAGAACGGGTCGCAGCACACACTCACCTCGCTGATCGGCTCGCGCCCGGTGCGAGGCGGAACGCTCTATCGCGTGCGGACGGACGAGCCCGGCCGGACCTCGACGGTGACGATCACGAGGACGCCGCGCGCCGTTCACGTGGCGTGGCGGCTCATTCCCGCAAGCGGCGTCGCCACTGTGTACTCGGCGTTCAAGAGCGAGGCGGCGAGCGAGCACTTCGTCGGCACGGGCGTCGACCACGCCGGCGTCGACCTGAACGGGCAGCTCGTTCAGCTGAAGGTCGCCTACTCGTGCGGCCGCTCGATCGTGACGCCGTTCTTCGCGAGCTCCGCCGGCTACGGCGTCTACTTCGACACGAACGCGGTCGGGCACATGCAGTTCCGCGGCACGCACGACGGGATGGCGTGCCTGGACTCGAACAGCGCGAACCCGCTGTGCACGGTCGTCGCCGCCGCTGACCGGGTCCAGGCCTGCTTCAAGACATCGTCGCTCGACTACGACGTCTTCGCCGGTGCGCCGGCGCAGGTCGTCGCCGACTACCGCGTGACGGCGGGGCGGATGCCGATGCCCGCTCCGTCCGAGTTCGAGGCGATCAAGTGGCGCGACCGCGTCTCTGACTCGGCCGAGCTCCTCGACGACGTCGCGCAGTTTCACCGGCTCGGGATCCCGCTCGGGACGATCCTGCTCGACAACCCATGGGAGACCGGAGGCTGCTGGGGCGCGCTCACGTTCGACCCGCGTTTCGGCGATCCGGCGGCGCTCGTCCGTCGCCTGCGCTCCGCCGGCGTGCGGCTCATGGTCTGGGTCTCGCCGTGGGTGACGACGAGCTCGGGCTGCCGCAAGGTGAGCGGGTTCCCGAGCGGGTCGACGCTCCCCACGCCGCAGGGCTGGGACGCGGTCGACTTCACGAACCCGGAGGCGCGAGACCGCTATCGCGCGCGCATCGCCGCGCTCGTGCGTCTCGGCGTCGGCGGGTTCAAGGGCGACCGCGGCGACGAGACCGACCTCGAGAGCATCACGTTCGCCGGCGGCCCCGGGCGCGACGTCAACAACGCGTTTCCCGAGCTCTTCGCGCGCAGCGTGCTCGCCGGTGAGCGCGCGGCTGGAACCTCCCGGCCGGTGACGATGTTCCGCGCCGCCTTCACGGGCACGCCGTCCGCGGGCGCCGCCGTCTGGGCGGGCGACCAGGTGCCCGACTTCGGCGGCCTCCGGAACGCCATCCGCTCGCTCGCGAGCCTGGGCGCGAGCGGCTTCGCACTCGCAGGCTCCGACGTGGGCGGCTACGCGACCCCGACCGGAAAGAAGATTCTCACCGCGAACGTCTTCGCGCGCTGGGCGCAGCTCGGCGCCGTGAGCCCGATCTTCGAGGTGGGCGGCGCAGACCGCGCCGCCCGGTTTTGGAAGCTCGGGCCGGTGGCGACGACTGCCGCGCGCGATTCGATCCGCCTCCACTACGACCTCTTTCCGTATCTCTACTCGCTCGCGCGCGCGTCGTCGCGGCACGGCTCACCGATCCTCCAGCCGCTCGGGCTCGTCTACCCGAACGACGACGAGGCCTGGCGGAGCGACCTCGAGCTGCTCGTCGGGCGCGACCTGCTGGCGGCGCCCATCACGTCCGCGACCGGCATCTCCGACACCTACCTTCCCGGTGGCTCGTGGGTCGATCTCTACTCGGGACGGACGGTGAAGGGCGGGACGCACATCGAGCGTGTGCTGCCGCTGACGCAGTTCCCGCTCTATCTCCGCGGCGGCGCGACGATCCCGTTCAATCTCCGCGACGCGACACTCTGGTCGCGCGCGTGGCCGCTCGACGCGCTCCAGATGAGCGGCCGGAGCGGCTGGCTCTCGTCCGCGTCGAAGCTCACCCTGACCGGCGCGCCGCGCGAGTCGGAGGTGCTGTTCGCCCGGAGCTCGCCGGCGCGGAGCGTCGAGATCGACGGTCGGAGCGTCCAGCGGTTCGCGTCGGCCGCCGCGCTGCGTGCGGCACGCGAAGGCTGGGTGTGGAACACGAAGCCGTTCCCGGGCGTGCTCGTGAAGCTCGCGCCGCGCGGCGGCGCCGCGAGCATCTCCGTTCGTTAGCGCACGGCGACCGTGCGTGAGGTGCCGAGCGGCCGTCGGCCCTGGTCGAGCGCCGTCACCGCGACGAAGTGCGGGCGGCCGGCGATCGGGATGACGGTCTCGAAGCCGGTCCTGGGAACGGTCTTCGCGGGCAGCACGCTCGACGCGCGCTCGCCGGCCGACACGCGCCAGTAGGCAGTCTCGGTGCTGCCGTTCCAGCTCGCATAGACCGTCACCTTGCCCGCGCGCGCGGTTGCAGCGACCGCCGGCTTCGTCCTCGGCCGGCCGACCCACACGTTGCGATATGCGCGGTAGTTCCACGCGTTCCCGTCGAACTTGGCGTCGAAGCGCACGTCCCCGAGCGGCCCGAACTCCGTGATGTACGGCTCGGTTCCCCACCCGACGAGCATCGCGTTCCCGCCGAGCACCTGCGCGCTCCCCATCGCGGCCGCGGCGAGCGGCACGGGATGCCGGTAGTCCTGGAGCAGGTTCGCCCGCATCGCGCCGAGGTCGATGCCGAGCCGGATCGCCCGCGACTGCGCCGACGACGGCCCCGGCCCGTCGTCGAACAGCGTGATCGTGCCGTCGGAGTGGGCGCGCGCGTCGTGCTGGTACATGAACGGTGCGGCCGGCCCCAGCTCGAAGTCGCTGCTCCGCCCGCCGAGGCGCCAGAGCACGTTTCCGCTCGTGCGGTCGAGCTTGTACAGCGCCGAGGTGTTGCGCGCCGACACGAGCAGGTTGCCGTCGAGGTCGACGTCGACGGAGTTGATGTGGAAGTAGTCGAACGGATCGAGCACCGGCGAATACGTGTCGGTGATCGGGACGTGGTCGAGGCTGTGCCACTCGAAGAGCACGCGACCGGACTTGACGTCGACCTCCTGGATGATCGAGTCGAGCACGTTTCCGCTCGACGGCCCGCCGACGGCGGAGAGATCGGCCCGGACCGTGTTGAAGATCGTGAGCAGCGCGGTGCCTTTGGGTGTGAGCAGGAACTCGTGCACGTCCGCCTGGAACCCGTTTCCGGCCTGCACGCGCGCGACCGTCCTGTAGGTCTCGTCGAGGATCACGCCCTCCCCCATGCCGATCCCGGTGGGCGTGATCGCACCTTCCCACCACGTGAGCACCGGCTTGCCGGCGAGGATCTGCCTCCGGAAGTTGATCGCGACCTTGTTCAGCCGCCGGAACCAGACGACGCGGCCGTGGTTGTCGACGATCATCGGCCCGCGCTGTCCCGGACCGGTCAGCGAGGCGACGAAGAGGTGGCCGGGCGCCGGGTTTCTGAGCGTCGAGACGGTCAAGGTCGGCGGCTTGAGCGACGGCTCGGTGACGAACCGGGCGAACCCGGACGGGTCGGCGCGCGTCCCGGCACGCGCGAATCGCCTGGGGAACGCGAGCGCCGAGATGCCTGCACCCGAGATGACGAGGAACTCCCGCCGCGACAAGCTCCTCCGCACAGGAAGGGATATACCATCCGCGG
>Ga0308175_100002177_pt1 | contig 13364 bp, 10 predicted proteins | sample PhyCR1_3_FD_203893 | JGI IMG/M metagenome (GOLD analysis project Ga0308175, IMG submission 203893) | Soil microbial communities from UC Gill Tract Community Farm, Albany, California, United States - DLSLS.C.R1 | ecosystem: Environmental > Terrestrial > Soil > Agricultural land | place: USA...
CCGTCGGCGGCATCCGCTCCACCGGCCTCACCGCGTCCATGGCCATCGCCGCCCACGTCGTCGGCCTGCTGGCCGGCACCGGGCTCGACCTCGGTCCGGAGCGCGAACCGGAGCCGGTACGGATGCCCGGCATCGGTGAGACCTCCCCGCGCCCCTGTCTGCGGCCCGAACTGATCGCCGCCGACCCGGAGTACGGCATGCTCGTCTGCCACTGCGAGCGGGTCTCCCGCGGCGAGATCCGCGACGCCCTCGCCGGTACGATCCCGCCGCGCTCCCTGGAGGGCCTGCGCCGCCGCACCCGCGCCCGGGCGGGCCGCTGCCAGGGGTTCCACTGCGGGGCGGCGGTCCGGGAGCTGTTCGAGGAGGCGCGCCGATGACCGCGAACCCGCCGGTGCGCTCCGTCGACGTCCTCGTCGTCGGCGCCGGCCCCGCCGGACTCGCCGCCGCCGCACGCCTGGCCGCCGCCGGGGCCGGCCGGGTCGAGGTGCTGGAGCGGGAGGCACGGCCCGGGGGAGCGACCCGCTACTGCGCACAGGGGGGCTTCGGCACCTGGACGCGTCCGCTGACCGGCCCCGGGTACGCCCGGCTCCTCACCGAGGCCGCCGTGAGCGCGGGCGCCGTGGTGCGCACGGGGGTGACGGTTCTGGAGTGGGCGGACGCCGGGCCACCGCTTCCCGCGACACCCGCCGGTCCGGTGGGCAAGGGCGCGGTGGACGGCCCCGGGGCAGGCGGCGCGGTGGCGGCGGGCCCGGGCGAGGGTATGCGGGTCGCCCGTGCGGCACGAGGAGGCGTGGCCGAGGGCGCGGCATCGGCGGACGTCGCCCACGTACCAGTGGCCGACGGCGCCACGGCAGCCGGCGAAGTCGACGGCCCGGGGGCCCGGAGCGCGGCATCAGCGGGCGCGCTCGGTGTTCCGGGGCCGACCGGTGCCGCCCGGATGAGCGCGTCCGGCGGCTCCGGCGACCGGCCCGACTCGGTCCTCACGGTAGTCGGCCCCGGTGGGCTGGAGACGGTCACGGCACGAGCCGTCGTCCTCGCCACCGGCGCCCGGGAACGCCCCCGCGCGGCCCGGCTGGTCCCCGGCACCCGGCCCGCCGGTGTCTACACCACCGGCGAACTCCAGCAGGCGGTGCACCTGTTCGGGCAGCCGATCGGCACCCGCGCGGTGGTGGTCGGCGCCGAGCACGTCTCGTACACCGCGGCCGGCACCCTGCGAGCGGCCGGTGTCACGGTCGCCGCCCAGGTCACCGAACAGGACGGCGCCCAAGTACCGCCGATCCGCGCCCAGTCGGCGCGTCTGGGCCACCGCATCCCCCTCCTCACCCACACCACGGTCGACGAACTCCTCGGCCACGGCCGCCTGTCCGGTGTCCGCCTGCGCCACCGCGACGGCCGTACGGCGGTCCTGCCCTGCGACACGATCGTCTTCACCGGCGACTTCGTGGCCGATAACGAACTCGCCCGGACCGCCGGCATCCGGCTGGACACGAGCCCGTACACCTCACGCCCCGGCGTCTTCGCCGCCGGCGGCCTGCCGCACCCGGGGCAACGCGCCGCAGCGGCCACGAGCGACGGGGTGACGGCGGCCGGTGCGGTGCTGCACTGGCTGGCGGGGGCGCCCTGGCCCGGCACCTGACCGGACCGGCCGCTCCCGCCGACCGTGAACCCCGGAGTCCTCAGAGCTCCGTGAAGGACCCGTGCCGCCCCGCGCCGCCCGCGAACCGCGCCGCGCCCTCAAGACCCTCCGCCAGCACGGCGACGCCGTAACGGAGTTCACCGCGCATCGCCGTCTCCTCGGACAGGCCCTCCTGATCCAGTACGGAGGCCCGGTCCCCGCGCAGGCACGCCTGCGGGAAGCGGGCGATGGTGGCCGCGAGCTCCTCGGCCTCGGCGCGGGCGCGGCCCGTCGGCACCACACGGTCGGCTAGCCCGATGGCGTGGGCCTCGCGGGCCGGGACCGGGCGGCCGGTGAGGATCATGTCCATGGCCCTGCCGGTGCCGATCAGCCGGGGGAGCCGTACCGTGCCGCCGTCGATCAGCGGAACGCCCCAGCGGCGGCAGAACACCCCGAAGACGGCGTCCTCCTCGGCGACCCGGAGATCGCACCACAGGGCCAGTTCGAGGCCGCCCGCGACGGCGTGCCCCGCGACGGCCGCGATCACCGGCTTCGACAGCCGCATCCGGGTCGGTCCCATCGGCCCGTCGCCGTCCTCCGCGACCCGGTTGCCCCGCTCCGTGCCGACCGCTTTGAGGTCGGCGCCCGCGCAGAACGTGCCCCCCTCGCCCCACAGCACCGCCACCCGCGCGGAGTCGTCGGCCTCGAACGCCCGGAAGGCGTCGGCGAGTTCGGCGGCCGTCGGGCCGTCGACCGCGTTGCGGGCCTCAGGACGGGACAGCACGATCGTGGTGACGTGTTCCCTGCGCTCCACACGGACCGGCACAGCGGTGCTCCTCTTCGGGGGCGGGGGGGTAGCGGCTCGAAGGGCCACTCTGCCTCAGATGACCTTCAGCCGCACCAGCGCCCCCAGTGCCAGCGCCCCCGGCACCAGCGGCACCCACACGGTGACGACCCGGTAGGCCAGCACCACCGCGGTGGCCACCGTGGCCGGGCCGCCCGCCGCGACCAGCGCCACGATCAGCGCCGCCTCCACCGAGCCGATCCCGCCCGGTGTCGGCACCAGCGCCACCGCGACCGTCGCCGCGAGATACGCCAGCGCCATGTGCGCCGGCGGCACCGGCAGCTCCAGTGCCCGGCCCACCGCGGCGAGACCGGCCGCCTGGCAGGCCGGGAACGCCAGCGAGCCGCTCCACAGGGCCAGCGCCCGGGCCGGACGCGTGTGCACCGACCGCGCCTCGTCCAGGGCGTCCCGCAGGAAGGCGCACACGGCCGTGCGCAGCCGCCGTACGAGGGCCAGCGCGGCCGCCGCGAGCAGCACCACCGCGCCCGCGCCGGACAGCAGCGGCAGCGCGGAGCCGGCGGGCAGCAGCGTGCCCGGCCGCAGCGCGTCGGGGAAGGCGATCAGCAGCACGGCCAGCAGACCGAGCCGCCCCACGCTCTCCGCCAGCAGATACAGGGCCAGCGCCGCCGAGGAGCGGGCCGGCGGCACCCCGCACACGGTCATGAAGCGCAGGTTCACCGCGCTCGCGCCGAGCCCGGTGGGCAGCAGATGGTTGGCCGCGCCCGCCGCGAACTGGGTGGCCAGCAGCCGCCCCTTCGGCAGCGGCTGCACCACCGCGCCCTGCCGGGTGAACGCGGCCGCCACCCAGGTCAGGCAGGTCGCGGCGGCCGCCGCCAGCAGCCACGGCCAGGAGGCGGTGCGCAACTGGCCGAAGCCCTCGGCGAGCACCGAGCGGTGCCGCACCGCGGCCACGGCGACCAGCACGAGCGGCACCGCGCACAGGGCGTGCCGGACCGGGAAGCGCCGGGGGAGGCGTCCCCGGGGGACGTCGGGGAATCGGAGCGCTGTCACACCGGAAGAGGTTCTCCGCGCCGCGCCAACGGCGGATGGCGCGGGCGCGGCCGGCGGCTTACGGACGGGCAGCGGATGAGCGGACGGAGTCATGAAGCCCTTCGGACGCGGGGAGGCCGGCGGAAACGAACAGGCGCGGACATTGACCTCAACGACGCTTGAGGTCCTACGTTCTCTCCCATGAGCATGGAGACCACCGCCTGGACGCAGCTGCACAGCGTCATGAACGCACAGGCCGAGCGCCGCCCCTTCGCCCGCGCCACGCTGCGCCGCATCGCCGCCTTCGCCCGCCCGCACCGCGCGGGCATCATCCGCTTCATCCTGCTCGGGGTGGTGACGGCAATGCTGGCCGTGGCCACCCCGGTGCTCGCCGGCCACGTCATCGACGCGATCGTGGCCGGCCACGACTCCACGACCGTCGTACGCCTCTCCCTGCTCATCGCGCTGGTCGCGCTCGCTGAGGCGGGACTGGGCGTCCTCGGCCGGCGCCTGTCGTCGACGCTCGGGGAGGGCCTCATCCTCGACCTGCGCACGGCTGTGTTCGATCATGTGCAGCGCATGCCCGTGGCGTTCTTCACACGTACCCGTACGGGAGCGCTGGTCAGCCGTCTCAACAACGACGTGATCGGTGCCCAGCGGGCGTTCGCCAACACCCTCTCGGGCGTGGTGACCAACCTCGTCACCCTGCTGCTCACCCTCGCGGTGATGCTCACCCTGTCCTGGCAGATCACGCTGCTCGCGCTGGTGCTGCTGCCGGTGTTCGTGCTGCCCGCCCGCCGCATGGGCAGCCGCATGGCCCGGATGCAGCGGGAGGCCGCGGCCCTCAACGCGGCCATGGGCACCCGGATGACCGAACGCTTCTCCGCGCCCGGCGCCACCCTGGTCAAGCTGTTCGGCCGCCCGGAGGAGGAGTCGGCGGAGTTCGCGGCCCGCGCCCGCCGGGTGCGCGACATCGGGGTGCGCACGGCCACGGCCCAGTCGGTGTTCATCACCAGCCTCACCCTGGTCTCCGCCCTCGCTCTGGCCCTCGTCTACGGCCTCGGCGGCTGGTTCGCGCTGCACGGAACCCTGGAGGCCGGCGCGGTCGTCTCCCTCGCCCTGCTGCTCACCCGGCTCTACGCCCCGCTCACCGCGCTCGCCGGGGCCCGCGTCGAGGTGATGTCCGCCCTGGTCAGCTTCGAGCGGGTCTTCGAGGTGCTCGACCTGAAGCCGCTCATCGAGGACAAGCCGGACGCCGCCGAGGCGCCGGAGGGGCCGGTCGCGGTCGAGTTCGACGACGTCCGCTTCGCCTACCCGGCCGCCGACCAGGTCTCCCTCGCCTCCCTCGAGGAGGTCGCCGCCCTGGACACCCGCGGCGGCACCGAGGTGCTGCACGGCATCTCCTTCCGCGCCGAACCGGGTCACACCGTCGCCCTGGTCGGTTCCTCGGGCGCCGGCAAGTCCACCATCGCGCAGCTTCTGCCGCGCCTGTACGACGTCGACTCGGGTGCCGTGCGGATCGGCGGGGCCGACGTGCGCGACCTGAGCGCCGCCTCGCTGCGGGCCACCCTCGGCATGGTCACCCAGGACGGCCATCTCTTCCACGACACCGTCCGCGCCAACCTGCTGCTGGCCCGTCCGAAGGCCACGGACGAGGAACTGTGGGACGCGCTGGACCGCGCCCGTCTCGCCGAGGTCGTGCGCTCCCTGCCGGACGGTCTCGACACGGTCGTCGGCGAGCGCGGCTACCGGCTCTCCGGCGGCGAACGCCAGCGCATGACCATCGCCCGGCTGCTGCTGGCCCGCCAGCGCGTGGTCATCCTCGACGAGGCCACCGCCCACCTGGACAACACGTCGGAGGCGGCCGTGCAGGAGGCCCTCACCGAGGCCCTGGAGGGCCGTACCGCCGTGGTGATCGCCCACCGGCTGTCCACCGTGCGGGCCGCCGACCAGATCCTGGTCGTGGAGTCCGGCCGGATCGTGGAACGGGGCACGCACGACGAGCTGCTCGCCGCGGACGGGCGGTACGCGGAGCTGCACCGCACCCAGTTCGCCCCGCGGGACGGACACACCGAGGCGCCGACGCCGACGGCTGTGACGGGCCCGACGGTTGTGAAGGGGATGCCCGGACCGGCCGAGGTGACATCGGCATAGCGTCGCTTCCCCGCACCCTCGTCACACGGCGGATGCCGTCGGCGCCGCTTCCCTTCCCCCGGTGGACGGGCCGGCGGCTCCGCTGTGAGCGGCCAGCGCCTTCTCCAGGCGCTGGATGTGGTAGTACTGCACCCGCGTGGTCCGCTGCAGGGCCATGACCGCGGTGAGGAACTGGTCCATCTCGGCGGCCCGGGTGAGGATGTCGTCGGGCACGTTCTCGTCCCGCAGGCAGGCTCCCGCGTCCTGGCTCAGCACGGCGTGTGCCCAGCCGCGGGTGATCGGCTTGAACAGGTCCGGGTGGTTGGCCACGATCCGGGCCCGGATGGCCAGATCGTTCTCGGCGGCTTCCAGGTGCAGTCCGGTGTCCTTGTTGCGCGCCCCGAACAGCGGCTCGTGGATGTGGTGCGCGTCGAAGTCGTGTTCGGCACAGCCGATCCAGAAGTCCCAGTCCTCGCCGGCGCGCATGTTCTCGTCGTACCCGCCCACGGTCTGCCACGCTTCACGGCGGTAGAGGGAGCAGTAGAACATGATCAGTCGCTGGAGCAGCAGTTCTCTGCTGTAGGCGGGGAGAGGCATCACCTGCGGGGGCAGATCGTCGTCGGTGAAGGTGAACACGTCGGTGGAGGCGATGGCGACCTCGCGATCGCCGTCGAGTACCGCGACGGTCTTCTCCAGCATCGTGGGCGCGATCATGTCGTCGGCGTCCAGGGGGAGGATGTAGCGGCCGGCGGCGGCCTCGATTCCGGTGTTGCGCGCGGCGGAGACCCCGGCATTGGCCTGTCGGAGCAGTCTGATGCGCCGGTCGGGGTGCCGGGCGATCAGACCCTCGGTCACTTCGGCGGTGTCGTCGGTGCTGCCGTCGTCCACGACGACCAGTTCCCAGTCCTCGAACGTCTGGGCAAGGACGCTGGACACCGCGTCGGGCAGATAGCGGGCGTAGTCGTGGCACGGGATGACCACCGAAACCACGGGAGCGGATCTCTCGGGCATGCGCCGTCTTTCGCTTCGGGATGAGAACGGGAAGGGGAAGGGCGGGGCGGCGGGAGCGGGCCGAAGAGGCCCCGATCGGTGGTGGGTGGCCGGGATCGAGCGTCGCCGGGTGCCGGCGGCCCCCTCCGGCCCTGTGGGAAGGCCGGTGTCGCTGTGGACCCGCCGGATCACCGCTGTCGGCGGAGCGCCGTCGTCGCCCCTAGCCCTGGAGGTGGTAGATGTCGAAGGGGTACTGGTGCCCGTGGTGCCCGTAGTCGCAGAACGTGAGGTTGGCGACGGGTGCGCAGCAGTGGTGGTAGCCGGTGATGGTCATGTTGCCGATGGGTGTGCAGCAGTGGACGTAGTCGGTGATGGTCATGTTGCCGATGGGCGTGCAGGGGTGCTCGGAGCCGGAGAGGACGGCGGCGTCGCCTTTCGCGTGCTCCGCTTGCCCATGTGTCGTCGACGTGGCGAGCGAGTCCGAAGCGAGGGCCGTGGCGTAGGCCGCCTCCGCGCCGTTCAGCAGTCCGGCGGTCGCCAGTGCGGCGGGAAGGGCCAGCGAGGATATGACTCGGGCTTTCATGGTGGGGGCTCTCTTTCGAGGGTGGGGAGCTGCCCTGCGAGGCCGGTACGTTCCGCGACCGGGGCAGTGGCGCCACCGTAGGATTTGCTTACTTTCCGCGTCAAAATGATTACTCCAAGTCAGTCAGCACGGGGGTGTGGTCGACGCCCGCCGGGTCCGGGACCTGGTGCGGATGCAGCACTTCGAGGTCCGGCAGGGCCCAGCAGGCGGTGCCCATGTCCCGGGCCATCGCGGCCAGGCCCTCGGTCTCGATGAGGTGCTGGTACGGGAAGCACGGGAAGGCCAGGCCGTCACGGTGGAGATCGGCGCGAACCAGCAGTGCCGTGCCGCCCACGGAGTCGACGCGGACCAGCCCCTGTCCGCGCAGCTCGTCGAGGTAGGTCCGGCCGAACCCTCTGGGGGGCTGCAGGATGCCGTCGCGCAGCCATTGATCCCAGTTGAGCGTGCCGGCCCTGCGGTGAAGGACGAACGTGTTGAGATCGTAGGTGGGTCCGCCCGCCGTGGTGGCACAGTGCGGGACGACGATGTCCTTGCGCGCTCCGAGGAGGCGCTGAATCAGATCGGCCGGCCAGTCGGTGACGTCGACGTCGAGCCACAGCACCCACTCCTCGTCGGCAAGGGCCTGGGAGAGCAGATGGTTGCGGGCCCTGGCCAGCACCGACCGGCGTCGGCGCTGCACGCCCGTCTCCCAACGGGGGCCCTCCAGCTGCAGGCCGAAGTCGCGGTGCGCCAGGGTGACCCGCCGGTACTCCGACTCGAGGCCGGGCAGGGCCTGTTGGAGCAGTTCTCGCGTCGTGTCCCTGCTGTCGCCCTCCAGTAGGCCCAGGGAGATCTCCTCACGCGGGTAGTCCAGGGCGCGAAGGTTCTCCAGATAGCGGGGCAGGAATGCGGCCGCGTCCTTGACGGGGGTGAGCACCAGCACCCGTGGCCGCTCGCTCGCCGGGCCCGGGGCCGGCTCCACGGCCGTCCGCGGTCCTCGGATGCGGGCCGGGGTGGCGGCGGGGCCCGTCTCGGCGTGGGCGATGTCCTTCGGCTCGATCGGCAACCGTGTCGCCATGGCCTGCAACCGCTCGGCGTAGGCGCCGGGTTCGGCCCAGATCTCGGTCGCCACGTCGAAGTGCTCGGCGAAATGGGACTCGTCGAACGTATTGCTGCCATGACACACGTAGGTGTACAGCTCGGGCGCGTCGACCGACACCACCCGGCAGCCGCGGACCACCCCTTCCGCCACCGGCGTGTCCTCACCCCGGCGCAGGGCCGGGTAGCGCGGCAGCCGATCCTTGGCGCACACCATCGACCCCTCCCAGACACGCGCGCAGGAGATCGCGAGCTTGCGCCGAGCGGGCCACCACAGCCGTTCACGGGCGAGGAAGCAGGCGTCGGTTCCCAGCGCGAGGATCGCCGCCATCTGTGTCTCGACCCGCTCCGGGTCATACAGGTCGTCGTCGTCCCACTGGCATACGTAGGGCCCGGTGGCCCGGTCCACCGCTTCGTTGCGCAGCTCGCCCAACGGCCGCCCCTCCGGGGGGAGTCGATGATGGCGGATGCGTGGGTCGCCCTGCTCGCGGATGTGCTGTTCGAGTGCGTCGTCCGTGCCGTCCTCGACGACGACCAGTTCCAGGTTCGGGTAGGTCTGCGCACGGAAGCACCTGATCGCGCGACGGGCCGTCGACGAGCGATCCTTGGTCACCATCAGGCATGACACCGTCGGCGCGGGCGCGCCCGAGGCCCAGCGGTGGCGCTGCGCGTCAAGGTTGAGCATGCCGTCGGCGAGGGGGTGCATCTCCTGGCTTGTCCAGAACGGGAACCGTTTGCCGACGGAGGCCCGGGGGCCGGCGGGTGTGTCCGCCACCCAGCTTCCGGACCAGTGGTGCACGGCGTAGGCACGTTCGTGGTCGGCCTTCTGAGGGCCGAACAGTTCTGCCGCGTACGGACTCACCTCGGGGTAGAGGACCTCCGGGTCGAGGACCGTGATCGAGGTGGGATCCGGGGCACTGTCGACCGCTCTGGTGAGAAAGAAAGGGCCGGTGGCGTCCAGCGCGCTGGGCGACTTGTGGGAGCCCACCAGGTGTCGGTGCACGTGTGCCCAAAAGGGATGGCCCGGCCGTGATGCGATGAAGGCGTTGCCGACGATGCGGCCGAATCCGCGTTGGCGGGCCAGCAGCAGCCCTGTGTGTGCCTCGGGTTCGCGGCCGAGGACGAGTTCGCGCCCCTCAAGGATGTCGCCGACAGGGCTGAGGCACTCGAAGTCCAGGTCGACGTAGAGCCCGCCGAAATGGTCGAGCAGGAAATAGCGGATCGCGTCGGCCCGCATGATCGCTTCTGGATAGCCGTCGTAGACGGGCAGGAACCACGGATAGTGCTCCTGGAGGAACGCGCGATTGTCCGCGTCGGTCCACAAACGGTACCCCCAGCCGGGATGGTGCCGGCGCCAGGAATCGGCCCACGCCTCCCATTCCGGGGGTACATCGGTGTCTTTCCAGGTTTGGTGGATCAAGGCGGGAATCTTCTGCTGCGTCCGCATTGGGTCAGTATGCCGATTCGCCGGGGTGACGCTTTTTCCGGTGGACCGGCCGGCAGGACAATCACCCGGGCGGCCCTCAGTGTGGCGCCTCGTGCCGACGGCGTGACGAGATCGCCGGTCTCCGCTCGGCAGCAGTGCCCACACTCTTGACGCCAGTGGTCCGGACCTTTAACTTCACGCCTTAAATAAAGACTCCGGATCCAGTCAACTCCCAGATTCCATGCCGGTGTTGTGCCTGGTTCCGGTCACCCCCCACGCGAAAGGCCGTCCCGCACATGGCCAGACCTGTCCGCACGCTCGTCTCGCTCGCCGCCCTGTCCCTCGCCACCGGACTGCTCACCGCCTCCCCGGCCCACGCCGCGACCGGCACCATCACCGGCCTCGCCGGAAAGTGCCTCGACGTCGCCGGAGCCAACTCCACCGACGGCACTCCCGTCCAGCTCTACGACTGCAACGGCACCGCCGCCCAGCAGTGGACGGTCGGCGGCGACGGCACCGTACGCGCCCTCGGCAAGTGCCTGGACGTCACCGGGAACTCGACCGCCGACGGCGCCAAGGCACAGCTGTGGTCCTGTACCGGCGGCGCCAACCAGAAGTGGACCGTCAGCGCGGCCCACGACATCGTCAACCCCCAGGCGGACAAGTGCCTGGACGTCACCGGCAACAACCCGGCCAACGGCACCCGGGTCCAGATATGGAGCTGCGGCGGCGGCGCCAACCAGAAGTGGAGCGCGCCCGCGGCGGACAGCGGCGGCGGCACCTCCGCGCCGATGGCCGTGGCGCCGTACCTCTACAACGGCTGGGGCAGCCCGCCGAACCCGACCACCATCACCCAGGCCACCGGCGTGAAGTGGTTCACGCTCGCCTTCGTGCTCAGCAACGGTTACTGCAACCCCCAGTGGGACGGCGGCCGTCCGCTGACCGGCGGCGTCGACCAGCAGACCGTCAACACCGTACGGACCAACGGCGGTGACATCATCCCGTCCTTCGGTGGATACAGCGGCAACAAGCTGGAGAGCTCCTGTTCCAGCGCGGGCGAACTCGCCGCCGCCTACCAGAAGGTCGTCAGCGCCTACGGCCTGAAGGCGATCGACATCGACCTCGAGGCCGACGCCTACAGCAACGGCACCGTGCAGCAGCGGACCGTGGACGCCCTGAAGACCGTGAAGGCCAACAACCCGGGGCTGAAGGTCTACATCACCATCGGGACCGGGCAGAGCGGCCCCGACACCAGCCTCATCAACCGGGCCGCCTCCTCCGGACTGACCGTCGACGCCTGGGCGATCATGCCGTTCGACTTCGGCGGCGCCGGACAGAACATGGGCAACCTCACCACGCGGGCCGCCGAAGGCCTGAAGAACGCGTTGAAGAACGCCTACCACTACAGCGACGACCAGGCCTACCGGGACATGGGCATCTCGTCCATGAACGGCGTCACCGACAACAACGAGACCGTCACGGTGAACGACTTCCGGACCATCCTGGCCTACGCGCAGGCACACCACCTGGCCCGGCTCACCTTCTGGTCCGCCAACCGCGACCGCCCGTGCACCGGCGGCCCCGCCGACAGCTGCTCCGGCGTCTCCCAGTCCGCCTGGGACTACACCCGCGTCTTCGTCGGCTACACCGGCTGACCCCGTCCACCAGGAGATCCCGTGCCTCGCCCTACCCGCCGCCGCGGCACCACCGCGGTCGCGCTGGTCAGCCACCCCTGACCACGCCCTTCCCGCCCCCGCCGCCGGACCGGCCGACCGGCCCGGCGACGGGGGCCGCGGGGGCCCTGGAGTGGCCGGGACGTGTGAGCCGTCGCAGCCTGGATACGCGGTGTGCACGGACACCACGGCCCGTCCGGAAGGCCCTCCCTGCCATGACCAGCGAAAACCGGCTCGACCCGCACTCGGAGATCACCCTCCGGGTGAACGGCAAACCCCAGACCCTGCTCGTCGACCACCGGCGGGTCCTGCTGGACCTGCTCCGCGAGGACCTGGGCCTCACCGGGTCCAAGAAGGGCTGCGACCACGGTCAGTGCGGCGCCTGCACCGTCCTGGTGGACGGGCGCCGCGTCAACGGCTGCCTGCTGCTCGCCGTCACCCTCGACGGCAGCGAGGTCACCACCATCGAGGGCCTCGGCGGCGACGGCGAGGAACCCCACCCCCTCCAGCGGGCCTTCCTCGAACGCGACGCCTTCCAGTGCGGCTACTGCACGCCCGGGCAGATCTGCTCCGCCGTGGGCATGATCGCCGAGGCCGCCGCCGGCCACCCCTCCCACGTCACCGACCCGGCGGAGCCCTCCGGCCGGCCCGTGCCGCTGGACCGGACCGAGATCCGCGAGCGGCTCAGCGGCAACCTGTGCCGCTGCGGCGCCTATCCGCGCATCGTCGAAGCGGTGGAGGACGTGATCGGGTGAAAGGCTTTGGATACGTCAGGCCCACCGGCGTCCAGGAGGCCGTCGAGGCCTACGCGGCCCACCCCGGCGCCCGCTACCTCGCCGGCGGCACCAACCTCGTCGACCTGATGAAACTCGGCGTGGAGACCCCCGGCGTCCTCATCGACGTCGGCCGGCTGCCGCTGGACGCGGTCGAGGAACTGCCGGACGGCGCGCTGCGCGTCGGCGCCACCGTCCGCAACAGCGATCTCGCCGCCCACCCGCTCGTCCGCGACCGCTACCCGGTGCTGTCCCAGGCACTCCTCGCGGGCGCCTCCGGCCAGCTCCGCAACGCCGCCACCACCGGCGGCAACCTGCTCCAGCGCACCCGCTGCCCCTACTTCCAGGACCTGGACAAACCCTGCAACAAGCGGGAGCCGGGAAGCGGGTGCGGTGCCCGCGACGGCGTCCACCGCGACCACGCCGTGCTCGGCCACTCCCCGCACTGCATCGCCACCCACCCCTCCGACATGGCCGTCGCCCTGGCGGCCCTCGACGCCCGGGTCGAGCTGTACGGCGCCGAGGGCGGGCGCAGCATCCCGGTGGCCGACTTCCACCGGCTGCCCGGGATGCGTCCGGAGCGGGACACCGAGATCCGCCCCGGCGAGCTGATCACCGGCGTGCTGCTCCCGGCCGTCCGGGCCGGTGTGCCCTCCGCCTACCGCAAGGCCCGCGACCGGGCCTCGTACGCCTTCGCCCTGGCCTCCGTGGCCGTCGTCCTGCGGGTCGCGGACGGCATCGTGGACCAGGTGGGACTCGCCTTCGGCGGCCTCGCCCACCGGCCCTGGCGGGCCCACCACGCGGAGTCGGCCCTGCTGGGCGCGGCGGCGACCCCCGAGGCCTTCGAGGGCGCCGTGGCCCTGGAGCTGGAGCGCGCCGAGCCGTTGCGCGACAACGCCTACAAGGTGCCCCTCGCCCGCAACCTCGCCCTGGACGTTCTGAACCGCCTCGCCCCCGCACCCGCGACGGCCTGACTCCCCGGACCCGGCCGACCCCAGGAGAACCCGATGGCGAACGACCCACTGGAGCACGGCGGACCGCTGCCCGGGACCGGTCTGCCGCACGACGACCCGATGGCCGCCACCGGGCTGCCCCGGGACGATCCGCTGGCCGGGACCGGTCTGCCGCACGACGACCCGATGGCCGCCACCGGGCCGGCCCGGAACGATCCGCTTGCCGGGACCGGTCTGCCGCACGACGACCCCGTCACCCGCACCGTCTCCGCCCCCTCCGGTGAGGCCGGCAACGGCCGGCAGCCCC
>Ga0308175_100002178_pt1 | contig 13359 bp, 11 predicted proteins | sample PhyCR1_3_FD_203893 | JGI IMG/M metagenome (GOLD analysis project Ga0308175, IMG submission 203893) | Soil microbial communities from UC Gill Tract Community Farm, Albany, California, United States - DLSLS.C.R1 | ecosystem: Environmental > Terrestrial > Soil > Agricultural land | place: USA...
GAGCAGCGTTCGCGGCAGCAGCCTGAAATGCGCGGGGACGTAGACGCAGTAGGCGATCGTCGTCCCGATCGCTCCCGCCTCGACGCCGATGACCGGGATCAGAGCGATGTCGATGGCGACGTTGATCAGAAGCGCGGCAACGACGATCGGGATCCTCCCTCGTGCGCGGCCGACGTAGTTGACGGTCATCGTGATCGGGGGGCTCACGCCGAGCAGGAAAATGTAGGGCGCGAGCAATCTGAGGACGTTCGCCGAGCCGGAGAAGCCGGGCCCGAGCAGCAGGCGGACGATCGGTTCCGCCCACACCACCAACGGCGCGAGCAGCATCGCGTGAACGACCATGAGCCAGCGAAGGCCCGTGTGCAAGGCGTCATGGTCGGCGTCTCTTCCGCCTCGCGACACCTGTCGCGGTGCGACGCTGTTCCCGACCGCCTGGCCGAGATAACTGAGGGGAAACGTCATGCGCAGTGCAGCGCCGAACACGCCGACGGAGGTCGCGCTGAGCATCGCGCCGATGATCAGGATGTCGGCTTGGCCGTAGAGCGTGTACGCGCTGTTGGTCACGAGCAGCGGCGCCGCGTACGCGAGGATCGCTTTGGAGGATCCGCCGAACCCAGACCGGTAGCGAGCGCTCGCCCGTCCGAACACACGAACGGAGGCGATCACCGCGATGATGCCGCCGACGGCGTAGCCGATCGCGCGCCCCATCGCAGCACCGACCGCACCTCCTCCGAGCAGGACCAGCGCAACTGTCGCGGTCGTCTCCATGACGCTCTCGGCGAAGACGACCCGAACGTTCAGGTCGATGCGCGACACCGCCGTGAACGTGTTCACGTACAGCGACATCACGCTCTGGCCGAACACCGCGAGCGCCACTCCTCGCAGCGGCCAGGTCAGGTGCGGCTGACCGTAGGCGTCTGCGATCGGACCGGACGCTGCGAAGAGTGCTGTCGCGATCGTTCCCGACACGAGCCGCTGGAGTCGCGCTCCGTCGGAGAGGACGTTCGCGACCGCGCTGCGGTTGTGTGCATGCTCCGCTGCGAACCGTGCCACCGACTGCGGCAGTCCGAACTCGGAGACGAGCTGGACGAGCCCACCGACGCCCAGCGCGAGAGTGAACGTGCCGAAGCTGGTCGGCCCCAGGGCCCGCACCAGGTAGAGGGTCAACCCCGCGGTGAACAGGCCGGTCGTCGCCTGCTGAACGAGCGAGAGGGCGACGTTGCGGCCGACGCTCCCCGGGACGAGGCCCGCCGGCGGTTCGGCGCTGTCGATCGTTGCGGTCACGTGAGCTGCGCGGTCAGGCCGCCGCGAGGATGAAGGACGCCGCACGCCTGGACTGCTCCTCGAGCGTCAGGTCGGGGACGAGCTCCCCGCCGCGCGCGATCAGCGCGTCCCGTAGCTCGGAGTCGCCTGCGAGCAGGGTGATCGCCCTCACGAGCGAGAATCGATCGTTCGGCGGAACGAGGACGCCGGCCCGACCGTTGTCGAGCGCGGCGCGCACGCCTCCGACATCGGTCGCGACGATCGGCAGGCGACTCGCGAGGGCTTCCACGAGCACTTGCGGAAACCCCTCCGTCAGCGACACGTGCACGAAGATCTGAGCTCTCCGGTACGCGTCGAGAAGCTGCGGGCCGAACGGAAGGTACCCCGTCAGAACGAGCCGGTCGCCCACGCCGAGCTCGTTCGCGTGTCGGCGGGTCGCATCGGCGAGCGGGCCGGTCCCCACCCACGTGAGCCGGTATCGACCCGGGTCGGACGCTTCCAGTTCGGCGAGCGTGTCGATCAGCAGCATCGGGTTCTTCTCGGTGTCGATACGGCCTACCGTGAGAAGCTCGACCGGGGGCTCCCAGGCGCGTGCGGGCGCCGCGGCTTGCGCATCACCCGCACGCACAAGTGACACGGTCATCTCGAGGACTCCCGACCTGGGGCCGCCGTACCGCCGGTGATTGGGCGCCCCGACGACCGTCGTCCGCAGGCGCCGCCCCAACATCCGGTGAAGAGCGTCGAGTCCTCGCACGCCCACGGCAAGAGCCCGCCACCGCCGTCTCGTGACGCGCGACCGGTAGTACGAGACCGTGTCCTGCCGCACTCCGAGGACGACGCGCTTTCGACGCACGCAGGCGAGCGCAATCAGGATCATGCCGAGAGGGTGTGGGCCGAACACCCAGACGACGTCGACGTGGTCGAGCGCGCGCCAGAACGCTCGCGCGGAGGCGAACGCGGTTCCGATGACCGCGAGCGGCCGGCCGAGACTCCCGTAGCTCGGGAGCCGCTCGACGAGCACGTCCTTCGGGAGCGGTCGCCGCTCCGCGTGCTCCGCGCCCGACTCGATGCGGGCGAGGATGGTGAGCGAGTCGAAGTGCGCTCCGACCTCGTGTGCGAACAGGAGAAAGGGATAGTCGGCGGGATCCGGAGCCAATCTCTGGTTCGGCGCGCTCCCGACGAGCGCGTACGGACCGTCGACGTAGATGCCGAGCCGGCGCCGCGGGATCTCCGAGGAACGTCTCATGTCTGCCCTCCCGGACTCACCTTGGCACGTCCGCGCGGAGTTGCAACCGCGCCCACCGGACGCGGGGCGGCGTCAGCCGGGCGTCATGAGGGATTGCGCTGCCGCGCCGGACCGGGCTTCGAGGACGCCGGCTTGGGCGCCGGAATAGCGGCCGGCTCCGGAGAGGAAACGGCGGCCGGCTTGAACGAGGAAGCCGCCGCGATCGAGGACAGCGGGGATGTGAAGTTCGCCGGTGTCCCGTAGTAGGGAGTGTTCTTGGTGCCCACGAGCACGAAGCCCGCCGGGGTGATCCCATGTTGCGCAAACAACTCCGCAAGGGCGTCGAGCTCCTTGACTCTCGTATTGCCGAGCCGGACGACGATGATCACCGAGTCGACCTGCTTGGCGACGGGGAGCGCATCTGCGACGTAATTGAGCGCCGGCGCATCGACCAGCAGCCAGCCTCCGAGCGCCTCGGCCTGGTCCATCACCTCGGCCGTTGCGCCCGGCGGAGGTGAAAGTGCCCAATCGGAATGGTCGCGCCGCACGAGCAGCGCTCGAAGCCGTCCGGCGTGCTCGCCCTTCCACGCCGTCAGCAGAGCCTTGGCCAGCGGGGCGCGACGCTGGGAGACGTCGGCGAGGTCGAACTCCGGAGTGACTTCGAGCATTCCCGCCAGGCTCGGCGATCGCGTGTCGAGCTCGATCAGGACGACGTCCTCCGTCAGCACGGCGAGGGCCGAGGCGAGGCAAAGAGCGGTAGTCGACTTGCCGTCGGCAGGAGTGGGGCCTGTGACGAGGATGCGTCCCCCACGGCTCCCGTGCATCGTCCTCAGGCTTGTCGCGAGGAGGCGATAGCTGTCACGCATGCCGATCGGCATCCCGAGGGGAGTCAGCGCCTCGCCCGACAGCCCCGACCGCTCGATCGGGATGCGGGCCAGGATCGGGAGCCTGTAGCGCCGAAGCTCCTCCTCGCTCCGCAGTCGCGTATCGAATGCCTGCAGGGCGATGATCGCGGAGACGGCGAGAATCAGGCTGCCGAGAAACGCCGCCGCGAGTGTGAGCATCGTCCTCGGGCCGGCCGGTGACGAGGGTGTGACCGCCGGCGTCTCGAGCCGAAGCGTGGGATCTCCCGTGAGGCGAAGCCCTTGCAGGTCGCGGAGCCGGTTGGTCAGTGGATCGAACGCCTGCTCCGTCGCCGGAAGCTGCTTGATCTCGGTCCGAAGCTCCGGGATCAGCACGTCGAGCTGAGCGTTCAGTCGTTCTGTCCGGATGGCGACGGTTGCGCGCGCGAACGCGTTCGCAATGCGAGCTGCGCGGCGAGGCGACCCTGATGTCGCGGTGATCGCGACCAGGCTTGCCTGAGCAACCGGGCTCGCGCTGACGTCGTTGAGCAGCGCGTCGACAGACGTCTTCAGGCCGAGCTGAGACTTCGTGCGCGCCGCCACGGCCTGCGTCGTGATGAGCCGAGAGGCCGTCTCGACGTCGCGGGTCGGATCGTCGGACTCCATCGGCAGGCCGAGCCCGACGTAGCTCGAGCTGCCACGGGGGATCGGCGTCACTAGGACATCTGCCGTCGCCTTGTACGTGTCGGGGGTGTTCAACAGGTAGACGCCGGCGGCAAGCAGTGCGAGCAGGACCGCGAGCACGATCCAGCGCCAGCGGTCGATCAGCAGGTCGACGTACTGCTGAACGCCCGACCGTTGTGCGGGCGGCGCGAACCATTCCGCCTGAGAGGCGAAAGCCGCGTTCTCATGTGTCACCGGCCGGTCGATGTTTGTCACGTCGCTTTCCGCGCGAGCACTGACGTGTGAGACTCTCGTCGGTAGCGTCGCTCCTCTGCAGTCTATTTGGCCAGGCGAAAAAATCGAGTCCCGCGAGATAGGAGCACCGGAGACCCCGCCGCTGCGGGTGGACGTCCTCATCTCGGGCTTGAACGAAGAGGCCTATCTGGCGCGCTGTCTTGACGCGCTGTTGGCCCAGGACTATCCCCGCGACCTGCTCCGCGTGATCTACATCGACGGCGGGTCGACCGACCGGACGATCGAGATCGCGCGCAGCCGGGCGGCGAAGGACTCGCGGCTGACGGTCATCGCCGGCCACGGGATGCTCAACCTGCCGGAGGCGTTGAACCTCGGCCTGGAAGTCGCGACCGGCGACCTCGTCGCGAAGATCGACGGCCACGGCTATCCCGAGCCCGACTTCGTGCGCCGGGCGGCGACGATCCTTGCCGGCGAGGCAGACGACGTAGCGGCCGTCGGCGGACGCCCGGAGCAGGAGGGGGAGACGGCGTGGGGCGATGCCGTCGCGGCCGCGCGGGCGTCGCGGTTCGGCACCGGCGGCAGCGTGTATGCCGGGACGAGCGCCCGCGAGTACGTCGACACCGTGCAATGCGGGGTGTATCGACGCGCTGCGGTCGAAGCCGTTGGGACGTTCGACGCGACGATGGCCTACGGCGAGGACGACGAGCTCAACTGGCGGCTTCGGGAATCGGGATATCGCATCCTGCTCGACACGTCACTCCGCTTCCACTACGTCGCACGAGCGACGCTGCCTGGGGTCTATCGGCAGTACCGAAACTACGGGAGAGCGAAGGTGCGGGTTGCGGCGGCCCATCCGCGCTATGTCAGGCCGTGGCATCTCGCCCCCGCGGCGTTCGTCGTCGCCGTCGGCGCGACGATGACCGCGATGCCGTTCTCCCGGCGTGGGCGGCGCGTCGCCCACGCCCTCGCCGGTTCCTACGCCACGGCGGCAGTTGTCGCCGCCGCGACGTCACGCGGCGCGAAGGACACGCCCTCTCGCGCGCGTGTGTGCGCGTGTTTCGCGGCGATGCATCTGGGCTACGGGACCGGCATGCTGGCGGGCCTCGCTGCAGCAGGCCGCCGCCGGATCCACGCCGCGGCCGCGGAGGACACGCACAAGACCCACCCGAGAGAGAGTGCCCAGCCGCCGACGACGTCGGACGGCCAGTGATCGCCGACCAGGACGGCTGAGAGCCCGACTGCAACGACGAGGATGATCGCGGCGGCGACCGCCGCGATCCGTAAGCGCGTCTTCCATGCGAGGGTGACGACGGCGGCGGCGACCGCCATCGAGCCCACGGCGTGACCCGACGGGAAGAAGCCGACCTCGGGCGGCAGCCAGCGGACGCCCGGGGGAGGGCCGCGGTGGAACGCGTCCTTCAGGAGCGGGTTCGCTGCCGAGCAGGCAACGGCGAGAACCAGGAACAGCGCCGATCGCGGCTGGCGCGCCGTTGCGAGCCCGACGAGCGCCACTCCGATGATGAGCAGCGTTCCCGTCGCGCTCCCCGCCTCGCCGACGACGCGAAAGACGTTCCTGAGGGCTGCGGAGTGGTGGTGATAGTTGGCGAGGTGGACCGTGGCCGAGTCGAGCCGCGGCACCTGTCCGCGCGCGACGACGACGGCGAGCGCGGCGAACAGGGCAAAGGAAGCGACGCCGACGACCAGCATGGGGACCGGTGGCGGCAACGCCGGCGGCGCGGCGGCAAGCCACGTCCGGCTGCGAGCCACGATCGAGTCGCGCCGCGCGGTCATCGACCGCGTGCGGCCCGAAGCGCGAGCGGCAGGTTCTTGACGACGTGCCCGAACTGTGTCCGGGTCATGTGCGGGAAGAGCGGCAGCGTGACGGTCCGGGCGGCGTAGTTCTCCGTCACCGGCAGCGAGGCACCGAGGTGGTGATAGATGGAGAAACGGTGAACGGGTGGGTAGTGCACGCTCGTCTGCACGCCCTCGTCTGCGAGCGACCGGCGGAACTCGTCGCGGTCGACGTCCGGATCGAGGACGATTGCGAACAGGTGCGATGCGTCGACGACGTCCGGCGCCGCCGGGTCGAGCAGGGAGAAACCCTCCACGCCCGCCAGAGCCTCTCGGTAGCGCGCGACGATGTCCCTGCGCGCGGCGTTGTCGTCGTCGAGGCGGCTCAGGCGTGCAAGCGCGAGCGCGGCGCGCGGCTCGTCGAGCCGGTAGTTGAAGCCGAGTTCGACGACGTCGTAGCCCGACGCGTGCCCCCGATGACGGTCCCACGTCAGCGTCGTCATCCCGTGCGAGCGCAGGAGCCGGATTCGTTGCGCGACGTCGTCGTCGTCGGTGACCATCATGCCGCCTTCGCCGACCGGGAGATTCTTGTTCGAGAAGAGGCTGAACGCCCCGACGGTCCCGAAGGTGCCGACGTGGCGGCCGTTCACGCGGGTCCCGAGCCCGTGTGCCGCATCCTCGATCAGTGTGAGCTTCCGGCTCTTCGCGAGCGCGGTCAGGTCCGGAAGCTTGCCTGGATGGCCTCCGTACGTCATCACCATCATCGCACGCGTCTTCGCGTCGATCGCAGAGTCGGCAGCGGCTCGGTCGAGCCACGGCCTCGTGAGGCCCGCGATGTCGGCGAACGCCGGCTCAGCGCCCGTGTAAGCGATCGCATTCACCGTCGCGACGAACGTCATCGAGGGAGCGACCACGCGATCACCCGGCTCGAGGCCGCACGCGACGCAGGCCAGATGCAAGGCGGCGGTGCCGTTGGCGACGGCGAAAGCATGTTTCGCCCCGACGTAGCCGGCGAACGCGTTCTCCAGCTCCTCGGTACGCGGTCCCATGCTGAGCCACCCCGACCGGTATGTGTCGACGACCGCGCGAATGTCCTGCGGGCTCAACCTGACGTCCGCGAGCGGGACTCGCCACATATGCTCCAGAATAGACGGGAATGAGCGAGATCCCGTCCCGCGACACCGAGAGACCCCGAGGCATGAGGATCACCGTCACGGGTGGCGTCGGTTACATCGGCGCAGTCGCCTGCGCGAAGCTACGACGCGCAGGTCACGAGGTGAAGGCACTCGACTCGCTCCTGCACGGCCAGACCGACGTTGCGCAGAAGGTGCGAGAGGCCGGCGTCGAGCTGATCGAAGCGGACGTCCGCGACGGCGATGCCCGCCGGCAGGCTCTCGAGGGCTCCGATGCGGTGGTCCACCTCGCCGCGATCGTCGGCGACCCGGCCTGCGCCCGCGATCCCGAGCTCTCCAATGAGGTCAACGTCGAAGCGAGCCGTGCCCTTTTCGAAGACGCTCGCGCGTTCGGCGTCAGGCGGGTGATCTTCGCATCGACCTGCTCCAACTACGGGAGGATGGTCGACGCGACCGTCCCGATCGACGAGACCGGGACGCTGGCCCCGGTCTCCCTCTACGCGGAGCAGAAGGTGTCGATCGAAAAAGGCCTCCTTGCCCGCTCCGACCTCGAGGCGACGTGTCTGCGCTTCGCGACGATCTACGGTGCCGCCCCGCGGATGCGGTTCGACTTGACGGTCAACGAGTTCACCCGCGACCTCTGGGCAGACCGCGCGCTGGAGGTGTTCGGGGAGCTCTTCTGGCGGCCGTATGTCCACGTCGACGACGCAGCCCGCGCGATCGAGACGGTGCTTGCGGCACCGAGCGAGAAGATCGCGGGCACCGTCTTCAACGTCGGTCACAGCGACGAGAACTACCGCAAGCTCGACCTCGTCGGGCTGATCACGGAGCGGCTCGGACGCGGCGACGTCACGTACGTCCACCGCGACGAAGACCCCCGTGACTACAAGGTCAGCTTCGAGAAGATCCGCAATGAGCTTGGCTTCGAGCCTCGCATGCGGGTCCCGAACGGCATCGACGAGATCGTCCGTGGCCTCGAAGAGGAGCGCTTTGGTGACCCCTTTTCTTCACGCCACTCCAACATCGGCTAGCCGCCTGTTAGCCCGGCGACTTCGGCGCACACTGCTCGTCGCGGCGTGTGTCGTCGCGATCCCCACCGTCGTCGGTGCGTCTGCTTCCGCCCCGCGCAAGTGGCCGCAGAATCCGTATCCGGTGGGATCCATATGGAATCCCGCCTCGCCTTTGACGTCTTCGGTGAAGGTCGACCCGTCGAGCAGCCGGTACGTGTCCTTCTGGGTGTCGCACCTGACGACGCCGATGTTCGACATCGGCCCGTGGAGCGTCCCGGTGGTTACCGCCACGGCGGGCGACCCGACGTACACGATCGACATCGTCCAGAACGGGCATGCGCACAGCGACATCAACCGCTTCGGCCCGGTGCCGATCCCGCACGGGACGAAGCCGGACCCGAGCAACGACGGCCACCTCGCGATCCTCGACTACGCGCGTGGTATCGAGTGGGACATGTGGCAGGCGCGCTACGACAGCGCCACGAACACGTGGACGGCGACATGCGGGTCGGCGCTTCGCTTCACCCAGCGATCCGTCGCACGCCATGTCTGTGGAGCGAACACGGCCGGGTTCCCGGCAGCGGCGGGACTGGTGACGCCAGAGGAGATCGCAGCGGGTGTGATCAAGCACCCGCTGGTGTTCGCCTCGAACAACCTCGGGACGCCGTCCGGGAAGGTCTTTCGCTGTCCCGCGACCGCGAGCTGGGGCGACAGCAGCGACCCCTACGCGTTGGTGGCCGGCATGTGGCTGCAGCTCGACCCGAGTCTCCGTGTCTCGTCACTCCACATCCCGCGCTGGCAGAAGACGATCGCGCGGGCGATGCAGCAGTACGGCATGTATGTCCGCGACCAGACCGGCGGCGGTCAGGCGGACTTCTACGCCGACAACACCCTTGACCGCTCCGCCCATCCCACCTGGGCACAACTGGGGATTCGGCCGGCGATGCGGTTCTCTCCGAACTTCCCGTGGCGCCGTTTACGGGTCCTGAGACCGGGCTGCGCCAGGCAGAGCTAGCGGCGTACCCGGCGAAGGCGCCGAACGGTGGCAGACGCCTTGATTCCGAACCGCGCCAACGAGTCGCCGCGATACACGCCGACCCGGGGCCAGTCGAGAGCCGAGGGGCTCGGCTCGAGCCGACTCGGGAGGGTTCCCGCCGCGACGTAGCCTGCCCGGCCGGCCGCCGCGACCACACGCCGGTCGACGTCGCCGTAGGGATAGGCGAAGGAGCGGCACGGCCGTCCGAGTGCGCGCTCGCAGGCTGCGCGCGATGCGACGAGCTCCTTCGCCAGTGCCTCGTCGTCCAACCGTGTCAGCCGCGGATGCGTGCGCGTGTGCGAGCCGATCTCCCAGCCGGCCCTGTCGAGGTCGGCCAGCTGGGCCCAGGAAAGCCCTCGAAGCTCGTCCGCGTGGTCGCCCTCCGCCCACACGTCTATTCCGTCCCAGATGAGCGAGCGGCCGCTGTCCGCGAAATCGGTGACGGCGAACACCGTGCCCGGCAGCTCGAGCGCGTCGAGGATCGGAAACGCCAGCTCGAGCACGGACAGATACGCGTCGTCGAACGTCACGGCAAGTGTGCGTTCGAACGGCGGCGACGTTACCGCGTCGGCGAAGGTCGTCCCTCGATATCCGTTGCTGACCAACCGTTCGAGCTGCGCCTCGAGGTTGCGCGGTGTCACGGCGATGTCCACCGGCCAGGTGTCGCTGACGCCGTGGTAACACAGGACGAGGACGTCGCGCATCCGCCCGCTCGCGTCGACTAGCGCTCGTGCCCGAAGAACCGGAGTGTGAGCTCACGCCGAAGCTCGTCGCGGTCACGAGCCGTGATGTGCACCATCTCTTCGACGTAGCGCGCCTCCGCGTCGGGCATCTTGCTCAGTTCGCGCGCCGGCGAGCCCGCCCAGACGGTGTCGGGAGGGACGGACCTCGTGACGACGCTGCCGGCTCCGACGATCGAACCGGGCCCAACCGTCACGCCCGGCAGGATGATCGTCCGCGCGCCGATGAAGCAATTGTCGAAGACTCGGATCGGCGCGAATCGATTGCCCCACGGCGAATCGCTGTACTTCTCGCGGTAGAGGCGCGACGAGCCATCGTGTGTGAGCAGCAGCACGTCGGTCGAGATGGTCACGCGGCTCCCGATCTCGACCAGCCAAGGCTCGCTTCCGAAGTTGCCCGGCCTGGTCATGATCTCGCAGTCGGCGCCGATCTGGACGCCGAGCGAGCGGAGGTACGAGACGTAGTCGCCGCGGTGCCGGATGTAGCGGCGGAGCAGCCCGCCGCTCTCCTCGAAGACAAGTCCGAGCAGCCGCATCATCGACGACCGCTCAGGCTTCGACCAGGAAACTGGGCCGGCGTCCGGTCCCGTGGCCACGGACGGAGTGTAAACGAGAGGCGGCGGATACACTCATCGCCGTGGCGGGCTCGCTCGACCGGTACTTCACCGCCATGGCGGAGACCGGTCGAAACCCGGGGAACCTCCGCTTCGAGCTGAGCACGTTCTTCCGGGGAATCGGGTTCGAGAATGCGACAGTTCTCGACATCGGTGCCGGCGACGGGTACGCGAGCCTGTACGCAGCGGCTGCCGGGGCAGCGAGAGTGGTCGGCTTGAGCCCGGAGCTCGACGGCTCGTGGAAAGGAGCGGCGAGCATGTTCGAGCGACTCCGCGACGACCTCGACCTGAAGCAGGTGGTCGTCCTCCGAGAGACGATCCAGGACTTCGAACCTGCGGGCGAATTGTTCGACGTCCTCATCTCGCGCGCATCGATCAACCACATCGACGAGGGTGCCTGCATGCGGCTGCGGAATGACGCCGATGCGGTCGAGCGGTACATGACGGTTTTCGAGAAGCTCGCTCGGCTGGCGGCGCCCGGCGCCGCGATCGTCATCAAGGACGCCATGCCGTCGAACTTCTTCGGCGCCGTCGGTCGTCGGAATCCGATGATGCCGACGCTCGAGTGGCACAAACATCAACCGCCGAACGTGTGGGCCGACCTTCTATCGAAGGTCGGTTTCGCGCAGCCGTCGATCCGGTGGACGACGCTCAACACGTTGCGGCGGCCCGGCGAGCTGCTGTTCGGCAACCGCCTGTTCTCGTACTTCACGCTGAGCACGTTCATCCTCACCATGCGTCGCGCCTGACGCGCGTCAGGCAGGCTCGATCGCGCCGAGCAGGCCGTGCACCGACTGCTCGGTCGCTCCGTGCCACATGTGCGGACCGGCGGTGAAGAACAGGGTGTGCGACGAGCCGGCGAGGCCATCGTTGCCGAACGCGAGCGACCACAGGCCGCTGATCGCGATCGGCTTGTGGTCGGCCCCGCGCAGATAACCGTCGGAGACCCAGCTCGAACCGGAGCGGCGATACGCGCCGATCCTGCCGTCACCGAAGTTGCCGACGAGCAGGTCGCCACCGAAGCGTCCGAAGCTCTTCGACGCACGCACCAGGCCCCACGGCTCGTTCAGCCGCGAACGCGGGAGGCGCGCCAGCAGGCGTCCGTCAGCCGTGAATTCGTCGACATAGCCGCCGGTCGGTGCGTCGTTGCCGTTCACCGGCGCGCGCCAGGCGTACGTGACGAAGACATGTCCGCCGACCGCCTCGATCCCCAACGGTGCGTACCACGCCGGGACCGACGGGTCGGTGAACGCGCCGCGTGCCAGCCGGACCTCGTGCCACCGCTCGTCGAGCACGAGCACGCGCGCGTTGTGGAAGTCCGTCACGTACAGCCGTGACCCGAGCAGCGCCAACCCGCGATAGAGCGCTGCCGGCCCGCCGTGGAACACCGGAACCGCACGCGTCGACCAACCCGTCGGCACGGTCGGCGTCCACGCGCGCAGCACGCCGTCCTCGCACGCGTAGATGAACCGCGCGGGATCGCTGCGGCCTCCGCCGCTCTCGACGAAGCCGCGACCGCTGTTGAACACGACCGCGGTCGGGCCGCCGTCGACGTGCACGTCGAGCACCGTCTTGCGACCGGTGCCCGAGTACAGCGTGCTCGACTCGCGCGCCTCGTTGCCGGTCCACCACTCGCCGGTCGGCGTCGCGGCGAGCCCCCACGGGTTCACGAGCTGCGGATCGACGTGCGCGGCTCGACGCGGCACGTCCGAGACGAGGCGGCGGACTACGAACGTGTCGGCGCGCGGCGTCGAGCGAGCAGCGACCACGAGCGCGCCGGCACCCGCGACTACGAGTGCGACGAGCGCGACGCTACGGAGCCGCATCGCGCGCCGGCGCGGTCGAGCTGCGAACGACGAGCGTCGTCGAGAGCTCCATCCGCAAAGCCTCCACGCGCTGGCCCTCGAGCAATCGCATCAGCAGGCTGACGCCCGTGCGGCCGAGCTCCTGCAGCGGCTGTCGCACGGTTGTGAGCTGCGGCCACACGATCCGCGACTGGAACGTGTCGTCGAAGCCGACGATCGAAACGTCTTCGGGGACGCGCAGGCCTCGCCGACGCGCCGCGTTCAACGCGCCGATGGCGACGTTGTCGTTGAAACCGAAGATCGCAGTCGGCGGATCGGGATGCGCCAAGAGCTCCTCGGCTGCGACCTCGCCGCCCCGAATCTGCCAGTCGGAGTACCTGATCAACTCCGGGTCGGGCAGGATGCCCGCGCGCGCCATCGCCGCGCGGAAGCCGAGCAGCCGCTCCTCGGTCGCATACCACCCTTCGGCTCCCGCGAGCGCGGCGATCCGGCGATGGCCGAGCTCGAGCAAGTGCTCGGTCGCCTGCTTCGCCCCGGACGCGTGCATCGCCGAGACGCACGGGATCCCGTCGGGCGGCGGCTCCATCGGGTCGACGACGACGAACGGGTAGTTGCGTGCTTGCAGCTCACGCAGTTCCGCCTCCGACTCCGACGGCAGCATCAAGATCGCGCCGTCCGTCGACTCGCGCACGAGGTGCTCGAGCATCGAGACCTCGCGGTCGTGCTGGTGCAGCGTCGGCCCGAGGATGATCCGCATGTCCGCCTCGTAGAGCGCCTCGGACGCGCCGCTCAGAATCGGGCCGAAATACGCGTCCGCGATCAGCGGCAGCGTCAGCCCGATGAACCCGGTCCGGCCGCGGCCGAGCGCGCGGGCACCGCGGTTCCGGTTGAAGCCGTGCTCGCGGACGACCTGGAGCACACTCTCGCGCGTGTCCGGCGCGACGTCGGGACGGTCGTTCAGGACGCGCGACACGGTCGCGAT
>Ga0308175_100002179_pt1 | contig 13356 bp, 12 predicted proteins | sample PhyCR1_3_FD_203893 | JGI IMG/M metagenome (GOLD analysis project Ga0308175, IMG submission 203893) | Soil microbial communities from UC Gill Tract Community Farm, Albany, California, United States - DLSLS.C.R1 | ecosystem: Environmental > Terrestrial > Soil > Agricultural land | place: USA...
AGGTCCGTGCCCGCGCCGGGCCGGTCGCGGACGACATCCCGAGCAGGCTCGGCGTGCCCCACGGCTCCAGGACGAGGTGGCGGCGCAGGTAGACCACCGTCTCGCGCACCATCGCCGCGATGGGCAGCGACAGCAGCGCCCCGAGGAACCCGTACGCCTCGCCGCCGAGCAGCAGCGCGAAGATCACCAGGATCGGGTTGATCCGCAGCGTGTGGCCGAAGATGTAAGGCGCGACGACGTGGCCCTCGAGCTGCTGCAGCGCGATGAAGAAGATCCCGAGCCACACCGCGGTCAGCGGGTCCTGGAACAGCGCGACGAGCAGCGGCGGCAGCGCGCCGAGGAACGGCCCGACGAACGGGATGAGCTCCATGAGCCCGAACCACGCGCCGAACGCGAAGGCGTACGTCTTGCCCTCGGGGAAGATCCCGGTGGCGCCGAAGACGTACATGCCGATCCCTGCGCCCGTGCCCATGGCCACGCTGAAGAACAGCTGCCCGCGCAGGTAGCCGCCGACCGCGCGCTGGATCCGGGTCGGGAAGTCGTCGCCCGGCGTGCCGTCGCCCGGCGGCATGACGGCGCGCACGATCGCGCCGATCCGCTCGCCGTAGATGAGCATGTACACCGACAGCACGATCACCAGCAGCAGGCCGAGGCCGGCGGTGACGACCGTCTTGAGGATCTCGCCGCCGAAGTTGACGATGTCGCTGGTTCCACCGACGACCTTGTCCTGCAGCGTCTGCAGCGCGGTCTCGCCCTGGCGCTTGACCTCGACGTTGACGCCCTTGCGGTCGAAGTAGGCCTGCAGGTCGGCCAGCCGCGCGTTGGCGTCGTCCACGATGCTGGGCACGTCGTCGCCGAACCGCTGTGCCTGGTCGGCGACCGGGTTGGCGAGCAGGACGCCGGCGCCCAGCGCGACGAGCAGCAGGCCGAGGTAGACCACGAGGATCGCCAGCCCGCGCGGGAACCGCCGGCGCTGCAGGAACGCCACCATCGGGTTGAGGATCAGCGCGATGACCGCCGCGACGGTGAACGCGAGCAGGACGACGCCCGCCGCCTTGGCGACGAGGTAGAGGGCGACGATGCCCAGCGGCAGCGCGACGAGCTGGATCCAGCGCGGGACGACGACCTTCGGGACGCCCTGCGACGCGCCCGGCGCCGGCTCGGGCGGGCCCTCGGGCGCGCGCGACGGGGGCTCGGGCGACGGCTCGCCGCCGAGTGCGTCGTGGCCCTCCCAGTCCTCGGCGGCTGTCGGGTGCTCGGTGCTCATCTCCTCCGTCCGCCAGAGTATGCGACGTGCCAGGCGCCCCGACCATCCTCTTCGCCGGCGACATCGTCGGCGGGCTCGGGCGGCGTACGCTGCTCGGGCTCCTGCCCACGCTGCGCGAGCGCTACGCCGCGGACTTCGTCGTGGTCAACGGCGAGAACATCGCGGGCGGCCTCGGGATCACGCCCAAGCTCGCCGACGACCTCTTCGCCGGCGGCGTCGACGTCATCACGCTCGGCAACCACACCTACCGCCGCCAGGAGATCGGCGCCTACCTCGACAGCGGCAAGCCGATCGTGCGGCCCGCCAACTACCTCGCCTCCCAGCCCGGGCGCGGCTTCTGCGTCGTCGAGAAGGGCGGCGTGCGGCTGGGCGTCGTGAGCCTCAGCGGCAACCTGCACCTGCGGGCGGGTCGCGTCGCGTTCCTGGAGATCGACGCGGTGCTGGCCGAGCTCGCCGGCAAGGTCGACCACGTCCTGGTCGACATGCACGCCGAGCTGACCAGCGAGAAGGTCGCGATGGGCTGGTACCTCGACGGCCGGGTCACCGCGGTCGTCGGCACCCACACCCACGTGCCGACCGCCGACCTGCGGGTGCTCCCGGGCGGGACGGCCTACATCACCGACGTCGGGATGACCGGGCCCCGCGGCGGCGTGCTGGGCGTCAAGAAGGAGCAGTCGATCCAGTCGCTGCGGACGCACATGAACGTTCGCTTCGAGACCAGCGAGGACGACCCGTGGCTCAACGGCGTCGTCATCCGCTGCTCGGACCAGCCGCTGCGCGCCGAGGCGATCGAGCAAGTGCTCGAACCGTGGCGGCCAGCGCCAGCAGCAGCAGGCCGTTCCTGACGCCGACGGCCACGACCGCCCACGCGTGCTGGTTCACGACGTCGAAGTAGCGCGTCGGGAACCACAGCTGCGTGGTCAGCGCCGCGGCCGCCACGAGCGCCGGCCCGAGCAGCGCCCCGCGACCGGCGGCGACGGCCGCCAGCGGCAGCAGCCAGCACAGGTACTGCGGCGAGAGCACCTTGCTGAAGCAGACGAAGGCCAGCGTGATCGCCAGCGCCGCCAGCAGCGGCGCGTCGCGCCCCGGGCGGCGCGCGACGAGCGCGACGATCGCGAGGGCGGCGCCCACCAGCGCCAGCGTGCTCAGCACGCCGATCGCATCGGCCGCCCCGCCGTCGAGGCCGTTGGACTTGAAGCGGTCGGGCCGGATGGGGTCGCCGGTCACGTAGGAGCCGCCGACGACCTCGATCACGGTCGCGGCGGTGGACTCGATCTGCACCGGCCGGTCGAGGTGGAAGCGGACCATCGCCGAGGGGAAGCCCCCGGCCGCGGCGAACGGGATCCCGATGGCCAGGGCGACGAGCACGAAGACGGCGGCGCCGCGCAGCGCCACCGGCCGCTCGCCCCGCCCGGCCAGCCAGGCCACGGCGACGACCGCCAGCGCGCCCGGCCACAGCTTCGTCATCGCGCCGAGGGCCAGCACGGCGAAGCCGAGCTCGACCACGCCGCGCCGCGGCGACGGCGGGGCGACGACGAGCCACAGCCCCACCACCGCCAGCGCGGTGGCGAAGAGGTCGAAGTGCGTGCGCACGAGCGCACCGGCGAGCACCGGCAGCACCACCATCAGCCACCCGGCGCGTGGGCCGCCGAGTCGCCACGCGCCGAGCTGCGTCGCGATCGCGCAGCCGAGCATCAGCAACGACATGTTCTGGTCGTCGCCGCCCGCCAGCCGCAACGGGATCAGCGCCCCGGGCGGGTACTCGAAGACGAAGTCCCGGTAGGGCACGGCGCCGTGGCCGACCAGCAGGTCGTGGTAGGCGCCGTACAGGTAGAGGTCGCTGACGGTCGTCGCGCTGAACGGTCCGTGGCGCGTGGCCACGAGCCAGACGGCGATCAACGCCAGGACGCTGAGCGCTACGCCGGGTCGGCGATCCGATAACGCGCGAAGAGCGCGACGATGAGGAACGGGAAGAACCACACGAGGTACAGGTAGAACCAGTAGTCCAGGCCGATCTGCAGCGCGAGGACCACCGCGGTGGCGACCGCGGCGAGGCCCACGATGTCACGCCGGCGGGGCAGGAACGCCGCTGCCACCGCGAAGAGCGCCGCGCCGGCCTGCCAGAGGTGCTCCAGCCCGCGCAGGTCGTGCAGGCCCCAGACCGAGAACGGCGCGTTGCGCTCGGCCTGGAAGGCGATCGTGCGGTCCCACACCGTGTGCAGCGACTCGCCGCGCAGCAGGATGGGCAGCGACACCACGATGGCGGTGAACGCGAACGCCGCCGTGAACTCGAGCACGGTCTTCAGCCAGCGGCCGCGCGGCGCCCCGTGCGTCGCCATCAGCGGCGCGAGGCCGAGGCCGCCGAACTTCGTCAGGCCCGCCAGCGCCGACACCGTGCCCCGAGCCGCCGGCGATGCCGCGACGTACAGGCTCAGCGCGGCCAGCGCCGCGACGAGCGCGTCATTGGTGTTGCAGCTCAACACATACAGGCTGAACGGCCAGGCGGCCCAGAGATAGGCCAGGACGATGCCCAGCCCGGGGCCCCGGATCCGCCGCCCGGTCAGGAAGAGGAGCAGCAGCGTCAGCAGGTCGAAGGTGATCGCGGCCGCGTGGGCGGCCGGGAGGTCGTCCCAGCGCCCGCTCCACGGCAGCGCCTGCTCGAACGGCACATAGGCCTCGTAGGCCACCGGCCCGTACGTGTCGCCGTGCTCGTTGTCCTTGGGGAAGCTGCCGTACACCGGCTTGCCGTCGACGAGCCGGTCGGCGCCGATGACGCCCGAGTAGCCGACGTCGATGACGTTGGAGGCGTTGATGTTCAGCCCGATGCGGAAGCCGACCAGGAACACCAGCGCCACGGCGAGCCACATCGGCGAGACCCACAGCGGCAGGCGCCGGGCCGGTGCCTCGCCGTCGGCGTCCAGCGGGCCCCGGCGGCGATACCCGATCCACAGCGCGCGCGCCAGCACGTAGACGAGCAGCGCGGTCGCGATCGGGACCGAGACGTCGATGTCGGCGTCGTTGAAGAACGCGACCGACACGCCGAACCCGGCGAGTACCAGCAGGTCGGCGTGCAGCATCTGCGGGCGGCGGCGCAGCGACAGGAACGGCGCCACGAACAGCACCGAGAGCGGCAGCCACACCCACGGCGAGTTGACCTTGCGCCCGAACGCGCCCGGATAGCCGCGGGCCATCGTCCAGGCGACCTGGGGGCCGTTCCACGCCTCGACGATCGCGCCGGTCGCGTCGTTGACCCTGACCTGGGCGACCTCCTTGCGGGCGTCCCCGGTCCCCGGCGTGAACCAGCTGACCTGCCAGTCGTTGGGGCCCTTGAGGAACACCTCCGGCTTGGCCGTCGGATGCTGGCGCAGCGCCTCCTTGACCTTGTCGCTGCGCGCCGCGATGGCCTGCGCCTGCTGGCCCACGAGCCGGTGGCCGAGCGGCGTGCCGGCGAGGCTGTCGACGCGGCTGAGCTCGTTCGGGTCGCTCGGCGCGGTCGGCAGCAGGCCGCTGGTCTGCGCGGGCGCGCCGGCGGGCGCCACCGCGACGCCGAGCAGGACGCCCGCCAGCGCCAGCGCGGCGAGCACCGGCGCCAGCGCGCGCCTCACTCGTCGAACGTCCAGAGCTTGTTGCCGATGAAGTTGCAGGGCGTCGCGGCGGCGACGGCGATCGCCTGAGAGACGACCTCCTTGAGGCCGACCGTGCTGACCAGCAGCTCGAGCAGCGCGAAGTTCACCGCGAACGCGCCCACGCTGACGACCAGGAAGCGCACGGCCTGATGGCCGGCGTGGCCGGCATGGGCCTCGAACGTCCAGTGGCGGTTCCACCAGAAGTTGTTCGTCACCGCCACCAGGAACGCGATGACGGCCGCGATCCGGAAGTCGATGTCCAGCGCGTGGACGCAGAGCGCGAACGTCACCAGGTTGACGACGTAGCCGCTGGCGCCCACCGCGGTGAAGCGCGCCAGTTGCCACCAGTTGTGCGCCTCGCGCATGCCGTGGCGCACGCGATCACGGCGGCGCAGCCTGTCGAGGGCATCGGGCACGGGCTCGCAGGCTACCCGGCCGGGGTGTGCGGCGGGCCCAGCGGACCGAGCGCGCGGTCCGGGGTCACGCGGCGCCGAAGTGGGCGCGGACCATCGGAGCGACGTCGGTGATCGACCACGCGCCCGGGCCGGTCCCCGCGGGCGCGTCCACGCCGGAGAACACGAGCGCGCCCAGCGAGTCGGAGTGGTGCAGCGAGCCGTGGCTGCCGCCGCCGACGTGATCGGCGCCGCCCCAGTCGGGGAACTCGTAGCCGGGCGCGGCGCTGAGCAGGACGTCGCCGGAGGTCGGGCAGGTCAGCGCCGCCCAGATCCGCCGCAGCGCGTCGGGGTAGTCGGCGCTGGCGAAGGCGCCGTCGCTCGTGCTCGCCGCCAGCGCCTCGAGGTCGCCCTCCACCGTCCATGCGCCGCCGCGCGCGTCGCGCACGGCGTCCGCACCGCCCGGGGCGAAGCGCAGCTCGCCCCGGCCCGGCGACCGGACCACCGCCCGGTCGCCGTCGCGCCAGGCGACGACGTCGACGCCGGCGACGTCGGCGGCCGCCGCCACGACGCGTGGGACCACGGTGGCGCGGGCCTCCTCGACCAACCCGTACACCATGGCCGCCCGCTGGTTCGGGCAGAGGGCAAGCTCGCCGTCCTCGGTGGCGCTGCCGCCCGGGCCGGCGACCTCCCAGTCGTCGAACGCCGCGCGCAGGTCGATGGTGCGCTCGACCGCCGCGTGCGAGTGATCGGCGCAGATGATCACCGCGTGGGATTCCAGGAACCGGTCCAGGCCGCCGGCCGCCTCGGCCACGCGCAGCAGCTGCTCGTCGGCCGCGGCGATCGAGGTCGCCTGGGCGTGCGGCCCGTTCTTGTGCGAGTGCGTGTCGTTGTCGGGCAGCGACAGCAGCAGGAAGTCGTACAGGTCGCGCGCGGCGAGCCAGGCGCCGACGCAGCCGGAGTGCTGGTCGCGGATGCCGGGCAGCCCCATCTGGCTGCGGCAGCCGGTCTGGCGGCTGGCGAAGATGTCGGCGTAGAAGAGCTCCCGCGGGCCGAGCACCGGCTTGCGGAACAGCGTGCCGGCCAGACGGGTCAGCGCCGTCTCGCGCGAGACGGCGTGCTCGTGGCGGCCGCGGTAGACGAGGTAGGTCGTCCCGGCGGTCCGCACGCCGGCGTCGTCGAGCGACTCGTAGACCGTGGCGACGTCCGGGTTGAGGTGCGCGCCGTTGAGGTTGTACACCGTGTCGGTCAGCTGGCGGGCGATGCCGAGCTTGCGCGCCGCCCGGAACGACGAGCCGTACTCGACGTAGCGCCGCTCGTCGCGCGACCACCAGTTCATCCCGGCGATCAGGTGGCGGTCCTGCAGCGTGCCGGTCGCGATCGCCGTCGCGCACACCGGCGTGACCGACGGGAACGCGGCGCACAGCTCGGGCACGTAGGCGCCGCGCTCCATGACGGCGGCGATCACCGGCGCCTCGCCGCGCTGGACCGCTCGCTCCAGCATGGAGGGCTTGCACCCGTCGATGACCGCCAGCAGGAGGCGCGTCATGCGATCAGCGGAGGATGCGCAGGCCCGCGTACTTCTGGTCGCTGCGGCGGCGGCCGGTGACGAAGAGGGCGACGAGGAAGCCGATCGCGACGATCGCCAGCGGCGGGAACAGCACGCTGGCGCCGGCGACGACCGCGCCGGTGATCTCGGCGTAGAACGGCAGCGCCGCGGCCGCGCTCTTGTCGCCGGCGCTGGCGAAGCGCGCGCGGACGCGGCCGAACAGCGAGCGGCTCACGGTGCTGGCCAGCAGCGCGACGGCGGCGCCGGCGAGCAGCCCGTACCACCAGACGTCGTGCCGGTCGTCGATCGACGCGGCGCACAGCAGCGCGCCGAGGCCGATGCCGATCCCGGCCAGCGCGGCCTCGCCCCGGCTGGTCTCCAGGATCGCGCGGGCGAAGACCGAGGCCACGAGCGCCACGGCCAGGGCGAGCAGCCAGATCGGCGACTCGAGGAACGCGAACTCCGTGCCGTCGAAGTCGATGCCGAGGTCGGCGGTCGCCAGGGCGCCCGTGAGCAGCGCGGGCAGGAACGGGCGCAGGCCCGTCGCGGAGGCGAGACCCAGCCCTTGGAGGATGTCGAGGACGAGCTTCATCGGTACCGTGCCCCGGGACCATGACAGACCGAAGGTCCGAAGGTCCCGACGCCGAAGGGAACCACGGCATGCCCGTTTCCCGCCGTCCCCAACGCGCCGCCGCGCACGAGCTCGAGCGCTACGCGGGGCTGTTCGCGTCGCGCACGCGCGCGATGAAGTCCTCGGCGATGCGCGACCTGATGGCCATCACCGAGCGCCCCGAGGTCATCTCGCTCGCCGGCGGCCTGCCGGACACGTCGACGTTCCCGGCCGAGTCCTTCGCGGCGATCATGTCGCGCGTCGCGGCCACGTCGACGGCGGCCGCGCTGCAGTACGGCCCGACCGAGGGCCTGGCGATCACCAAGGACGCGATCCGCCACGTCATGGCCGCCGAGGGCGCCGAGGTCGACCCCGAGGACATCCTCGTCACGACCGGCGGCCAGCAGGTCATCGACCTCGTCTGCAAGACGCTGATCGACCCGGGCGACGTCATCGTCGCCGAGGCGCCGACCTACCCGGGCGCGATCCCGTCGTTCTGCTCCTATCAGGCCGACGTCGTGCAGATCGAGATGGACCGCGACGGCATGCCGATCGATGTCCTCGAGCAGACCCTGGACCGCCTCGAGCGCGAGGGCCGCCGGCCGAAGTTCATCTACACGATCCCGAACTTCCAGAACCCAGGTGGCGTGACGATGTCGCTGCCGCGGCGCCGGCGCCTCGTCGAGGTCGCCGCCGAGCGCGAGCTGGTCGTGCTCGAGGACAACCCGTACGGCCTGCTGCGCTACGAGGGCGAGCCGCTGCCGACGCTGCTTCAGCTGAGCGGCGGCGACTTCATCATCTACCTCGGCACGTTCTCCAAGATCCTGTCGGCCGGCCTGCGGCTCGGGTGGGCCGTCGCCCCGGCGCCCGTGCTGCAGAAGATGAACATGGGCAAGCAGGGCGCCGACCTGTGCTCGTCGTCGCTGACCCAGCACTTCGTCTCCCAGTACTTCCGCGAGGGCCAGTGGGAGCCCTACCTGCACTCGCTGCGCGGGCTGTACCGCGGCCGGCGCGACACGCTGCTGGGCGCGCTGACCGAGCACTTCCCGGCCGAGGCGACGTGGACGCAGCCCGAGGGCGGCCTGTTCGTCTGGGCGACGCTGCCGACCGAGATCGACACCACCGACCTGCTGGCGCGCGCGCTGCAGCGCAACGTGGCCTTCGTGCCGGGCCGCGGCGCGTACCTCGACGGCCGCGGCGGCTCCTCGATGCGCCTGAACTTCTCCGGCGTCGGCGAGGCGGACATCCGCGAGGGTGTGCGGCGCATCGGCGAGGTCATCGGCGAGCAGCTCGAGCTCTTCGGCGCGCTGACCGGCGCGCGGCCCGCGCCGACGGCCCCGGAGCGCGAGGCCGCCCCGCTGGCCGACCCCGAGCTGGCCGACGTGCTGCACCTGCCGCGTCAGCAGGCGGGCGAGGCGCGACGCACCGCGGACCGCCGGACCCGATGAGCCGCGTCGCGGTCCTGAAGGGCGGGCGCTCGCTGGAGCGCGAGGTCTCGCTGCGATCCGGCGCACGGGTCGAGGACGCGCTCAAGCGCCTCGGCCATGAGGCGATCGGCATCGACGTCGACCACGACCTCGTCCGGCGCCTCCGCGAACTCGCCCCCGACGTCTGCTTCGTGGCGCTGCACGGCCGCGACGGCGAGGACGGCACGGTGCAGGAGCTGCTCGAGATCCTCGGCCTGCCCTACACCGGCTCGGGCGTGTCGGCCTGCATCCGCTGCGCCGACAAGGTGCTCGCCAAGCACGACATGGTCGACGCGGGGCTGCCCACGCCGGACTTCGTCGCCTTCACCGAGACCGCGTTCAAGCAGCTGGGCGCCGCGGAGGCGCTCGGGGAGATCGCCGAGCGGATCGGCTTCCCGATGGTCGTCAAGCCGGCTGACCAGGGCAGCGCGCTGGGGCTGCGGATCGCCGGCGACGCCGGCGAGGTGCCGGGCGCGCTGGTGGCGGCGCTGTCCTACTCGGCCAAGGTGCTGCTGGAGCGCCACGTGGCCGGCCGCGACCTGGCCGTGTCGGTGCTCGACGGCGCCGCGCTGCCGATCGTCGAGGCCGTGCCCGAGGGCGGCCTCTACGACTTCGACGCGCGCTACGAGATCGGCCGCTCGACGTTCGTGTGCCCGGCCGACCTGCCCGACGAGGTCACCGCCCGCGCGCAGCAGCTCGCGGTGGCCGTGCACGAGCTGCTCGGCTGCCGCGACGTCTCGCGCGTCGACCTGCTCTGCGACGCCGACGGCGGCCTGCACGTGCTCGAGGTCAACGTCGTGCCCGGGCTGACCGGGACCTCCCTGCTGCCGCAGGCCGCCGACGCCGCGGGCATCGCGTTCGACGACCTCATCGCCCGGCTCGTGGACCGGGCGTCCGCGCGCGGACGCGCGATCGCCTAGCTGTCGCTGGCGAAGTCCTCCGGGGACACCGAGGCTTCCCCTGCGCCCCCGCTCAACTGTCGCTGGCGAAGTCCTCCGGGGAAACCTGGTCCAGGAACTCCTTGAAGCGGTCGACGACCTCCTCGGTGTCCTCGACCTCGTGCTCGAACTCGATCGCGGACTCCGTGATGACCTCCTCGGCGGCGAAGATCGGCGCGCCGGAGCGGACCGCGATCGCCAGCGCGTCGGACGGCCGCGAGTCGATCTCGACGTCGCGTCCGTTGACGTTGAGCGTGATCGACGCGAAGAAGGTGTTGTCGCGCAGCTCGGTCACCGAGACCTGGGTGCACTTGACCTCGAGCTCGCCGAGCATGTCGCAGAGGAGGTCGTGCGTCATCGGTCGGGGCGTGGTGGCGCCCTGCAGCTTCATGAGGATCGCCGCCGCCTCCGGATGTCCGATCCAGATCGGCAGGAACTTGTTGCTGTCGACCGTCTTCAGGAGCACGATCGGCTGCTTGCCGACCATGTCGAAGCTGACGCCATAGATGACCATTTCCTGCACGAGAAGAGCTCCTCGGTGGTGTCTCGCCAGTATAGGCGCGGGTCGCGCCCGCCCTGGGCCGGACGACCACGCGCATGACCCCCGGCGGACGGCGCCCCACGTCGGTCAGGCCGTCGGTGTAAAGGAGCAGCAACTTGCCAGGGCCCGGCGTCAGCTCGGCGTCCTCAACTCGGCGTCGCGGAACGCACCAGCAGGCGCCTGAAGACGACGAAGGCCCCGGGGTGAAGGGGCCTTGCGATGGGCGATCCAGGATTCGAACCTGGGACCTCTTCCTTATCAGAGAAGCGCTCTAACCGACTGAGCTAATCGCCCGCTGCGGAGCGGAAGTGTAGCGCGGGCTCAGGCCCCGGCGCGGACTCGCCGGGCCAGCGCGAGCGCCTCGTCCAGGGACTCCAAGGCGAGCTCGACCTTGTAGCCGGTGCCGCGTGGCCGGACCTTGACCTCGGTGCCCAGGACGCCGCCCAGGGCGTCCGCGATCTCGGTCGCGGCAGCGGCCTGATCGGGGTGGATCGGCTTGGCGCCCGCGGCGCGTCCGGCGGCCGCCGGGCCCGCGTTCGCCGCCCGGGCCTGCTCCTCGGTGACGCGGACCGACCAGGCCCCTTCGGCGGCCGCGCGGGCCAGGCGCCGGCGGTCGGCCTGGTCCTCGGCGAGCAGCAGCGCGCGGCCGTGGCCCTCGGTCAACGTCCCGTCCTCGAGCAGCGCGAGCGCGTCGTCGGGCAGGTCGAGGATCCGCAGGAGGTTCGAGATCGCGACGCGGCTGCGCCCGACACGCTTGCCGACTGCCTCGCGGGTGAGTCCCAGCTCCTCGACGAGGCCGGCCACGGCGCGGGCCTCCTCGACCGGGTTGAGGTCCTCGCGGGCCATGTTCTCGACCAGCGCGACCTCCAGCGACGTGGCGTCGTCGTGGTCCTGGACGAGCGCAGGCATGCGCTCCAGGCCCGCGAGCTTCGCGGCGCGCCACCGGCGCTCGCCCGCGACCAGCTCATAGGTGCCGCCCGCGCGCGGGCGGACGAGCACGGGCTGGATGACGCCGCGCTCCTCGACGGACTCGGCCAGGGCCTGCAGGGCGGCCTGGTCGAAGTGCCGGCGCGGCTGCTCCTTGTTGGGCCGGATGAGATCGACCGCGAGCTCGCGCAGCTCGGCGGCGTCACCGTCGGTGCCCGCCTCGGGCGCCGAGACCGAGAGGATCGCGGCCAGCCCCCGGCCCATGCCGCGCTCAGCCACGGGCCGCCACCTCCTTGGCCAGCTCGAAGTAGGCGTCGGCGCCCGTGGAGTGCGGATCGTGATGGATCACCGGCCGCCCATAGCTGGGCGCCTCGCCGATCCGGACGTTGCGCGGGATGACGGTGTCGAAGACCAGCTCGGGGAAGTGCTCGCGGACCTCACGCTCGACGTCGCGCGCCAGGCGCGTGCGCCCGTCGTGCATCGTGAGCAGCATGCCGGCGACCGACAGGCGCGGGTTGAGCTCGCGCTGGATCAGGGCGAGCGTGTCGAGCAGCCCCGCCAGGCCCTCCAGCGCGAAGTACTCGGTCTGCACCGGCACGATGACGCGCTCCGCGGCGACCAGCGCGTTGACCGTCAGCGGCCCGAGCGACGGCGGGCAGTCGAGGATGATGAACGCGAAGCGGTCGCGGAGCGGCGCGAGGGCCTCGCGCAGGCGCTGCTCGGAGCCGGGCTGACGCGGCAGCTCGACGTTGGCGCCGGCCAGGTCCGGCGAGGACGGCAGCACGAAGAGGCGGTCGATCGCCGTGGGCTGCAGGGCGTCGGCGGCGACCGCGTCGCCCGCGAGGACGTCGTAGACGTTGGGCTCGATGTCCTTGGCGAGGCCGAGGCCGACGGTGGCGTTGGCCTGCGGGTCGATGTCCACCAGCAGGGTGTCGTAGCCGGCCTCGGCGATGCACGCCGCGACGTTGACGGCGGTGGTCGTCTTGCCCACCCCGCCCTTCTGGTTCGCGATCGCGTAGACGGTGCCCATTTGCGACGGCCCACGGTAGCGGCGAACGCGGTCGGAGAGCCGTCCGCTTCAGGCAGTCTCAGGCTGTCATCGACCGCTGTAGCGGTCGTTTGCGGGCAATTCCTTCGCGACGGGGGAAGCGCGCCGGTGTGGGAGCAACCTTCAGGTAGACGTAGAGGCGACGCTCGTCCGCCCCGGGAACGGGTGCGACAGTCCGAGGAGGCAGTGGTTCGAGCCCCAGCACGCCGGCCGCGTGGGCGCCGTCGGCCTCCTCTGCCGCGTCACGTCGGCCCTTCCAGGCGACGAGCGCGCCGCCGTCGACGAGCAGCGGTGCGGCGTACTCGGCCAGGATGGTGAGCGGCGCGAGCGCTCGGGCGGTGACGGCGCCCTGGGTACCGATCCCGTCATGCCACGCCTCGGCCCGCGCGTTGACCACCGTGATGTTGTGCAGTTCCAGATCCGCGGCCGTACGGCGGAGGAACTCGCACTTCTTGCCGACGCTCTCGACGAGCGTCACCCGGGCCGCCGGCAACGCCACCGCGAGCACGAGCCCTGGAAAGCCGCCGCCGGCTCCGAGGTCGGCGATCGACGTTGCACCGCGCAGCTGCTCGACCTCCAGGCCCGCGAGTGAATCGGCGACGTGCAGCTCCACGCCGCGCGCGGGGTCGCGGACGGTGGTGATCGACGTCGGCTCGGCCGCGACGTGGTCCAGGACGCCGCGCAGGCGCGCGGCAGCGCCGTCCGGAAGGTCGTACTGATCGGCGAGTTGGGCAAGGCGGGCGTCGACGGCGTCGGGCACGCACGGGAGCGTAGAAGCCGCCGCAGGGCGGGGTGTTCCACGTGAAACGGCCTCCGTGGAGGTTCCACGTGAAACGCGGGGGCGCTTCGCGGTTGTGAGCCCTCGGACGGGCCCAAGGCACCACTACGCTGCGGCGGGTGATCGCTCCCTTCGTGGACGCCTCATGGCTTCGCACGCACCACGGCGACGTCGTCCTCGCCGACGTCCGCTTCTACCTCGACGGTCGGTCACC
>Ga0308175_100002180_pt1 | contig 13354 bp, 13 predicted proteins | sample PhyCR1_3_FD_203893 | JGI IMG/M metagenome (GOLD analysis project Ga0308175, IMG submission 203893) | Soil microbial communities from UC Gill Tract Community Farm, Albany, California, United States - DLSLS.C.R1 | ecosystem: Environmental > Terrestrial > Soil > Agricultural land | place: USA...
GTAGCGCTCCGTCGCGAGCATCATGGTCGTTCAGCGTGCGGCGCGCGTGACCGATACGGCAGCGGCATCGCCGGCGCCGACGAGCACCATCGCCGCGCGACAGGACAGCACGCAGCCGTCTGCGGGTCGGACCGCGCCGCCGCTGTCCAATGCGCCGACGACGCGTCTCGCCAGCAATGGCAGCAACGGCAGCAATGGCAGCAACAAGCTGTCCCCGCAGCAGACGTACGATCAGGAGATCACCCGGCTCCGCGCGATTCTGAATCAGCGGCGGCCGCAGCTCGATTCGGCGACCGTCGCAGTCATCGAGCACAACCTCAAGGTCATCGACGACGCGATCGCCCAGTGCAGAGAGGCGCTGCGCAAGGATCCGAACAGCCGGTTCCTGATCGAGTCGCTGAACGATGCATTCGACACCAAGGTGCAACTCCTCCGCGCGGCGGCGTCGTTGCCGTCGCGGGCGTGAGCAAACTGCCATGAGCTTTCTGAAGTCCTCCCCTCCTCGTCTCGCGACCTGCGCGATCGTCCTCGGCCTGCTCGTTGGCGTGGGGCGCAACGCCGACGCGCAGCGACGTCGCAGCGATTACAGCTCGCGCATCGACACCACCTTCGCCTTCGACAAGAACGGAACCCTCACGGTCACCTCGTGGAACGGCGACATCGTCGTCACCGGGTGGTCGCGCGATCAGGTTCACGTACGCGCCACGAGCGACGACGACAATCTCCAGATCGACGCCAGCAGATCACGCCTCTCGCTCGGCGTCGCGGGATCGCGGCGCGGCGGCGAAGCGCGGTTCGAGGTCTCGGTGCCCTACGGCGTCCATGTCACGGCTCGCGCGCAGTCGGGTGACGTCACGGTGCGCGGCACGCGCGGCGAGGTCGAGATCCATTCCCAGAGCGGTGACGTCAATGTCGATGACGTCACGGGCCGCCTCGACGTGAACAGCTTCTCGGGCGATCTGACGGCGGCGAACATCAATGCCGACGTACAGGTCAACTCGATCAGCGGCAGCGTGAAGATGACCGACCTGCGCGGCAGCGTCGACGTCGGAACGGTGAGCGGAGACATCGATCTCCGCGGCGTCACGTCGCGATCCGTTCGCGGCAAGACGACCAGCGGCGACGTCACATTCGACGGCACGATCGACGCCGCGGGCCGCTACGACCTCAACACGCACTCCGGCGACGTTCGACTCCACATTCCGCGCGACGCGAGCGCACAGCTCACGGTGTCCACGTGGAATGGCGGCATCGACAGCGAATTCCCGATCACCCTCCGCCCCGGCGAGCACGGTATCGGCTCGGCGACCGCGAAGCGATTCACGTTCGAGATCGGCGGCGGCGCAGCACGCATCAGCGCAGAAACGTTCAGCGGCGACATCACCATCTCGTCGAACGGCCGAGGCGCAAGCGACAAGCGCTGAGGTCCAAGACCTCTCCAGAGGAAACCACCCCATGCTCACAAGACTGGTCTCTGTTCCGCTCGCGTGCGTCGCAATCAGCGCGCTTCCCGCGAGTGCGGCCCTCGCTCAGGCCCGTGGCGACTTCCACTGGGAAGGAGCGGTCGCCGCCGGCGGCGAGGTCTCGATTCACAACGTGAACGGTGATGTGAAAGTGACGCCGTCGAGCACGGGACGGGTCGAAGTCATCGGGACCAAGCACGGCAGCGGACGAGACATCACTGCCGAGGTGCACCAGACGTCGCGTGGCCTGATCGTGTGCGTCGTCTTTCAGGATGCCGACACGCGCTGCGACGAGGACGGCTATTCAATGAACTCGCACCGCAATCGTGGCGACAACAACTGGAACGATGCCAGCATGGATCTTCAGGTCACGATTCCCGCGAATCTCACAGTGGCTGCGAGCAGCGTGAGCGGCGACGTCGACATCACTGGCGCGCAGGGCAGCGTGAGTGGCCATAGCGTGAGCGGCGACGTGCGCATGATGCACCTGCGCGCCTCTTCCGTTGATGCCAACTCGGTGAGCGGCGACATCGACGTGCAGATCGACGAGCTCTCGGGCCGGGGAGACCTCTCCTTCCGCACGGTGAGCGGCGACGTCGACATCACCGTTCCGAAGCAGTTCGACGCCGATATCTCGATGTCGACGGTGAGCGGGACGATGGACAGCGACTACGCCATGACGTTGACGAACGGCCGCACGAGCCGCCGGAACATTCAGGCGCGCATCGGCGCCGGCGGCCGCCGCCTGGAGTTGAATACGGTGAGCGGCGACGTGAAGATTAGAAGCAATCGCTAGCATTCGGGATCCATGAAAACCACTCTCTCGGGCCTGATCTTCGTTGCCGCCTTCGCGCTGTCCGCCGCCGGCCAGCAGCGGCAGTCGGCGGATGCCTTCAGCTGGAACGGCCATGTGCCCGCTGGCGGATGGCTTCGCGTGCGCAATCTTAACGGCCCGATCACCGTGGGCGCCGCGACTGGCAATGATGTCGAAGTCACGGCGGTGAAGCGCTGGCGCCGCGGCGATACCGCAGTGGTGCACTTCCAGGCGAAGAAATACGGCGCCAGCAATGAGAACGTCCTGATCTGCGCACTCTGGGGCGAACGTTCGTCGTGCGATGAGCACGGCTACGAGTCCCGCGGCGAACGCGGTACACGCAACAACGACGTCTCCGTCGAATTCCACGTGCTGCTGCCGAAAGGCGTGAAGCTCGGCGTGAGCACGGTGAACGGCGCCGTGAGCGTCGACGGAGCAACCGCCGAAGTCGAAGCCGCGACCGTGAACGGCGAGCTCGAGGTATCCACGACCGGCGGACCGGTCAACGCCACCAACGTGAACGGCGGCATTCGGGCGAGACTCGGACGACTCGATCCCGACGCGAACATGGACTTCACGACGGTGAACGGAAGCGTGAGCGTCGAGTTCACCGGGGACTTCGGTGCCGACGTGGAGCTCGAGACCGTCAACGGTTCGCTCAATACGAACTTCGAGATGACGGTGAGCGGACGGCTGGATCCGAAACACCTCAGAGCTCACGTCGGCAAGCCGGGCGGTCCACGCATCCGCCTCGAGACCGTGAACGGCAGCGTGGAGTTGCGTCACCGGTAAATCGTGTCGCTCATCGCACGTCACCCGTAACCTTCGCGGGCGTTGACGCGTATTTCTCGTGATGGGAGGAATTCGCGTGAAACTTCGACTCGAATCTGTCGCCGTTGCCGCGGGCCTTGCGCTCGCCGCGACGGCTTGCTCGCGTGGCGGCGCGGACCCGGTCGCGTTCAAGTGGACCACGCCTCTACCTGCTGGCTCCGTTTTGCACTTTCGAAACGGGTCGGGCGGTATTGAAGTCCGCCCCACCGCCGGTCCGAACGTGACCGTCCTCGGGGGCAGCAGATGGAAGCGCGGCCACTCCGGCGACGTCCGTTTCGTCGTCACCCAGGCCGGCAAGGACTACTACATCTGCGCCATGTGGCGGAACAGCGGTCGCTGCGGTGAACGCGGCTACCGCGGCAAGAACACGGGCGGTCTCCTCACCATGTTCAGCCTCTTCCACCGCACGACGGACGCAGTCGCGCAGATCGTGGCCGACGTGCCGCCGGGCGTGACAGTCGACGCGCGCACGTCGACCGGATCAGTGAAGGTGTATGGGTCGACCGCCGGCGTCACGGCGCACAGCGTGAATGGAAACGTGACGGTATTCGACGTCTCGGGTCCGATGAACCTCTCGACGACGAACGGCAACGTGGAGCTCTCGGCCGATTCACTCGCCGACGCCGATTCGATTCGTCTCACGACGACGAACGGCGGCATTCACGCCGAGTTGCCCGCAACGCTGCAAGGCAATTTCGATCTGTCGACCGTGAACGGTAGCGTGCACAGCGACCTGCCGATTTCCGGGACGCCGCGGCGCGGTCGGCTGCAGGGACAGATCGGGTCATCGCCGCGCGTCGTGCGGATGCGTGCGGTGAACGGAACGGTCACCGTCGTCGCGCACCCCGCCGCCGGCTCGCATTGATCCCCCGGCCGACTCGGCCGCTGGCACCGGGATCAGGCGCCGGGGTATTATTCACCTGAACATCTTCTCCTGGAGCTGGAGCTCACATGGGCTTCTCGTACGCATCGACGGTCGCGGTTCGCTCAGGCGCGGAACGCGCGACGCTCGTTCGCCGGACCTACGGTCTCGTCTTCCTCAGCGTGCTCGTCACGATGCTGGGCTCCGCGTTCGCGCTCTCGCAGCAGGGACTGCTCGAGGCGGTCGCGAATCACTGGATCATCGCGAGCCTCTGCATCTTCGTCCCACTGATCATGGCGCAGCGCGCGGCGCATGATTTCCCGCGCAACATCATCCTGACGTTCGTCTTCGCGTTCGTCGAAGGCGTCCTCATCGCGCCGATTCTCTACGTTGCGGAGCACAATTCGCCCGGCGCCGTGGCGCAGGCGGGAATGCTGACGTTCGCGGCGTTCGGCGTGCTGTCACTCTATGCGGTGATGAGCCGGCGCGACTTCAGCGCGTGGGGAAGCTTCTTCATCATCGGACTCGTCGTTCTGATCGTCGCCTCACTGCTGAACGCGTTCTTCGGCAGCGCCGCGGGCTCGGTCTGGATCTCGGCCATCGGCGTGTTGATCATGTCCGGCCTGCTCGTGTTCGACACGTGGCGCATCGTGCGGTCGGGCGTGTACGGACAGGATGATTACGTCCTCGCGACGGTCAGCATCTATCTCGACCTGCTGAATCTGTTCCTGTTCATCCTGAGCCTGGTCGGCGGCGGCAACCGTCGTCGTTAGGATTTCTTTGGTAGCGAAATCCAGAGCCCCTCGATTTGTTTCGAGGGGCTCTTCTTATGCCCGCACGGCCAGCCCTTCGATCGTCTCCGCCAGACTGAGATCCGACTGCGTGATCCCGCCAGCATCGTGAGTGGACAACGCCACCGTGATCTTGGTGTAGCGAATGTCGATGTCCGGATGATGATCCATCGCATCGGCAGCCTTCGCGACACGGTCGACGAACGCGATGCCATCGGCGAAGCGATCGAAGGTGAACGTCTTGGTCAGCACATCGCCGCGCCTCGCCCAGCCGGACAGGGTACCGAGTGCACGTTGGATCTCGAGATCAGAGAGTTTCTGTCGCATGGGCGCGAGGAGAGTGTGGATGTCGTGTGCGGCGCGCAGGATTCTACTACGCCTGGCTGCCGTGGGCCATTCCAGATCGCCGTCCTTCATGATATGGCGTAGGATCTTGATGCTCCTGCTGGTCGTTCTCGCTCCCTCCGTGGTGCGGGCGCAGCAGAGCGATTCGGTCACGCTGTCGTCCCACTACTGGCCGAAGTTCATCGCCGGTGGGATCTCGAGCATCCTGGCGCACGAGGCTGGACACGTGGTGACCGCGATCGCGGTCGGCGGCAAGCCGCATTTCGGTTGGGACACCGGCCGCCCGACGATCTACTCCGGCATCGATTCGCGGATCGAGCCGCACAAGCAGTTCCTGTTTTCCGCGGCGGGACTCGTCACGCAGTCCATGCTCGACGAAGCGATTCTCGACGTTCCGCATGACCGCGGCAGCGCGTTCGAGCGAGGGATTCTCGCCGGCGGTCTGGTGACGACGATCTTCTATCTCACGATCGGCCGCACGGGATCCGTGAGCGACATCGCGTTCATCGCGCGCACGCATGCGATGACGAAGACCCAGGCGACTTTCCTGTTTGGCAGCGTCGCGGCGATGCAGATGGTTCGCATCTCGCACGACCATCACTACGCGAACTTCTTCGCGCGGCCCACGGCCGACGGCCGAGTGGTGTTCGGTGTGAACGTCCAGTCGCGCTGAGCTCGGTCTCACGGATTTAGATCTCCAAACCTTCGAAAGCCCGGGTTGCCGTGAGCGGAACGGTCGCTCCCTTGCATCTTCGGTCTATGTTCGGTAAGGTCAGATCCCCGTCGCGACTGGAAGCGTGGCTGTATGGCGGCCGTGAAAAAGATGGTGCAGGAGGCGTTGTTCGACGCGAACGTGCTCGGCAGACCGCTTCCGGTGGTCGGCGAGCAGAAGGACATCCGGTATTTCGGATCGATCGCGCGCAACGTGCTCAACGGACCGGAAACGACGGGCATGGGGTTCTGGTCCATCAACCCGTACACCGGCTGCGCGTTCGGATGCGCGTACTGCTATGCGCGCTACGCGCATCGGTGGGTCGTCGATCGCCAGGCGACGGCGAATCCGGATCACGAGGACATGCAGTCCGCGCGCGACGTGTTGCCGCCGTGGCTGGCGTTCGAGCGTCGCATCTTCGTGAAGCAGAATGCCGCCGACGTCCTGCGACGGACGCTGCGCCACGGATCGGAGAAGCATCTTGCGCTGCTCAAGGGCGAGACGATCGTGATCGGCACGGCGACGGATCCGTTCCAGCCTGCGGAGCGTCGCTTTCGCATCACGCGGTCGGTGCTCGAGGTGCTGGCGGAGCATGCCGGACTCTCGGTGTGCATCATCACGAAGAGTCCTCTGATCACGCGGGACATCGATGTCCTCAAGCGCATCAATCGCAATTCGTCGCTCACGATTCACCTCTCGCTGATCTCGACGGATCGCGAGCTCGCGCGTCGGATCGAGCCGCGCGCGCCAACGCCCGAAGCGCGGCTGCGTGCACTCGCGCGGCTGCGTGAGGCCGATATCGAAACGGGCATCAACGTGATGCCGGTGCTGCCGGCGATCACGGACGCGCCGGACGCGCTCGAGACACTCGTGAAAGCTGTGGCCGAGCGTGGTGCGTCGTACCTGAATTCGTGCGCGCTGAGGTTGCGGTCGTCGGCGCGCGCCCGGTATCTGCCGTTCATCGAGCAGGAGTTCCCGCATCTCGCGAAGCGCTATTGGGCGACCTACGCGTTCGACCACAAGGTGAGTGAGTCGTACAGCGAGCGGTTGAGGGCGACGATGCGTGCCCTGTGTGAGAAGCATGGCGTGGTCTACGGCCACAACGGCCGCTCGTCGGTTGTCGAGGCGGAGCTCGTGGAGGAGCGGTTCGCGGGCTCGGAGCAACTCACCTTCGAGCTTTAATCAGTTTTGTGATGTAGCCATGGCTTCACTCTTGCTTTCGGTGTTTGTTCGGAGTAGCTTGATCTCACTTTTCCACATTCCACTACCCGGCCGAACCGCTTCGATCGCCTCATGTCCACCTCCGTCGCCGCGCTCCGCGCGCTGATCCAGCAGCGCTTTCCGGACGCCGCTCCTCTTACCGGGGGCGCGCAGACCGCGGAACAGGTGGCCACGGGCATCGACGCGCTCGACAAGGTGCTTCCCAATGGCGGCTTTCCGCGTGGACGCCTCTCGGTCTGGGCGCCGCAGGGGGGCGTCACCGCCATCCTCCGCGCCTCGTGCGACTCCGTCGTCGCCAACGGCGAGCGCGCCGCCTGGATCGACGGCGACAATACCGTGGCAGGCGCGTTCTGGACCCAAGCGACTCATCTGAGCGGCGTCGGCAGCGTGGGGACGAGCGATGGGCTCTATCTCGTGCGCCCGAAATCGCGGATCCACGCGCTCCGCGCCGCCGAAGAGCTGCTCCGCTCGGGCGGATTTTCACTTCTTGTATTAGCGGGCACTGAACCGCAAGGCACCGAGACCGTGCGGCTCACCCGCTCGGCGCGCGAGGGCGGAGCTGCCCTCGTCGCCATCGGCGACTCGGCATCCATGGCGAGTCTCCGGCTCACCTCGCGGCTCATGCGCTATCGCTGGCGTCGCACCCCGTTTGGCGACCCGGCAGAAGCGCAGGAGGCGACGGTGAAAGTGCATGCGCGCTCGGTGGGATGGAATGCGCATACCGAACTTCTCATTCCGGTGTTGCACCATGAGCTACGTCTGTCTCTGGAGTCCGAGCTGGCCGATCGCCGCGGACTTCCCCGCTGATCTCGTCGCGAGTCTTCTTGGAGTTGCTCCACGCGTTGCCGTGGGTGAACGCAAGCTCGTGTGGGGCGATGCACGCGGCCTGAACGGCCACCTCCTCGCGAACGAGATGCTTCGCGTCGCGAGCGATTATGGGTTCGACGACGTGCACGCCGGCGTGGCCATGACGCCCATTGCGGCCGAAGTTGCCGCCACCCAGAGCAGCACGCAGGTGATGGTCGTGCGGCCCGGCCAGGACCGGAGCTTCATTGCGCCGTACAACCTCGCCGTGCTGACGCCGCCCGAGGATCTCGCCGAGCTCATTCAGGGACTCGGCATCGAGACGTGCGGTGCGTTCGCCGCGCTCGACGCCGAAGCCATCGAAGTGCGACTCGGCATCGACGGCGTCCGGCTCTGGCAGCGCGCGCGCGCGGACGATGAGCGTTGGCTCTTCAGAATTCCCGTACGTGCGTTGCCGAGTGCGTCGCTCGAATGGGTGGAGTACGGGCTGAAGGATCCGGAGCGGCTGCTCTTCGTCATCAACTCACTCGCCGGCACGGTGTGTACGTCACTCGTCGAGCGAGGCGAGCGCGCGCGCGAGATGTCGATCGTCTTCTCGCTCGGCAACCGGACGCAGCGCACGCATCTCATCCGGTCATCGCGGCCGAGTGCGGAGCAGAAGCGGTGGATGCGGTTGGTGCGCGAGGCGCTGGACACGCTCACGCTGCCCGATGCGGTGATGGGCGTCGCGCTGCGTGTGGAGTCCGTGACGGGCAACGAAGGCGCGCAGGGCGATCTCTTCGATCGCGGCTTCGCGAGCGCGCCGATGGTCGAGAGCGCCCTCATTCAACTGACCGACGATCAGGGCGACGTCGTCGTCGAGCCGGTGAACACCGCGCATCCACTGCTCGAGCAGCGCACGACGTGGAAGCAGCGCAGTGCGGTGAATCCCGTGAAGATGAAGCGTGTGGCGGAATCGAAACCGGTACGTCCGCAGCTCACATTGCAGCTCTTGCCGTCGCCCAAGATCGTCACGGTCGATACCGAACCACGACGCGATCACGATGTCCCCATTCGCTACATGGACAACAACGAATGGCACGACATCGTCGAAGCGGCGGGGCCCGATCGCGTGTCGGGCGGGCAGTGGAGCGCGGAATACGCGCGCGACTATTACCGCTGCGTGCGCGAAGATGGGATGATGGTGTGGCTGTTTCGCGGCTCACAGCAGCAGACGAAGGACTGGTTTCTTCACGGCTGGTGGGACTGACAGAGGGATTGGACGATGACAGAGATGGCCGTGGAAGGTGCGTTCAGGGTGATGAACTGGGATGAGAGGCCGTACGATGAAGCCCCAGGACAGCCGAAGTTCACGCATGCGCGCGTGACGCACGAGCTCACGGGCGGGATCGAAGGTGAAGCGTCGATCTGCTACTTGATGGTCTATCGTCCCGACAGGACGGCGAGCTTCGTCGGGCTGGCGATGGTCACGGGCGCGATCGGTAATCGCCAGGGCAGCTTCGTGATGCAGGACATCGGCACGTACGAGAACGGCGTCGCCAAGGGTCGTTGGTCCGTGATTCCCGGGCTCGGCACCGGTGCGCTGCGCGGGATTCGCGGCGATGGACACTTTGCCGCCGGTGAGCATGATGCGTCGTATCTGCTGAATGTCTCATTCTGACTTCGTCGAGCTGCGCGCGCACACGTGCTTCTCGTTCTCCGACGGCGCCATCTCCGCGGAGGCGCTGGCGAGAAAGGCGCGCGAGCTCGGCTTCACGCATTTAGGAATCACTGATACCGCCGATCTGGGCGGCCTCGCGAAGTTCGCGACGGAAGCGATGTCGCCCCTACAGGACCCGACGTGCACGAACGCCGAGCGGCATGACGATGGGTTGTGCAGGACGTGTCAGTTTCCGGTGCGTCCCATCGTGGGCGCGGAGATCGTCGTCGACGGACATCCGGCCGCGTTTCTCGCGCGAAACGAGCGGGGCTATCAGAATCTCGCGGCGCTGGTGACGCTCGCGCGCGTCGGCCAGTGGAACGAATGGGACAAGAAAGCGCAGGGCAAGAAGCGCGGCCGGCCGAAGGTGACGTGGGCGCACGTCATCGACCATGCGGAAGGGTTGCATGCGCTCACGGGGCCGGCGACGGGCGAGCTGGCGTCGCTGATCCGCGCGGGACGCGATACGCGGGATTGTCTCGACAGATGGCACGAGGTCTTCGACGACAATCGTCTCACGATCGAAGTCCAGCTCCATCACACGGGCGGACACGAGGCCGCGCTGGCATCGGAGCTCATCGCGCTCTCGGAGTCGAGCGGCGTGCCATGGGTGGCCACGCAGGATCCGCGCTACGTCGACAAGACGGGGCGTCTCGTGCACGACATGCTCACCGCGCTGCGCTATGGGCTGACCATCGATGTTGCGGCCGAGCGTGGGTTGTTGCACCCGAATGGGGAGTGGCGGTTGTTGTCGCCGGAGCGGATGGCGACGAAGTGGCGCGGCCGGGAGGAAGGATTGCGCGAGAGTGTGCGCGTGGCGGAGGAATGCACCGGCTTCCTGCTCGATTGGATGCGTCCTCCCCTGCCTGACTTTCGGAAAGCGAAGATCGGAGCGGGGCTGAGCAAGGTCGAGGATGTGGTGGCGCTTCGCGCGTTGACGGAGAAAGGCGCGCGCAAACGCTGGGGCGGCATCTCGCCCGAGCAGCAGCGGCAGATCGATCACGAGCTCGAGCTGATCGGACGACTCGGCTTCGCGGGGTTCTTTCTCGTGATGGCCGACGCGGTTCGCTACGCGAAAGAGCAAGGAATTCTCTGTCAGGGCCGTGGCAGTGCGGCGAACTCGGTCGTGGCGTTCTGCACGGAGATCACGGCGGTCGATCCCGTGAAGAATGGGCTGCTCTTCGAACGATTTCTGTCGGATGCACGCGTCAATGGCCGAGCCGAGCCACCGGACATCGACGTCGACTTCGAGCATGAGCGGCGCGAAGTCGTGCTCGACTACATGTATGACAATTATCATCGCGAGCATGCGGCGATCACGGCGGTGACGCAGTGCTTCCATGCGCCGACGGCCGTGCAGGACGCGATGCGCGCGCTCGGATATTCGGCGAATCAGGCGCTCGAGATCTCCAAGCGTGTGCATGGTGACGATCCGTCGGGCGCGGTGGCGATGATTCCCGCGGTGGCGGAAGCGCGCGGCGTCGACATCGACAATCCGCGTGGCGACGCGCTATTGAAAGCGTTGCCGGGCTTTGACGGACTCGCGCGCCTGAGATCGACGCACGTGGGCGGCTTTGTCCTCTCGGCCGCGCCGCTCGGGAATTATCTGCCGGTCGAGCAGACGACCATGGGTCGCACGATCGTGCAGTTCGACAAGGACGATCTCGACATGATCGGCGTGCCCAAGTTTGATTTTCTGGGACTCGGCGCGCTGGCGATGGTGCGCATCGCGTTCGACGTGATGGAGCAGCGCACGGGCACGCGTCCGACGATGTACACCTTCAATGATCGAGACGAGGCGACGTACGATCTCATTCAGCGTGGCGAGACGATCGGCACGTTTCAGATAGAGAGTCGCGCGCAGATCAATTCGATCCTGCACACGAAGCCGGATCATCTATACGATCTCGTGGTGCAGGTCGCGCTGATTCGGCCGGGGCCGATTCAGGCGGCGTTCGTGCATCCGTACACCGAGCGCCGGTTGGGGCGCGAGCGCGTGACGTATGCGCATCCCGATCTCGAGGAGGTGCTGAAGCGCACGCAGGGCATCCCGATCTTTCAGGAACAGGCGATGGCGATCGCCATGAAGCTCGGTGGATATAGCGCGACCGAAGCCGATCTCTTGCGGCGCACGATGGGTAACATCCGGAAGAAGGGCCGGCTCGAGGCGGCGCTCGCCGGATTGAAGACGCGCATGCAGGCGCGCGGCGTGGAGGAGAGCGTCGCCGCGAAGATCTGCGAGGATCTCGTGAGCTTCGCGAATTATGGATTTCCTGAATCACACGCGTGGAGCTTCGCGCTGATCGCGTACGTCACGGCGTATCTCAAGGCGCATCATCCCACGGAGTTCTTCATTGGATTGCTCAATGCGCAGCCGATGGGCTTCTATCCCATCTCGACGCTGATTCACGATGCGAAGCGGCATGGCGTCGAGGTGCGGCCGCCGTGTCTGGCGACGGGAAGTTGGGAGTGCACGGCCGAAGACACCGGCGATCCGCTGCGGCCAGCGATGCGTGTGGGATGGAAGTTCGTGCGCGGCATTGGAGACAATGTCGTGGATGCGTTGAAGGCCGCGCGCGTGGCCGGGCCGTTCACGTCGATCGACGACGTCGTCCGGCGCGCGCAGCTCGATCGCGGCGCGGTGTTGTCGCTCGCGCAGGCCGATGCGTTCGCGGTATGGGCGAAGGATCGCCGCCATGCGGCGTGGGAAGGGTTGCGCGCGAGCGGCGATGTGCTGCCGCTTGCTCCGGCGGCCGTGCACTATCACGAGCCCGTGCCGATCGATCGGGAGCAGCTCGTCTTCCTGGATTATCACGCCGTGGGCATGAGCATTCACGGACATCCGATGGAAGTGGTGCGCGAGAAGCTCGAGCGCGGCGGGGCCATCGACACGCGCGAGCTCGCGCGGGCACGCAATGGCCGGACGGTGACGATCGGCGGGTTGGTGACGGTGCGTCAGCGTCCGGCGACGGCTGGCGGAACGATCTTCCTGTTGCTGGAGGATGAATACGGCTATGCGAACATCGTGGTGCCGCAGCCGCTGGTCGCGCCAAATGAGGAAGTAGTGAAGCGTGCGCCGTTCGTGCTCGTGCAGGGGCGGGTAGAGAACGATGGTGCGTCGATCTCGGTGGTTGGGCGGCGGTTTCGAGAGCTCGAGGTGGGGCCGCTGACGCACAACGCGCACGAGTTCAGATGATCTCGTGAGCGTAGGAGCGGTGCGATGCGCGAGCGACGCCCGACTCAGATTCGGGCATGCCCGTTCAGATTCCGCTCGCTCATCTCATCGCGCCGCCGGATCCGGAGCGGAAGTTCCGGTTGATGGAGATCGTGCGCCGGCGCTTGCGTGAGCGCCGATACAGTCGGCGAACAGAGGAAGCGTATGCGCGATGGATTCGCCAGTACATCATCTTTCATGGTCGCCGCCATCCGCGCGAGCTCGCGGAGCCCGAGGTGGCGAGCTACCTGTCGTCGCTCGCGGTCGAGCAGCGCGTCTCGGCGTCGACGCAGAATCAGGCGCTGGCGGCATTGACGTTCCTGTACGATGCCGTCCTCGATCGGCCGCTCACGCGAATCGAGGGCATCGCGCCGGCGAGCCGATCGCGGTACGTCCCGGTCGTGCTGAGCGAATCAGAGATCCGCGCCATCCTCAGGCGCATCCCAATGCCGGCCCGCCTGTGCGCTTCGTTGATGTACGGGAGTGGGCTTCGGCTCATGGAATGCCTCGAACTCCGCGTCAAAGACATCGATCGTGAGCGTCACGAGATCACGGTTCGCGCCGGCAAGGGAGGCAAGGATCGTCGAACACCGTTGGC
>Ga0308175_100002181_pt1 | contig 13352 bp, 7 predicted proteins | sample PhyCR1_3_FD_203893 | JGI IMG/M metagenome (GOLD analysis project Ga0308175, IMG submission 203893) | Soil microbial communities from UC Gill Tract Community Farm, Albany, California, United States - DLSLS.C.R1 | ecosystem: Environmental > Terrestrial > Soil > Agricultural land | place: USA...
CAGTCGCCTTCGAGGCTGCAGAGATCGGACCCGGACAGGCACAAGGCGTCGCGATGCGGGAAAATGCCGGCCTTCAGCGGCTTTCCGGACAGCGCCTCATGAACACCGCCAGTGATTCCCTGATCAGCCGCCTGATGGTCGAGGGCGACCAGTTGTCGCAGCGCGGCCAGTCCATCTCCGCGGCGGTCTGCTGGCAGAAGGTGCTGGAGATCGAAGCGGATTTCCCGCCGGCGCTCAACAACCTGGCGATGCAGGCCATGCATCGCGGCGACCTGCCCATGGCGCGCGACCTGCTGCAGCGCGCCGTGGCGGCGGCGCCCGATTACACGATGGCGCACGCCAACCTGTCGCGCGTGCATTCGGCAATGGGCGATCCGGTGTCGGCGCTGTTCGAGATCGACGAGGCGATCAAGTCCGATCCCGCCGCGTGGGGCCCACACGTGGAGAAGGCCCGGTTGCTGGAAGACCAGGACAAGCAGCGCGCTGCCGCGGCTGCCTACGGCAAGGCGCTGGCCTACATGCCCGAAGCGATCCAGCAGGCGCCCGAGATGCAGCCACTGGTGGAGCATGCCCGGCGCATGCAGGCGGAAAACCAGTCGCAGATGCGCGAATTCCTGATGTCGCGCATCGGCGACCTGATGCGCACGGGGACGCCGCGCCAACTCGAACGTTTCCAGCACAGTCTCGACGTACTCACCGGGCGCCGCGACATGGCGCTCTCCAGGCCGCTGACGCTGCCCTTCGCGCGCCTGCCATCCATTCCGATCTTCCACCGCGACCAGTTCGACTGGGCGCCGGCCGTCGAAGCCGCCTTCCCCGACATGCTGCGGGAGTTGCAGTCGCTGCTGGACGAACAGGCCGAGTTCGTGCCTTACGTGCAGATGCCGGACGACGAACCCAAGGGCCAGTTCGCACCGCTCAACAACAACCTCGACTGGGGCGCCTATTACTTCTGGGACAGCGGCAAGCTCAACGAAGAACACGCCGCGCGCTGCCCCCGCACCGTCGAGGCGCTGGCGGAACGCGCGCCGATGTGCACGATCCCCGATCGCGCGCCGGTGACATTTTTCTCGGCGCTCAAGCCGGGCACCCACATCGCGGCCCACCATGGCGCCACCAACAGCCGCCTGACCGTCCATATGCCGTTGATCATCCCGCCGGATTGCGCACTGCGCGTGGGCGGTGAAACGCACGTCTGGAAGCCGGGCGAGCTGGTGATGTTCGATGACACCATCCTGCACGAGGCCTGGAACAACAGCGATCGCCTGCGCGTGATCCTGATCTTCGATGTCTGGCACCCAATGCTGACCCCGCTGGAACGTGACCTCGTCCGCGAAACCATCGAGGGCATCCTCGAATTCAATGGGCCCGGCGGCTCGGGCGAGCTCTGATCGCGCAGCGGACTCCCGGGGCCGGCTCGCGTCTGGGCGGGATCTTGGCGCCCCCGGCCCCTGCCCGATTGCGGCCCCGCACGCCCGTCCACGAAGGCTTCCGGCGGGTTCCATCTGGTTGTTAAAGAAACATAAATCGACTAAGCTCAATGCGTCTGATCCTAGGAACTCACCGGCTGTAGCCGGGTCTGATCGACGCCATGTCCCGCCGCCTCTCCCTGACGCTTGCCCTGTTCGTCGCCCTAGGCGCGGCGGGCGGCGTGCGCGCGCAATCCGTGCCCAACGGCGACAAGACCGTGCTTCCGGTGTGGAACAGCGCCAGCGGCAAGGTCGAGGCCGTGCTGGTGCTCGAGCCGGCCAGCGCCGCCGGCGCGGGCGGACGGTTCCGCTTCGGCAGCAATTCGCTCGACGCCACCTTTGGCCTGGACGCCGGCGACTCGCTCGCCCTGCTGTGCGACCGCAAAAGCGGCATCGCCAGCGCGATCGGCAATCTCGCCAACAACTGCCTGCTGGCGTCGCTCGACGCGGATGGCAGTTCGCATCGCAACGCCGCGTCATCGCCGTTCCCGCACAACGGCACGCGTTTCGGAGTCGGCGTCGGCAACGGTCGCGACACCCTGCCCGCGTGGCTGACACCCGCGGCGGGTCCCACGCGGGTCGACGTCAGTGACCTGACCGTCTTCGCGCGCAAGTCGCTGCCGCGCGAAGGTTACGTCTCCATCGCCGGAACGGTCGCCAAGGCGCGACTGGTTCCGTATCTGGATGCGCAGGCCAGCGGCCTGCTGCCCACCCAGTTCACCACCAAATCCCTGACCCTCACCGGCGGCATCGGAACGTTCGGCGCCAACATCCTCGGACATGTCACCGACACCCCGGGACAGGCCAGGTGGGAAGCCCTCGGCATCGGCCTGACGTGGCGCACCCCGTGGAGCGGCCAGCTTTCGGTTGGCGCGGACAACGTCATCACCCGGGGCAAGAATCCTTTCTCCTTCGGCAACACGGATGGTGGGCAGGCGGATGACGGCGCAATGCCCTACATCCGTTACGAACAGGACCTGTAATTTTGCCCACCGAACCATCGCCTCCCGTTTCGGAGGCGGCAAATCCCTTTCCCCAGGGAAAATTCCTCCGCGTTCGTCAGTTGAAACGCGCCGGCAACATCGCGGCGGCGCGCGCACTCAGCGATGACATCCTGGCCGGCCACCCGGGCCATGCGGGCGCATTGATCCAGCGCTCGCGGCTCGAATCGGCGCAGGACAACTACCGCGTAGCGCGCGAGTACACGCTGGCGGCATATCGCGCGAACATCACTGAAAAATGGCAATGGCCTTTCCTGCTGAAACGCCTGCGCATTTTCAACCTGGTTGCCGAACTGCGCGACGTCGCCACCCGCCTTCCGCCAGAAGTCGCGACCACTCCAGAGGTCGCCCTGCTGGTGTCGAATTTGTTTGGGTCCATCAACGAACCGCAGTTCGCCCTTGAGTTCACTTCGCGGGCCGCGATCGAAAATCCTGGGTCTGCTGACCTGCAAGCCGCGATGGGGTCAACACTGCTCGACGAGGGTTGTTTCGACGAGGCGGAATCGCATTTGCGGGAGTGCCTGCGCATCGAGCCGGGGCACGCGCCTGCGATGTGGCAGTTGTCGAGGCTGCCCGGGCGTGGCGCGGTCGACCAGCAGGCGGGTGAGCTGCGACGCGCGATCGCTGGCTCCAAGGATCCCAAAGCAACGGGCCTGCTTGCATTCGCCCTGCATCGTGAACTCGACGCGCAGGCGGATTATGCCGGCGCCTGCGAGGCGTTGGCCTTGGCGTGCGTGTCGATGCGCAAGACAGTGACCTACGATGCAACGCAGGACGAGCGCCTTTTCTCCGCGCTCAAGGCGCTGCCGCTCGATGCGGGCCCGGCCACTGGAGCCCGGGAAACGGCGTTCACGCCAGTCTTCGTCGTCGGCATGCACTGCTCGGGTGCGACCGAGCTCGCGAACATGCTCGCTGGCCATGGCGACATCCTCTCGGGTGGCGAGCTCTACGACTTCCCCAGCCAGCTGCGTTTTGCCGCGGATCACCACTGCGCGACGGAGCTCGACCTGCGCATCGTCGAGGCATCCCGCGACTTCGATTACGCCGCCATCGGCAAGGGGTACGTCGACGCGCTGGAGTGGCGCCGCAGCGGACAGCGCTTCGTCATCGACACCTTGCCGTCGAACTTCCTCAACATCGGTTTCATCCTGCGCGCGCTGCCCGGCGCGAAGATCCTGCACGTGTCGCGCGATCCGATGGAGACGTGCTTTTCGAACCTGCGCGAACCGTTTGCGAAAAACGCCTGTCGCTACTCCTACGATCAGGACGAACTGGCCGGCTACTACCGTCAATATTTTTCACTGATGCAGCATTGGCGGCAGCAATTCCCCGGGCGCATCCACGACGTGACCTACACGGCGCTGGCGACCGATCCGGCATCGGAACTCAAGCGTGTCGCTGCCTATCTGGGCATCGAATACCAGCCATCGATGCTCGACGATTCGCAGGCTCGCAGCGCCGGCGCAGAGCACACCCGGCAAAAGCTGAGCCTGCCGCTCCAGCCGGAGTGGCAGCGCTACAGGGAATACCTGACGCCGATGCAATGGCGTCTTTCGAGCGTGGGCCAGCGCTAGGACTGGCGCTGCAACAACGCCGCTTCGCGCATCCTCTGCAGGATCGCCGTCACGATCGCTTCGGCGCGCGGCCCCGGATCGGAGCCGGCGGATCCCGCCTCCGCCGCCGAGAGGCGCCCACCGCGCAGGACGTCGGCGATTGCGGCGACAAGCCCAGCGCGATCCACTGACCCGTCCATCATCGGAAGCAGCAGGCGTTCCGCCTCGCCGATGTCGACCGTATCGTGCCAGGCGTTGGCAACGTGTTTCTGCGGCGGCATCAATGCGGCAACCTGGCGTCGCACGACGGGATCAGCCACGGGTGCATCGACGTCCGAGCCTGCTTCCACGGGCGCCAGGCGGATCCGCGCCATTCCGCGCAGGACCAGCATTTCGAGGAGTTCATCGACGGCGTCCGCAAGTATCTCGGACGCCACCGCTCCCTTGTCGCCCTGGGTGAGCTGCGCGTGGTGCACGAGCTCGTCGCGGGTGACGGTGCCCGGCCATTTTCGTCCCAGCAGTTCGATGGCCTGCTTGAGTCCGCTCAGGCCGATGGTCAGGCTTCCCGTGTGGGGCGGGGAAACGAATTCCTGTGGCTGCCCATCCAGCCTGCTCGGACCGTCCTTGCAGGACAGGTGAGCGGCGAAATGCATGTCCAGAACCGCCTTCTGGTCCAATTGCCAGCGCAGCGTCGCGGCGCGCTCCGCATGGACAAGCAGGGTCTGGCGGAACGAGCGGCTGATCGCGAAATCCAGGTACTGCTCGACTCGAACCTGGTCCTCGCCCAAGGCGCCATACAGCTGCTGCGCCAGCTCCGGGCCGTAGTTCGACGGCATCATCATCGATGGTTGCGCCTCGCCCAGGTAGGCGAGTCGGTGACTCCCGGTGCGCTCGATGAATTGATGGAAATAGCACGGCTGGTTGAACGGCTCCAGGTATTCGTGCGCGACATAGGAGTCCGCCGATTGCAGGACCGACGCCAGGCTTTCGTTCAACGCGGCCGCCGTCAAGCCGCCTTTCAGCGACACCTTCTGCAGGAACGCGAGCATGGAACGCCCGTAGGCCACCTGTTCGCTTGCGTTCCGGTCCTCTCCGCCGTGCATGAGCATCGCATCGCGGATGATTTCCTTGGCCTTCCATCCTGGATAGGTGTTGTAGCTGACGAATGCGACGCCATTGGCCGACAGGCAGCGCGCGATGATGCGCAGGACTGCTTCCTGCGCTTCCGGCGGCACCCAGCTGTAGACGCCATGGGCGATGATGTAATCAAACTCGCCCAGCTTGGCGGGGTCGACCTCGAGGAAGTCGGCCTCGTCCAGGACGATGTTGCCGGCCCCGAGTCGCGCGATCTGTGCGCGTCCCTCGGCGACTTGCACGCCCGAGATGTCCAACCCCAAGGCGCTCGCGCCTGGATTGCGCAGCGCGAAAGGAATCAGGTTCCCTCCGGACGCGCATCCCAGTTCCAGTACGCGCGCGGTAGCCACCTCGGGCGCCGGCAGCCCGAACAGGCTGGCGACCGAGGCAAGCTGCTCCGGCGCACTGTGGGGATAGGCGTAGGAGTCGTACGGCAGGTCGTCGTAGCGCAACCTGGTTTTGTCGATCGCCGATGTCATGTCTGTTCCGGTCTGGATGAGTCGTCTCAGCGCAACGCGCCGAGCAGCGGCTGCAGGTATTTTTCGTAGGGCGCCCATTTCGGCACGTCGCGTGCCACCACCTTGCCACGTATCTGGACGGCGCTTGCCGTCGCCACGCTCTTGCCCTCGGAATTGGGCTGCAGGAGCTTCTCGGTGAAGGGGAAACCGCAGAATTCGGCGACCTTGCGCATGGTGGCCTCCGTGTTCCGGGTCAGGTCGGCATAGCTGACATCGAGGATCCGCCCCGGGAAACGCTGGTGCCAATGCTCCATCAGGTCGCGGTACTGGTTGCAGTAGTCGGCCAGTTCCAGCTGGTCGTACGAATACGGCGCTGCAAAGCCGAACAGCTCGCGCAGGTTCGAGAAGCAGGTCTCGCGCGGGTCGCGCGACATATGGATGATCTTCGCCGTCGGCAGTGCCTGGCAGATGAAACCGACGTTCATGTGGTTTGGCGGCCACTTGTCCGTCAGGTAATCGTGTCCGTCCAGGCGCCAACGCACGCCTTCCATGTACTGCCGGCCTACTTCCGCGAAATCGATCCCACCGGCGCGGTCCACCGTGACCTCGTCGGTCGCGCCGGGGAAGTAGTGATCGGTCGCGTACCGCATGCAGGCAGCCATGTCGTGCAACTCGCCCGCATTGAGGACACCCGGATGGCCACCCAGGAGCTGCTCGAGCAGGGTCGTTCCGGAGCGGAACATGCCGACCACGAAAACCGGGGTGAATCCGAAGTCCTGCGGCTGCTCGAACTTCCTGACCGGGATCGCCTTGAGTTTCGAGAACAGACGGCGGTTTTCCTCCGAACTGTATTGCTGGCTGGGACGTTGCAGTTTGCAGGCGGCGTCGAGGGCGGCGAACGCGCCAGGGATGTCGCCCATGTCGTCCAGTTCCTTGTGCAGCGCGTACTGCAACCGGGTTCGCTCCAGCGGCGGCAATCCCTGTTTTTGAAGCACCCTGCGGATCGCATCGACATGGTTGTTGTCCGCGGTCCATTTGCGAACCTGCGCCAGCGTCCAATAGACGTTGGGCTGGTCCTGTTCGCTGCGCAGGCAGGACTCGAGATCCCGCTGGGCGGCATCGAAATCGCCCATGAAGATTTCCATCTGCGCGCGCGCCAGGCGCAAGAACGCCATCTGCGGGTCCCAGCGGATCGCGCTGCTGATGAACTCGATTGCCTGCGTCTGGTCGCCCATCCAGCTCAACTGCGCCGAGACCAACTGCAGCGTCCGCGGATCCGCCATTCCGTGCAGGAAATCCGATTGCTCGATGTATTTATGCAGCGGCCCTGCCTCTTCGAAATGCCGAAGACATAGCAGGACACTGGGCGTCAGCGCCGGATTGCCGACCGCGGCGCGCAATGCGCGCAACGCGTAGTCCCGGCCTTCCCGGTAATGGCCCGACCGCGCCTCGGTATTCGAAAGGTGCAGCAGCGCTTCCGCGTTTTCAGCGGACTCCAATACCTTGCGGTACTGCGCGGTGGCTCCCGCGATGTCCTTTGCGCCCATCGCCTGGCGGGCAAGCGACAACATTTGTTGGATATCTGGCATCGCCACTCATGTCAGGACTGTCGACAAACAGTGCTTATTCTAGCTGTATTGACAATGTTCTTCCGGAACGATGATCGGTGCGGAAGCTGTTTTCCGGCATCCGGTTGGCTCAGATCGCAGGCCATGAGCATTGGGTCAGTCGCGGGCACCGATGCACCCGCGGAGAACACGCCGTCGGACGGGGTGACACATGCTGTTTGCCAGCACACGCCGTGCCGCGATCGACGACGGCTTCCGCGGAACGTGTGCTGCCCGGCTCCGGTGCGGTTCGCCGCCTCGACGCCAAAAAAAGAGGGGCCCCGATCGGGGCCCCTCGGTCTTGCGATAGCTAACTAACGATTACCAGTTCTGGCTGTAGCGGAAGTAGACCTGGCGACCGTAGCCGTAGTACAGCGCCTGGCTGTAGTACGGCGGGGTGAAGCCGAACTGGTCGATACGCGGATACGTGTTGAACACGTTGACCGCGCCAACCGTCACCTTGCCATTCCACGGCATCTTCATCGTCGCCGACACGTCGTGCGTCATGTAGTAGCTCTTGCACGACAGCGAGTTGGAGAGGCCGTAGTCGACGCCGGTCTGGCACGCGTTCGCGTAACCATAGTCGGCGAGGATGTTGGTGGTGTAGGACGGCGTCTGCTGCATGGCGTTGATCGTCCACACCAGCGAGAAGTCACCCTTCTCCCACTGGTTGGTCAGCGTCGCACGCCACTTCGGTGCATCGGTGGTGCCGATCAGATCGCTGGTGGCAGCTGCGCCGCCGCCCGACTCGAACTTGTTGATCCAGCTGGCCTGCAGGTTGTTCTTCAGGGTGCCGAAGCGGCCCAGGTCGAACTTGGTGGCCAGGTTGAAGTCAAAGCCGTCGGTGTTGGTGAAGCCTTCGTTGGCGTAACCCGCACGGACCTGGATGATGGCGCCCGTGATCGGATCACGGGTGACACCCAGGTTCGACGGCACGAACGTCCCGTCCCTGGTGCGGTTGATGACGGTCTGCGCCGAGAAGAAACGGACCGTGTTGGTCAGCTTGATGTTGTAGTAATCCAACTTCATGCTCAGCCAATCGGTCGGGTCATAGACCACGCCCGCACTCCACTGCTTCGACTTCTCGGGCTGCAGGTTCGGGGTCGCAACGCGCAGGCCATCGATCTGGATCGTCGTGTTGCGGTGGTCGAAGTCGTAACCCAGCGCGAGGGCGGTCGCCGGATCGACGACGCTGTCGGCCGAGAACGCCGGCTGCTGGTTCAGGATCACCAGCGGCGGAGCACGGAAGCCTTCACCGTAGCTGGCGCGCAGGGTCAGGTTGTCCAGCGGGTGGAAGCGCACCGACACCTTCGGAACGGACGACGTGCCGAAATCGGAGTAGTTGTCGTAACGGTAGGCCAGGTCGGCCTCGAACCAGTTGGTGAACGGCAGCAGCCACTCGGCGTAGGCCGAGTTGAAGCTACGCGTACCAAAGCTCGAGTTGCCCGACGAGCCGCCGATGTTGCCGGCCGCCGACTGCGAATCGTAGATGTCGGCGAAGTTCTGCTTGTGGTGCTCGACACCGACCGCCAGGCCAGCGTTGCCGCCCGCCAGGTCGAACGTTTCGAAGTTCGCCAGGGCGTAGACCTCGTCCTCGTTGAAGTGCGAGTCACGAGTGATCGTGGCACGCATCTTCTGCAGCGTTTCCTCGGAATTGCTGGCCGGATCGAAGATGTTGTACTCGCCCGAATTGATCATATCCGTGGCGATCGGCACGTTGACGTAGTTGTAGCCGAAGTTGCTGTAACCCGAGTGCGCGCGACGGATGCCGAAGTCCAGCGACGTCTTGTCGTTGATCTGCCAGTTGAAGCCCAGCGTGGAGTCCAGGGTGGTGGTCGTGTCGAAGTTGTCGCGCGGACCGAGCGCGGCAAAACGATGCTTCAGCACCACGTCCTGACCGGTCGTGTTGTTGGGCGAGCCGGCAGCGATGAAGATGCCGTGGTCGGCCAGGGCCGGCGCGAAGCGGCCGAAACCGGCAACCTGCGTGACGCTGGTGTTCATGTAGACCGACCAGTCATCGTTGATCTGGTAGTCGCCCTTGAGGAACAGACCCTTCTGCTTCAGCTGCGCCGTATCAGCCGCGACCAGGTTGTAGTCGTAGCGGCAGGTTGCACCCTGCATGTAGAAACCCGGCTGCGAGCAGGCGTTCGGACCCGGCACTGCCGAGATGAACTTGCCGTAGGTGGTTTCGCCGGTGGCCGGGTTGACGAGCGGGGTGTAGTAGTTGTTCGAGTTGCTCGACGGACCGCGCAGGCCCTGCATCCACGGCTTGTCGCGGACGTTGGAGATGGCGCGGGTGTTGTAGGTGAACCCACCCAGCAGACGACCCTTGTCGCTGGAGGCGCCCATCAGGACGGAGCCTTCCTCGGTGTCGCCGCCGTAGTTGCCGTTGCCCATGCCCACGGTGGCTTCAACGCCGTTGAAGTCCTTGCGGGTGATGATGTTGACAACGCCACCGATCGCGTCGGCGCCGTAGATCGCGGATGCGCCGTCGGACAGGATCTCGACGCGCTCGACCGCGGCCAGCGGGATCGAGTTGAGGTCCGAACCCGCTTCGCTGAACTGCGGCGAGAGCGGAGCGCGACGGCCGTCGATCAGGATCAGCGAACGACCGCCGCCCAGGCCACGCAGGCTGAGTTCGGACATCGACTGGGCCGAGCTGCCGGAGGTCGGCTTGTTCGAACCGAACGAGTTGAAGGTGGAGTTCTGCAGCAGGTCGGCGACGGTGGTCTTACCGCTGACTTCGATGTCCTTGCGGGTGATCACGGTGACCGGCAGCGCGCCTTCGACCTCGGCGCGCTTGATGCGCGAACCGGTGACTTCGATGCGATCCAGCGTGGTGGACTTCGTGTCCTTGGTGGTGGTGGTGGTCGTGGTGTCCGTGGTCTGGGCGTCCTGGGCAAACGCATTGCCCGCCACCAGCGACACGGAGCCCGCAAGCAACGCTAGGCGAATTGCTTGGGGCAACATTTTACGATCGGTCATCTTCTCTCTCCGAACCATGACGGTTGAATTAAAGACAGGCCCTGATGGGCCTAGCCTGAGGTCAGGCGCAAGGCAACGCGGCTGCCGACCGAAGGGTAACGCAATTTTTACGTCCAAGGAACAGTGGGGCCGTCTTCACGCGATCTGAACAACAAACATGTTTGAAATCAGTCGCTTAACTTTGAAGATTTCCGCCCCGTCAGGCCCTAGTGGCGCTCCAGGTCGGCCGCAATGGCCGAACGGACCTCGGCCAGCGCATCGGGAAGCCGCTCCCCGTAGCCGTCGAGGTATTCGGCGATGGAAGCGAACTCCGCTTTCCAGCCCTCGCTGTCGAACCCGAACAACTTCGCGCGCGCCTCGTCCGACAGCTGCACGCCCTCGAGATTGACATCGGCCTCATCCGGCAGGTTGCCGATCGGCGTCTCGACCGCACCGGCTTCGCCGTCGACGCGCTTGATCATCCACTCCAGCACGCGCAGGTTGTCGCCGAAGCCCGGCCACAGGAACTTGCCGTCGCTGCCCTTGCGGAACCAGTTGACGTGGAAGATCTTCGGCAGCTTCGCGCCGGCCTTGTCGAACGACAGCCAATGCGCGAAGTAGTCGGCGAAGTTGTAGCCGCAGAACGGCTTCATCGCCATCGGGTCGCGACGCATGACCCCGACCGCACCGGTCGCGGCAGCAGTGGTTTCCGAACCCATCGACGCGCCGACCAGCACGCCATGCGTCCAGTCGCGCGCCTCGAACACCAGCGGCACCAGCGACGCGCGCCGGCCGCCGAACACGATCGCGCTGATCGGCACGCCATGCGCATCCTCGGCCATGGGCGACCAACTCGGGCATTGCCTTGCGCTCACGGTGAAGCGCGAATTGGGATGCGCGGCCGGACGCTTGGCCGCGTCATACGCTTCGCCGCGCCAGTCGGTGACCGGCACCTGGCCGTTGTCGATGCCTTCCCACCACGGCTGGTTGTCGGCGGTCACGCCGACGTTGGTGAAGATGGTGTCGTGCTGGATCGTTGCCAGCGCGTTGGGATTTGATTTCTTCGACGTGCCTGGCGCGACGCCGAAGAAACCGGCTTCGGGATTGATCGCATACAGGCGGCCATCGGCGCCTGGGCGCATCCAGCAGATGTCGTCGCCGATCGTGGTGATTTTCCAGCCGTCGCGACGATAGCCTTCCGGCGGGATCAGCATCGCCAGGTTGGTCTTGCCGCAGGCGCTCGGGAATGCGGCGGCGATGTAATGCGTCTGCCCCTTCGGATTCTCGATGCCGAGGATGAGCATGTGCTCGGCCAGCCAGCCTTCGCTGCGCGCCTGGTGCGAAGCGATGCGAAGCGCGTGGCACTTCTTGCCCAGCAGCGCATTGCCGCCGTAGCCCGAGCCGAACGACTTGATCGTCAGTTCCTCGGGGAAATGCATGATGAAGCGCCGGTTCGGATCGAGTTCGCCGGTCGAGTGCAGGCCACGCACGAAGCTGCCCTCGCGTTCGATCCGCGCCAGCGCCGCCGCGCCCATGCGCGTCATGATCCGCATGTTGGCGACCACGTAGGGCGAGTCGGTGATCTCCACGCCACAGCGTGACAGCGGCGAATCGATCGGGCCCATGCAGTAGGGGATCACGTACATCGTGCGGCCGCGCATGCAGCCGTCGAACAACGCGTCCATCTTGGCGTTGCCTTCTTCCGGCGGCATCCAGTGGTTGTTCGGGCCGGCGTCCTCGCGCTCGCTGGTGCAGACGAAAGTCAAGTGTTCGACGCGAGCGACGTCGTCGGGGTGCGAGCGATGCAGCCAGCTGCGCGGATTGGTGTCCGGGTTGAGCGGAATCAGCGTGCCGTCGGCCTGCATGCGCGCGGTCAGTGCGGCGAACTCGCTGTCGCTGCCATCGCACCACTGGATGGTGTCGGGCTGGGTGAGGCGCGCGACCTGCAACACCCATTGGTTCAACGCCTGCAGGCTGCTACCCATGGCTTGCCGCTCGATGGTTGCGGTCGCCATGTCGGATGGCGCCGGCGCATCGACGCCGTCCGGAATGCTCACTGCGTTCAATTGCCTGTCCTCTGTGCTTGAATTCTGTGCCGCCGGCCGGGGCGCTCATGGTGCCGGGATCAGCGTGGCCATCACGTGTTCGACATAGCTCTCGAACTCGTCGTGCTGCAGGCGCTGGTGCAACTGGTTGAGTTGCAGGAAGCCGACATAGGCGGCGTATGCCAGCCGCGCGCGGTGCTGCGCCTCGACGCGGCCAAGGCCTGCCTGCCGCAATGATGCCGTCAGGTAATCCAGGCGCCGTGCCGACACCCGTTCGATCACCGGTTTGACGGTCGGATGCTCGGGCGCCTTGAGCAGCTCGCTATAGATGATGTGGGAGCGCGCCTCGTGGGCGACGACCTGGAACAGCGCGCGCAGCCGTTCGCGCGGCTCGGGCACGGCTTCGACCGAGCCGAAGACGGTTTCCTGTTCGACCTGTTCCCAGCGCTCCAGCGCCGCCTGCAGCAAGGCATCCCGCGATGGGAAATGCCAGTAGAAGCTGCCCTTGGTCACGCCCAGCCGGCGCGCCAGCGGTTCGACCGCGACGGCGGCGACGCCCTGCTCGGCGATCACGTCCAGCGCGCCCTGCGCCCAGTCGCTGGCGCTCAGGCGGCCGCCGCGTTCAGGAACCCGTGTTGCTGGTGCTGCGGCCACGCCTGTCATCGTGTCAGTTTAACCATACGCCTGCGTCAGGGACAGTATGTAGCCGCGCCGCAGCGCGATTGACAGGCCTCGACGGCCCTATCCATACTTGACCGTATGGTGTGGACGCGGGTCATGATGCCCGGGTTCCCGTCGCCCAATCTCGGGATTTCTTCGCCGGAGCCGAACATGAGTGTGCTGCTGCCCTTCCTTGCCCTGGTCCTGGCCGGTCTCGTCGTGGCTTATCACCGGATGCGGCTCGCGGTCTGGGTGGCGACCTGCGCCGTGCTCCTGACGGGGTGCTGGCTGTTCGGCGCGAGCCACATCGCCGTCGCCATCGCTGCGGTCCTGGTGGCGCTGGTCGCGGTCCCGCTGCTGGTCCCGGGCATCCGCAAGCCGCTGATCACCGCGCCGCTACTGAAGTTCTACACGCGGATCCTGCCGCCGTTGTCGGACACCGAGCGCACCGCGCTGGAGTC
>Ga0308175_100002183_pt1 | contig 13349 bp, 12 predicted proteins | sample PhyCR1_3_FD_203893 | JGI IMG/M metagenome (GOLD analysis project Ga0308175, IMG submission 203893) | Soil microbial communities from UC Gill Tract Community Farm, Albany, California, United States - DLSLS.C.R1 | ecosystem: Environmental > Terrestrial > Soil > Agricultural land | place: USA...
GTAGTGCCCGATGGCGTGCAGCAGATGCGTCTTGCCGAGCCCCGACTCGCCATAGATGAACAGGGGGTTGTACGCCTTCGCCGGTGCTTCGGCGACGGCCACCGCGGCCGCGTGCGCGAACCGGTTGGAGGCGCCGATGACGAAGGTGTCGAAGAGGTACTTGGGGTTCAGCCGCGCGGTGGGCTCACCGGGACCGCTCGCCGGTGCGGGCTGCGCGGCCAGCGGGCCGGGGGCGCCGCCGGTACCGGTCGGGGGCAGGTCCGGACGGACCGGGCCGCCGCGGCGTGCGGGGCCGGCGCCCGACGGCTGATCGGGCAGCTCTCGGCGGACCGGCTCGCGCTGGTCGTAGTCGCCGCGGGGCGTGTCGTAGTCCTGCCGGTCCTTGCGCTCGTAGTCCGGCCGGGAGCCGTACTCCGGGCGGTCGTAATCGGAGCGGGGGCCCTCGTACTTGCCGCGCTGCTGCTCGTACGCCTGGCGCTCCCGGCCCGGCGATCGGTAGTCCTGCGACGGCGGACCGTAGCTTTCCTGGGACGGAGTGCCGTAGGAGTCCTGCGGCGAAGAGGCGTAGGGGTCGCGCTCGGGGAAACCGAGCCGCGGCTGCTGCCAGCCGCCGTACTCGTCCCGTGCGGGGCGCGGCCAGGCGCCGGGCTCGGGCCGCTGGTACTCGGAGGGGTACGCGGGCCGCGCGGTGGGGAGCTGGTCCCCGCGGGACGGCGGTTCGCCACCCTGCTGCGGATCGGCCGCACGGTGGCGGCCGTAGCCCTCGTACGGTCCCGAGGGCAGCTCGGGCTCCTCGTAGCGCGGCTGCGGCTGGGGCGTGGACGCCTTCGGGGCCGGCGGCTCGCCCGCGGAGTCGTCGACGGTGATGGCGATGCGGATGGGGCGCCCGCACTCGCGGCTGAGGGTCTCGCTCACGATCGGCGCGAGACGGCCCTCCAGTACGCCCTTCGCAAATTCGTTCGGCACGGCGAGCAGAGCGGTGTCCGCGACCAGCGCGAGCGGCTGGCAGCGCCGGATCCAGTGCTCGTCCTTCACCTCGACACCCTGTCCGCGGCCCTCACCGAGGAGCTGCTCCAGAACTCGTGGCCACACTGCGGCAAGATCGGCAGGTACGTCAGCCACAGGGCACGCTCTCTCGCAGGTCCCACGAACGTGTGGTTCGGGAACGGGTTCGGGATGAAGATCGGGTGGAGGGGTGGGGCGATCCCGCTCGGGCGGGGACAAGGGAACGCATCGGAGTCCAGCCACGGTAGTCAGCGCGGCGGGTACGGTTCAAGTTGTTGTCCCCAGCCTGTGGACAGTGTCTCTCCTGACCCCTGGTTTGACCGAATGGCGCAGCCCCGCGTACCGTAACCAGGTCGAGTTGTCGATGGCTGCTGCCGCCTGCCTCCGATGGGCACAGATCACTAGCAGGTGATCGGGAAGCGGTGCACTCGGGCGTGACGCGAGCTACTCGTGGGCGCACGGTGACAGCCAGGACGGCACCCCGCCACCACCGATTCTTTTCTGGAGCCCCCGAGTGAGCAAGCGCACCTTCCAGCCGAACAACCGTCGTCGCGCGAAGACCCACGGCTTCCGCCTGCGGATGCGCACCCGTGCCGGCCGCGCGATTCTCGCGAACCGCCGCAGCAAGGGCCGCGCAAGCCTGTCCGCCTGATTCGATCAGGTCATGACGTCGTGCTGCCTACCGAGCATCGGCTGAGGCGGCGCGAGGACTTCGCGACCGCGGTACGACGGGGTCGCCGGGCCGGCCGCCCGCTCCTCGTCGTCCATCTTCGTAGCGGTGCCACGGACCCGCACGCGCCTGGGGAGAGCGCTCCCCCGACGCGTGCGGGTTTCGTCGTGAGCAAGGCAGTGGGTGGCGCGGTCGTGCGCAACCAAGTCAAGCGCAGACTGCGCCACCTGATGCGTGACCGAGTCGCCCATTTTCCCCCCGGTAGCCTGGTAGTCGTACGAGCGCTGCCCGGTGCGGGCGACGCAGACCACGCACAGCTGGCCCGAGACCTGGACGCCGCCGTGGAGCGGCTGCTGGGAGGGGGCGCGCGATGAAGTACCCACTGCTGGCCCTGATCAAGCTGTACCAGTGGACGATCAGTCCACTCCTTGGGCCGGTGTGCAAGTACTACCCGTCGTGCTCCCACTATGGCTACACGGCCATCGACCGGCACGGTGCGGTCAAGGGAACGGCACTCACCGCCTGGCGCATCCTCCGGTGCAATCCGTGGTCGCTCGGCGGTGTGGACCATGTTCCGCCGCGTAAGCGCCCGCGGTGGCACGAGATGCTGCGTAACGCTTGGCGTGCACGCAAGGGCGGAACCTCCGCCGCCGAACCGGCCACCGAGGAGAAGACTCGATCCGAGCTTCCTTCGAGCCCGGCCGCAGAGACTTCGTCCCATGCCCAAGGAGCATGATTAGTGGACACGATTGCCAGTCTTTTCAGCTTCATCACGACACCCGTCTCATGGGTCATCGTCCAGTTCCACACGGTGTACGGCGCTATCTTCGGCCCCGACACCGGATGGGCCTGGGGCCTGTCCATCGTGTCCCTGGTGATCCTGATCCGCATCTGCCTGATCCCGCTCTTCGTGAAGCAGATCAAGGCGACCCGGGCCATGCAGACGCTCCAGCCCGAGATGAAGAAGATCCAGGAGCGCTACAAGAACGACAAGCAGCGCCAGTCCGAAGAGATGATGAAGCTGTACAAGGAGTCGGGTACCAACCCGCTCTCCTCGTGCCTTCCCATCTTGGCGCAGTCGCCGTTCTTCTTCGCCCTGTATCACGTGCTCAGCGGCATCGCCTCGGGCCAGACCATCGGCGTCATCAACCCGTCGCTGCTGGAGAGCGCCCGTAAGGCGCACATCTTCGGTGCCCCGCTCGCCGCGAAGTTCAAGGACAGCGCCAGCACGATCGAGGCCCTGGGCGCCTCGGTCACCGACGTCCGCGTCGTGACCGTGGTCATGATCGTCATGATGTCGGCGTCGCAGTTCTACACGCAGCGCCAGCTGATGACGAAGAACGTCGACACCACGGTGAAGACGCCGTTCATGCAGCAGCAGAAGATGCTGATGTACGTCTTCCCCATCATGTTCGCCGTGTTCGGTATCAACTTCCCGGTCGGTGTCCTCATCTACTGGCTGACCACCAACGTGTGGACCATGGGCCAGCAGATGTACGTCATCCACAACAACCCGACCCCGGGTTCCACGGCCCAGGCCGCCTACCTCGAGCGCCTGACCAAGCACGTGACCCAGCACGGCAAGGTCCGCCGCCGCAGCGAGAAGACCATCGTCAAGGCGATCGTCGCCAAGGGCCGTGACCGCAACGAGTCCGAGCGCAAGTTCATCAACGGCCTGACCAAGGCGGGCCTCGCGGCCCAGACCGACGGCACCGTGGTGAAGAGCGAGAGCCAGGCCCTGGCGCAGGCCGAGGACGGTACGACCACCGCCACTGCCACCGCCGCGCGGCGTCAGCAGCCCAAGCGGCAGAGCAAGGCTCAGCGTCAGACCGGCGCGACCAAGCAGGCGGACGAGGGCCCCTCGCTGGAGAAGTCCGACGACGAGCCGCAGGACGACGTCAAGCCCGCCTCTGCCAAGCAGCCCCAGAAGCCCGGTTCCGGCACCCGCAGCAAGGCCCAGTCCGGGCAGCGCAAGGGTGGCCCGCAGCGGCCCAAGTCCCCGTCCAAGAAGTAAGAAGGAGCCCATCCCGTGACGGAAGGCACCACCTCCGCCGCTGCCGAGGGTGCAGACACCCTCACCCGCCTGGAGCAGGAGGGCGAGATCGCGGCGGACTACCTGGAGGGCCTGCTCGACATCGCAGACCTCGACGGCGACATCGACATGGACGTCGAGGCGGACCGTGCCTCCGTGTCGATCATCAGCGACTCCGGCAGCCGTGACCTGCAGAAGCTGGTTGGTCGGGACGGCGAGGTGCTCGAGGCTCTTCAGGAGCTCACGCGCCTGGCCGTGCACCGGGAGACCGGTGACCGCAGTCGGCTGATGCTGGACGTCGCGGGCTACCGGGCCAAGAAGCGCGCCGAGCTGTCGGAGCTGGGTGCCAAGGCCGCCGCCGAGGTCAAGAGCACCGGCGAGCCCGTGAAGCTCAAGCCGATGACGCCGTTCGAGCGCAAGGTCGTGCACGACGCGGTCAAGACCGCCGGGCTGCGCAGCGAGTCCGAGGGCGAGGAGCCCCAGCGGTTCGTCGTCGTACTGCCCGCCTGATCGGCCTCTCTCGTTTCACGGCCCCGTCTGCCTGCAGGCGGGGCCGAACTTTGTCAGCCTGGTAGTTCTGGTGGCCGGCGCACGAAGCCCGGCGCTGTACGGAAGGACGGTCCCCGTGACGGAGGCAGCGGAGCTTCCCCCCGCGCCCGAACAGGCGCGGGAAGTGTTCGGTGAGCGCTTCGCCGATGCGGTTCGCTATGCGGAGCTGCTCGCCGAGGCGGGAGTCCAGCGTGGCCTGATCGGCCCGCGTGAAGTGCCCCGCCTGTGGGAACGGCACCTGCTGAACTGTGCGGTCCTCTCGGAGGCCGTCCCCGAGGGGGTGACGGTCTGCGACGTCGGCTCCGGAGCCGGCCTGCCGGGCATCCCGCTGGCCCTGGTCCGCAACGATCTGAACATCACCCTGCTGGAGCCCCTGCTGCGGCGCACCAACTTCCTCACCGAGGTGGTCGAGCTGCTGGGCCTGGACCATGTCACCGTGGTCCGTGGCCGGGCCGAGGAAGTCATGGGCAAGCTGCCGCCGGTCCATGTGGTGACCGCCCGTGCCGTGGCTCCGCTGGACCGACTGGCCGCCTGGGGCATTCCCCTGCTGCGTCCCTACGGCGAGATGCTCGCGCTCAAGGGGGACACCGCTGAGGAGGAGCTGAAGGCGGCCTCCACGGCCCTAAGTAAGCTGGGTGCGGTGTCGACCTCCATCCTTCATGTCGGCGACGGTGTGGTGGATCCGCCGTCCACCGTGGTTCGGGTGGAGGTCGGTGAGAGCCCGGGCGGCGTGCGGTTCGCCGCCAAGCGTGCCAAGGCCGCTCGAACGGGACGGGTGCGGCGACGTCGCTGACCCGCAAGACCAGTGTCTCGGGATCGCCTTGAGAACGAGACGTACTCCACACAAGCTGCCAAACCCATGCAAGCCGGAGTGTCGCGAAGATCCGGTCGCTGTAGCTGTGCATCGTGTTTCACGTGAAACGTCGCTCACTGCTGCACGGCATCATCAGTCGGGGCCGCGCCGCGGCCGAACCCCGTGACCGTAAGCCTCTCGGTTCACTCGGAAAGGCAGCGGAGTTGTCCACAGAGGTGGATTTCTCCACAGAACAACAGGCCTCCCTGGTTCATGACCCCGAAGGCATGGGAGGCTCTGTTCATTGCGAGCCTGAAGTCGAGGAGAGTGAATCCTTGCGGTCCGACGCCAACATCGCGGGACCGATGACCGATCCGGTCCCCGGTCCCCGTACCGAGTCGATGGGGGCGGATGTTTCACGTGAAACACCGCCTCCGATGGACGACACTCCCATCGGTCGTGCTGCCCAGCTGGCGGTGGAAGCTCTGGGGCGGGCCGGTGAAGGCCTGCCACGACCCGAGCAGACCCGAGTGATCGTGGTCGCCAACCAGAAGGGCGGCGTCGGGAAGACCACGACGACCGTCAACCTTGCCGCTTCGCTGGCTCTGCACGGCAGCCGCGTCCTGGTGATCGACCTCGACCCACAGGGCAACGCCTCCACCGCGCTGGGGATCGACCACCACGCCGAGGTTCCGTCGATCTACGACGTCCTGGTGGAGAGCAGGCCTCTTGCGGAGGTCGTCCAGCCAGTTCCGGACGTCGAAGGCCTCTTCTGCGCCCCTGCCACCATCGATCTCGCCGGTGCGGAGATCGAGCTGGTTTCCCTGGTGGCTCGGGAGAGCCGGCTGCAGCGGGCGATCCAGGCGTACGAGCAGCCGCTGGACTACGTCCTCATCGACTGCCCGCCGTCGCTGGGCCTGCTGACGGTCAACGCTCTCGTCGCCGGCCAGGAGGTCCTCATCCCGATCCAGTGCGAGTACTACGCGCTGGAGGGGCTGGGGCAGTTGCTGCGCAACGTCGACCTGGTGCGAGGCCACCTCAATCCGACCCTGCATGTGTCGACCATCCTGCTCACCATGTATGACGGCCGGACGCGTCTCGCCTCGCAGGTCGCGGAAGAGGTACGCACCCACTTCGGTGACGAGGTACTGCGGACGAGCATTCCCCGCTCGGTCCGTATCTCCGAGGCGCCGAGTTACGGGCAGACGGTGCTGACCTACGATCCTGGATCGAGCGGCGCTCTCTCCTACCTTGAGGCCGCCCGAGAAATCGCGCTGAGGGGCATTGGCATCAGCTACGACGCGAGCCAGGCCCACATCGGCGCCCAGAACGATCCGAACATGGTGGAGGGCGTCCAGTGAGCGAGCGACGGAGGGGGCTGGGCCGCGGGCTCGGCGCACTGATCCCTGCTGCCCCGACCGAGAAGGAGCCGGCTCCGGCCGCGATGGGGAGCCAGGCTTCAACATCCCCGGCCGCGGTGCCGCTGATGTCGGACCGCGGGGTGGCCGCGGCGAAGGTGGCCACGCTGCCGCCGGTTTCACATGAAACCGAGGAGCCCTTGGCGAACCCAGCCGCGGAGGCGCCCGCGTCTCCGGTGGGGGCCCACTTCGCTGAGCTCCCCCTCGACTCCATCACGCCGAACCCGCGCCAGCCCCGTGAGGTCTTCGACGAGGACGCGCTCCACGAGCTGATCACCTCCATCAAGGAAGTCGGTCTCCTCCAGCCCGTCGTCGTACGGCAGCTCGGCCCCGCCCGCTATGAGCTGATCATGGGTGAGCGGCGCTGGCGGGCCTGCCGTGAGGCCGGCCTCGAGGCCATCCCGGCGATCGTCCGGGCCACCGACGACGAGAAGCTCCTTCTCGACGCCCTGCTGGAGAACCTGCACCGCGCGCAGCTCAACCCGCTGGAAGAGGCAGCCGCCTACGACCAGCTCCTGAAGGACTTCAACTGCACCCATGACCAGCTGGCCGACCGGATCGGGCGCTCGCGTCCGCAGGTCTCCAACACCCTGCGTCTGCTGAGGCTCTCACCGGCCGTGCAGAAGCGGGTGGCCGCTGGTGTCCTCTCCGCCGGTCATGCCCGAGCGCTGCTGTCCGTCGAGGACTCGGAGGAGCAGGACCGGCTCGCTCACCGCATCGTGGCGGAGGGGCTGTCTGTTCGGGCAGTCGAGGAGATCGTGACCCTGATGGGCTCGCGGCCCCAGAAGGCTTCGCGGTCCAAGGGCCCCCGGGCCGGAGCGCGGGTCTCTCCGGCGTTCAATGAGCTGGCGACGCGGCTGTCGGACCGCTTCGAAACACGGGTGAAGGTCGAGCTGGGCCAGAAGAAGGGCAAGATCACCGTGGAGTTCGCCTCCCCGGACGACCTCGAACGGATTCTGAACACGCTCGCCCCCGGTGAGCGCCTGGCCCTCCAGCAGAGCCTGCAAGAGAGTGCGGCCGACGGGGCCGACGACTGATCGTCACTCCCGCCCCAGTGAGCTGAAGAGCGGACGGCGTCCGGTTGTACCGGAAGGCGGTCCGCTCTTTGCTTTGAGGCGGTATCGAGGCAATCGCATCGTGGATACGATGCGGATGGGTATGGCGCATCCACCTGGCGGATCTCTGAGTGGGGAGACAGGGGCCATGCGATCGATGAGCCGCACCGGATTGGTGGGCGCGGGCCTGGGCATCGGAGTGGTCGGCGGGTTCGTCGGCAGCCTGCTCAGGCAACGGAGCGCCCTGACAGCAGCTCGCGATGCGGCGGGCGAAGGAAGCGAGGAACAGCTTTCATGGGGCGTCGGCTCGTACCGCTCACGCTGGACAACCTCGAGGACCTTCCCCGGCGCTGCCGCTCGTGTGTCTTCTGGGAGCTGGATCCCGTCAGCGGCGAGGCCGCGGTAAAGGCCGGTAGGTCCGCGCTGGAGAAGGAATCCTGGATCTCCGCCGTGCTGCTGGACTGGGGGTCGTGCGGTCGGGTTGTCTACGTCGACGATGTCCCCGTCGGCTTCGTGCTCTATGCGCCGCCGGCCTACGTGCCGCGCTCCACGGCCTTTCCCACGAGTCCGCTCTCACCGGATGCCGTCCAGCTCATGACGGCGTTCATCATGCCCCGCTATCAGGGGCAGGGGCTGGGCCGGGTGCTGGTCCAGACGGTCGCCAAGGATCTGCTTCGCCGCGGCTTCAGGGCGATCGAGGCGTTCGGTGATGCCCGCTGGAAGGAGTCCGCCTGTCTGCTGCCCGCTGACCACCTCCTGGCCGTGGGGTTCAAGACGGTCCGGCAGCATCCCACGCATCCTCGTCTGCGCCTGGATCTTCGCTCGACCCTCTCCTGGAAGGAAGACGTGGAGCTGGCGCTGGACCGACTGCTGGGTGCGGTTCAGAAGGAGCCGGTACTGCGGCCGCTGTAGAGGCGGAGCAAGCGAAACCACAACATGCGAATGGGCCAACCCCGTTGGGGTTGGCCCATTCGTGTTTCACGTGAAACATGCGCCGCCGGTTCGACGACGTCGACCGACTACTCGGCGATGAACTCCTCGAGGTCGCGCACGATGGCGGCCTTCGGCTTGGCACCCACGATCGTCTTGGCGACCTCGCCGCTCTGGTAGACGTTCAGGGTCGGGATGGACATGACGCCGTACTTGGCGGCCGTGCCCGGGTTCTCGTCGATGTTGAGCTTGACGATCTCGATCTTGTCGCCGTACTCGGCGGCGATCGCCTCGAGCGACGGGGCGATCTGGCGGCACGGGCCGCACCAGGCGGCCCAGAAGTCCACCAGGACGGGCTTGTCGTTCTTGAGGACGTCCTGCTCGAAGGAGTCGTCGGTCACGTTCTTCAGAGTGCCGGCCACGGCGGGCTCCTTAACTTGGTCGTGCGGTGAGGCGGGAGTGGGCGAGGGTCAGACGGCGGCGGTTCAGACGGCGGCGGTCTTCTCGGGCTCGGCCTTGTCCTCGTCCGCGAGGGCGGCGAGGAAGCGCTCGGCGTCGAGAGCGGCGGAGCAGCCGGTGCCGGCCGCGGTGATCGCCTGCCGGTAGGTGTGATCGACCACGTCACCGGCGCCGAAGACTCCGGTCACGCTGGTGCGGGTGGACGGGGAGGTGACCTTCAGGTAACCCTCCTCGTCGAGGTCCAGCTGCCCCTTGAAGAGCTCGGTGCGCGGGTCGTGGCCGATCGCGATGAACAGACCGGTCACCGGCAGCTCCGACAGCTCGCCGGTCTTGATGTTGCGCAGCTTGAGCCCGGAGAGCTTCTGGTCGCCCTGGACCTCGGCGACCTCACTGTCCCAGACGAACTTGATCTTCGGGTCGCCGAAAGCACGCTCCTGCATCGCCTTGGAGGCGCGCAGCGTGTCCCGGCGGTGGACGATCGTGACCGACTTGGCGAACCGGGAGAGGAAGGTGGCCTCCTCCATCGCGGTGTCGCCACCGCCGATCACGGCGATGTCCTGGTCCTTGAAGAAGAACCCGTCACAGGTGGCGCACCAGGAGACACCGCGGCCGGAGAGGGCGTCCTCGTTCGGCAGACCGAGCTTGCGGTGCTGGGAGCCGGTCGTGACGATCACGGCTTTGGCCTGGTGGACCGTTCCGGCGGTGTCCGTGACGGTCTTGATCTCACCGGCCAGATCGACGGAGACGATGTCGTCCGGGATCAGCTCGGCGCCGAAGCGCTCGGCCTGGGCCCGCATGTTGTCCATCAGGTCGGGACCCATGATGCCGTCGCGGAAGCCCGGGAAGTTCTCCACCTCGGTGGTGTTCATCAGGGCACCGCCGGCGGTGACGGCCCCCTCGAACACCAGGGGCTTCAGCGACGCGCGCGCGGTGTAGAGCGCCGCCGTGTAGCCGGCGGGCCCGGAGCCGATGATGATCACGTTACGGACGTCGCTCACGGCTAGATTCCTCGTCTCTGGTCTGTGTCAGTCGACCGGTGGAGCTCCTTTCGGAACTCTCACCCCACCCAACGGATCCTAGGGGGTCCGCATTCCCGGTGTGTCCGGGCACACGGGGATGGCACAGGGTACGGATGACCGCACAGGCGTCGAGGAATCCTCCGACGAACTCAGGACCGGGGGAACGACTGTTTCATCAGTACCTTGCCGGCGGAGTCGGGATGCTGATGGACGCACTCCGCGTCGACGACATAGGCGGTGACCCGGGTGCTGTCGTCGGCGTCGGGCACCACGACCAGGTAGGCGCTCTTGCCGGCGTAGATGCCGGTCTTGGACCCCAGGACGTCGTCGTGGCTGTTGATCGCCTGGCGGACACAGTCCGGGACCGGTGGCTGGGCTTGAAGCAACGTGTTGGCGCTCTGGGTGGACCCGGGGCTGATCTGCTCGGTCTCGACCCCCGACCGCGGCTCACGGGAGCGATGCTGCCTGGCCTTGCCCGCGGCCAGCAGACCCTTGACCTGGCCCTGGACGCTGTCTCCGGAGAAGCTACCGACGGACGGCGCCGCCGTGCCGTGGGCCGTCGTACCGGATCCCCCGCTGCTCAGGGACTGTAGGACGAGGGACCCGGCGCCCAGGACCGCGGCGGTGAGAAGAGAGCCCAGGACTATGGTCCTTCGGCGACGCCCACGCTGGGAACCCTTGCGTCCCGGACCTGTCGCCGCGGGGGACCGTCCAGCAGGGCGGTCCGACGGGATCGATGTTTCACGTGAAACACGACCGCCGCTCTCCTCGCTCGTCGGCGCCGCCGTCTTGGAAACCAGGACCGGCACGTGACCGGCGTCAGAGGCCGGGAGCGCCTCGGCGGCGAGAGCGGCGTCGAGGTGGCCGACGACATCCGCAGGCATACGCGGGGCTGCCTCGAAAGTGCCCAGCAGCCCTCGGATCTCCTCAAGCGATGCGTGGACGTCCGCACACTGCTCGCACGCTTCCAGGTGCCGCTGTACCTCGGCGCTCCGGTCCGGCGAGAGCAGGTCCTCGGTGAGGTCGGAGATCTCCGCGACGTCCGGGTGCCCGGCCGTGTCTGTCGTGGAAGTCACGCTCGCCCACCTCCGCCCTTCGCTACGGCTGAATCACTCGGACCCGTACCTTCGGCATCTCTGCCGTGAAGGCCCGTTGCAGGTGGGACGGATGTCCCCTGCACCCGGTTCCGTCCCGGACCGGGCTCTTTTTCGTCACTGGCGTTTCCGGGCCGGAGATGGCCGAGCAATGGAAGAAGCCTGGCTCTGCCCCGGGCACACCGGCTCTTCACCGTCCCGGTCGGCACATCGAGAATCCGGGCGGCTTCGGCGACGGGGTAGCCCTGCATGTCCACAAGGACCAGAGCCGCGCGCTGCTCGTAGGGAAGCGTGCCGAGCGCCTCCAGGAGCTGCCGGTGCAGATCGTTCCGTTCGGCGGGAGCCGAGGCGGACTCATGCGGCTCCAGCAGCTGCTCCAGCCGCTCGGTGTCGTCGACCGGGGCGGTCTTCCGGGTGGCAGCCTTCCGTGCGCGGTCCAGGCAGGCATTCACGGTGATCCGGTGCAGCCAGGTCGTGACGGCCGACTGTCCCCGGAAGGTGTGTGCGGCCCGGTAGGCGGACACCAGGGCGTCCTGGACCGCGTCAGCGGCTTCCTCCCGGTCGCCCAGCGTCCGCAGCGCCACGGCCCAGAGCCGGTCCCGATGCCGTCGGACGATCTCAGCGAAGGCATCGGGGTCGCCTTCTACGTGTCGGGCGAGCAGATCCTCGTCCCGTGCGTCGCCGTATCCGGCGCCATCTCCCATCGGCCCCTCCCGAGTGGAGACCTCAGCTGGTCACCTTGATGTCTGCCACTCGGCCTCGCCAGTGGCCCTCGTTGTCCGCGGGCAGCTTGGTCAACCACACGAGGAGGTACTGCGTCTTGAGCGACTTGCCGGGCTTGAGTGTCACCGTGGTGCCCGAGCCGTTGGCAACCTTGGTGTAGCCGTTGAAATTCGTCGGCTCGGATCCCGCGTTCGCATCCGCGGCGCGGAGTTCGACCGAGGTCTCGCCCACGAAGGTGATGCTCACCTGGCCGACCTGCTGGACCTTGCCGAGGTCGAGTTTGACGCCGACACCCGACTTCAGATTGCCGAACTCCGGGCTCAGGTAGAAGTCCGTCTGCCAGTAGGAGGCAGTGCTGTTGTCGTCGACCTTGTTTATGTCGGCCGGCTTCTCGGACTGGTCTCCGAACGGGTCGAAGTCACGGGTGCCCTTGATGGCGATGGGCTTGCCGTCCGTGGGCTTCTTCGGGCTCTTGTCGCCGCCGTCCTGCGTCTGGGTGTTGTTGGTGTCGTTCGAGTTGTCACCCTGGTCCATCAGGGCGTCCGCGAGCTGCCAGCTGCCCAGGCCCAGCGCGGCGATGAGCAGGGCGGAGACCGCCCACTTCAGGACCTTGCCGGTGCGGCTCTGCAGCGGGGGCGGCGGGGGCGCGAGCGGCTGGGTGACGCCGGGGTGCGGGGCGGGGCGCCCGTAGGTGCCCTGCTGGTACGTGGTGCGCTGGTACTCCGGCGGCGCGGTGAAGACCGGCTCCGGCGGGCGGATGCGGGGCATCTCACCGATCGCCTTGACCAGTTCCTCCGGTGTGGTGCACGCGGCCTCGTGGCGCGAGGCGGTGGCGCCGTCGTTGACCAGGGCCCTCATGGCGAGCTCGGACAGGCCACGGTGCACGCCGGCCCGTACTTGGTCCGGTGCGATCAGGCCGATGTCCTTGGGCAGCCCCGCCAGGCCGTAGGCGTCGTTCTCGTACGGCCAGCGCTGGGTGAGGGCCGCGTACAAAAGGGCGCCGATGGATTCGGTGTCCGTGCGCTGCGGGGTGTCGGAGCCGATGCCGCGCAGCGCCGCGTTCACGGCGAGACCGCGGATGCGCCACTGGCCGGTGGAGGCACGCAGGACGGCGTTCGGGTTCAGCCGAAGGTGGGCGAGGCCTTCGCGGTGGGCGGCCGCCATGGCGGAGGCTACCTGACTGACCATCTGGTAGGCGTCGTGCGGCTCCAGCGGGCCTGCCGCGAGCAGCGCGGTCAGTTCGGTGGCGTCGGGCAGCCATTCGTGCACGACGTATACGAGGTCGTTCTCCTCGACGGCGTCGAGGACCTGGACGAAGCGCGGATCACCGAGCAGCGCCGAGGACCGGGCGGCGGCCAGCACCGACCGTGCCCGCACATGGTCCGCGGGCAGAATGTGGACGCCTACGGCACGACGGAGTTTCTCGTCGACCGCACGCCAACTGCTGAATCCGTCCAGACGGGTGACGCACTCCTCGAGACGGTAGCGTCTGGCGAGCTTGTGACCGCTGTGCAGTTCGGGCGGCGAAGCCTTCCTGCCGGGGCCCTCCGTCCCGCCGCTCCCCTGCGCCTCGTCGCTGTCCGTGTCCCGCTCCGGGTTCTG
>Ga0308175_100002184_pt1 | contig 13348 bp, 13 predicted proteins | sample PhyCR1_3_FD_203893 | JGI IMG/M metagenome (GOLD analysis project Ga0308175, IMG submission 203893) | Soil microbial communities from UC Gill Tract Community Farm, Albany, California, United States - DLSLS.C.R1 | ecosystem: Environmental > Terrestrial > Soil > Agricultural land | place: USA...
GCTCCGCGTGTCTCACGAGGTACCGAACAGTCCGGCGATCCAGAGGACGGCGACCCAGGAAGATTTTCTGCAGCAGCGACTGTGGGGCCTGGCCGGCCAGGCAATCGGGGCGGCCCCCATCGCGTCCGCGCCTCGGCTGTACGTGGATGCCCTGAACACGATGATCGATCAACAGACGGTTCGCCTCTCGGCGCTCAACAACCGCGTACCGGGATCGGTTCTCGCGCTCGAGGTGATTGGGGCGGCGGTCGCGTTGGGGCTGCTCGCCCTCTATCTGTCGGTGCTCGGCCGCGGCCTGTGGCCGATGATCTTCGCGACGGTTCTGGTGACGATGCTGCTGCTCGTGACCTTCGACCTCGACCGCCCGACCCGCGGCCTGATCACCGTCCCCGATACGCCGTACAAGGCGCTCCAGATCCAGATGAAGTTGCCGCCCGCCGCGACGCACCCGTAGGGGTGTCGGCCTCAGCGGCTTTCCGGGTGGTCGCGGGCGGCCGCAAACTGGTCGGCGGCGAAGTCGAGGTCGGCAACGGCATGCGCCGCGGACATCTGCGTCCTGATCCGGGCGGTCCCCCGCGGGACGACGGGGAAGGAGAAGCTCACGGCGTAGACGCCGAGATCGACGAGCCGGGCCGAGAAGGCTGCGGCCGTGACCTCGTCGCCGATCATCACCGGCACGATCGGGTGCTCGCCGGGGAGGACGTCGAAGCCGAGCTCGGTCATGCGCGTCCGAAAGTGAGCGGTGTTGTCGCGCAGTCGGTCGCGCAGCTCTGCCGAGGTCTCGATCAGCTCGAGCGCCCGGACGCTGGCCGCGACCACCGGCGGGGCGACGCTGTTGGAGAAGAGGTAGGGGCGGGAGCGCTGGCGCAGGAGCTCGACGATCTCGCGCCGGCCGGAGACGTAGCCGCCGCTCGCGCCGCCGATCGCCTTGCCGAGCGTCCCGGTGAGGATGTCGACGCGCTCGATCACGCCATGATGCTCGGGCGTGCCGCGACCGCCGGGCCCGACGACGCCGACTGCGTGCGAGTCGTCGACCATCACGAGCGCGTCGTGACGCTCGGCGAGCTCGCAGATTCGGTCGAGCTGGGCGAGGTAGCCGTCCATCGAGAAGACGCCGTCCGTCGCGATCAGGCGGTGGCGGGCGCCGGCCGCCTCCTCGAGGCGTGCCTCGAGCTCGTCCATGTCGCCGTTCGAGTAGCGCAGCCGTTGCGCCTTGCAGAGCCGGATCCCGTCGATGATGGAGGCGTGGTTGAGCTGATCCGAGATTACGGCGTCGTTCTCGTCGAGCAGGGCCTCGAACAGGCCGCCGTTCGCGTCGAAGCAGGAGCTGTAGAGGATCGTGTCGTCGGTGCCGAGGAACTCGGACAGACGTTCCTCGAGCTCGCGGTGCAGTGCCTGCGTGCCGCAGATGAAGCGGACGGAGGCCATTCCGTAGCCCCAGCGGTCGAGAGCCTCGTGGGCCGCCTCGACGATCGCAGGGTGGTTGGCGAGCCCGAGGTAGTTGTTTGCGCAGAGGTTGAGCAGCTCCCCTCGCCCGGTGACGTCGACGTGTGCGCCCTGGGGCGTCGTGATCTCGAGCTCGGACTTGTAGAGCCCCGCCTCGCGCACCTCGGCGAGCGTTCCCACGAGATCGTCGCGCAGCGTTCCGTACATCAGTCCTCCTCGAGTTGGGTCCAGTCGAGGACGACCTTGCCCGACTGCCCGGAGTGGGCGACGGCGAACGCCTCCTCGAAGTCGCGGTACGCGAAGCGATGCGTGATCACCGGCGTGATGTCGAGTCCCGACTCGACCAGCACGGTCATCTGGTACCAGCTCTCGAACATCTCGCGACCGTAGATCCCCTTCAGCGTCAGCATGTCGAAGATCACCGGGTTCAGGTCGAGCGTCACCTCGCCGGCGGGAATGCCCAGCAGAGCCACCGATCCGCCGTGCGCCATTGCGTCGATCATCGTCCGCAGTGCGACGGGGTTGCCCGACATCTCGAGGCCGACGTCGAAGCCCTCGGTCATGCCGAGCTCGCGCTGCACGTCGCCGAGGTCGCGCTCGGTCGGGTCGACCGCGACCGTCGCGCCCATCCGGCGCGCCAGATCGAGGCGGTAGTGGTTCGGTTCGCTGATGACGACGTGGCGCGCGCCGGCGTGGCGCACGACGGCGACCGCCATGCAACCGATGGGGCCGGCGCCCGTGACGAGCACGTCCTCGCCGAGCACCGGAAAGGTCAGGGCCGAGTGCACGGCGTTGCCGAAGGGGTCGAAGATCGCGGCGACGTCCTCGTCGACTCCCGGCTTCTGGTGCCAGACGTTCGTCATCGGCAGCACGACGAGCTCGGCAAAGGCGCCGGGCCGCTGCACGCCGAGGCCGATCGAGTGCGCGCAGAGATGACGCCGCCCGGCCATGCAGTTGCGGCAGCGGCCGCACACGACGTGGCCCTCGCCGCTCACGAGATCGCCGATCTCGAAGCCACTGACGTTCGAGCCGCGCTCCACGATCTCGCCGACGAACTCGTGTCCGATCACCAGCGGCACCGGAATCGTCTGCTGCGCCCACGCGTCCCAGTCGTAGATGTGCAGGTCGGTGCCGCAGATCCCGGTCTTGTGCACCCGGATCAGGACATCGTTGATCCCGATCTCCGGAACGGGGACGTCCTCGAGCGACAGGCCCGCCGCAGCCTCCGACTTGACGAGCGCTTGCACGCGATCACCCTAATTCGGCCCGCAGCCGCGCGGAGCAAGGTCAGTGCGCGAGGATCTGCTCGATGACCGGCCGTCGCTGGATGGCGCTCTTCTTCGCTCTGGGGTCCGCCTGCTTCCTGGTCGGCCCGTTCCCCGGCTACGTCCAGGTGGTCGGCGACTCCGCGGACGCGGTCACCTTCTTCGTCGGCTCGATCCTCTTCACGCTGGGTGGAGCACTGCAGAGCCAGCTGGCCTGGATCGAACGCCGCGCGCCCGACGGCGGGCGCGCCGCCTGGTGGTCGGCGATCGTCCAGTCCGCCGGCACGCTCTTCTTCAACGTGACCACGTACCAGGCGATGCACGTCGCACTGACGAGCTCGGAGTACAACCGGCTCGTCTGGCGGCCCGATTGGCGCGGGTCGATCTGCTTCCTCGTCTCCGGCCTCATCGCGTACCGGGCTTCACCGCGACGTGGCCGGCATGGAGTACTGCCGGAACGCGGCGGAGCGGGCTGGTGGCAGCCGGGTGTCAACCTTCTCGGCTGCATCTTCTTCGGAATAGCGGCGGTTGCGGGCTACGTCGTTCCTGCGACGGGCTCGATGCTCGACCAGGCCGCCGCCAACTGGAACACATCGCTCGGGGCAGCCTGCTTCCTCGCCTGCGCGCTCGATACGTTGCGCAGCGGCCGAGCCTCGAAGATGCCCCTACGGCGCGAGATCCGCAAGCTCGAGCACGAGCTCGAATCAGAGCTCCGGCGTTGAGGCGTCGGTAGCGTTCTTGTCAGGCGGGGCTTTCTGTGCCACGCTGAAAACCACGCGCCGCAACCGGGGGAGGGAGTTGTTGTCCCCGTGAGTAGTTCCGCCGTCAGCCGAGGGGTCGGTCTGGAGCAGCGAGAGCTGGACCTCGAACTACGCGATTCCACGTTCGGAATGGCGCTGCAGCGAGCCGATCTCGTCGTGATCGGGGTGGCCTTTGCCGGCGCCTCTGCGGCAGCGGCGATCGTTGCCACCGGCGGCGTCGTGGATCAACCGACCGCGTTCGCGGCCGTCCTCGTGGCGAACATCGCCGCCCTCGCCCTCGGCGGCCTGGTCTGGCGGCGCGGCCGTCCGTCGAGCGCGTTCGGGAGCTTCTTGCTCGCCGAGGCCATGCTGGTTTTCCTCGCCGGCCTCTCCGGCTCCCCGAACTCGGCTCTCCATCTGATCGGAATGCTGGGCGGCTGGGCCGCCGCGATCGGCGCGACCTGGCTGTTGCTGGTCTTCCCGGGCTCACGTCTCGGGGGAGGGGCCTCTGTCGTGCTGGGGATCGCCCTCGCCACCTTCCTGGTCGGCGAGCTTCCCCTGCTCTTCGTGGCCCCGCACGTGCAGGGGCTCACCGATATCGGCAGCTGTAGCAGCGCGTGCCCGGCGAATCCCGCGCTCGCCGTCGACTCGCCGAGTGTCGCCGCGACGTTCCGCCACATCGAGGGGTCGCTCCAGGTCGCGTGGGGGGTCGCGTTGCTCTTCTACCTCGCGACGCGTTTCCTGTGGGCGAGCCATGCACGCCGCCGGCTACTCCTTCCCGTCTTCGTCTCGGCTGCCCCGTTCGTCACCGCGTTCGCCGTCCATGCAGCGGTCTTCGACCTCGCCGGGGTTGCGCCGAGTGCCACGGCGCGCGCGATCTTCGCCGCCACGCGGATCCTCTTCCCGCTGGGGTTCATCGCCGGGTTGCTGTTCGCGCGGGCCTACGCAGGGGAGGCGCTCGCGTTCATGGCTCGGAAGCTCGTCGGCCGGCCGCCCATTGCCGCCGTCGAGCAACTCGTGCGGCGCGTGCTCGACGATCCCCAGGCGAAGCTTCTCTTCTGGTTGCCGCGCAGCGACCAGTTCGTCGATCGGCACGGGACGGTCGTCGTTCTCGATCCGGAGTTCGACGGGCTCACGTGGTGCGCGTTCGGGCACGGCGACGCCCGGGTTCTGGCAGTCGCCCACGACGTCGCGCTGAGCGAGGATCCGGAGCTGCTCGAGGCGGTCGGCGCCGCCTCGCTGCTTGCGCTCGAGAGCCGCCGTCTGGAGCACGATCTGGTCGACTCGGTCGACGCCCTGCGCGCATCCCAGCGACGGCTCGTCGGAGCCGCCTCGGCGGAGCGGCGGAAGATCGAGCGGGACCTCCATGACGGGGTGCAGCAGAAGCTCGTCGCGCTTCGGATCGAGCTCGAGCTCGCTCGCGACCTCGTCGATGACGGCGGGCTCGAAGGCCGGCTCGCCCATCTCGCAGCCGACTTCGACGATGCGCTCGACGAGCTCCGATCGGCGGCGCACGGCATCTATCCGCCGCTTCTCGCCGACGAGGGGCTCGAAGCGGCCCTCCGCGAGGTCGCGCGCCGGTCGACCGTGCCGCTCAGCATCGATCTCGAGGACGTCGGGCGGCTGTCGGAGGACCGCGAGACCGCGGTCTACTACTGCTGCCTCGAAGCGCTCCAGAACGTCGCCAAGCACGGCGGAGACGAGGCGGCCGCCTCGCTGCGGCTCTGGCGGGAGCGAAGGGCGGTGCGTTTCTCCGTGAGCGACGACGGCGTCGGCTTCGTCGCGCGCCGCCCGGCGGCACAGGGAGCGGGGCTGACGAACATGACCGACCGGATCGGGGCGGTGGGCGGGACGCTCGCCGTGAGGTCGGCCCCGGGGGAGGGGACGACGGTTCAGGGCGCGGTCACCATCGAGGCGGGCGACCGGATCGGCGATGTCCTCAACGTCTGAGCAGCCACGCCGCGCTGCGCTCTACCGTCTCGTCGTCGCCGAGGACGCCTACCTCATCCGCGAAGGAATCCGCAGCGCGCTCGAGCGGGAGGGGGAGGAGGTCGAGGTCCTCGAGTATTGCGCGGACCTCGGTTCGCTCCTGCGCGCCGTCGAGGTGCACCGCCCGAACGTCGTGATCACGGACATCCGGATGCCTCCGACCAACACCGACGAGGGCATCCAGGCCGCTGTGGAGCTGCGGGAGAGACATCCCGAGATCGGCGTCGTCGTGATCAGCCAGTACGTCAGCCCGCACTACGCGCTCAAGCTCTTCGAGCACGGCTCGGCCGGACGGGCGTACCTGCTCAAGGAGCACGTCGGGCACCGCATCCAGCTGATGGAGGCGATTCGAGAGGTTTCGGCCGGTGGCTCGGTGGTGGACCCCAAGGTCGTGGACGTGCTGGTCGAGGCCCGGATGCGCGCGAGGAACTCCCTGCTCGCGCGGCTCTCGGCGCGCGAGCGAGAGGTGCTTGCGGGCGTCGCCACAGGAGCGTCCAATGCCGCGATCGCCGAGTCCCTGTTCCTCACGAAGCGTGCCGTCGAGAAGAACATCAACTCGCTCTTCGCCAAGCTCGACCTCACGGACGACAAGACCACGAGCAGGCGAGTCCGTGCGGCGCTGCTGTTCCTCGCCGACGCCGACCTGGAGGCGGAACCGGAGGTCGGATCCGAGCTCTGACACCAGACCGAGACAATTGTGGTGTGCGCACCCGGTAACGGCTCGGCTACCGGGAAAAGATCGCCATCGACGGTGAAGCGACACGTGCGGCTTCGGTGACTGCGGCTGACGATCGAGTGGGCGTGCTCGTCGTCGACGACAGCGAGGTCGCGCGGGCCGCGGTCGGGAAGGTGGTGGCCCTTACGTCCGGCTTCGAGCTCGTCGGGTCCGTCGCGTCCGGCGAAGAGGCGCTCGAGATGTTGCCCCGCCTCGAACCGGAACTGGTGCTGCTCGACGTGCGGATGCCCGGCCTGAACGGCCCGGAGACCAGCAGCTTGATCAGGGCGAGCGGTGCGCCTGCGGTCGTCGTCCTGGTCTCGGCGCTGAGCCGACCGGAGCTGCCCGACAGTGTCGAGGAGTGCGGAGCGGCTGCGATCCTCCACAAGTGCGAGGTGTCACCGCGCCGGCTCAGCACGCTGTGGGAACGCGTGAGACCCGGCGCCCGGCAGCTGACGGGGTAGCGCGGTTGCAGGCGCACCCGCCTCGCCGCGAGGTGCGCGCTCCCTGGTAGGAGACGGGTCCGCCTGGTCCCATCCTCTGTGTACCCAGGGAGGACCGACCGGCCATGTCGCTCGCGCTTGCGGAACTAGTCGCAGAACCGATCCCGGACTTCGTCGAGCCCGTTGAAGCCTGGCGTGTGTGGCGCGTTTCCATGCGCCAGGGCCGGGTCGTCCTGCAGAGCCTCTATGCGGGAGCCATCTGGGAGCCCGCCGTCCCGCTCGTCGCCTCTTGCACCGGCGCGCGCCGGTCGCGCTGGGCGCCCTGGCGCAAGAGCCCGAATGAGCACCCGGCTCCCGAGCTCGACTGCCGCTGTGGCATCTACGGCGTTCAGTCGGTCGCGGCGGCTCGCTCGTACCTCGAGTCACCGCCCTTGCTCTGCCGGGACGACAGGGTGATCGGGCGCGTCGCGCTCTGGGGGGACGTCGTCGAGGGGCCGGCCGGCTGGCGGGCCGCGCACGCGTACCCGATCGAGCTCTTCATTCCCTCGCCGGCAGAGGGACGGAGCGGGCTTCGCCAGCGGGCCTACGTCGACGAGATCCGGTTTGCGCTCGAGGCCTACGAGGTTCCGGTCGACCTCGTGGCGCCGAGCGCGTTGACCCCCTCCTGGGTCGGGCGGTAGTCAAGGGGGCACGACTGCCCGGGCCGCAGCACACGTACGTCGACGGCGGGGACGACCGTCGCGGCAAGCTCGGCGAAGGTCCTGGCGGGCGTGTCGTCGCCCAGCGGTGGCCGCCACGGCGCGTACGTTCCCCAGTGGATCGGAATCGCGAGATGCGGCTCGATCAGCTCGAGCGCTTCGACCGCGCGCGCGGGATCGAGATGGCCGGCCGGTAGGCGCGGGCCCCAGCCCGCGACGGGCAGGAGAGCTACGTCGATCCGCCCCAGTGCACCCATCCCGTGAAACACGTCGGTGTCACCTGCGAAGTACACCGTGCGCGTGCCTGCGATCACATACCCGACGGGCTGCGTCCTCCCGGTGCCCATGCGGAACCCCGAGGCATGCTCGGCGTGGGTCACCCGCACCCGCAGCGCCCCGACGTCCACTTCGTCTCCGGCCACCACCTCGCGGACGAAGCTGAAGCCGCGGCGACGCAGGAGACCTCCCGCGCCCGCAGGGACGAGTACCTGGGCCCTCAGGTCGAGCCGGTCGAGAGAAAGAAGGTCGAGGTGATCGTGATGGGTGTGGGAGATGAGGATCACGCCGACCCCGTCGACGGCTCCGGAGGCGACCGGTTCCTTCCGGCGGAGGTGGACGATCCGGCTGCGGAGCACCGGGTCGGTGACGATCACGAGACCGTCGAGCCGGATCGCGGCGCAGCTGTGCCCGAGCCATGTCAGCGTTCCGGCCTTCGCGTCAGCTGCCGCCATGAGGAGCCGGATGCTTCTGCCGCAGAGGGGAGGCGGCAAGGTCCCGAGAGGGCGAAACGGGACTCGGCCTCCCTAATCGCGAGTGCAGGAGCCGTGCGATCTCGAGGACGAGCCAGGCACCGCCGACGAGTTCCGTGACGGTCGTCCTGGCCCCGCGCAGGAGCACGGGCCCTGCGAAGAGGCGTGGCCCGGGGGGAGGACGTTCTGAGGCGCGCAGGCCCATTGCCTCGCTAGGTGAGCCACATCGTGATGTGGTCCGTCTCGAGCGCGGTCACGCGGGTACCGGCAACCAGAAAGCGTCGGGACCGCCGAGCTGCAGCGACGTCAGTTCGCGCACCGCAGCCCTTCCTGCGGCATCGTTGCGGAGTCGTCGATCAGGCCGAGGGCAACCGCGCGCTCGATCGCCGCGCTTCGACTCGTGACGCCGAACTTGCGGTAGACGGCGATCGCCTGGGTCTTGACGGTGTTGCGCGAGACGAACAGGCGCTCGCCGATCTCGCGGAACGAAAGGTGAGTCGCGAGCAGCGGCAGCAGGCGCTGCTCTGCCGGCGTCAGGCTCGAGGCCCAGCGCCCATGGGGCTCGGCGAGCGCATGGGTTCGCCGGTCGAGCTCGGCATTGCGCTCGACGAGCACACCGAGCCGCGGACGGACGCGGAAGATGTCGGCGACCCGTCTCAGGAGGGCGCGAGCTCCGTCCGCGTCCGCGAGTGCGAGCCGCACGCGCGCGAGCTCGAGGAGGGCGTAGGCGGCGAGCCACGGCACCGCGGGAGTTGCGTACGTGAGGAGCTGATCGGCGCGCTCGAGGGCAGCGGCCGCTTCGGGGAGGTCGCCGCGCCGGGATGCGTTCCGCGCCCCGACCGCCTCGAGCAGGAGCGCGACGAGTGACTGGGCCGGCACGTCGACCATCGAGATCAAAGCCGCCTCGGCGGCGAACGCCTCGGCGTCGACCCGCTCGTTCTCCTCGATCGCGAGCAGCGAGCGGAGACAGAGGCCGAGGGTCGTCAGCTCGGGCGCTCCGGCCGCCGTGGCGAGCTCGATCGCCAGCACCAGCTCGCTCTCCGCGCGAGGAGTATCGCCTGCGAGCAGCAGGGCTGCGCCTCGTCCGAGCACGGCGGCCGGTCGCCAGGGGTGTCCCGGAGGAAGTGCCTCGCACGCAGCGTTCGTGTCGTCGAGCATCTGGTCCGCGCCGTCGCGGCAGCGGAGCCCTCGTAGGAGGCAGAGGCGAGGATCATCGCCGCCGAGGCCGCGCGTCGCGGTGTCGGCCCAGTGCTGCGCGTTGCCTGCCCGCCCTCGCAAGGCGTGCAGCCACGACGCGGCGATGCAGAGGTCCGGATGGTTCTCCACGTCGTCCTCGTGAACGAGGTCGAGCCAGCGCTCGAGCGCGTCCAGGCGGCCGCGTCCGCAAGCCGACACGGCGAGGCGCTCGGCGAGATCGGCGACACGGCCGACGTCGCCGGCCGCCGCCGCATGCTCGAGTGCCTCCTCGAGCGCGCCGATCTCGGCCGCCCGTCCGGCCGCAGAACGATGCAGGGCGCGCGCCTGCTCCGGCTCGGATCGCTCGAGCTCCCTGGACAGGAGATCGCGGACGATGCGCGGGTAGCGGTAGCGGCGGCGTTGGTGGTCGAGCGGGACGGCCACGCCTGCGCGTTCGAGGGACTCGAGCATCTGGGCCGAGTCGGAACGCGCGAGGAGCGCGTCGCATCCCTCCGACGTCAGCTCCGCCAGCACTGACGTCTGCAGCGCGAACTTCCGCTGTGCAGACGACAGGCACGCGAGGTGCTCTGTGTCGAGATAGTCGGCGAGGAAGCGGTCGTCGCCGCCCACGGTCGATGCCTGAGCTCCGCTCCGCACCGACAACGCCGCGAGGAAGAGCGCGGCCGGCCAGCCCTCGAGGCGTTCGGCGAGCGCAGCCGTCTCCTGGCGGGGCAGGAGCACGCCGGCACGCCGGAGCAGGGTCTCGGCTTCGCGATCCTTGAGCGTGAGCTCGTCCATCCCGATCTCGAGCAGGCGGCCTTCGGCCCGCAGGCGGGCAAGCGGCAGCGCCGGTGGTCGGCGCGCCGCGAGCGCGAAGCTCGTCCCGTCTGCGGTCTGACCGAGCAGCCGCTCGAGAGCGGCAAGCGCTGCCGGGGAGCGGAGGACGTGGACGTCGTCGACCAGGATGAGAACGCCGGGCCGGCCGGCGAGCTCGTCGATCCGCGTTTCGAGGATCTCCGGGTCGTCGTCCTCGGGCTCCAGATCGAGCCACAGGACCGGACGGCGGTCGCGCTCGGCCCACTGGGCCAGCAGTGTCGTCTTGCCGAATCCCGCCGGCGCGACGATCGTGACGATCGTGCCGTCTCCGGTGCTGCAGAGACGGTTGAGCAGAGCGGTCCGAACGACGGCCTTTCCGGTCGCGGGCGGCGCGAGAGGGCTCGCCGACGCGGGGTCCGCGCGGCTCAGCGGTTCCAGGACGGACACCCATCTAGCCTGCAGTGCCGGCTGTGGCGGGCAAAGGGCGCAGGCCCGTCGCGCAGGCGCAGGCACGCCTACCCGCGGTGTGAGCCGGGCACCCCGTACGCGTGGAGGGAGGAACGCCCCGCTGTCGGGGCGTCCCTGCGCCCGATTACGAGGCCGCGATCGTCCTCGCCTTGAGGTCCTCGAACTCCGCGTCGCTGATCGCTCCGTCGGTGCGGAGCTCGTTCAGCCGAGCCAGTTCGGAGGCCGTCGAGGTGGTCTCCCTGGGTGTGTACCCGGTCTCGGTTCCGTAGTCCCCCGCCGTGTCGGGCCTGGCGATCGTGTACACCACGGCTCCGAGAATGGGGGCGAAGATGATGAACAGGGCCCAGCCCGCCTTCGCCCCACCGCCATGGTCGGTCCGCCGGAAGTTGTCGATCATCAACATGATCACCCACGTGATGAACATGATCCAGGCGAAGAAGACGATCATCGTCCACATCGCATCCCAGAACGTGTAAACGCCGAGCATCAGCAGCTCCTTTGGTCGATGGGACGAAGCTACCACCTCTGGTTCTGCGCCTCTAGGTGCCTCGGCTCGACCTCGTCTGAGCACCACCGCGTTCACCTGGGTTCTGCGAAACTTGTGGTGTGTTCAGAGCACGGGGAGTGATGCGCCGCCGGGCCGTTGGCGCTGCCTACCTGGCCTCGAGGCGCGGCGCCCGGGCGGGCCAGAAAGAGCGGGCGAACGACGTCCCCGACCCTGGGCCACCGCCGGAAACCGCCTCGGATCCTGTCGATCAGCTCAAGCAGCTTCACGAGCTCCGCGAGCAGGGCATCCTGACCGAGCAAGAGTTCTCCGCCGAGAAGAGGAAGTTGCTCGGGATCTAGTGCCGCAGGCGGAACGCCGTCACGATCTGGACGACGCCGTGCGCGAGCGCCGAGGCGCCGACCCAGACGACGAGCAGGAACGCCTTGTGCCCGAAGTCGCCGGCCGCCCAGAAGGCGAGCGCGATCAGGACGACGCCCGAGACGAGCCCGGCCCACCAGAGCTCGGCAGGGCGAGCGACGAGGGAGACGATGATGTCGAAGATCCCGCGTAGGAGCAGGTAGAAGGCGAAGATCGAGGCCAGTGCCTCGAACGTGTTCTCGGGATGGACGAAGGCGGCGATGCCGATCGCCACGAACGCGACCGCGAGCCCGGCATGAATCGCGCGCCACCAGCCGTGGGTGCCGGCCGCGGTCACCGCCTCGAACAGCCCGGCGGCCAGGCAGACCGCTCCCAGCAGGATGGACAGCGCCGAAACGGTCGTGTAGTCGAACTGGAAGACGACGAGGGCGAAGATCACCCACAACGACCCGGTCACGAGCGGGATCCACCACAGCGGATCGCCGCCCTCGTCCACGGGTGTACCGACGAGGAGTGGCTCCTGCATGCCGGACCCCTTCCTACGTTGGAGCGATCTTCTTCGAGCGCTCGACGAACTCCTGGTCGTTGATCGTGCCCGCTTCGTGCAGCTCGTGCAGCCGGGCGAGCTCGTTGCTCGTCGAGGGCGCCGCGCCCGCAGGTGCAAGCACGGCTCCCGCTCCCGGCGGGAACTCCTGCAGAGTCTCGCGCCGCAGGGCGACGACTCCGATCGCGAGCAGAGCGCCGAGGAGCAGGATCCCCCACCAGGTGCGCAGCGCGTGCGTGCCACCCCAGAGGATCAGGAGCAGATAGATGAAGCCGACGGCTCCCCAGACGATTTCCTGCCGCTCGTTCAGGACCGGAGCGAGCCTCTGGCGGAGCCAGATTGCCGGCGCGGAAGGCCCGGCGAAGATCGCCCCGAGGGCGGCGACAGCGCCGTAGAGAAGCGCGGCTCCGCCGATCTGGCCGAGGATCGAGGTACCGATCAGCCAGAGGCGGTGCGTCGCGGGCTGGTAGCCCGGGGAAGCGAGCGAACTGACCACGTAATTGCCGAGGAGGTGCCGGATCACGAGGACGAGGAGCCCGACGAGCGCCAGCGCGACGCCCGCGTTGCGCAGGGTCGCCCGCCTGGTCCCCCGGGCGAGATAGATCGCGAGCCCGTAGAGGGCCAACACCGCCACGAGGATCCAGGCGCTGAGCGTTTTCACTGCCTGGACGCCGGTCTGCGCCGCCGAGAGCTGGTCCGACTTCATCAGCGTGATCGTGCCCGCCTTGTTCGGCAGCTTCGCGAGCGCGTCCGATGGGATCCCCAGCTCGGTGCCGACCTCGACGACCATCTCGTGCACGTTCAGCGTGACCTCGCCGCTGCCGGTCGAGATACCGAAGCCGGTCTTGTTCTCCAGGACGTTGACGAGCTTCGCGTGGGCGACCGTGCTCGCGTTGATGAACAGCTCCTGCACGCGCGGCCGTGTCAGCAGCCGCGCCACGGCCTGCTGCGCCGGCGCTTCGAGTGCGCCCGCGAGCGGCGGGCCGAGCTGCTTCAGGTTCGGCGGGAGCCGCTCCGAGAGCGCCTGCCCCACGTCGATGTTGTCGTACAGCTGGTTGACCATGTAGGTGGCGAGGGCGCCCTGCACCTTCGGGTCCTGGACCATCTGTGTAGTCGCCCGGTTCCAGGCCGCGTTGTCGAGCATCTGCCGCTTGACCCAGGTCGTCATGATCCCGACGGCCGCGATGATCGAGGCGAGGACGACGAGCGTCCAGACGAGGATGCGGCGCTTGCGGCTCAGCGGTTTGGCCGTCACGGCTGCAGTGTCGTGCGGAGGCGGGCTCGGCGGCATCGTCCCATCTGGGTGAAGAAATGACCCATATGGGTTTGAAGAGGGAAATGCGGGCGAGGCTAGGTTCAGCCTCCCATGGTCCCGAACCTCGCGTATCTCCCGTTCCGTGTGGTCTACGCGCCCACGAAGTTGGTGGGACACGT
>Ga0308175_100002185_pt1 | contig 13343 bp, 11 predicted proteins | sample PhyCR1_3_FD_203893 | JGI IMG/M metagenome (GOLD analysis project Ga0308175, IMG submission 203893) | Soil microbial communities from UC Gill Tract Community Farm, Albany, California, United States - DLSLS.C.R1 | ecosystem: Environmental > Terrestrial > Soil > Agricultural land | place: USA...
CCTCTTGGGGGGGGGCGGCGGCGGGGGGGGGGGCCCCCCCCCGGGGGGGGGGGGGGGGGGGGGCGGGGGGGCCCCCCCCGCCCCACGCCTCGGACGATCCGCTCAGCTGGGCATGGTCGCCTGCTCGCGCGGCTCCTCGCTCCAGCCCGCGGGCACGATGTTGTGGTTGCCGCGGAACAAGTTCGTCGGGTCGTACCGGCTCTTGAGCTCCTGCAGGCGCGCGTACTTCGTCTCGCCGAAGCCGGCCTTGAGGTCGGCGGTCGTGGTGCCCGGCTCGAAGTTCAGGTACGTGCCGCCCGTGGTGGCCGGTGCGATGGCGGCCGAGAACCGCGCCACCCAGTCCATCTCGTAGTCGGTCTCCTGTGGCGTCGACCAGGCGGCGATGGGGTGACCCATGTAGGGGGACGACCGGTTCGACGACGCGGTGGCGTCCTCGGGCACCCGGCTCACCTCACCGCCGTGGTGGAAGATGATCCCCTGCGTCATGGGGGAGTGGATGCTCCGGCCGACCTCGAGGTACGGCTCGACCACCTCGTCCGGGAAGTCCCGCAGGTGCATTCCGCGGTGGTAGTTGAGCCAGCCCTTGGGCGCGAAGCCGTCGAGGAGGGCCTGGAAGGCGGTGTACGGCATGGGCTGCACCAGGTCCATCCCGCCGGCTTCGGTCACGAGGGACCGCAACGGGGCCAGCGCCTCCACCGCCTCCGTCGCGTCCCCCACGTAGGCCACGACGAACCCGACGACCGGTGCACCAACCAGCTCGGCGGGCACGAACTCCGCCGGCGGCGCCAGGATGCACGCCACCGCGCTGACCACCTCCTCGGGTGCGGTCAGGGTGAAGTCGCGGTACGCCCGCACCAGGGCAGCCGCGTCGGCGGTGTTGGGGACGACGAGGAGCCCGGCCAGCAGGAGCGGGGGCAGGGGGTGCAGCCGCAGCTCGTACGCCGTCACCACACCGAAGTTCGCCCCAGCACCGCGCAGGCCCCACAACAGGTCGGCGTGCTCGTCCTCGGTCGCGTGCACGAGCCCGCCGTCGGCAGTCACGACGGTGGCGCCGACGAGGTTGTCACAGGTGAGGCCGTGCTTGCGCGACAGCCAGCCGTAGCCGCCGCCCAGGCAGAAGCCGCCGACACCGGTGGTGGTGACGCGGCCGCCGGGGGTGGCTCGGCCGTAGAGCTGCGTCTCCCGGTCGTACTCGCCCCAGAGCACACCGCCCTGGGCGATGGCGGTCCCGCGGGCGGGGTCGACCTGCACACCCTTGAGGGAGGACAGGTCGATGAGCACGCCGCCTTCCGACGCCGATGTTCCGGCAACGCTGTGGCCGCCGCAGCGCACCACCAGGGGCAGGCTCGACACCCGGGCGTAGTTCACCGCGTCCATGACGTCCGCGGCGCCGGTAGGCCTGACGATGAGGGCCGGGCGACGGTCGATTGCGCCGTTGTACACCTTGCGGACGGTGTCGAACTGTGGGTCATCCGGCGTGATCGACTGGCCCTTGAACTCAGGATTGAGGGCGAGGCCCTCACTCGCGATTTCACTCATGGTGCGATCCGTTCTGGCAGGGGCCCCTGCAATCCTCCAGTCCACTCCCGCCGGCCGGTCTCGTCCTCCGTCAATGGGGTGAGACGATCCCGCTATGTCGAGTGCCCACTCCGAGGAGGTCAGCCATCCGCAGGTGGTGACCACGGACGCGGACCGCCGGTACCTGTGGGGCGCGCTCGTCCTGCTCGCGCTCTTCATGGTCACCGAGGTGGTCACGGCCCTGGCCTCAGGGTCGCTGGCGCTGCTTTCGGACGCAGGGCACATGCTCTCCGACGTGGGGGCGATCGCCGCGGCGCTGTGGGCGATTCGGCTGGCGGCGCGGCCGGCGAGGGGCGCGTGGACGTTCGGTTGGAAGCGTGCCGAGATCCTCTCGGCCGCCGGCAACGGCGTGACGCTGCTCGTGGTGGCCGGCATCGTGGCGGTCGAGGCAGTGCGCCGGCTCCTGTCGCCACCGGAGGTGGAGGGCGGACCGGTCCTCGTCGTCGCCCTGGTCGGGATCGCCGTGAACGTCGCAGCGGCCTGGCTGCTCGCCCGGGCGAACCGCGCCAGCCTGAACGTGCGTGGCGCCTACCAGCACATCCTCACCGACCTCTACGGCTTCATCGGGACCGCAGTGGCGGCGATCCTCATCCTGACGGTCGGCTGGACCCGGGCCGACCCGGTGGCGTCCCTTCTCGTCGTCGGGCTCATGGTCTACGCGGCGTGGGGTCTGCTGCGCGACTCGGCGCGGGTGCTGCTCGAGGCGGCGCCCAAGGACTTCGACCTCGACGAGGTGCGCGCGCACCTGCTGCGCGTCGACCACGTGCACGACGTCCACGACCTGCACGTGTGGACGGTCACCTCCGACCTGCCCACGCTGTCGGCGCACCTCGTCGTGGACGACACGTGCTTCCGCGACGGGCACGCGCCCCAGCTGCTCGACGCCGTGCAGGAGTGCCTGCACGGGCACTTCGACGTCGAGCACTCGACGTTCCAGCTCGAGCCGGCCGGCCACCTCGCGCACGAGGGCGGCACCCACCCCGGGACGCTCTGACCCCAGCAGGGTGTGCGCGCGGGGGCGGGGCCGTGGACCGTTCTCAGGCACTCAACCCCAGGGCGGTGGTGAGCCGAGCGATGTCGTCGGGGCCCACCTGGCAGCAGCCACCGACGTAGGTTGCGCGCGCCGCGACCCACCGCGGACCGTCAGTCGGGTCGTAGCTGGAACCGCCGACCCATCGCCGAGCTGAGGCGTCCCATGCCGCACCGCCGTTGGGGTAGACGACCGTCGGCAGTTCGGTGACTTGGGAGGCAACCTCGAGCGCTGGCAGCACGTCGGCCGGCGCACAGCAGTTCACCCCTGTCGCGAACACGGTCCGCCCACCGGCCGCCACCGCGAAGGCGTCCTCGAGTGGCTGGCCCGCCCGGGTGCAGCTTCCGTTGCACGAGAAGGTGACCCAGGCGGGCATACCGACCTCGTCGAGCAGCTCGACCAGCACCTCAGCCTCGTCGACGTCCGGCACCGTCTCGACGGCGAGCAGGTCGGGACCGGCCGAGGCGAGCAGCTCGAGACGCGGCAGGTGGAACTCGCGCAGCGTCCGGCGGGCGACGCCGTAACGCCCGCGGTACTCCGACCCGTCGGCGAGGGCGGCACCGTACGGACCGACCGACGCCGCTACCCAGCGCTGCACCCCGTCCCCGGCCAGCTCGTCGCGCAGCTCCCGGGCCAGGCTTACGCTCGACCGGATGAGCGACTTGGCTTGCGCCCTGGTGGCCCCGGCCGCGACGAACCCGTCCACGCTCGCCTGGTAGCTCGCGGTCGTGGCGACGCGCGCGCCCGCTGCGAAGTACGCGCGGTGCACCGCCGCGACCTCCTCGGGCGCTTCCCGCAGCAGCCGCGCGGTCCACAGGTGTCCAGACACGTCGTGGCCGAGGCCCTCGAGCGCGTTGGACATGCCGCCGTCGAGGACCACGGGGGTGCCAACGGTGTGGGGACGTGCGGTCATGGTCACCAGTGTCCCGCTGCCTGTGGACAGAGAAGTCGCAGAATGGGCCGGTTTGCGTAGACTCGCTCGCGTTCTGGCGTGGCCGCGGGGCCGTGCGGGAGGGGAGTCCAGGTGCAGAGCCGTCCGTATGCCGCGTGCCTCCTGGCCGCCTGCGTCACCGTTGGCGGGGTGGTCCTGGCGGCGTGCTCCGGGGATGGCGACCCGCCAGCGACGAGCACGTCGTCCTCGTCGACCTCCTCGTCGAGCAGCTCGACCACCACGCCGTCGAGCACCACTACGAGCGCCATCACTTCACCGGTCAAGCTGCCGCCCGAAGCCACCAAGCACACCGCGAAAGGCGCCGAAGCCTTCGTCGAATTCTTCGTCGAGCAATCGAACGACGCCTGGACGAAGCCGGACGCCACGTTGTTGCCGCCGCTCAGCGAGCCGGACTGCGTTGCCTGCAAGGGGCTTCAGGACACGGCGAAGGAACTGGTAGCCAAAAAGCAGCACTACGTCTCGGCACCAGTGACCAACATCAGGACCACGGCGGTGGATGGTGCCAAGCCCGGCCAGCAGTTGGTACGGCTGTTGGCGAGACAGAACAAGGTTCAGGTCGTGGACGCAGCGGGAGCGGTGGTGCGCACCGACCCTGCAATGGACCTCGCACGAACGGTTCTAGTCGCTTGGGGAGGTGGCCAGTGGCGAGTCTTCGACGCACAGTAGCGCCTCTTGCCCTCGTGATAGTCGTCGTTGCGACGCCTTCTGTGGCTTGGGCAGCAGGAGGCGGCTGGGGTGGCCAGTTCACTGGCGGGGGGTCCCATATGTCCATGTACGACCGCAAGGAGATGCGGGACATCAAGAAGGCGGCTGCCGAGGCTGCGTCGGCGAAGGCTGTGAAGCGGTACGAGTATGCATCCGTGGCGAACTGCCCGGGAATCACCCCGACCTCCGCGAACCGGAACGACTTCTGCAAGGCCGCCGCGGACGCGTGCAAGGGCAACACCCCTGAGCAGGGTCTCGGCCCGAGCGCCAAGCTGTATCGACGGGCCGACGACCCCAAGGGCACCCCTACGGGACCGTGGGAGCAATACGGCTTCACGTGTTTCCCGCAGGACGCACCCGGTGCCCCGAAGCGACCCATGCTGACGATGAACCAGATCCTCGCGGCCTTCCACGACACCAACTTCGCCAAGCCCACGGTGAACATCCAGCCGAAGGGGAACGTCACCCTCGTACGGCTCGAAACGTACTTCGAGCTGCAGTGGCCGACAGTCGGCTTCCAGCCCGGTGAGGTCGACCACCCGGACCCGGCTCGGATGCTGGGCTACCAGGTCGACATCGAGCCGGTGCTCAACTCGGTCGACTACGTGTACGGCGACGGCTCGAGCAGTGGTCCGACGACCTCCCTGGGCGGTCCCTACCCGAGCGGTGACGTGCACAAGGCCTACGAGCAGGCGGGTGACTTCCCGGTGCGCGCCGATGTGACGTACTGCGGAAGGTTCCGCGTGTCCGGCGGCGAGTGGATCGACATTCCCGGCGAGGTGACCATCCGGGGCGCGGAGGAGACGCTGCAGGTGAAGACGGCCCACGCGCGCCTGGTCACCAACTGACCGGCGAGCTGGCTGCGTGCTGGTCGCACGACGACCCGGGACGACGCTGGGTGACCACGCGGCATACGGTTGAAGCATGAACTTCCGATACCTCGGCAACAGCGGTCTGAAGATCTCCGAGATCACCTACGGCAACTGGCTCACCCACGGCTCCCAGGTGGAGAACGACGTCGCGACCCAGTGCGTGCGGGCCGCGCTGGACGCGGGGATCAGCACGTTCGACACCGCGGACGCGTACGCCAACACCAAGGCCGAGGTCGTCCTCGGCGAGGCGCTCAAGGGCGAGCGCCGGGAGAGCCTGGAGATCTTCACCAAGGTCTACTGGCCCACCGGCCCCGGCGGGAAGAACGACACCGGTCTGTCGCGCAAGCACATCATGGAGTCGATCAACGGCTCGCTCCAGCGGCTCCGGACGGACTACGTCGACCTCTACCAGGCTCACCGGTACGACACCGAGACACCGCTCGAGGAGACGATGACGGCGTTCGCGGACGTGGTCCGGCAGGGCAAGGCGCTCTACATCGGGGTCAGCGAGTGGACCGCCGACCAGATCCGCGCAGGCCACGAGCTGGCCAAGGAGCTCAACGTCCAGCTCATCTCCAGCCAGCCGCAGTACTCGATGCTGTGGCGGGTGATCGAGGGCGAGGTCGTCCCGACGTGCGAGGAGCTCGGCATCAGCCAGATCGTGTGGAGCCCGGTCGCGCAGGGTGTGCTCACCGGGAAGTACCACCCGGGCCACCAGCCGCCGGAGGGCTCGCGCGCCGCTGACGAGAAGGGCGGCGCCGACATGATCAAGCGGTTCATGAACGACGACGTGCTGACCCGCGTGCAGGCCCTCAAGCCGGTCGCCGACGAGGCAGGACTGTCGATGGCGCAGCTCGCGGTCGCGTGGGTCCTGCAGAACCCCAACGTCGCCGCCGCCCTGGTCGGCGCCTCACGGCCCGAGCAGGTGGCCGAGAACGTCAAGGCCGCCGGGGTGAGGCTCGAGGCCGCACAGCTGAAGCAGATCGACGACGTCCTCGGAGACATCGTCGTGCGCGACCCGGGCAAGACGAAGGAGATGGCACCCAAGGCCCGCGTCGCCTGAGCCGACTTCCCGCATCCGGCGTAGGTGCCGGGTCATCCTTCGGCGGGATCCGGGGCGGTGACCCACTGCCTAGCGTGGCCGCACGGCGCCGCAGGGAGCGGCGCCATGACCGCGACCACCGGGAGACTTGATGAGACGTTCCATGCTCGCTGCAGCCGCCACCCTGGCGCTCGCCGGCACCGCACTGCCGGCCGCCTCCGCGTCAGCCGCCGACATGCCGGCGCCAGAGATCGCCTGGGTCGGCCAGCACGTCGTCGCCAACGGCAGCGATGCGTACATCCAGGCCAAGTTCCGCTGCTACGGCGGCGAGACCGGCACGCACCTGTGGGCGTCGGTCAAGCAGGGTGGCCCCGACCCGACCGCCGAGGGCTCGGGCATGACCTCGGACGCGTGGTACGACACCAACTACCAGTACGCCAACGACCCCGCCGGGCAGTCGATCCAGTGCGACGGGAAGTGGCACGTGAACCGGTTCGTGGTCAAGCTCGTCGACCAGCCGTTCGGCTCACCGTACGTGTCCGGAACGCTGAAGAACGGTGCCGCCTGGGTGCAGTTCTGCGTGTTCGACTCGAGCGCGACGGACGACAACTTCCCGCAAGGGTTCGCGTCGGACAGCGGCTGGAAGACCGTGATCGCCCAGCACTGAGCGCCGACCGAGAGCCACGCTGGCGGCACCCCGAGGGGTCTCGGGGTGCCGCCAGCCGCACGCCAGCCGCACGCGCCGGCCGCACGCGCCGGCCGCACGCGCCGGCCGCACGCGCCGGCCGCACGCGCCAGCCGCGATCCGTCAGGTCCGAGCGTCGCGGTCCCGCGCCGCCGACCGCGCAGTGCGCTGGTCGTTGCGGATGATGGACACGACCAGCGCCGCGCCGCCCAGCGCAGCGAGCAGGAAGAACACCATGGCGATCGCCGGGTAGCCGAGGATCCGGGTCTGCGTCGGCACCTGCATCATCAGCGCGGCACCGACGACGAGCGCGGCGAGCACGATCCCCATCGTGAGCCGGTTGGCCAGGCGCTGCATGACGTGCAGCAGCCGAGCCTCGTCGACGGCATCCACCCGCACCGAGAACCTGCCGTCCGCGAGGTTGTCCATGATCCGGTTGGCGCGGCCCGGGAAGCTCGCGGCGAAGTCCTTGGCGTCGATGGCGGCCGCCATGATCCCGGCCGGCGAGACGTTGAGCCCGCTGCCCATGATCTCGGCGACGTTGTCGCGGATGGCCTTCGCCGGAGCGAAGGACGGGTCGAGGTGGGTGGTCACCTGGTCGAGGTTGAGCAGCGCCTTGCCGACCATCGCCATCTCCGGTGGCGGCCGCAGCCCGTGCACCCCCGACAGCCTGCTGAGCTCGACCAGGACGGCCCCGGCCTGCACGTCACCTCCGAGTGACACCGCTCGGGTCACCAGCGCCGCCACGTCCTCGCGGAACCGCGCCGCGTCGTACCCCTCCAACGGCTGCCCCATGGACGCCAGGACTGCCGCGGTCTGCTCCCCGTCCACGTCGCTGATGGCCAGCAGCAGCTTGACGATCTTGTCCTGCACCCGCGGCGGCACCGTGGCGACCATGCCGAGGTCGATGATGCCGAGCCGTCCGTCGGGCATGAGCAACACGTTGCCCGGGTGCGGGTCGGCGTGGAGGAACCCGTCGACCAGGATCATCCGCAGGTACGCGGCGAACAGCTCCTGAACGAGCGGCTCGCCGTCGACGTCGAGCAGGCCGAGGGCACCGACGTCGGTGACCTTCCGGCCGGGCAGGTGGTCCATCGTCAGCACCCGGCTGCTCGTGTAGTCGGCGACGGGCTCCGGGACCACCAGGTGCGGGTACGACGCGGTGAGCTCGCCGAGCCGCCGCAGGTTGGCGGCCTCGCGCTGGTAGTCCAGCTCCCCGGCGAGCGAGCGCCGGAACTGGGTGAGCAACTGCGCCAGCCCGTACCTCCGGCCCACGTCGGTGTGGTCGTCGGCGAGCTCCGCGAGCGTGCCGAGGAGGTCCATGTCGTCGCGGACCACTTCCCGTATGCCGGGTCGCTGCACCTTCACGACGACGTCGCGTCCACTGCGCAGCACCGCCCGGTGGACCTGCCCGAGCGAGGCGGCCGCCATCGGTTCCTCGTCGAAGGACTCGAAGCCGTGCCGGATGCTGAACCCGAGCTCGTCCTCGACGATCCGCTTGACCTCCTCGAACGCGAACGGCGCGACGTCGTCCTGCAGCCGGGTCAGTGCCTCGGTGTAGGCCGGGGGCAGCAGGTCGACGCGGGTGGACAGCAGCTGCCCGAGCTTGATGTAGGTGGGCCCCATCGCCTCGAGGTCGTCGGCGAGCGACGCCGCGCCGTCCTGGTCGCCGGATGGTCGCTCGTCCTCGACGAGGAACTCGTCGAACCCGACGCCGCTGACCACGTCCGAGCGTCCGTGCCGCACGAGCAGGCGGGCGAGGGCTGCGCCGCGGGCGGCCTTGGCCGGGTCGAGTGGGAGCTTCATGCCACCCATCCTGTCGGATGGCCGCGGGCGAGAGCAGGTCCAACCCGCCGCCGGATGCGCGGGATAGCCTTGTGGGCATGAAGCGCCCGGTCGCGGTGGTCGTGGGGGTGCTGTTCGTCCTCGTGGGGGCGTTGTGGACGCTGCAGGGCCTGGGCTACGTCGGGGGCAGCGCGATGTCGGGCGTCACCCTGTGGGCGGTGGTAGGGCCGATCGTGGTGGTGGTGGGCGTCCTGGTTGCGTTGTGGGGTGCGCGCCGGAAGGCCGCCCCCTGAGCGTCAGTGGCTGCGTGGCACCAGCGAGGGCCGCGGTACGCGGATCGACATGGAGCCCAGTCCAAGCCGCAGTGACGCCGCCCGGGCGAGGTGGCGGCACACGAGTACGGTCACCACGGCGGGCACGGCACCCGAGGCGACGAGCGCCGTGCGGGCGCCGAACGACTCGGCCAGCCACCCCACCACCGGTCCGCCGACCGCGCCGCTGCCGATGAACACGAGCATGTAGATGCCCACGACCCGGCCGCGCAGGTGGTCGATCGCGGCGAGCTGGACCAGCGACTGCGCCGACGTCAGGAAGCCGAGGTTGGCGGCACCGACCGCGACGAGCAGCACCATGAAGGCCGGCTGGGTTGGCGCGAGCGCCGCGACCAGCATCGCCGTGGCCAGGGCGGTGCCGGCGAGCCCCACGGTGCGCAGCCTCAGCGGCTTCGTGCGGCGGGCGGTGGTGAGAGCGCCACCAAGGGCGCCAACAGCGACCACACCGTTGAGCAGCCCGAGGCCCGTTGCCCCGGAGTGGAACTCGTTCTTGGCGAAGGCCGCGAGCGTCACGGGGAGGCTGATCGTGAAGAAGCCGAACGCGCCCACCATGACGACCGGCCACAACACGGTGGAGGTCCGCAGGGCATAGGACAGGCCTTCACGTATGCCGGGTGCTCGCCGGCCGTCCGCGCCATCAGCCGTGCGTCGTGCCCGGCCGGCGCGGTGCGACGGCGTGCCGCGCATGAGGAGCAGGGCGAGGACCGGTGCCGTGAACGTCGCCGCGTTGACGGCGAACGCCCAGCCGGCGCCGAGGGTGCCCATCAGCACCCCACCGATGACAGGCCCGGCCATGGCGCCGATCTGGAAGGTGCACGAGACCAGGCTGATGGCGTTGGGGAGGTTCCGTCCGGACACGACCTCGGACACGAACGACTGCCGGACGGGGTTGTCGACCGCGGCAACCACACCCAGCACCGCAGCCAGGGCGAAGACGTGCCACACCTGGATGCGGCCGGTCAGGGTCAGCGCGGCGAGGGTGGCTGCCGTGGCCGCCATGCCCACCTGGGTGGCGAGCAGCAGGTACCGCTTGGGGAAGCGGTCGGCGAGCAGGCCCGCGTGCAACCCGAGCAGGAGGGTCGGCACGAACTGGCAGGCAGTGACCACGCCCACAGCTGTCGGGCTGTCGGTGAGGGTCAGGACCAGCCAGTCCTGGGCGATGCGCTGGATCCACCCGCCGGTGCCGGAAACCAGCAGGCCGGTCAGCAGGAGCCGGAAGTTGCGGTTCTCGAGGGCGGGGAAGGTGCGCGAGAAGTGTTGGGGGAGTAGTGGTCTGGCGAGGCGGACTGAGGCGGCGTCGGTGGAGCTCAAGGTGCGTCCTGGGCTGGTGGCGTCTGGGTGGAGTCGTGGGTGGGCGGTGGGTACGGGTTCCAGTGTCCTCTGCGGAACGGCGCGAGAAGGTATTCTCATCCAGAATCAGTCATATAAGTGTCATTGCCCATCGCAATGACTGTTCTGGCGGGACGTTTGGGTCTCGACGGGAGGGACCACTCGTGTACGACCCGGAGCTGTTGCGGACCTTCCTCGCCGTCACCCAGTGGCTGAGCTTCACCCGCGCGGCCGAGTCGCTCGGCATCCGGCAGCCGACCGTGAGCCAGCACATCCGCAGGCTCGAGGAGCAGGTCGGCCGGCCGCTGTTCGTGCGCGACACCCGGCGCGTGGCGCTCACCTCGGACGGCGAAGCCATGGCCGGCTTCGCCCGCGAGATCCTCGCGGCGCAGGAGCGGGCCGTCGGCTTCTTCACCGGTTCGCACCTGCAGGGCCGGCTCCGGTTCGGCGTCACCGACGACCTGGCCCTGACCCCGCTGCCGCGCATCCTGCGCGACTTCCGGCAGCTCTACCCACGGATCGACCTCGAGCTCACCGTGCTGCAGAACGAGAACCTGTTGCGGCGCATCGAGTCCGGGCACCTCGACGTGGCGTTCGTGAAGCGCAGCCCCGACTCGTCGAAGTCGGCCCGCGGGCAGCTCGTCCGGCGCGACCAGCTGGCCTGGACCGGTCTGGACGGCGCTCGTTTGGACCCCGATCAGCCGGTCCCACTGGTCGTCTACCAGGCGCCGAGCCTGAGCCGGTCGGTTGCGGTGCAGGCACTGGAGAAGGTAGGACGCGGCAGTCGGATCACCTGCACGGTCCGGGGCGTCAACGGGGTCCTCGCCGCGGTCCGGGCCGGCCTCGGGATTGCGGTCATGGCCCGCACGCTGATGCCGTCCGACCTCGTCGAGCTGCCCACGCCGCTGGGCCTGCCCAAGCTCCCACACCTCGACCTGGTGCTGCTCACCACGAAGCGGGCACCCGCCGAGCCGGCCAAGGCGCTCACCTCCGCCATCCTCGCGAGCGGCGCCCCGCTCACGCCGGTCACCGGCGGCTGACGGCGCCTGGCGGCGGCGGCTCCCTACCCGCGCGGCACACCGGCGCAGGCAGGTTGTCGCGGCAAGCGCGTGCGCCGGCCACGCGGCATACGGCTGGGGTCAGCGCACTCCGACGATGCGCGTGGTGTCGCCCCATGGCGCGGTGAACCGCCTGCCGGCTGCGAACGCGCCCTTGCCGTTCCCGGCGTAGACGTAGTTCACGTTGGCCGGAGTGCGCCCGATCAGGTCCGCCTTGCCGTCGCCGGTGAGGTCGCCAGTCGAGAAGACCGTGTTGAAGACCTGCCAGCCGGTGGAGATGCGCACACCGGGCTGGTAGCCGGTGGCGGTCGCGGTGCGCACGCCGGTTCCGCGGTAGAGGTAAAGCGTGCCCGCGGGGGTGCGGCCCAGCAGGTCGACCCTGCCGTCGCCGGTGAGGTCTCCCGGGGTGACCAGCTGGGTGAACATCTGCCAGCCGGTGCCGATCTTGCGCCAGCTGCTGACGAAGCCGCCCTTGCCGCCTCCGGCGAGCAGCCACAGCTCCCCGTTGGCCTTGCGCGCCAACAGGTCCGGCCGGCCGTCGCCGGTCCAGTCACCGGGTGTGACGATGTCGGTGTAGGCGCCCCAGGTGGTCGCGAGGAGGGTTCGCCCGCTCTGCAGCCCGCCCTTGCCGTTGCCTCGGTAGAGGTAGGCCGCGCCACCGGGGGTGACCGCGAGGACGTCGGCGTGCCGGTCGCCGGTGACGTCACCGGGGGACACCACTTGGCGGAAGGCATTCCACCCACTGCCGATTCGTACCGGGGTGCCGATCGCGCTGGTGCGGCCCGGGTAGAAGTAGAGGTACCCGCCACCCGTCCGGCCCAGGACGTCGCCGCGGCCGTCGGCGTCGAACCCGACCACCGCGGTCGGTGACGGCGCTGGCGGCGCGGGCGCTGGGGCAGCCGTCCTGGTGTAGCTCAGGCCGGAGAGGGCGCGCCAGTCGTTCGCGGCCACCTTTCCGGTCGCGCTGAGCTGCACGGCCTTCTGGAACTTCAGCACCGCCGCCTGGGTGGCCGGACCGAACGCGCCGTCAGCCGTCCCGACCGAGAAGCCGCGTCGGTTCAGCTCGAGCTGAAGGTCGCGCACGGCGTAGCCGGACGCCCCGGTGGCGAGGGTGAGCGTGCCGTACGTGGCGAACAGCCGGCTCGTCGGCACTGGTGCCGGGCCGCTGGTCGAGGAGTACCTGGCGTAGAGCGCGGCCTTGCTGCGGATCGTCGCCATCTGCGGGTAGAGGTACCTGCCGGGGCACAAGGTGTACGACGTGTTCTGGTGCGCGTTGACCGTCGGCAGCGTGACGGTCACCCCGGCCGCGTACTTGGTACCGGTGCCGCCCGCCGAGGTGAGCCTCGTCGTGCCGGCCGGGTCGACGCCGTACTGCGACAGCTTCCAGCCCGCGACCCTGGCCAGCGCGTCGACCATGACCGCCGGCGCGGACGCGGTCTCGTAGTTGCCGAGCGCGGCGATCCCCATGGTGTCGGTGTTGAAGCCCATGGCGTGTGCGCCACGAACCGCGCTGGTGATCGAGCCGGCGCGGCCCTCGTAGACCCGGCCGAACTTGTCGACCAGGAAGTTGTAAGCGATGTCGGACCAGCCGAGCCCCTGGGTGTCGTAGGCGTAGATGCCGCGGATCTGCGCGGCAGCAGTGGCCTGGGTGTACGCGTTCGAGCTCGCGGTGTGGTGGATCACGATCGCCTTGACGGTCCTGTTGTAGGTCGCCGGCCGGCGCAGTGACTCATCGGCGCCCCACTGCCTGCGCGTGATGATCGTGGGCGTCGTCGCTGCAGCCCCTGCCGAGGCGGCAGGTGTGTGTGGCACCAGGTCGTCGTCGGCGGCCGAGGTCCCGGGGTTGATTGTGGTGACCCGCACGTCCGGGAGCGGCTGGGCGTTCGTCGTGTCGACCCGCACCTGGATCGCGGTGGCGCCGTCGGTGACGAGGGGGTTCGAGCCGGAGCGGGCGCCGACGGACTCCCCGGTCCCG
>Ga0308175_100002186_pt1 | contig 13343 bp, 12 predicted proteins | sample PhyCR1_3_FD_203893 | JGI IMG/M metagenome (GOLD analysis project Ga0308175, IMG submission 203893) | Soil microbial communities from UC Gill Tract Community Farm, Albany, California, United States - DLSLS.C.R1 | ecosystem: Environmental > Terrestrial > Soil > Agricultural land | place: USA...
ACGCCGCGCGAGCTCCTCGCCGATCACGTCGATGCGCTCGGCCACGATCAGCACGGGCCCTTCGCTCGCCTTCGCAAGGAAGTAGCGCAGTGGTCGATCGAGGCTGCGCGCGAGCACGACTCGCTCGCCTTCCTGCGCAACGAGCGCAAACGAGCCTTCCAGCTCGCACACCCCATCGGCGTCGAGTGCAAGTAACCGCCGCTGTGCCTCTACCTCACTGACGCTCCAGAGGCACTGTGAATCCGACGGTATGAGATTGATGACGTGCGCGATTGCGTAAGCCATGCTGCGTTTACTCGTCGTTGGTCGTCGTTGGTTCGCCGTTAGGCAGTCGCCTGCCGCCTGCCGCCTGCCGCCTGTTATCCGTCGCCCGTCGCCCGTCCCCGGTTTCTCGACGTCCGACTCTCGCCCGAATGACAGACTTGATTCCCCCACGAACATTGAAGTCGCCGACGACTTCCATCCATCGCGGCTTCGCGCACGCGCTGAGGTCATCGAGGATGCGGTTCACGGCGCGCTCGTAGAAGATGCCGTCATTGCGAAAGCTCCAGAGATAGAGCTTGAGGCTCTTGAGCTCGATGCACACGTCGGCGGGCACGTAGGTGATGATGATCGTGCCGAAATCCGGCGCGCCACCCTGCAGCAGCGCGAGCTCCTTTGCATCGCTTTCCACTCCCCCGAGTGGACAGAGCGATGTGAACTCGGGACACGTCATGTCGATCTCGTAGTCCCTGCCGGGATACGGATTCGGAAAGGTCTCCAGCAATTCCGGTTGTGGCATGCGCGAAAGGATGCACGGCTGGCGAGTCACGAGCAACGCATGCTCGCGAAGCTATCCACCGGAAGCGTTGACGTGCGCGTCTTCACTCGAGGCGCGAGACGTGCATCACATACTCGCTCAGCCGCGAGCTCGACCGTGGTGACCCCGCGTGTCTTGTGAGCGTCGCACACATGACGGCTCGTTAATGACCGCGAGTATGGACACGCATTGTACCGCGTCGTAGGTTAGCAAACAGGAGCCGGTGCTTATGCGCCGGCCAACGCCGCCGCGAGAACGGCGTGGCGGCACCTGCCCCCCGGCACGCCCGGGGGGCTCTTCTTTTCCCCCTCAAATGAAGAAGGCCCTCGCAACACGTGGTCGCGAGGGCCGAGTCCCCAGTCCCTAGTCTCCGTCTTTCAACTTCTTCGACATCTCCTCGAGTATCCGACGCTCATCACTCGTCAGGCTATCGAGACCATGCTCGGAGATCTTGTCGAGCACCACGTTGAGCTGATCATCCGGTCGCTTCGGAGCGAGCTTGGGACTCGGCGTCGGCGGCGAGCTGGCCTGGCGTCGCGCCACCGCAGCCTTGCTCTTCGCCACGATGTCATCGACCTCCTGCACCTTCTCGCGCGAGCGAGGCAGCCGGGGAATCGGACGCGGCGTCTCGTCCGGAACATCCGGAATCTGCGAGACCCGCTGCTTCAACCGATCGAGACTCGTTGCGGACGATGTCCGGAGATACAACCAGCCAGCCGCAAGGCCTCCCAGATGGGCGAGGTACGCGACCCCCGTGAGGCGATCCGTTCCGGCGACCTGCGTTCCTGCCATTCCCGCGATGAGAATCACCGCGGCCAGCATCGCAACGGTCCACTTCACTCTGAGCGGAACCACGCCGAACACATAGATCTCGTCGTCCGGCCAGCGCATCGCGTACGCGAGCATCACGCCGAGCACGGCGGCTGACGCTCCGAAGAGAATCGCATTGCGCGCAAATAGCAGGTGCGCAAACCACCCGCCGAGTCCGCAAAGGATGTAGTAGCGAGCGAACTCGCCCGCGCTCCAGGCACGCTCGATCCGCGGACCGAACAGGTAGAGCGTGTACATGTTCAAGGCGAGATGCCAGAACCCGCCATGCACGAACATGTACGTCGCGATCGTCCACCACGACCGCCCGAGGTCATGCACCTCGAACCCGAGGGTCTGCTGTACGTCCTCCGGACGCACTACCGTCAGCTGCAGGAAGTAGATCGCGACGTTGATCGCGATCAGCCACTGCACGGCGGGCGTGATCCGGGGAGTCTCGGTGTCGTCGGTGATCTGGTAGGACATACGGGGCCTGCTACAGCAATATACGGCTCAACGAGGAATCACAACTATACAGTCCGGCACAACCGTCTGTTCCTGGAACGTCTGGGCTATCCCTGTACGCCCGACGCAGTTCCCTCGTTGTTTCTCGTCCACCGGATTCGTTGACTCCGCTACCGCAGCGCCGCGGGCCCCGGTATGCGCAGAGCCAGACGAGTGTCGCCGTGAATCGCGATGGCCTGCTCGATCAGCGTAGCCCAACGGCGATCGAGCGTCGGCCGCTCTCCAGTCGGGCCAGGATGAACCACAATCATCGTGCCGGCACTTGCCCCATGCGCCTGCTCGACGATCCGTATGAGTTGGCCGTCACTCGTATCGTCGCGCGCCACGAGCACCAGCGCGTGATCGCACCCGGCTGCCGCCGCCTCGCGCAACGTCTCGAGCGGACGATCCACCGGTCGCGCATTGGTCGATAGCTCGAGCGTCACCTGCACGAGCTTGAGCCACTGCTTGAGTAACCCGATCGATTCGGGCCGTTCACCATCGGTATCCACCATCACCGGCGCCTTGCCAGTCACTTGACCCAGCACCGTCGCCAAAAACTCCGGATTGCCGAGCGCGTCGCGGCCAGAGATCGCGATCGAGTGATACGTCGATCGAGTGAGAATCCGATCGATCTCGCGCGCGAGCGCATCCGCCCGGTACATCGTTGCCGTCTCGGCCTCGCCCGCGAATCGCACGAACAGTTGCCGACGTCCCTGCCATACCCCTTGCGACTGAATACCGGAGGGTACACCGGCGAGTGCGGCAGTCAGTACAGGCGTCGGCATTACGGGTCTCCTTGGGTCTCCAGCGCGAGCCGCACGATCCGGTCGCAGAGTTCGGGAAACGAGATTCCTTGAGCGGCGGCGGCTTGAGGAATCAGACTCAGCGCCGTCATTCCCGGAAGGGTGTTCGCCTCGAGACAGTAGAACACCCCGTCCGGGGACATGCGAAAATCGATACGCGCGTACCCCCGCAATTTCAGCGCGCGAAATGCGCGTCGTGCAAGATCCTGAATCGTGCGCGTTTCTTCGGCGGTGAGATCCGCGGGGAAAATCTCACGCGCCATTCCCGCGGTGTACTTGCATTCGTAGTCGTAAATCTCGTGCACCGGGATGATTTCGCCAACCGGCAATGCCTCATCCCCCAGAATTCCGACGGTAAGCTCACGGCCGGGGATGAACTGCTCCACCATGACCTCATCGTCGTGCTTCGCCGCCTCATTGATGGCGTCCCACAGCGCCCCGATCTCCCGCACGATCGAGAGCCCTACCGTCGATCCTTGCTTACTGGGCTTTACGATGACCGGCAGTCCCAGTTTCCGCTCGACCTCCTCGGCAAAGCTCTGTTCCCGACCTGTCCCGAGCGAAGCGAGGGATCGCCCAGTTCCCGGTTCCCAGCCAGTCACCATCTGCCAATCCGCGGTCGGTACACCAGCCGCCCGAAAGAGATGTTTCGAGAGGTCCTTATCCATCGCGAGGGCGCTCGCGAGGTGCCCACTCCCTGTATACGGCACGCCAGTCAGGTCCAGCAATGCCTGGAGCGTCCCGTCTTCGCCCTGCCCGCCGTGCAGCGCAAGAAACAAGACATCGGTCTGGGGTAGCGACCGCAGCGTCCCAGGCAGCTGTGCGTTCAGTCGCACCAGCGCCTGAACGTCTGGCGGGATCGTTTTCACGATCTTCCCGCTGAGGAGGGCCTGCTCGTCCGGCGCCGACAGGATCCCGTGCGCCGTGTCCACGGACAGCACTTCATGGCCGCAGGAACGAAGGGCTTCGGCCACCCGCACGCCCGAGGCGAGCGAGACATCGCGTTCGGCGGAGGTCCCGCCCATGAGAACAGTGATCTTCACGGCAGCGTCCGAAGGGAGTCGTGAAAGCGCACCGACGGAAAGGCTAGCGCGCCATCATGAACGACAGCATGTCCGATCGCGTCACAATCCCCTGAATGGTGCCATGATCCTGGACGAGTACTGCGGGATTCGACTTGGAGAGGAGCTTCACGATCGCGTCCACGGCATGTCCGGCGTCGACCACCGGAAACGGCGCATCCATGATGTCGCTTACCGTCTGGTCCAGCACCTTCGCGTTCTCGAGACTCTTCGCCGAGAGCGACCAGTCGCTCACCGAACCAACGCACGTCGCGCCGTCCATCACGGGTAACTGCGACACGTCGTGAAGACTCATCAGCCGAAGGGCCTGGCGCACCGTCTGGCCCGGTACGACGCTCACGATCACCGGCGCGCTTCCCTCCTTCGTCCCGAGGACGTGCGCGACTGTCGCGCGATCGGTATCCAGCAGCTGATTTTCGCGCATCCACTCGTCGCTGTACAGCTTCGACAGGTATCGCTCGCCGGTGTCGCAAAGCACCGTCACAATCAGCGCGTCCGGATCGTTGATCCGGCGTGCGACGTTGAGCGCCACGTGACCGATCAGCCCCGATGAGCCACCGGCGAAGAGCCCCTCTTCTCGCGTGAGGCGCCGAGCCATCGCGAACGCCTCCTTGTCGCTCACCGTCTGGAACTCGTCGACCACACCCATGTCGAGCGTGCCCGGGATCTTGTCCTGTCCGATGCCTTCGACCTTGTAAGGCGTCCCCTCGACCTTGTTCGCCCCGTGACTCCGCCAGTACTCGGCCAGAATCGAGCCCTGCGGATCGCCGACGATGATCTGGACCTTCGGGTTCTTTTCCTTGAGGTACCGCCCGACGCCCGTCACCGTTCCGCCCGTTCCGGCGCCGGCGACAAAGTGCGTGATTCGGCCTTCGGTCTGCTCCCAGAGTTCCGGCCCCGTGGTCGCGTAGTGCGCCTCGGGATTCGCATCGTTGTAGAACTGGTCGGCCAGGATCGCGTTAGGCGTCTCCTTCGCGATGCGTTTCGCCATCATCACGTAGCTGTCCGGATGGTCTGGCGGCACCGCCGTCGGCGTGATGATGACCTCCGCACCGAATGCTTTCAGGAGTCGGACCTTCTCCTGCGACATCTTGTCCGGCATCGTGAAGATGCAACGGTATCCGCGGAGCACGGCCGCGATGGCGAGCGCAACGCCGGTGTTGCCACTGGTCCCTTCGACGACTGTCCCGCCAGGCTTGAGCCGTCCTTCACGCTCCGCGCGCTCAATGATCGGGAGCCCGATGCGGTCCTTCACCGAGCCGCCTGGATTGAAGATCTCCGCCTTCGCATACACCGGCGTGCGCATCCCGCGCGTCACCTTGTTCAGGCGAATGAGCGGCGTCCACCCCACCGTATCGAGAACAGACTCGTAGGGCGTTCGGTTTCGCTCCACGAACGCCGGAGCCGTTGGTGTCGTCTGCGACATAAGCGCCCTAGTCCCTCGGTTTGAGCACCGTGTCTCCCGGCAGTGGCGATGCTTCCGGATGACGAAAATAGACGGGGAAGAGTACCGAGATCGCCAGTGGAGCCCCTTTCGCAAACGCGGGCTTGAAGCGCAGATCCCGGGCGCCGCGCACGGCGGCCGTATCGAGCGCCGCATAGCCCGAGCTCTCCACCACCGACGTCGACTCCGGCCGTACCGCGCCCTGGGCATCGATATGAATGCGGAGCGTCACGTTCCCCTGCACTTTCTGCGCGTAGAGCTCTGGCGGGTACTTGAAGGGCAGCTCCGTGTTTTGCATGACCGGCAAGGAGTCCGGCACGAGACTGGACTGAAGCGCCTCGATCATCTTCTTTGCATCGCGCTTGTCGATGCAGCCCGACGTGATGAGAGCGAGGGCGATCGACGCCGCACCGGCAACCACACGACGGGTTCGCCGCGCCCGAATCATCCGCCAGCGAGGCGTCCCGCCCTCATGCATTGCGCTGACCCGACCTCGCCTCGTCTACGAGCTGCGCAAGCTGCTCGAGGGCCTGCAGTGGTGTCATCGTGTTGATGTCCAGCTCACGCAGTCGCTCGATCACGGGATGCGACAGGCCGAAAAGTCCGAGTTGCTCGGAAGGCGGCACCACGACGTTTGCTCGCGTCGAGCGCGCCACAGGCCTCGCACCACTCGAGTGTTCCTCGCGACGCTCGCCCGTCCGACCGAGAGCTGTCGCCATCTGCGCCCCCTCGCCTTCAAGCAGAGCAAGGACCTCGCGCGCACGCCCCAGCACCGGCGCCGGGAGCCCAGCGAGCCGCCCCACCTCGATGCCGTACGAGCGATCGGCACCCCCCGGCTGCAGTCGATGGAGAAACAGTACCTGCGGCGCCGTACCCTGCGGTCCAGCCACTTCACGAACCGCAACGTTATAGTTGCGGACTGCGTCTAATTCGTCCGCCAGCTGTGTCAGCTCGTGGTAGTGCGTCGCGAAAACCGTTTTGCACGCGAGCCCGTCGTGCAGATGCTCACTCACCGCCCACGCGATCGAGACGCCGTCGTACGTTGACGTCCCGCGGCCAATCTCGTCGAGCAGCACGAGGCTCCGCTGCGTCGCCGTGTGGAGGATCGCGCTCGTCTCGGCCATCTCGACCATGAAAGTCGACTGCCCGCGGACCAGGTTGTCGCTCGCACCCACTCGGGTGAAGACGCGGTCGACGATGCCAATACGTGCGTGCGCCGCGGGCACGAAGCTTCCCATCTGCGCGATCAGCACAATCAACCCGATTTGACGCAGGATCGTCGACTTACCGGCCATGTTCGGCCCGGTGAGGATGATGAGCCGTGCGTCGTCCGTGAGCCGCGTGTCGTTAGGTATGAACTGCTCACGCGGCATCATGCGCTCCACCACCGGATGCCGCCCGCCAACGATCTCGAGCGTGAACTCCTCTGTCATCTCCGGTCGCGAGTAGCCCTCGCGCTCCGCCACCTCGGCGAACGTGGCGAGCACGTCGAGGGCCGCCACCAGGTTCGCCGCCTGTTGCAGTCGCCGGATCTCGCCGCCCACGCACGTGCGAAGCTGATCGATGAGCTCGCGCTCGCGCGTTTCGATCCGCTCGGTCGCCGTCAGCACGCGCTCCTCGTATTCCTTGAGCGCCGGAGTGACGTACCGCTCTGCCCCCGTCAGCGTCTGACGTCGCTGGTAGTCGACCGGAATGAGATGACGGTTGGCGTTGGAGATCTCGATGTAGTATCCGAAGACCCGGTTGTAACCCACCTTGAGCGATGTGATGCCGGTGCGCTCGCGCTCTACCGCCTGGATCTGTGCGATCGCATCCTTGCCGCCGCTCCGGAGCGTCCGCAACGCGTCGAGGTCCGGGTCCACACCCGACCGAATGGCATCCTCCTCGCCCACGACATTCGGCGGCCGCTCCACCAGCGTCGCGATGATGTGATCCGCAATGTCGCTGCACGATTCCCAGCGCGCGGCAATCGTGGCCAGCACCCCCGCGGTGCCTAACGACTTCATTGTCTGCTCCACCGCCGGCATCCGCGCCAGGGAATCGCCGAGGGCGCGGAGCTCGCGCGGCGTCGAGCGCCCTGCGGCCGTCTTGCTCGCAAGCCGCTCGAGATCGCGCACGCCGTCGAGCGCGGCACGCATCGACGCGCGGATGATCGGATCGGCGACTAATGCCCCCACCGCATCGAGCCGCTGATCGATCGCCGAGCGCTCGACCAGTGGGGCGAGTATCCACCGCCGGAGCATCCGCGCCCCCATCGGCGTGAGCGTGCGGTCGAACACGCCCAGGAGCGTCCCGGAGAGATCTGCACCACGAGACGAACCGATACCGTCGCCGCCACGGAGTGACTCGACCAACTCGAGGTTCCGTCGTGTCATCTCGTCGAGCGGCATGGTGCCGCCGCTGTGCTCGAGCACTGGCCGTGCGAGATGCGGCACGCCACCGGGCTGGAGCTCACGGAGGTAACGCAGCAGCGCACCGGCCGCGCCCACCGCGCCAGCGGCATTGTCGCCAATCCCGAGGCCGGCGATTGACATTACGCCGAAGTGCCGTGCCAGCTCGTCGGCGGCGAGTGCTGGGTCAAACTCCCACGCGTCGCGCTCGGTCACGAGTGCCCCTTCCGCGCGCGGCGAGGTCGAGCGTGAGCGGTCCGATTCTCCTCGCGGAACGAGAATCTCCCGGGGAGAGAACCGCGCGAGCATCGCCGGCGCATCGGACACCGAAGCAAGCGTTAGGCGAAACTCTCCCGTTGAGACATCGGCGGCGGCAATGCCCACCACGTCCCCGGTAGCGTGCACCGCACAGAGGAAGTTGTTTCGTGCTCCGTCCAACAGATCATCGGAGAACGCGGCCCCGGGCGTGACCGTCTCCACGACCTCACGCCGGACGATTCCCTTCGCGAGCTTGGGATCCTCCACTTGCTCGCAGATCGCGACCCGGAACCCCTGCTGCACGAGCCGACGGAGATACTCTCCGACGGCCTTCACCGGGACTCCGGCGAGTGGGACCTCCGCGGCGCCACCGTTGTTTCGCGCCGTCAGCGTTAGGCCGAGATGGCGTGAGGCGGTCTCGGCATCGTCGTAGAACATCTCGTAGAAGTCGCCCATGCGGAACAGCAGAATAGCGTCCTGGTGCCGGGACTTGATCTCGCGATACTGCTGCATGAGCGGCGTGGCTTCTCGACTCATGGTCGTTCTGCCTCGACAATCATCCCCTTTACGTTGACCTGGGTCAGTTCCCGCAAGACCTCCGCTGCTCGATCGCGGGTCGGATACCGCCCAACGCGCACGCGGAATGGCTTGCTGGTGCCAACGATTCGCACGTTATACCCTCGAGTCGACAGCCGCTTCGCGAGCACCTCGGCTGAGTCGCGAGTAACGTACGCGGCGGCCTGGACGCTGTATTCCTGTCGTGCCTTCGTTGACGTTCCGGTATTACGCGCGGCCGTGACAGTCGTGTCGCCAACCGCACCGGTTGCGGCGAGGTTCGTGCACCGCGGCGTGTAGTAGTCGAGCTGATTCCGAAGCTCGACATCTGCCGCCGTCAGAGTCTCGCGTGCCGCCGAGACGGCGGCGCACCCTGCGACGATGTCGCCGTCGCCGAAAGAGAGTTGCGCCAGCATGACATTCGCGCGAGCGCTCATCGAGCCGTACGGATGCTCGCGTTGAATCCGCGTGAGGTGTGCACGCGCGCTCGCGCGGTCGCCTCGTGTCGTTTCGAGTTGCGCGAGCCGAAACAGTGCCTCCTGGGCTCGAGGCGAGAGTGGATACTCGACGGCGATCTGTCGGTAATCCCGCTCGGCCGCCGCGGCCGTCTTGCTGAAGGTCGCACGCCAGAACAGTGCCTCTGCATAACGCGGTGTCCCCGCGTCCGTCGCCCGCAGGACTGAATCCACGACGGCCCGTCCTGCGGAGTCCTGGCCGGTGGTAACCATGCGTTGTGCGCGCACGAACACGGATTCGGTCGCGGGGGCCGCGGCCTGCGCCATCGCTGCAACGGCGCTACCGAACGTAGCCGCGCACGTCGCGATCACGATCCTCGAGATCCTCAGTCGATACACGGAATTCCACCTCATCAGCGTGCGTCGGCTTCTCTACGCCGCCGCGCGACGAGGCGCACCACACAGCGTGAGTACGAGCGACGCAATGATCTGCTCGTCGGACGAGAGCCTCGATTCCTTGAGCGCGTAATCGGCCGCGAGCAAGGCGTCGATCGCTGCGTCGAGCTCCGGCTGGCGCCACGCCTGAATTGCCCTGCTCCAAGCGCTGACGGCCTCTCCCCATGGACGCCCGGTGTACGGGCTGCTCTCCTTGAGCAGACCGAACAACTCTCTCTCGATACCCGCCGCCGGGACCCCGCGATCTCGGGCCGCGCGGGCCCATGCTACAGCCATCATTTGCGTCGTCAGCGCCATCACGATGGACACCGCCGTAGTCTTGGGCTGCGCAAGCACGTGATCGATCACCGCCAGCGCACCGGGTGCATCGTGCGCGAGAACACGGTCGAGCAGGTCGCCTAACGTCTCCCCGCGCCGCACGCCCACGATGGCGCTCACTGCTTCGTCGTCGATCGCCGCGCCGTTCGCATAGCTCACGAGCTTGTCCAACTCGGCCGCGAGTTGCGGAAGGTCATTCCCGACCGCGCTGATGAGCAGATCCACGGCGGGTGGAGTGATCGTGGAGTGGAGAACCGTATCCACGTGATGCACGACCCATTTCGGCACGCGGTCTCCCGTAAGAGGCTCGAACGCGACCGTGCTCGCCTGCGTCGACAGCGCGGCATCCACCTTGGCTCCCGCCGGCGCAATCAGTAGCGCAACGACGTCGGGCGTCGGGGAGGCGAGATACCGATCGAGCGCCGTGCGAGCATCCTTCTTCAACCCCTGCACGTCGCGCACGACGACGAGACGACGATCAGCCATCATCGGTGGGGTCGATAGCAGTGACAGGAGCGACTCGCCGTCGATGTCACCGCCACGTCTCAGATCGAGATTGAAATCACGCGTTGCCGGATCCACCGCGGTGTCGATGATCTGCCGGATCATCTCGTCCTTCAGAAATTCGTCGTCGCCGTGAAAGTAGTATGCGGATGCGAATGCCCGCTGCTGTATCGCTTTGCGCAGGTCACGGTGGGCATTGGGAGCGGCCATACGGCCTAATATAGAGAACAGCGAGCCCCCATGCGGGCGCAAAAAAACCCGCGACCATCTCTATTCGAGCATAGTGTCGCGGGGCTCCTCGCCAGCACTGAACGGGTGACGTGATCTACCGTCGCAGGCTGGTCTGCGTGAAGTGCACCTGCGCGAATCGCATCGGCGCCTGCTCTGCGAGATAGACCATCGGCCACACCGGCATGCCTGCAGACATCGATGCGACGAGAGCCTGATTCTCCACCGAGAGCTGCGGTGTCGCAGGTGCCGTCGCAACCACGGGCGACAGAACAACCTGGCCGCTTTTTGGTCCCGTCCAGTCGAGCGACGTCGCAGTGACGTAGCCGATCGTCACGAGTCCCGCGGCGATGCTCATGAACGTACCAACACCAGGCCCGCGCGCAGCGATCGCCGGCTGCACGAGTGCAGCCGTACGCTCCGACTCGATGCGGGCGTGCAGGCGGCTGTAGAAGTCCGACGAGGGCTCGACCGCCGGGAGATTGCGGAATAGCAGTAACGCACGTCGGATCTTCGCATCGTGCGCAGCGCACTGCTCACATTCCAGCAGATGCCGCTGCATTGCGACGACTTCTTCTCCGGAAAGAAAGTCATCTACGAACGCGACATGCTTGCTTCGAAAACCGCGACAATCCATCGGCGACAAGATCCCCACGAAACGATTCGCGTAACGGTACCCGCCCCCGAGGGCCGGGTTCCAGGATATTAATGTGCGCCCTGTCACGGAAGGGGCAGTGACTCACCTGGTGCAAACAAGCCCCGGCTTGCCACTCTGGATGAGCGTGGCAAGCCGGGGCTCGATCTATGTAAAGGCCCAACGTCGGGCCGCTGGTGCTGCCCTTTTATTCCAATGCCGGCGCGATGATCTCCGCGAATGAGTTCCGCGCCCGGTTCAACCGCGATTTCACCGTACCGAGATTGCACGACGTGATCTCCGCAATCTCCTCGTACGACTTCCCTTCGAGCTCACGAAGAATGAACACCTGCTTGTGATGCTCGGGCAATCGCTCCACCGACTCCTCCACGAGTTCACGGAGGTGTCGCTTCCTGTACATGTCATCCGGCCTCGAGTTGCTATCCTCGAACTGCAGCGGCCGCTCCTCATCCTGCCAGTTCTTCTTGATGGTCTGAAACAGCACAAGCGGGTTGCGCGACCTGTTGCGAAGCTCGTTCTTCGCCAGGTTCGACGCGATAGTGTAGATCCACGTAGAGAACTTCTTCGAGCGATCGAATCGATGCAGGTGCCGATGAACCCGGATGAACACCTCTTGCACGAGGTCTTCCGCTTTCTCGCGATCCCCGATCGTTCGGTAAACGAAGTTCAGGAGACGGGTCTGGTACCGCTCTACCAATTCTTGGAACGCTCGCTCCTCGCCGCCGAGAAACGCAGTTACAACCGCCGAGTCGTCCAGCGTGCGTAGCCTTTCTCTGACAGCCGCTCCAGGCAGCGATATCGCTCGCTTGATTGCGACGTCAGTCATTGTTCTCACTCCCGGTAATAGCTTCGGAAAACGACACCATCTGACAAAGCTGGATCCGTGAATAGCACCTCCACCCGCTTTCGGTTGGGTATTGAGGCACGCGGTGTGCCCTACTGCCAAATCTCGCTGATTGTCGACTAACATACTACAGGCCAATACGTTAGCATGTTGTTAACGAACCGAGCTCGTGTGTGTTAGCAACATAGGGTGTCCACTCCAGGCGACATACGATAGGACACTTATTTGGCCACCTGACCGGATTAAACGCTCAGCCTGCTACCTCCCTGCTCGAAACCCGGCGGCGTAGAGAAGCGCCAGCGACGTCTTCCCGTCCTGAATCTCGCCACGCTCCACCATGCTCAGCGCACGCGAGAGCGGCATGGTCTCGACTTCAATGAACTCGTCGGCCTCGCGCGCTACCTCACCGTGAGTCAGCCCGACCGCCATGAAGACGTGAATTCTCTCGTCGGTGAACCCTGGCGTCGTATACATCGTGAACATGTGTTCGACACGCTCCGCCTCACATCCGGTTTCCTCGCGGAGCTCTCGCCGTGCACAGTGTTCGGGCGCTTCGTTCGCGTCGAGACGGCCCGCTGGCACCTCATACAGATACCGCTCGGCTGCGTAGCGATATTGCCGGATCAATAGGATCTGTGGATCGTCGCCCGCTGGATCGCTAAGGAACGGGACGACCGCGCTGGCCCCCGGATGCCGAACCATTTCGAGTTCCCCGACGCTCCCGTTAGGGAATCGAACCGTGTCGACGTCAAGGTTGACCACGCGGCCGCTATACACTCGGCGCGTGGAGACGCGTGGACTGTCAGTCACGAGAAGCTCCTGATGGGCGGAAAGGTCTGAGAACGAAACACGCGGCGGATGCCTCGCCGCCGCGTGTCCCGAATGCATTTGCGATCGGCGGGGTCCCTATGACGTAGGGTTGCCTTCGGCGTCGTAGGCGAGAACAGGTCCCGCCCCGAGCGCTTCGAGTGGAGCGCGGATGACGGTTGGGTCGCCGACGGCTACGATCTGGAGTCTGTCCGGTCGCAGGTGATTGCGCGCAGCCGCCAGGACATGATCTGCCGTCACTGACCGAACTTGCGACCGGTACGTGTCGAAGTAGTCGTCAGGCAGCCCATACGATACCAGGCTGGCGAGCGCCGTGGCGATTGCCGTGGTCGACTCGAACCGGATCGGGAAAACCCCGTCGAGGTAACTGGTCGCGAGCGTGAGCTCGGACTCGGTCACCCCGCCATCAC
>Ga0308175_100002187_pt1 | contig 13342 bp, 9 predicted proteins | sample PhyCR1_3_FD_203893 | JGI IMG/M metagenome (GOLD analysis project Ga0308175, IMG submission 203893) | Soil microbial communities from UC Gill Tract Community Farm, Albany, California, United States - DLSLS.C.R1 | ecosystem: Environmental > Terrestrial > Soil > Agricultural land | place: USA...
GCGGCCTCAGCCCCGTGCCCGGCTACTGGGAGGTCAGCCCGACGGCCCTGCTGGGCTGGGTCTTCGGCCTCGCCCTGGTGGGCTGCCTGATCGCCGTGCTCCGGCGGTCCTCCGACGACTCCTGGGCACCCGCAGCCCTCCTGCCCTTCTTCGCCGCCGGCGCCGCGGGAGCCAAGTCGGCCCAGCTGCCCGTCATCGTCGGCGGGGTGACCCTGGCCGGGCTCGCCGCCCTCGTCCTCGAGTGGCGCCACCGACGGGCCGCTCCCGGCGCCCTGAAGGGCCTGGTGCTGCGCTATGCCGTCTGCCTCGGCGTCCTCGTCGTCATCATGGTGCTGGCCGTGCTCGTGATCTACCCCGGTTCCTACGGCCTGCGCCTGGACCCCGGGGCCTGGCCGGCGGCGCAGTCGTCGCTGGTGTACGGACACCAGGTCACCGACCCGGGGGCCGAGACCACCGCGGTCCTCGTCAGCCTCCTTCGCCGGTGGGTCCCCACCGTGCTGCCGGCTCTCGGGCTCCTCGTCCTGCTGCGGCGACGCCCCGGCGACCCGGCCGGGTGGATCGGCGCCGGCACGGTGCTCGCGGGCGTCCTGGCCGCGATGGCGTTCACCCACCCCAGTGCCAGCCAGTACTACTTCACCATGGCAGCCCTCCCGATCGGGTACGCCCTGTCGGGCGCGGGAGTCGCGGAGCTCGTCAGGACCGAGCTGGCCCCCCGTGCCGAGTCGGATCAGACGCCGTTCGCACGGGTGCGCGGTCGCGTGCTCGTGCTGCTGGGCCTGGCGGCAGCCGGCCTCGTCACCGTCGCGGTCGTACGCCGGGTGCTCCCGTCGAGCGGTCGACGGCCGAGGAACCTCACCGGCCTGACCGGCACCACCGAGATCGCCCAGACCTGGCTCGCGCCGACGCTGACGACCCTGGGCGTGCTGGTGCTGGTCGTCACCCTGGTGTGGCTCGTCGGGCGTCGCTCGCCCGACGTCCTGCACCGCGGCACCTGGGCCGCCCTGCTCGTCGTGGCCGCGGTGGGGGCGGGAGGCTTCGCCGTCCTGCAGTCGCTGGCCCCGCTGTCCGACCCGGGCACGCCTCGTAGCGCCTCGCCGGCGACGGACCGCGCGAAGCGGCCGGCGATCAGCCCGGCGCTGTTCCAGGCAGGCCAGTACCTCCGGTCGCACGCGTCGCCGAGTGACATCGTGGCGACCAACCGGGTGTGGAGCGGCCTCTCCCCGGCCGGCCGCCCGGACAACCGTGACTTCTCCGTCTCGGCGCTGTCGGGACTGCGCACCGACGTCGGCGGCTACGGCTACGCGCCGCGCCTGCTGGAGGGGCTGCAGCCGGGCGTGCCCTACACGGTCGCCCCGTTCTGGGACCAGCCGCGCCTGGACGCAGAGCTGGCCCTGGTGCGGAACCCCACCGCGGCAGGATTGGAGGCCGCCTACCGGACGCAGGGGGTGCGCTGGATCGTCGCCGACGAGCGCTCCGGCCCGGTCTCGCCCGACCTGGCGCGCCTGACCGACGTCGTCAGTCGGGTCGACGGCGTGTGGCTGGCGCGGCTCCGACCCGGTGGGGCCTGAGAGGCCGTCAGACGGGCGCCACCCGCAGGTGGGGGTATCGTCGTCCGAGCACAGATCAGGTGGCCGACCCGGCCACTCACCGGGAAGGCACTCACGCGTGGCACGACTCTTCGGCACGGACGGCGTCCGTGGTGTGGCAAACCAGGACATCACCGCGGAGCTGGCGCTGGACCTCTCCGTCGCTGCGGCGCACGTCCTCGGGGAGGTGGGCGCGTTCAAGGGCCACCGTCCGGTCGCCGTGGTGGGACGTGACCCACGAGCCTCGGGGGAGTTCCTCGCAGCCGCGACAGTTGCCGGCCTGGCCTCGTCCGGGGTCGACGTGCGCGACGCCGGCGTGCTCCCCACCCCGGCCATCGCCTACCTCGTCGGCGAGCAGGACGCCGACCTCGGGGCGATGCTCTCGGCGTCCCACAACCCGATGCCCGACAACGGCATCAAGTTCTTCGCCCGGGGCGGCCACAAGCTCGCCGACGACCTCGAGGACCGCATCGAGGGACGGCTCCGCGAGGACTGGCAGCGGCCCACCGGGGCGGACGTCGGCCGGATCACCCGGCTCGCCGACGGCGCCGACCGCTACGTCGCCCACCTGCTCTCGGTGCTGCCCCATCGCCTCGACGGCCTCCACGTCGTCATCGACGCGGCGCACGGCGCCGCCTTCGAGGTGGCACCGCGGGCCTTCCGCGAGGCAGGCGCCCGCGTCACCATGATCGGGGGAGAGCCCGACGGCCTCAACATCAACGACGGCTACGGCTCCACGCACGTCGAGCACCTGCGGCAGGCTGTCGTGGCGGAGGGGGCTGACTTCGGCATCGCGCTCGACGGCGACGCCGACCGTTGCCTGGCCGTGGACGCCGCGGGCTGTGACGTGGACGGCGACCAGATCATGGCGATCCTCGCGCTCGCCATGAAGGAGCAGGGAGTTCTGCGCAACGACACGCTGGTCGCGACCGTCATGTCCAACCTCGGCCTGATCCAGGCCCTCGGCAGCGCCGGCATCAAGGTCGTGCAGACCGCCGTCGGCGACCGCTACGTGCTGGAGGAGATGAAGACCGGCGGCTACGCGCTCGGCGGTGAGCAGTCGGGCCACGTCGTCATGCTCGACCACGGCACGACGGGCGACGGCACCCTCACTGGCCTCATGCTCGCCTCCCGCGTCGCGGCGACTGGGCGCACGCTGGCGGACCTCGCCGGCATCATGACCCACTTCCCGCAGGTGCTCGTCAACGTCAAGGACGTCGACAAGTCGGCCCTCGAGGCCAACGCCGCCGTGGCCGACGCCGTGCTCGCCGCCGAGGGCGAGCTGGGCGACAACGGGCGTGTGCTGCTGCGCAAGTCGGGCACCGAGCCGGTCGTGCGCGTCATGGTCGAGGCCGCCGACGGTGACCAGGCGCGGACCCTCGCCGACCGGCTGGTCGGGGTGGTCAAGGCCGAGCTCTCGCTCTGAGCGTCCCCCTCTGAGCGGCTCCCTCTGAGCGTCCCCTTCGGGCCGGCGGGACGGCATACGCCCTCTGCCCGGAAGGGCCCGGACCTACGGAAGTGCCCACGCGACGGCGAACGTCGAGTGGGCACTCCCTTGTCGAGCGAGGTCAGGCGACTGGCCGGAGCAGCCCCGAGTCGACGTCGTAGACGAAGCCGCCGACGAGGGTGCCCTCGGCGATGAGCGGGTGCGTGCGCACCTTGGCGAGGTCCTCGCGCAGCGCCTGCTCCTGGTCCTCGACGGCGTGGAACGTCATCCACGACGCGTCCTTGCCGGCGCTGGCGCCGACGCGCTCGCGCAGCTCGACCTCGCTGTTGGAGGCCATCGCGCAGCGGGTGTGCGGGACGACCAGGATGCGCTCGACACCGAGCAGGTGCGTGGCCAGGACCAGCGCCTCCAGGGCCGAGGAGCCCACGCGCCCGCCGGGATTGCGGAAGATCTTGGCGTCACCCGGCTTCAGTCCGACCAGCCCCAACGGGTCGATGCGCGAGTCCATGCACGTGACGATGGCGACGCCGGCGCGCGCGATGCCGTCGAAGCCCGCCATGTCGAACTTGTCCGCATAGGCGCGGTTCGCCGCGAGCAGGTCGTCGAATCCCTTGTCGGCTGAAGCGTTCTGACTCATCTGTGTCCTCTTTCGTCACTCACTGGAGACCGGGTCGCTTGGAGATCGTGAAGGCCATCGGCTTGCTGACCTCGGCGAAGAAGTCGTTGCCCTTGTCGTCGACGACGATGAAGGCCGGGAAGTCCTCGACCTCGATCTTCCACACCGCCTCCATCCCGAGCTCGGGGTACTCGAGCACCTCGACGTGCTTGATGCAGTCCTGGGCGAGGCGGGCCGCCGGACCCCCGATCGAGCCGAGGTAGAAGCCGCCGTGGGCCGCGCACGCGTCGGTGACCTGCTTGCTGCGGTTGCCCTTGGCGAGCATGACCTTCGAGCCGCCGGCATCCTGGAACTGATCGACGTAGGAGTCCATGCGCCCCGCCGTGGTGGGCCCGAACGAGCCGGACGGCATGCCCTCGGGCGTCTTGGCCGGGCCGGCGTAGTAGACGGGGTGGTCCTTGAGGTACTGCGGCATCTCCTCGCCGGCGTCGAGGCGCTCCTTGATCTTGGCGTGGGCGATGTCGCGGGCGACGACGAGCGGGCCCGTCAGCGACAGCCGCGTCTTGACCGGGTGCTTCGACAGCTCGGCAAGGATGTCGTCCATCGGCTGGGTCAGGTCGACCTTGACGACGACGTTGCGGCTCGTGGAGCTGACGCCGACGGCGTCGTCCTCGTGCTCGCCGAGGTCGACGGCCCCGGCGTCGGGCAGGAAGCGGGCCGGGTCGGTCTCGAGCTGCTCGAGGTAGACGCCGTCAGCGGTGATCTTCCCCAGGACCTGGCGGTCGGCCGAGCACGAGACCGCAATGGCGACAGGCAGGCTCGCGCCGTGGCGGGGGAGACGGACGACCCGGACGTCGTGGCAGAAGTACTTGCCGCCGAACTGGGCGCCGATGCCGAACTGCCGGGTGAGCTCGAGGACCCTCTCCTCGAGCTCGGTGTCGCGGAAGCCGTGGGCCGTGACCGGGTCGCCCGACGTGGGAAGCGCGTCGAGGTACTTCGCCGACGCGTACTTGGCTGTCTTGAGGGCGAACTCGGCGCTCGTGCCACCGATGACGATGGCCAGGTGGTACGGCGGGCACGCGGCGGTGCCGAGGGAGCGCAGCTTCTCGTCGAGGAAGCGCATCATCGCGTCCTCGTTGAGGATCGCCTTGGTCTCCTGGTAGAGGTAGCTCTTGTTGGCCGAGCCGCCGCCCTTGGCCATGAAGAGGAACTTGTACTGCGCCTCGTGGCCCGGAGCGGTGTCGGCGTAGAGCTCGACCTGCGCGGGGAGGTTGGAGCCGGTGTTCTTCTCCTCCCACGTCGTGATGGGCGCCATCTGCGAGTAGCGCAGGTTGAGGCGGGTGTACGCGTCGTAGACGCCTTCGCTGATCGCCCGCTCGTCGGTGCCCTGGGTCAGCACGTGCTGGCCGCGCTTGCCCATGACGATGGCGGTGCCGGTGTCCTGGCACATCGGCAGCACTCCGCCGGCAGCGATGTTGGCGTTCTTGAGCAGGTCGAGGGCGACGAACTTGTCGTTGTTGCTGGCCTCGTCGTCGTCCAGGATGTTGCGCAGCTGCTGCAGGTGGCCGGGGCGCAGGTAGTGCGCGATGTCGTGCATGGCCGTCTCGGTGAGCAGCCGCAGGGCCTCCGGATCCACCTCGAGGAAGGTGCGTCCACCCGGGCCCTCGACGGCGCGGACGCCCTCGGCCGTCAGCAGCCGGTAGGGCGTCTCGTCGGCGCCGATGGGCAACAGGTCCTCGTAGGCGAACTCGGCCATCTCTTCGTGTCCTCGATGTCGTTCCTCGGGGCGGCGCGTGGCGGCGCCCTACCCCCGCGCCGTCGTGGCACGACGCCGCTTGCGAGCCTAATCGGTCGCTCCGGCACCGTGGCAGGCGGCTCGGCGCGGCGGCATACGGAGGGAATGCCCCAATCCGGCTCTGGGACAGGTCGGCCGATCGAGCACACGACGATCCGGGTAGTAACAACTTCGGCAAAACCTTGCAGAGGGTGTGGCGGGTGTCACTGTTGTGGTGTTCAGTGTGAACTACATGACCAAGTGAGCGAACGCGACGGGCGCCGAACCGTCAGCAGCACCGTCCGACGGTGACGCCGGGCACACCCTGTTTGGATCCGGCATGAGACGTGACCGGTCAGCTTTGGGGCCGACGGAGCCCCCAACCCTCCAAGGAGGAGCAGGCATGATCAATCGCAGGTCTGGCGTGACAGCGTTGGTGGGGATCGGCGTCGCCGGTCTTGCAGCGGGGTGTCTGTCGTCGAACTCGGGTGGCAGCACCTCCAACGGCTCGGCCGCCAGTGGGCCGGGCAAGACCACCATCGAGGTCATGTACGGCCTCGGACCGGACACCGAGCCGGGCTTCAAGGCGGACGTGTCCGCATGGGCAGCCCAGAACAAGATCACCGTCAAGTTCACCAAGTCGGCCTCGTGGGACACCGAGATCCGCACCCGCGTCCAGGGCGGCAACCCCCCGGACGTCGGCCTCTTCCCGCAGCCGGGCCTGATGTGCGACCTGGCCAAGCAGAAGAAGCTCATCCCGTACGACGACGCCACCGTAGCCACCGACAAGGAGACGCTCGTCCCCGGCATGGTCGCTGCGGGCACGTGTGCGGACGGCAAGGTCTACGGCCTCCCGAACGAGGTCAGCGTCAAGAGCATCCTGTGGACCGACGCCCCGGCGTTCAAGAGCCTCGGTGTCCAAGCCCCCGCCACGCTCGACGACCTGCTCACGCTGACCCAGAAGATCAAGTCCGAGGGCAAGACCCCCTGGTGCATCGCGGCCGAGTCCGGCCAGGCGACCGGTTGGCCCATCACCGACTGGATCGAGGACCTCGTCCTGCGCTTCGCGGGCCCCGACAACTACGACAAGTGGGTCAAGGGCCAGCTGAAGTTCAACAGCCCGGAGATCAAGCCGGCGTGGGAGTACTTCCAGAAGATCGCCTTCGGCGACGGCTACGTGCGTGGTGGGACCAAGGCCATCCCGGCGACCAACTTCCAGACCGGCGGCAACGCACTGTTCACCCAGCCCCCCGGCTGCTACCTGTTCAAGCAGGCGACGTTCGTGGCCAACAAGGGCGGCTTCCCCGACTCGGTGATCGCCAAGCTCGACACCGAGACGAACCCTCTGCCGTTCCCGGCGAAGACGGCGGGCGACAACTCGGTGCTCGTCGCCGGTGACATCGCCGCGGCCTTCAACAACGACGCCAACGTCCTCAAGCTGCGCAACTTCATCGCCAGCAAGGAGAACGGCACCCAGCAGGCCAAGAACGGCGCCTTCTCGCCGCACAAGACGGCCGACGTGTCGCTGCTGCCGAACAAGACGCTGCAGAAGATCGCGACGAACGTGCTCTACAAGGCGACCGCGGCTCGTTTCGACGGGTCCGACGCCATGCCCGCCAAGGTCGGGGCAGGCACCTTCTGGACCGAGCCGGTCAAGTGGCTCTCCGGCCAGCAGGACCTCAACACGACGCTCGACAACATCGACGCCAGCTTCCCCAAGTCAGGTAGCTGACGCCGCCCGACCGCGAGGACGACCGACCTGGTCGTCCTCGCGGTCGACAGCGCATTTCTCCCACTCGAGAGAGGAAGTGCCATGGCCATCAAGGTCGTCAACGCAGTGATCGCGATCCTCGGGGGAATCGGCGGCGCCATCATCATCTTCTGGATCCTCAACAAGCTGGCCGAGTCGCTGAAGGGCCGGTGGGAGGACCGCGTCAAACCGTGGATGTTCGCCGGGCCGGCGATCCTGGCGATCGCCGTCTATCTCATCTACCCGGCCATCGTGACGATCCAGTACAGCTTCGCCAACGAGGACTCCACGCAGTACGTCGGGTTCAAGAACTACACCGATCTGCTCACCGACAACACGTTCCTGCAGGTGCTGCTCAACAACGTGCTGTGGATCATCATCGTGCCGGCCCTGACGGTGGTCCTCGGCCTCGGTGTCGCGGTGCTGGCGGACCGTCTGCGGGCGCGGGGCGAGAAGACGACGAAGACGTTCATCTTCCTGCCGATGGCCATCAGCATGGTCGGGGCCGCGACCATCTGGCGCACCGTCTACGACTACCAGCCGGAGGGTGCTCCGCAGACCGGCATCCTCAATGCCATCCTCGGCTTCTTCGGCAAGGCCCCGGTCTTCTGGTACGGCCAGAGCACCCTGCACTTCAACAGCCTGCTGCTGATGATCATCCTGATCTGGACGCAGGTCGGCTACTCGATGGTGCTGCTGTCGGCCGCGATCAAGGGCGTCCCCGAGGACACCGTCGAGGCAGGCCGCATCGACGGGGCCGGCGAGCGGCGGATCTTCTTCAGCATCATCGTCCCGCAGATCTGGCCGACCGTGATCACCGTGTTCATCACGGTCCTCATCGGCGTCATGAAGGTGTTCGACGTCGTCTACGTCACGACCAACGGCGCCTACAACACCGACGTCATCGCGCGGCGCTTCTACGACGAGCTCTACACCCAGGGCAACAACGGCTACGCGTCCGCGATCGTCGTCATCCTGCTGCTCGCCGTCATCCCGATCCTCATCTACCAGGTCCGCCACTTCAGGGCCGAGGAGGCAGCACGATGACCACCACGTTGCAGCCGGGCACGGGCGCTCCGGCAGGCGAGCCCCAGATCGTCCGTCAGAGCAAGCCCGGGTCCGGCACGGGCTCGGCCAGCTGGCCGGTACGTATCGGCCTGCTGGTCCTCTGCATCGCCTGGATGATCCCGGCGCTCGGCATGCTCGTCAACTCGTTCCGTCCGCGTGACGAGCAGTTCGCGTCGGGCTGGTGGACAGCGTTCTTCAACCCGTTCGGGTCGTCGTGGACGATCTCGAACTACACGACGGTCCTGACCTCCGACGCGGCCGGGATCCCGATGGCCCAGGCATTCCTCAACAGCCTCATCGTGGCGCTGCCTGCGACCGTGATCCCGATCCTGATCGCCGCGTTCGCGGCGTACGCGTTCACCTTCATGCAGTGGAAGGGCCGTGACGTCGTCTTCGTCATCATCGTGGGCCTGCTGGTCGTGCCCAACCAGGTGGCCTTCGTCCCCCTCGTCAAGCTCTACTCGGGGCTCGGACTCAACGGCACCTTCCTTGCGGTCTGGCTCGCGCACATCGGGTTCGGCATGCCGCTGGCGATCTACATCCTTCGCACCTACATGTCCGGCCTGCCCACGGCGGTCATCGAGTCGGCGAAGATCGACGGCGCCAGCCACTTCACGACGTTCTGGCGGCTCATCATGCCGATGTCCATGCCCGCCCTGGCGTCGTTCGCGATCTTCCAGTTCCTGTGGGTGTGGAACGACCTGCTCGTCGCCCTGATCTTCCTCGGTCGCGGTGACAACACGGTCGCGACCGTGGCGCTGCAGGGCCTGCAGGGCCAGACCGGGGCGGGCCGGGAGCTCATCCCGGCAGCCGGCTACATCACGATCATCGTGCCGATCATCGTGTTCCTGGCGCTGCAGCGGTACTTCGTCCGCGGCATGACCTCGGGAGCCGTCAAGGGCTGACGAGCCGACCGAGACGCGCAACACGAGAAGGGTCGTGGCCTCTGCCGAGGCCGCGGCCCTTCCTCATGGCCCCTCTCACACGCAGCGGCCGTCCTTGCAGGTGTGGTCGAAGAGGGCACGCGCGAGCACGGTCTTCATGTCACCGGCCGAGGGCGCCGCATAGAACCTCGAGTGCGTCATGGTCGAGATCTGCGACAGCGCTGCCGGGTCGACGTCGGGTCCGACCCCGATGGTCGTGACGGCGACCGGTCGCTGCGGGTCCCACGCTGCCTGCAGCTTGGCCTCGAGCTGTTGAAGGGTCATGCCGGTGGGGTCGTCGTTGCGACCGTCGGTGAGGATGACGACGGCGTTGACGCGGTCGGGGTCGTAGTCCTGCTGCGCCTGCTGGTAGGCCGCCCAGATCGTCTCGTAGAGGCCGGTGCCCCCTCCGATGTGGGTGGAGAGGCCCCCCAGGGCCTGGGCCACGGCCTGGCGGTGCCGGGGGTCGTCGAGGCGACCGATCGGTGCCAGCTCGCGGTAGTCGACGCCCTTCACCCCGATGTCGGTGGAGAACATCCAGAGCCCCAGCTTCGTGGAGGCCGGCAACGTCGCCAGGGCGATGCCGGCGGCCTCCTGGGTGACGCCGATGCGGGTGCTCGACCCCACCTTCTGCTTCATCGACCCGGACACGTCGAACACCGACAGGAGCGAGAAGTCCGCTGTCACGGCCTGCCACGCGTCGGTGGCCGCGGTCACGGAGCCCGCGTCGACGCTCGCGCCGACGGCCACCGCGCCCACGCTGCCCTTCGGCGACGCGATGGCGACGGGGTGGGCCGTGGATCGCAGGCCGTACTGGGCGAGCACCGTGGCGGCGGCGGGCGTCGCCAGGTGCGCCCTCAGCAGCTCGATGAGCCGGGCCCGCGCCGGATCGGTCGCGACGTCGACGAGCGAGAACTCGAACGGTGGCGTGCCCTCGCGGGGCGTCACCGACACCATGGGGTGGCCGGGGGACAGGCGGTTGTGCCGGACGAGGTCGGCCTCTGCCACCGGGAACGCCTGAGCCTGGGCGGGGTCGGCGTCGTGCGCGCGGAAGAGCTCGTCGACCGACGCAGCGGCGGTCTTCGCGAGCCTGGGCAGGGCGGTCCGTCCCTCTTCCTGCGAGAGCCCCGGCAGGGCCGCGGCCAGGGTCAGCATGCCGGCCGTGGTGGACCGCGGGTCGCTCACCCGGAGCGTGCCGGCGCCGGCGACGAGGTCAGGCCAGGAGGGTTGCCCACCGAGCCGGCCTGCCTGCTGGGCGTCCATCGCGATGACGAGGGGGCTCTTGGCGAAGGGGTCGGCCGGCTTGGCGGCGAGCTTGGCGGTGGCGTTGGCACGCTGCACCCACTGCGCCGAGTCGGGCACCCAGCCGTCCGGGCGCCCCGGCTGCCCGGGGCCGAGCCCGATCATGGCCTCCACCGGTGACTTGGCGGTGACGAGGAAGTGGACGCAGGGAGAGGCCGGGGCCGACTCGTACTCCTGGGCGACGGCCGCGAGAGCCGGCTGCGCCGCCTGTGAGACCCAGAGGGACACGGGGGTGCGGCCGGCACACGACGCGGCGGCTGTCGAGGGGGTCTCGCGCGCGCCGCGCCAGAGCACACCGCCCACGACTCCGCCTGCCAGCAGCAGGACGCCGAGGACGGCGGCGATGATCTGGCTGCGCCGGCGGGCAGCACGTTGGGCGCGCTCGGCCTCGAGGGCCTCACGCCGGGCGCGGCTCTCGATCAGGCTCTGCTCGTAGGGGCCGATGCGACGACGGGGAGGGGGAGGGGTGGGGTCGGACACGAGGGGTTCCTCACAGGAGGGCGCCCCGACACCGGGGCGTCAGCCGGGCCTGCGGCCGATCTCGCCGGCAGGCCGTCCAGCATCGTGCCCGAGTCACCGAGCGCTTGTCGAATGCCCGACGTGTCCTTCGCTCAGGTCGGTCCGCGTCGGGGCGTGCGCCCCGGCGCGCTGGACGGTGAGGGCGGCGGTGCGCAGCGCGCGGTCCACCGCCGGCAGCACCGCGCCGAGCGTCGCCTGGCCCAGGCGGCCCCGCGCCTCCGGTCCGCCGAGCAGCCCGGCGTCGAGCAGCCCCGACACCAGGCCGGCCATGAAGGAGTCCCCGGCTCCGACGGTGTCGACCACCTGCACCGCTGGTGCGGGCAGGGCCTGCTGCTCGCCGGTGCCCGTGACGCGGACGACGACACCCTCGCCGCCGCGGGTCACCACGACGAGCGCCGGGCCGAGCTCGCCCCAGGCGCGGACGACGTCGTCGAGCGACTCGCCGGGGCACAGCCAGGCGATGTCCTCGTCACTGACCTTGACGACGTCGGAGAGGGCGATGCCGCTCTCGATCGAGCGGCGCGCCTGCTCGGGCCGGCCCATGAGGGAGGGGCGGGCGTTCGGGTCGTACGAGACGCTCGCACCGACGCTGCGCGCCTCGGTCAGGATCTCGCGCACCTGGGCGCCGCCCGGCTCGAGCACGGCGCCGATGCTTCCGGTGTGCACGTGGCCGTATGCCGTGAGGCCGGGGACCGGCGCCACCTGCCACTCGAGGTCGAAGACGTACGTCGCGGCGCCGTCGGCCCCGAGTGTCGCGTGGGCGACCGACGTGAAGGCTGCCCCCTGCGAACCGGGGGTCAGGGTGACGCCGCGCTGACGGCATACCTCCTCGATGCGCCGTCCGCGCTCGTCGGTGGCGATCCACGTGGCGAGGTCGACGGGGTGCTCGAGCGCGGCGATGCCGAAGGCGACGTTGGCGGGGCTGCCGCCAACGTGCTCGACGGTGCTCCCGCCCGGGGTGGTGACCGCGTCGACGAGCGCCTCGCCGACGACGAGGGTGCGCACGTTGGCGGCGGTGTCGGTCACGGCGCGTCTCCTCAGACGTCGATCATGTCGGTGCTGCCGAACCAGCCGGGCCGGTCGAACCGGTGCTCGCTGTCGATGGTGCGGATGGTGCCGCTGCGCGAGCGCATGACGAGGGAGTTGGTGCGTGCCGACTTGGCGCCGTAGCGCACGCCGCGCAGCAGCTCGCCGTCGGTGATGCCGGTGGCGACGAAGAAGCACTCGCCGGTCACGAGGTCGTCGGTGGCGAGGACCCGGTCGAGGTCGTGGCCGGCGTCGATGGCCTTCTGGCGCTCGTCGTCGTCGCGGGGCCACAGCCGGCCCTGGATGACGCCGCCGATGCACTTGATCGCGCACGCCGCGATGATGCCCTCGGGGGTGCCCCCGACTCCGAGGAGCAGGTCGACGCCGGTGCCGGGGCGGGCGGCCATGACGGCGCCCGCGACGTCGCCGTCGACGATGTAGCGGATCCGCGCGCCGGTGGCACGGATCTCCTCGGCGAGCCCCTGGTGGCGCGGTCGGTCGAGCATCACCACCGTCACGTCGGCGGGCGTCTCCTTCTTCGCCTTGGCGATGCGGCGGATGTTCTCGGCGACGGGAAGGCGGATGTCGACGACGTCGGCAGCCTCGGGGCCGGTCGCGATCTTGTCCATGTAGAAGACGGCGGAGGGGTCGTACATCGCGCCGCGGTTGGCCACGGCCATCACCGCGACGGCGTTGTTCATGCCCTTGGCCGTCAGGGTCGTGCCGTCGATCGGGTCGACGGCGACGTCGACCTCGGGACCGGTCCCGTCACCGACCTGCTCGCCGTTGAAGAGCATCGGCGCGTTGTCCTTCTCGCCCTCGCCGATGACGACGACGCCGCGCATGCTGACGGTGGAGATCATCGCGCGCATGGCCTCGACGGCGGCCCCGTCGGCCTTGTTCTTCTCACCGCGCCCGACCCAGCGGCCGCCGGCCATGGCTGCCGCCTCGGTCACCCTGACCAGCTCGAGAGCGAGGTTGCGATCCGGCTGGCTGTGCTTCATCAGGTGGTCCTCCGTCGGCGCAGAACGAGTCGGCGCCAGCCTATCGGTGGGCAGGCCCCGGTTTGGACCGCGTCGTCGGGTCGGGGACGATGAGAGGCATGAGCACCCCGTCGACGTCGTCGACACCCTCGCCCGAGACCGCCCGTCCCACCCCGGGGGGCCCGGGTACCGGAGGGCAGCCCGAGCAGCCGGAACAGCCGGCGCCGGCAGCACCGCCGAGCCGCTACTCGCTCGGCACCTTCCCCAACATGATCCGCTCGATGGTCGTCATCGGCCTGTTCGTGCTCGCCCTCGTGGCGATGGTCCCGAGGATCACGCAGGTGCAGC
>Ga0308175_100002188_pt1 | contig 13341 bp, 13 predicted proteins | sample PhyCR1_3_FD_203893 | JGI IMG/M metagenome (GOLD analysis project Ga0308175, IMG submission 203893) | Soil microbial communities from UC Gill Tract Community Farm, Albany, California, United States - DLSLS.C.R1 | ecosystem: Environmental > Terrestrial > Soil > Agricultural land | place: USA...
AAGCACGGCTCGGGCCGGTCCTGGAGCAAGCGGTCGGCGATGGCTTACGCACCATTACTGCCCAGGACGCCAGGGGCTGGTTTCGTCATTGCCGCTATGCCCTATAAACGGCAGAAAATTGCAATAGCTGGCGGAAATCGATCCGATCCCCGCCGCATCCCGGCCCCAAAATCGGCGCTCGAGTTGCGTCTCCGCAGAGCTCTGTCTTCCGTTTTGGTATCGCCTAGTTTATCGGATACACCGAGCATCGGTGCTATAACGATGTCTATTGACCGCACACAAACAGATGCCAGCGATCCGCCACTTGCACGGCCTGCGACGCTCCCCGGGTCGCCCCCTCGGCATAACAGCCGGCCCGGTCACGGCTGATGATCTCGATGCCTGGATGCGCTTCGAGCCAAGTTGTAAAACTCTCCGCGGAACTCTCCGGCAAGAGGTCCACGACCGAGCGTCGTTCCAGATCGACCAAAATCGTGCCGTAGCGATGCCCTCGACGCCGAGCCCAATCATCTATTCCCAGTACGCGTGGGCTCCAACGCTTGCCTGCAAAGAACTGACGCATGCGACGCAGAAGCGTATCCGCGCTCGTCACCATCCCTAGTTGCCGAGCCAAGCGTGCTCCGGATTCTCCGCCCGCGACAAAACCAATGTGCCGAAAGGCCTCACTCAACCGCAACGTACAGCGAGCATACGAGGCCGCCGTTCGCGGCAGGCGTTCCGTAAAATTCGCCGTGAACAGGCGCGGGCGTCGCAGAAAAACTTGCGCGTACGCAGCCTGAGTTGGACCCTCAACCCCTGCGAGGGCAGATCTGATAAAGTGCGCCAGTAGTAGCTATGTCGCCGCGAGCAGGCCCGCCCACATCCAGGACAACGAACCACCGCCCGCGCCGCCTCCACTTCTACTGCCAAGAAATCAGGCTTGGAAATAACACGCTTCAGATGCAGTTCGACTGCATCCGGCACAAGAGTAGAACAGCAACTCATTCAAAGAAAGATACTTCTCGGATGATTACCAACTGCCCCTGGTTCACCAAACGCGCGGAAGAACCCAACTACCGTGCTACCGACAGGGCCCAGCCACATGCACTTGCTCTGCGGACCGAAAAGGATTACTATGCTTTGAGGCTAATCCCTACAAATTAGGTTGCAGAGGAAAGGTAGCGAAGGAGCTATGCGTCAACTGCTTGCGGTTTTACTCGCCTCCATTGCCGTGTGCGGCGTGAGCAACGCACAGGGCGTCAAGAAGCGCATTGCCGTTCTTGATTTTGAATATGCAACTGTGCAGGAGAACGCGTGGGCGATCTTCGGCACACGGCAGGATGTCGGCAAAGGGGTTGCCGATATGCTGGTGGACCGTCTGGTCTCCGACGGCCGCTATTCCGTCATCGAGCGAAAGGCCATTGCAAAGATTCTGGCTGAGCAGAATCTGTCGAACAGCGATCGAGCGGACCCGAACTCCGCGGCCAAGCTAGGCAAGATTCTGGGAGTGGACGCGATCGTGATGGGCAGCATTACTCAGTTCGGACGCGACGATCAAAATCGTAGCGTCGGCGGTACGGCTTTCGGCGGGATGGCGAGCAAGTATGGATTGGGCGGTGTTGGACATAAGAAGGCGAAAGCGGTGGTTGGGCTGAGCGTGCGGCTGGTGAGTACCGATACCGCAGAGATCCTTTCCGTTGCGAGTGGCAAGGGTGAATCCACCCGCTCCGGGCTGAACCTGCTGGGTGCGGGCGGCGGAGGAGGCGCAGGCGGCGGCGGTGCCACCGACATGTCGAGCAGCAATTTCGCGGATACGATCCTCGGCGAAGCGACGGCAGAGGCGGTGACGCAAGTTGCCACCCATCTGGAACAGAACGCGAGCCAGTTGCCTACGCATGCGGTTGTGGTATCGGGTCTGGTGGCCGATGTCACAGGCAAGACCCTGGTTATCAATATCGGCTCGAAAGCGGGAGTCAAAGTGGGTGACCATCTGGCGCTGAGGCGCACCGGGCGCGAGATTACGGACCCGGCGACCGGGAAAGTAATCCGGCGAGTGGAGGAGAACGTGGGCGATTTTACGGTCACGGAAGTGGACGAATTGTCGGCGGTGGGAACCTACACGGGCGCGGGGACTCCTAAGGTGGGAGACACGGTAAGAACCCCATAACAGGGCGGTTTGCATGGATCTGACTGTCGGGCAAACTCTCGGCGACTACGAAGTCCTGGGCGCGATCGGCTCGGGCGGCATGGGCAAGGTGTACAAGGTCCGGAACCTTGTTTCGCAGCGGATCGAAGCGATCAAGATACTGTTGCCCGACCTGAACGCACAGCCGGAACTGACGGAGCGGTTTCTGCGAGAGATTCGCATCTCGGCAGCGTTGGAGCATCCCAATATAGCGGCGCTTCGCACGGCGCAGCAGTTGGGCAATCAGCTGTTGATGGTGATGGAATTTGTCGATGGTTCCACGTTGGGCGCGCTGATGGAGAAGGCACGGCTGCCGTTGGACCAAGGCCTGGGATACGTGTCACAGGCGCTTTCGGCCCTGGAGTACGCGCATGGGCAGGGCGTGATTCATCGCGACATCAAGCCGGGCAACATCATGATTACGCGGACCGGGCAAGTGAAGCTGATGGATTTTGGGATCGCGCGGCTGGCGAGCGACAGCAGGCTGACCAAGACTGGTCTGACGATCGGGTCCATTCATTACATGTCACCGGAGCAGATTGAGGGACATGAGCTCGATGCGCGTTCCGATATTTACTCGCTGGGCGTGACGCTGTACGAAATGGTCACCGGCAAGCGGCCGTTCAATGGGAGCAGCGAATACCAGATCATGGCAGCGCATCTGAAAGGCGATCCGCAGCCTCCGATCGAAATCGACCATTCCCTGCCTCCGGCCTTAAACGAAATTATCCTTACGGCACTGGCGAGGAACGCCGCGAACCGGTTCGCTTCCGCCAGGGCGATGCAAAACGCTATCGCGAGCGTTATGCAGGCGGCGGCCCCGGCAGCGTCTCCTTACCGTTCGCAGCCGCCTTCACCCGTTCCCCATCCGGCGGCATCGAAGAATCATCGGGCACTGTACATGACGGTGGGATCGTTAGCCACGCTCGCGCTGGTGGTGGGAGCGGCTATTGAACTGCCCAAGTTCCATCACGCACACGCGGATAACGGTGTGCAAGTGGAGCAGCAGGCGGCGGCAAGCCAGACACCGGCGGCAACAACCGCGATACCCGAGGCAGGCGCACCGCCGCAGCAAGCAGCAACACCACCGCAGCAACCAGACGTTGACACGACAACGGCAAAGCCGCCGGCGCAAGCTTCCGGGCGAACGGCGGAAGCGGTCAAGATGCAGGCGGACCAGAGACCGCGAGAACGGGTAGCACCGAGCAGACGGGCGGTCAGCGATGCGGCTCCTCCGAAAGCCATTGTGGCTCCGTTGCAGCAGTCGCCGGATGTAGGGCAGCCAACCACGCCCGCGGCAGAGACGAGTCCGGCGAAAGTGGACGACGCGGAAATCTCGGCGTTAACGGATCGAATGGTGCTGATGGGCGCGCGAGTAGCGGCGGTTAGAAGCTCGCTACAGAGCCTGCGGAATGGCCAGGCCGAATCCGGGCTGGGGCTGCGATCGGACATCGCGGCATCCGAGCAGCGTTTGCTCGCCCAGATGGATGGAGCCGAAGGCAGCCTGAAAAGCAACGATGCACGGACGGCGCGAAAGCGTCTGGACGGCGCTGAAGTGGAACTGGACAAGCTGGAAGCCTTTTTTGGGAAGTGAGGAATTCACATATGAAACTGTCGTTGGTACTTCGGGCCTGCACGGCGATCGCGGTCGGCTCGGTTCCTTTGCTGGCGGACTTCACGTACGACCAGACATCGCAGATTACCGGAGGCGCGGTGCTGCGGATGATGCACGTGGTGGGCACGTTCTCAAAGCAAAGCCGCAAGGCGATCGAGCCGATTGTCGCGACCACGCAAATCAAGGGCAACCGCATGATTCGCAAGACCCCTGACGAGGCGACGATCATCGACTTAGATCAGCAGACAATTACGAACGTTCACTTCGCGCAGAAAACCTACTCGGTGATGACGTTCGAGCAGTTGAAGCAGCAAATGGCAGAGATGGCGGAAAAGATGCGCTCCCATAATGCGCAACAGGGAGACATGACTTTCGATGTGAAAGTGAACGACACGGGCCAAACGAAGATGATCAACGGCAACAACGCGCATCAGATGATCATGACGATGACGGCGTCGAGCACAGATGCCAAGAGCGGAAGCCAAGGGGCACTGAACATCGTGAATGATATCTGGATTGCGCCCAACGTGGCGGGTTACGGAGAAGTGCGCGATTTTCAGCGCCGGATGGCAGAAACGTTGGGGTGGGTTCCGGGCGAGAATCCGATGATGAATCGTCCCGACATGGCGAAAGCGATGTCGCAGGTATACAAGGAGGCCTCGAAGCTTGACGGAATGCCGGTGGCGACCGTGATCAAAATGGGCGGCAGCGTTCAGGGGACGCCAACCTCTTCCGATCAAGCGCAACCGGCGGTTCAAAGTACGCAGCAGGATACGGCTCCGGCTCCCACTTCCGTGGGGAGCGCGGTGGCGGGAGCGATGGCCGGTCGTTTTGGGTTCGGCCGTCATAAAAAACCAGCTGATTCCTCAGCGGCTGCGCCGGAGCCGGCGGCATCGAGCAGTAACACCCAGCAGGCGAATGCCTCGCTGATGGAGATGACGAGCGAGGTAACGAGCTACAACTCCGGCACGGTGGACGCAGCCGTGTTTCAGGTACCGGCAGAGTTCACGAAGGTCGAGGAAGACATAACAAAGGCGAGAACGCATCGGTAGGGCGTCAGCGCCAGAGCGACATCGGACGATAACGTAGAGCCTACCGATTAGCGCAAGCGGTAGCAATCCATCAGGAAAGCGCCCCAACTGCCGCCAGCCTGTTTTTCCTGCCACTCTTTGTCCGGATAGATCAGGTAGAAGTACCGCGGCACATTTCTGAAGTGCGGAATGCGCGAGAGCAAGTTGTGACACTCGGAACATGGAATGCGTTCCGTAAATATCTGCCGGACGAGTGTTTCACCTTTCAGAACGTCCAGCCGCCGGTAGACCTGTTCACCGATCAGGGCTTCTGCGTGATAGCCAACTTTGGCAGGATTGTCGGAGCGCGGGGGGCGTTTACGTTCCAATTCCTTTATCGTTTCATTGTGCGAGGCAAGGTACTCGACGCGTCCGCTTTTATCTTGCAGGAGCCAAACACTGACGTTGTATCGACTGAAGTCAGACGCTGACATCAATTGGTGATTGATTCGATGTTCGAGGGCCCGCAGCGGGAGTTGGGGATCGCAAGGACTCGGATTGGTGGTCTGCGAACAACTTGGCGTCTTCGGCTGTCGAGCGGGCACGTTTCCTCACAATCAGTAAACATATTATCCCTGTGCTCACCGGCCCAGCGGCTTTGCCCATGCACTCAATGGCGGCGGTTAGGAATGAGAACCGAGGCGGTGGTTCGGCGAGGGAAACGTGACAGCGCACCGGACGGCTCTGGTTCAGTCACGTCGGATCGCGGCTTGGAATTCGGCGAGGGGGCGGGTGTTGAGGACATGGGCGGCTTCGAGCCAGCCGCGGCGGGCGGTTGTGACTCCGTAACGCATGTTGTGGAGGTGCTGCGGGCGGTGGGCGTCGGTATCGATGGTGAAACGGCAACCTTTGGCATTGGCGGCGCGAATGAGGGGGCCGTGGAGGTCGAGCCGTTCGGGGCTGGCATTGATTTCGAGAAAGATGTTGCGGCGGGCTGCTTCGGCGGCCACGCGGTCGAAGTCGTAAACGTAGGGTTCGCGCTGCAGGAGAATGCGGCCGGTCATGTGACCCACGATCTTTAGAGATGGCGATTCGAGGGCGCGGAGAAGGCGGTCGGTCATTTCGGCGGGCTCGAGGCTGAAGTAGCTGTGGACACTGCCGATGACGAGATCGAGTTCGGCGAGAGCATCTTCGGAAAGATCCATAGCGCCGTCGCGGAGGATATCGCATTCGAGGCCGGAGAAGACGCGGAGGGGCAGGCCGTCCCGGTTGAGTTCGCGGACGTGGCGGGCAAAATCGACCACGCGCCGTTCGTCGAGGCCGTTGGCCATGGCGAGGGCTTTGGAGTGGTCGGTGATGGCGATGTACTCGTAGCCCAGGGCGGCGGCAGCTTCGGCCATTTCGCGGAGAGAGGCTTTGCCGTCGCTTTCGGTGGTGTGCATGTGGAGATCGCCGCGCATGTCGCCGAGTTCGACCAGTTTCGGAAGGCGATCGGTGCCATTGATCAACGCAGCGGCATCAAATTCGCCCGAGTTTTCGCGGAGTTCGGGAGGAATCCAGGCGTAGCCAAGGCGTTCGTAGACTTCGGCTTCGCCGGCCCCGGCTACACGCTCATTATTTTCGATCGTGAAGAGGCCGTATTCGTTGAGCGAGAGACCCTGGCGAATGGCGGCGGTGCGGAGCGTGACATTGTGCTCCTTGCTGCCGGTGAAGTATTGCAGGGCAGCTCCGAAGTTTTCCGTACCGAGGGCGCGAACGTCCACCTGCAGGCGGTCGAGGCCGAAAAGGACGCTGGCTTTGTTGGGGCCTTCGCCGAGCACTTCCTGTGTCTGCGGATGATGGACGATGTGGTTCAAGGTGGCGACCGAGTTGGGACCGGCGACGAGGATGTCGAGGTCGCCGATCGTGTCGCGGCCACGGCGGAGGCTGCCGGCGGCTTCGACGCTTTCAATCCCGGGGAGCGCCCGGAATTCCTGCGTCAGTTCCCCGGCGACACGGACGCCATAGGAAAGAAGGAAGCGGCCCGCGCTTTTTCTGTAAGCCTCAATGGAGCGGAGGACTTTTTCTTCGAGTTTGGCACCCATGCGGGGGAGAGTGCGGAGCTTTTGCTCGCGGCAGATGCGTTCGAGGTCGTCGACGGACTTCACGCCGTGGTGCTGGTAGAGAAGGGCGATGCTTTTGGGACCGAGGCCTTGGATTTTGAGCAACTCCAGGGCGGAGGCCGGGTATTTCGCGAGCATTTCATCGCGGCGGTCAAAGGAGCCGCGGGTGCAGATTTCCTCGATGACAAAGGCGAGACCTTTGCCGATACCGGGGATGCCGGTGACTTTGCGGCTGGGATCACAGAGCATGTCGCGGACGCGTTCGGGGTGGCCGAGGATCGCGGCGGCGCCGTTACGGTAGCTGCGAATGCGGAAGCTATCTTCTCCGGCGACTTCCATGAGGTCCGCGGTTTCGGAGAGAAGGCGGGCAATTTCCTTGTTTTCCATGGCAGTTAGCGATGAGACGCGAGTTCAACGGGGTCCGGTACGGGCTCGACGTGAACGAGGACGTCAGCTACCCAATCCACAGTGTCCTTGACGTTGGCTTTGACGGCGGCGGCGATGGCGTGGGATTCACGTACGGTCATGTCGGGATCGACTTCCAGATGAAGATCGACGTGGTACTTCAAACCGGTGCGGCGGGCAAAACATTTTTCGATGGCGACGGCGCCGGGGACATGGAGGGCGGCGGCGTAGACCTGCTTCATCATGGCGGGTTCGGGCATGGTGTCGACGAGGTGATCGATGGTGCGGCGGACGACCCTTATCGATAAGAAGAAGACGATGATGCCGATGACCATGCCGCCCAGGTGGTCGGCCGCACCGAAACGGACCGGGTCAAGGAGTGTAAGGACGACAGCGAGGATGGCGACGGAGGTGGAGAGGAGGTCCGTGATGTCGTGCCAGGCATCGGCCTCAAGGGACGTGCTCGCGATGCGGCGGCCGGTGCGGAATTTGATGGCGGCGAGGGCGCATTTCAGAAGGATAGCGAGGATGAGCGGATACAGGGCGAAGGATTGCATGGCAGCGCCACGCTCAGACAGAGACGTGACACTGTGCCAGAAGATAGCAGCGGCGGAGAGCAGCAGGATGGCTCCGACGGCAAGGCCAGCAAGGATTTCGTAACGGCCATGGCCATAGGGATGTTCGTGGTCGGGTGGCTTGCTGGCAATCCACAGGCCCGCGTAGACGATAGCGGATGAGAGGACGTCGGCTCCGGCTTCGATGCCATCCGACACGACAGCGGCAGAACCGGCGGCGAGACCGACCCAGATCTTCACGACGGACAGCAGGAGGCCGATGGTGACGCTGATGAGGGCGATGCGGCGGCCGACCAACTCTTCCGATTGTGGCGCGATCCGTGCACCCATACGACTTGAGGATAGCGTGGCAAGGAGGGAGGAGTGGACAGGACCAGGAGGACTGCGCAAGTGCACGAAGAACTAACACCGCACTTAAACTACGAAACCAATAGATACTCGTAAAAATCCAGTTACTATGAAGGGGGCAGAATGCACCACAGCTGCGACCACGATTGCAACGGGCTGGCGTCCGCCGATCTGCCTATCAGCGCCGCAAAACAATTAAGGACAACAATGGATAAGCTTGCGCAAAATATTCAGGAAGCATTCTTAAATAATGCCCGAAAAGATAAGGTATTTCTCACTATTTACCTAATGAGTGGCGTGAAATTATCCGGACGAATAAAAAGCTTTGATAAGTATTCGGTAATTCTGGAGACCAATAATCAAGAGCAGCTGATCTTTAAACATGCGATTTCGACGGTGGTGGTTTCGAAACCGCTGCATGGAGGAGGACCGGGGCCATCGGTGGGAGGGACAACTTCGGTGGGAGCTTCGCAGCCGGTGGGCACGTCGCCGGGAGCACCTGTTCCGGAACACCCGGGGAATGGGTACTAGTGCAAGCGAAGCAGGAACAGGCGCTGGTAGTAGGAGTTAGCATTACAGGGCGTGGAAAAGGCCCGCCCGCGGGGCGCGTGACGGACGCGGGGACAGACGAGCGGGAGTCTCTGGAGGAACTGGAGGTTCTGGCCGAGAGCGCGGGCGCCCGCGTGGTGGACAAGATAATGCAGACGCGGCCGGCGCTGGACTCGGCGACGCTGGTGGGGTCAGGGAAAGTCACGGAATTGAAGGCGCGGGTGGACGCGGATGAGATCGATACGGTGGTTTTCGACCATGAACTTAGTCCGACGCAGCTACGAAATTTAGAGCGGCGATTAGGGGTAAAAGTAATCGACCGGACACAATTAATTCTGGACATATTTGCACGCCGGGCACGGACCAGCGAAGGCCAATTACAGGTTGAATTAGCACAATTAAATTACCTGCTACCGCGATTGGCGGGGCGAGGCACGCAGATGTCCCGGCTGGGCGGCGGCATCGGAACGAGAGGACCGGGCGAGACGCAGTTGGAAACGGACCGGCGGCGGATCGGGAAGCGCATTGCGAAGCTGCGGTCGGATATAGAGCGGGTGCGGGCGACGCGGGGCGTGCAGAGGTCTCAGCGGCAGGCCATTCCGCTTTCCACGATCGGGCTGGTGGGATATACGAACGCGGGGAAATCGACGCTGTTCAACCGCCTGACGGGAGCCGATGTGCTGGCGGATACACGGATGTTCGCGACGCTGGATCCGACCGTGCGGCAGATCCGGCTGCCTTCGCAGAGGCGGGTGTTATTGAGCGATACGGTGGGTTTTATTCGGAATCTGCCAACAACGCTGGTGGATGCGTTTCGAGCGACGCTCGAGGAAGTAACGGCGGCGGCGCTGCTGCTGCACGTGGTGGATGTCACTTCTCCCACGGCGGCGGAACAGACGGTGCACGTAATGAAGGTACTGGGTGAGATCGGGGCCGATAAGACGCCGCAGATCCTGGTGTTGAACAAAGCGGATTGTCTGCCCGAAGCGGACCGGACACAGGACTTAGAAGCGTTGACGTACCGGCTGCTGGGCGAGACGGCCCGCCAGAACAATACCAGGGCGGTGCTGATTTCCGCGCGGACCGGCGAGGGTATGGCGGCGCTGCTGGAGAGCATCGATCAGGAATTGACGCAGGACCCGGTGGCAAGACAAAAGTTCCGGCTGCCGTTGGGCGAAGGGCGAGTTCTGCACTTGCTGCACGAGCGGGCGGCTGTGGTTTCGCAGCGATATGAAGACGATCATTACGAGGTGGTGGCAGATGCTCCGCAGTCGCTGCGAAACTGGCTGGCGGAGTATGCGGTGGAATGAGCCGGGCAGGTTGAGAGGGATGAAGCCATTCTTCAGAAGGTAAGGCGTTCGCTGGAACGGACTCACTCCATTCCAGATTCCGGCAGGGTCGCAAAAAGGTTGTGGAAGCTGGCGGTTATGTTACCCATCTAGTAAGGATGGGGCGCAGCGAGCTTAGCTTCGAGATTACGCCGGCAGCCGTTCGCGATCAGTTGTCGAAGATCATTGCGAGCGATGTGTTTAGCGACTCGCCGCGCATGGCCCGCTTCCTCCGGTTTACGGTGGAGGAGGCGCTGCGGGGCAATGCTGCTCAGTTGAAAGAAACGGTGATCGGAACGCAGGTGTTCGATCGTGCCTCGAGCTACGACCCCCGGCTGGATCCTATCGTGCGGGTGGAAGCCCGGCGGCTGAGGGCGAAGCTTCAAACCTACTACGAGGGTATCGGGAAGCAGGACAGTCTGGTTTTAGAGTTTCCGAAGGGCGGCTATGCGCCCGTATTTCGAAGGCGGACGGGCGCGGAGCGAGACATCGGGGAGAACGCCGAAAACGGAAACACGACGATAGCGGTGCTTCCTTTCGCGAACCTGGATCCAGGCGCCGGAACGGAGTTTCTGAGCGACGGACTAACCGAAGACCTGATCAACGCGTTAACGCGAGTTCCCCAGTTGCAGATTGTCGCCTGGAATTCGGTGGCGCAGTTGAAGGGACAGGATGACGAGTTGGAAGCGATCCGGCAGCGACTAAGTGTGGCGTACGTGATCCGCGGCAGTATTCGACAGAGCAAGGACCGGGTTCGGATTTGCGCTTACCTGATCGATACCGTAAAACGCCACTATGTCTGGTCGGAGGTTTACAACCGAACGCTTCACGACATATTCAAGATTCAAGAAGAGATCGCGGCATCCATTCAGAATGCGTTGCAGTTGAAATTTGCCCAGGCGGTCAGCTTGCGCGCGAGTGGACGGCCGCAGGACGTTCAAAGTTATCAACTGTGTTTGAAGGGGCGCTTTCACGCGCGGGAGCGGACAGCAGAAGGGCTGCAGCGAAGCCTGGTGTGCTTCGAGCAGGCGATCGCGGCCGATCCTGAATCGTCCGCCGCACATGCGGGACTGGCGGATGCGCACACGTTGCTGGCTGAATACGGGTTTGCGGACGGGCCGACCTCCATGGAAAAGGCGAAAGCGGCCGTGCAACGGGCACTGGAACTGGACCCGACATCGGCAGAAGCGCTCGCCTCGTTCGGATTTATTCTGACGATCCATAATTGGGCTTGGGAAGAGGCGCGGGACGCTTTTGAGCGGTCCCTGGAACTGAACCCGGGCTACGCTTCGGCGTATCACTGGTACGGTATCGACCACCTGGCGATGCTGGGGCGGTTTGACGAGGCGGAACGCAAACAAGAAATAGCGATTAAACTCGACCCCCTTTCTCCCATCATGATGGAAGGACGGGGATACCTTCGGCTGCTGTTACGTGAATACGACGAGGCGATCAGGGTTTATAGCGGTACGGTGGCTTCGGACCCATCGTTTTATAAATCGTATACGTCGATGGGCCGCATCTACGTGCAAAAGGGTATGTACGCAAAGGCAGTCGAGCTGTTGCACAAGGGGCTTACCATGGCGGGAGAAGTGCCCAGCATTTTTGGCGCCCTTGGGCAAGCGTACGGCCTTTCCGGCCAACGCTCCGAAGCGAATCGCATACTGACGCGATTAACGGAGATGGCGGAGTCGCGAGCGGTTCCCTGTACCTGCTTCGCGCTGGTTCATCTTGGACTGGGCGAGATGGATGCTGCTCTTACGTGGCTGGAGCGAGGAGTGCAACGGCACGAAGCCTCCGTGATCACGTTGAAGGTTCATCCGGCATACGACTCCTTGCGCGGCGAACCCCGTTTCGAGGCGCTGCTGACGGCGATCGGCTTCGACCGCGCGATCTTACCGTAAGATCACACCCCGAACTTACCGGATTCTACTGCCAGAGAAGCTCGGTTTCCGTGCAGACTCGTCTCATGAAGATCGTCTGCTGGTTGTTATTGGGTACAGCGCTAAACCTGATTGGCGCAGAAACGGGGCGGCTAACGTCCGCCGAATGGAACAACAAGGGAAGCACTTTTTATGATGCGAACGCGTACGGCGAAGCGGAGCAGTGCTTTCAAAAGGCCAGGCAGTTGGCCATAGGGGAGCAGGAGGCTGGCGCGGGCGAATTACCGACCATTGTGTTTAATCTGGCGGCAGTTTACCGCGCGGAAGCCCGCTATCGCGATGCTGAGCCACTGTATTTTCAGGCGCTCGCTCTGGGCGAGAAGCAGGGCTGGGATCAGCCCAAAGTGGCGCGGGTGTGGAACGGGTTGACGCTGCTGTATCTGGCGGAGGGAAATCTGTCCAAGGCGGAAGAGGCCGGCAGGCGGGCGCTGGCAACAGGGAAAAGCGGCGACCAGGCTTCGCTCGAGAATCTGGATGTGATGAATAACCTGGCGCGGGTCCTGGTCAGCCGGCACCGATATTCCGAGGCGGAGAAGCTGGCCCGTGATGTACTGGCCGTGCGTCCGGCGACGACGCAGCCGGTGAATTTGCAAGTGGGCACGGCGTACCAAACGCTGGGCCGCCTCAGTTATCAGGAGGCTCGATACGGTGCGGCAGAAGAGGATTTGGAGCAGGCGGCTGCCCTGATTACGGGCGCAGTGGGGCCACACAGCGCCGCCGCGGCATCGGCGTGGAATGATCTGGGGCGCGTGAAAGCGGTAACGGGCAACTGGAAAGAGGCGGAGCAGTTGTTGAAGCGCTCGCTGACAACGTTGGAAGGAATCTACGGGATTGAACACCCCGATGTGGCGAGCAGTCTTTGCGGCCTGGCCGACCTTTACCAGGAACGAGGACACTACGCGAAGGCGGGCCAGCTTTACCGGCGAGCGTTAGAGATCGACAACCAAGTGTTCGGACCGGTCAGCCCGAAGGTGGCGCGCGACCTGAACAGCCTGGGTTCTGTCGCGTATCACGAGCGCCAGTGGGACCAAGCAGAGATGCTCTTTTCACAGAGTCTGGCGCTGTATACGAAGACGGTGGGGCCGGATAGCCCGGATGTGGAAACCGTCAGCGGCAACCTGGCTGTGGTGTCCGCCAGGCAGAATCAGGTTTCCGACGCCGAGCCGTCCATGGGTGGAGCCGGAATTTTTCAGGAGACCTATACAGGGGCGCAGCACCCGGTTCGCGGCAACCTTTTCCGGAATACGAATTAGCGTTTCGGGCGAGCCATCTCGCCCGAAACGCGACGCTGCGTGCCGCGGC
>Ga0308175_100002189_pt1 | contig 13334 bp, 22 predicted proteins | sample PhyCR1_3_FD_203893 | JGI IMG/M metagenome (GOLD analysis project Ga0308175, IMG submission 203893) | Soil microbial communities from UC Gill Tract Community Farm, Albany, California, United States - DLSLS.C.R1 | ecosystem: Environmental > Terrestrial > Soil > Agricultural land | place: USA...
GGCCGTCGGCCTCCACCACAGAGGCGGGCACGTCCAGGTCCCGGATCGGGCGGGTCACCGGACCGGCTCCTCGGACGGGCCGCATGCTGCGCACGCCACCGTGGCGCCGCCCTGAGCAACGAACCGCTCCGCGTCAGCCCCGTAGCAGCGCGTGCAACTGGGAGACGGAGCGATGTACTCCAGCTCGGCGATGCGAGCCCGCGCCTGGTCCCGTTCGGCGCGGACCGCGGCCAGCTCGGCGAGGAGCGCGGGCACGTCGGTGCGGGCGTGGGCGATGAAGCGCTCGTTCGGCTCGGGGTTCGATCCGGTGACGCGGGCGATGTGGTGGTTGAACTGGGACTCGGAGAACACCTGTCCCGGCCAGTCGTCGTGAAGGAACCACGGGGCAGGGCTGGCGGCCCCGGCGCGGGCGGCGATCTCGGCTTCGCGCTCCGGCGACAGACGGGCCGGGGTCTCGGGAGCCGCCTCCGGTTCGGCCGGCTTCTCAGCGGTCCGGGCCGCCTCCCACACGTCCTCCGACACCGGGTCGACGTGCGTCAGGCAGATGTAGGCGCCCTCCCCCTCGACCCAGACGACGGGGTCGCCGGGGGTCGAGACCTGGGCCGCGGTGCGTGTGCGGGTGACGAGCCGGCGGGCCGCGGCGTCGTCCTCGGGACGGAAACCCGGGTACGCGAACACCAGGGTGCCGACCGGGTACAGCTGGTTCCACTGCTCGGCGTTCACGCGGCCACCTCCGCCTTCGGCGCGGCGAGGGGCTGGAGGCCGTAGCGGCGGATTCGGTCGTAGCGGGCGATGCCCGAGACGATCGCCTGGCAGGCCCACAGGAACCACCAGTCGAAGTCCCTGATCTGCCACTCCGAGGTGTCGCTGAACGTGAACGTCAGGTCCTGGACAGAGCCGACGTGCTTCTCTCCGGCCTCCTTGGTGTGCTCCGCCACCTTGCGGCGGGCGACCATCCAGGAGTCGTCTTCCAGGGCCCAGTCGCACTTGGTGCAGCTCGCCCGGTAGCTCTCGCCGAAGCGGAAGTCGTCCAGGGCGCGGCGGGCCTCTTCCTCGTACTCGGTGTTGTACTCGGACTCGATGTGCTCAGCCCACGCCTCGGTGATGCCGGGGTAGTCCTCCGCGACTGCTTCCAGTTCCAGCCGGACTTCCTCGTCGAACAGCTTCTGGCTGTACGTGCGGGCGGCCTCGCGCTGGCTGGTCAGCTTCTCGGACCAGTAGCCGGGGTTGATGTGGAGGGATCCGTCCCGGTAGATGCCGGTGCGGAAGAACTCGAACATGTCCGTGGTGCGGCGGAAGACGTAGCTGTCGCCGTCGCCGGAGAAGACGAGCTGGCCGGGCGTCGTGATCAGGTCGTACCAGTACTCGCCGTAGTGCGTCGGGTTGGTGCGGCTCGTGAACCGCAGGTGCCGGTAGAGGCCGTCTTCGTGCAGGACGGTCATCTGGTGGCCGGCGGTGTCGCGGGCGAAGCGCTTGGCGACATCCGCGTGATCGGTCTGAGAAGATGTGGACACGGTCCACGCTCCTGTTCTTCAGGGTTCTGGTGGTGTGGATCGCGAGGCCGTTCCCGTAGGCGCGGGGCGGCCTCTTTGCGTGGCCGGCTAGGCGGCGACGGGCTCGGGCGGCCGGCTGTTGTACAGCGACTCGGTGTCGGGGGCCGGGCCGTTCTGGCCAGTGAGCCAGGCGTCGATGTCGCTGATGCGCCAGGCGGCCTTGCGGCCGATGTCGACGGACCGCGGGCCGTCGCTGCGGCCGGTGCGCTTCTGCTTCTGGCGGTCCTTGTAGAGGGTCTCGATGGAGCGGCCGGTGAGGCGGGAGGCTCCGTCGGCCCAGACGTGTCCGGGCGGGGGCGGCTGATTGAACGTGGGGGTGCGGGGCACTGCTACTCCTTCTATTGATCGAGGTTCGTAGTCAGTCCGGCCTGTTTTGGGGTCAGCGGGGGCGCGAAGAGGACCGGGGTGAGGAAGCCGAGGGCCTCCGATATGGCGGTGGCGTCGTCGTAGTCGGCGGTCTTCTGACTGCCGTTGGCGAGCTTCTCTATGAGGCCTTTGCCGCATCCGCTCGCCTCCGCCAGGGAGTCCAGGCTGTAGGGGGTGATGCGGCCTGGATTCTTCATGGCCCATCTGAACTTCTCGGGGTCCTTCAGGGTCCATCGGCGGCTTGCACGACTCAACGGATCTCCAGTGGTGCGGAGTGGCCTTGACTGGCTCCATGTAACCACGACGGAGTCATAGTGTCTACGGATTGGGTCACCCTGTGGCCGACTATCGGCAAAGATCTTGGCGGGATAGCATTGATCTGTAGACGATCCGTCTCCGAACCGGAATGGTTGTACGGACTGGCCTGCTAATTTGCAGGCGCCCGCAGCACCCCTCAGAGACAGTCGGTGACAGAGTGACCCGAAAGGAAGAGGACATGGCAGCCCCGGCCTTCACCCCCGACGCCGGATCCGAGGCGCCCGCCTCCCCCCTGGGCGCACTCTCCCAGCTCATCCAGGACGCCCTCGACACCGGCACCTCCCTGCGCCGCCTCGGCGACCGCGCCGTCGACCCGGAGACTGGCGAGGCGATCTCCTGGCAGTACTTCCAGAAGCTCGTGAAGACCCCGCCGGCCAGCCCTCCCGACCCCATGCAGATGCGCGCCCTGGCCGCCGCACTGAACAAGCCCTACCGGCGCATCCAGGAAGCCGCCGCCAAGCAGTGGCTGCAGTTCGAGGCAACCGAACTTGCCGGGTACGACGAGGACGTGCGCATCATCGTCGCCCATCTGGCAGGAAAGACACCGGCTGACAAGCGCCGCTGGCGCCGCATGATCGAGGCCGAGGAGCAGGCGCGTCGCGAGGTCGACTAGTAGATGCCCGCTGCCCACCTGTCATGGGCACGGTCTTTGTCGACTTTTTGTCAACCGATTGTTGAGCACTCCCTGTAGACGTAGGCTGCACCAAACGTGCACTTCCAGCCGTTCCGGCTTCTCGTGCATCGTTGGTATCGCGGGGAGGGCTGCATGCTGTGTGTCACCTACGAAGCCGTCAGCGATCTCGCTCCCGGGCGGCTCGCCTGGATAGATGAGGGGCGCGGCAGCCTCCGAGTCGAGGTTGACAAGAACGCGCCCCTCAAGGACGTCGTGCGGCAGTTGAACATCGAGTTCGACGAACTCATGGCAGAGGCCAACTGGTTCCAGCTGTGGCGGGGAGAAGTCGTCAGCCGTCGGACGCCTGACGCTCCGCTCAGCGTCCGCTTCCACCTCCGTCGCCTCAGATGCCAGCCCCCGGAGACGGCCGCTGTCCTCGAGGACCGAGGCCTCGTGAAGGTCCACATCGATCCGGTACTGACCACGGAAGAGTTCGCCGCGGCGATGAACCCAGGCGTGCGGCAGCTCCTCGATGGGCGGCAGTGGTTCCAGTTGCACGGCGGGGAGATCGTCACCATGGACGGCCCGGGGTACCTTGCTGCTTGACGCGACGCCCTGGGGAGTCAGACATGGCCGGCTACATCGAAGACCGCTGGTACAAGAAGGGCCCCGACGGCAAGCGCAACATCCCAACCGAGCGGCACGGCCAGGGCAAGCGGTACAAGGTCGCCGGCATCCCCGGGGTGCGGTCGCGTTCGTTCCCCGACAAGCAGCTGGCGGCGGCCAAGGACTGGCTGGCCAAAGCGCAGGCGGACAGCGCACGGGGAGACTTCTATGACCCGCGGGACGGGTCCGTCACCCTCGACGACTACGTGCGCAACCACTGGTGGCCCACGACCCGTTACCCGCCGTCCACCAAGGCCTCGGTGCGGTCGAAGGTGTTCAACCACATCCTCCCGCACGTCGGGGCGCTGCCGCTCAACCGCATCGGCTACGAGGAGATCCGGGTCTGGCAGACGCGGGCCGAGCAGCACATCGACGTCGGCACGCTCGTCGTCACCTGGGCGCACTTCTCGACGATCCTGCAGGCCGCGTACAAAGCGAAACGGATCCCCGCCAACCCGTTCCGGGACGGAGATCTTCGAGCGCCTCGGCTGCCGAAGTCGAAGGCGTTGGCGTGGGAGCAGCAAACGGTCAGGGCAGTGCGGCTTGCCCTGCCGGACCGGTACCGCATCCTCGTCGACCTGGCCGTCGGCGCCGGCCTGCGGCAAGGCGAGGCGCTCGGCTTCTCCCCCGATGACGTGGACGGCGAGGACATTCACGTCGTTCGTCAGATCGTGAAGGTGAACGGCAAGTTCGGGTTCGGACCGCCGAAGGGCAACAAGGAGCGGGTCGCCCCGTGTGCGCCGGAGCTGGCAGAGGCCATCAAGAAGTACGCGAACCGCTTCCCGACGGTGGAGGTGACCCTGCCGTGGGTCGACCCGGCTCGGCCGAGTCTTGCCTGGGAGGACCGGCCGAAGCGGACAGTGCGCTTGCTCGTCACCACCCAGTTCACGAACGGTCTCAACGGCGGGGCCATCAACAAGGACACGTTCAACGACAAGCACTGGAAGCCGGCGCTCGCCGAGGCGGGACTCATCCCGCCGGCCGAAGTCGTCCTCGTCGAGCCGAAGAGTGGCAAGAACCCGTGGCGGAAGGAATCGTGGGAGATGCCGCGGGAGTTCGGGTTCCACGTGCTGCGGCACACCTTCGCTAGCGTCGTCCTGGCCGAGGGTGAGACCATTACCCAGTTGGCTGCGTGGCTCGGGCACAGCGATCCGGCGTTCACGCTCCGGACCTACGTGCACTTCATGCCGAAGTCCGGAAGCCGCGGCCGGGAGGCGATCGGACGGTTCATGTCCGGTGAGCTGGTGGAGGCCGGGGAGGCTCCGGGGGAGCGTAATGAAAGTGGATCTCCCCAGATCCTCCCCAGCGAAGACGATCACGAGAGTGCCGGTCGGGTGCAGGCAGCAAGCGATCGGCAATCCGATGCGCAGTGACCGGTGTTTTCCCTGGTCAGTGCGTCAGGGCGTGAACACCGCCGGCCTCGGCGCCGTCGCCATCCCGGCGCCGATGAAGAAACTCGGGTGCGGCGGCTGGTTGTAGGCGGTGTTCTGCCAGGCCAGCGCCGTGCCACCTGCGACCGGTCATCCCTGGCACCGTCATATCGCTCTGAACTGGTGGTTCTTAGTGGTGCCGAGTGGTACCGCATGGCTTTGAGTGGCGTTCACGGTCCTCCCTCCGTGCTCCCCACATGCCCTCACTCCCCAGATCCTCCCCAGGATTTCTCCCCTGCGACCGTGCCGAGCTGCACGGGAAGGCCTACTCGGTGGCCTGGCACTTGCCAGCAGATCGACTACTCGACTCACGCTTCATGTCTCCCAGAGCGATGACGCAGTCGGCACAGGCGCGCACTTCGTGCTTGTTGCTGCCAAGCAGGGGGACCAGTCCAACCTTGGCCGTGGGCACCTCGCCTTTGCCGGGGTGTCGGAAGCAGACACCGTCGACCCAGTCGTAGCAGGCGAGGATCTGCGTGCGGTCCATGGCCTCGAATCTCCTTGAGTGGCCGGCTAGTGGGATGGGTGGGGGGTTGTGGCGCTGGTGCCCGCGCGAAGGTGCGGGATGCCCTTGAGCGTGGCGGTTCACTCGAAAGAGGGAACACACGTTCGATTCGTGCACACTACAGGTGGCCCTGCGGCATAAGCCACGCCCTCCGCAAGGCCGTTCGCAATCTTGATCGCTTGGCGACCATTTGGGTACTGACACAAGATCACCAACACTTGAGCGTGTGATGAGTGCCAGTCCGCCGCAATCCCCGACCCGACTGGGTCCAGCAACGACGCGTCGCCTTAGGGCACCGCATCGCCGACCTGCGGCGGCAAGCCGAACTATCACAAGAGGAGCTGGCACACCTCGCCGGCATGGAGCGTCGATCGATCCAGCGGTACGAGAACGCCGTGCGGGATCCGGGCTACTCGGATCTCCTGCTGATCGCTCACGCCTTGAGGGTGCACGTCACCGACCTCCTGCATGACTGAGGGTGGCAGCGGGCCGCGTCCTGACCAGGTCTGCCGTATCGACTGAAAGTCAACATGATGTTGAGCGACAGCGGAAGTGTGCGTCGTGCATTGAATTGCACGAGTTCCACACACGGGGCGCGAATCGATCACAGCAGGTCAGGCGTTGGCCAAACGTTTCGGCAAGTAATCGATTCCATGATCACCGAGGCAAGCCGCTTGCCCCTATGGCAAGTCCCCGTTTCGGACGTTCACGCCTGGGGGCGGCCCTCGTTGGCAGCGCGAGCCGGGACTCCCAGCATCTGCCGGCGGGCGTCTTCCGCGGCTGCCTCCCACGCCTGGTGGAGTTGGCCGGCGGTGGCGCAGGGTTCGGCGTCGAGGTCGCGGATGCTGCGGCAGGCGGTGCAGCGGAGGACGTGCCCCGAGTAGGCGTCCCACGTCCGCTGCGTCGCGGTCAGCTTCGCGTTCGCGGCGATCAGTGGCGGCCTACTGTCCGCGGGTGGTGCGGGGTCTCTACGCTCGTCCACGTCGACGCTCCGTTCGTCGGCCACGCCCCGGGGTCGGTCGCACGGCCGCCGGGGCACTGCATGCAATTTCACGGTACCGCTCTATACCGCTGTACGGAGCAGTCTGCCGCTACCTGCGGATGTACGGAACGGCGGGCCTCTCTACGTTCCACCTATGGGTGATCAGGAACCTGTCGTCGACCCGTCCCGGCCCGTGTACGCGTGGCAACAGGTCGCGGACTGGATCGCGCGCCGCATCGAGGCCGGCGAGCTGCTGCCGGGTGCGCGGCTGGAGGGCGAGCGGGAGATGGCTCAGCAGGCCGGTGTCGCCATCGGCACGGTGCGGCGGGCCGTCGAAAACCTGCGCCAGCGTGGTCTGGTCGTCACGCTGCCCGCGAAGGGGACGTACATCGCCGAGCGGTCCGCCGATTCATGGCCCGATGTCCGAGGCGGCTCCTAGACTGGGCGGCATGTCCCCCTCCCCTTCGCCGCGGGTACCGCTGCGGTCTGCCGAGGAGCTGAACGCGGCGATCCGCGCGCTCTGGCAGCACCGGGACGCCCGCCTGTCGGATGAGCAGCGGGAGGAGTACCGGGCGCTGCTCGACGAGCTGGAGCAGGTGCAGCGCGGAGACGTGACGACCGCGGCATAGGATCGCTGCTTGTGGCACACACCTTCGATGATCTCGTGAACCTGGAGCGGCTGGCTGAGGAGGCGCACGCGCGCTACACGGCGCCCGGAGTCGACGACCTGGACGCCGCCCGACGGGCCTGGGTCGAAGCCGCGGCAGCCGTGCAGGCCGCCATCACGGAGCACGCGGCAGCCGAGGGGAAGAGCCGGTACGAGACGGAGATGGCCGTGAAGAAGGCCGTCCGGCACCCGGAGGCTGGGGCCAGCTGACAGCAGCGGGCCCCGCCTGCGTGACCAGACGGGGCCGCCTCAGCTCAGCACCAGCAAGGGCTGATGGATGCCTTCAGCTTAAGCGGGGCCGCTGACAACGGCGGGGCGTCGCGTCGACAGGACGTACACGCCGGGCTCCGGCTGTGGTGAGCGCGGCGCGGGCAGCAGGTAGGCGGGGATCTCGTTGCGGTGGCGGCGCATGATCTGCCGCAGCGCGCGATGGCGGGACGGGAACGGGCGGACGCTCATGGCGGCAGCATGGCAGACGATCACGGGCCGTCTGGCCACTCCGTCAGCACGGTGCCGGTCTCCTCGTCCGTGAGGGTGACCCGAGCGCCGGGCCGGTCCCCGTGCTCACCCACCCACCGGGCGTGCTTCCGGCAGGCGGTCGCCTCGCTCCCCCACCAGCCGCTGAGCATCGGCCGGCCGTCGACGGTCACGGTTACCCGGTAGCGGCCGGTCACGCGAGTCGGATCCCGCGCGGCCGGCGGGCCTCCCGGATGATGGCGCCCTTGGCCTCCAGTTCGCGCAGCTGGTAGTGCACCGACGACGGGCGCAGGCCGACCGCAGCGGCGATCTCGGCGACGGTGGGGGCGTCGCCCTGATCGGTGATGGCCAGCCGGATGCAGCGGAGGATCTCCTCCTGCCTGCTGGTTAGGTACTCGACGCGGTGGTTGGCCATGCATCCAGTAGAAACCTTGTTCGATTTTTGGCGCAAACCGAAGGCCCGCCTCGACGGGGGTAGGCGAGGCGGGCCTGGGGTCAGTGTGGCACGGGGCGGGCCTACTCGGCGGCTTCCTGCTGGAGCCGCTCCCCCAGCTTGGCGGCGAGGGCGTATGCGGGGTGGTTGTCGAGCTGGCGGCGGCGCCGGTTGTACCGCTGGGTGGTGCGCGGGTCGGAGTGGGAGACGGCGTCTTGCACGTCCTGGAGCGGTACGCCGTTGGCGAGGTTGTCGGTGATGAACTGATGCCGCAGCGTGTGGGGCTTGATTGTGGCGGCTTGGGGGATGCCGGCGCGGCGGGCGAGGACCCGGAGGTGCTTCCAGACTTCCGGCTGGGTCCAGCGCCGGCCCGACTCCGTCGCGAACAGCGGGCCGTCGGTGCGGTCGCCGAGGTAGGCGAGGAGCGCATCGAGGGCGAGCGGCGGTACGGGGGCGGGCCGCTTCTTGCCGCCCTTCTGGGTGAGAGGCAGTGTGCGGTGGCCGCGGTCGTAGCCGAGCTGGTCGGCGTTCAGTGACAGCAGTTCGTCGACGCGGGCGCCGGTGAGGTAGAGGAGCATGACGAGGGCGTAGGAGCGGGGCGCCCAGTCGCGGGCGGTCTCGATGAGCCGCATCGTCTCGGCCTCGGTCATGCCTTCGGTCGGGCTGTAGTCGGGGTCGACGTAGGGCCGGTTGACGGCGGCGAACGGGTCGGAGTCGACGGCTTGAAGCCGGGCGGCGTAGGTGTAGAAGGATCCGGCGGCGGCGAGGGCCTGGGCCTGGGTGGTCTCGGCGGGCGGCTTGCCGTTCCTCGTCGGGGTCTTGGCGAGGTGCTTGGCGTAGGCGTCGGCGAGCGGCAGCTTCGCCTGGAGCGGATGGATGCTGGTGGATCGCGCGTACTCCTCCCAGGACTTGAAGGTGCGGATGTAGGCGCGTCGGGTGTGGCGGCTCTTCTGACGGGCGATCCATCCTCCGGCGATGGTGGGTAGCGGATCACGGTCGCCGTAGATGCCTGTGAGGTGGTCGGCGAGGGCGCGGGCTTCGTCGGGCCAGTCGTCGCGGGGGTCGTGCCGGTCGGTCGACAGCTCCGCCGATGGGCGCGGGACGAGGGCGGTCATGGGCGCTCCGCGCTCTGATCTGACTCCTTGGCTCGCATGAAGTCCTTGGCGACCCGCTCAGACACGGGGACGCCGTTCAGCAGCCAGTTGACCTTCCGCCCGCGTTCTACGCGGCGCACAGTCGCTCCACCAACATAGGTGACCTGATAGTCGCTCGCGGTCCTGTTCCCTCGAGCGACAAGTAGGGCACCGAGGATGCCGGACAGTCCGCCGACCAGACCAACCGCCCCAAGTGCAGCCTGAGCCGTGTCGTTCACGGCAACCTCCTTGTATTGGATAACTGTCATTATCAACCATAGAGTTGAGTGATCGCCAGGGCTTCGGGGAACGAGAACGGCCCCGCTCCTCGAAGGGAGTGGGGCCGTGATACGGCATGTTATCGAGAGGTCGGCGACCCAACTCGGAGTCCAGGCACAGCAGAACGCCCCCACCGCCGAAGCGGTGGGGGCGGAAGCTGATCGGCGTCCAGTGGCCTAGGACTGGGCGCCGCCACGGTCCTCTCGGATACCGCATCCCGAGGTTGCTGCCGGGTGCACCTAGGGCGGGAGAGCGGCAGCCCCGTCCGGGACATCTCGAAGCTCACTCAGAGGCTACTCGGTCTCGTCGTCGGGCGGCCAGTCCGGCTCGAGGAACGGGTTGTTCGCCGGCTCCGGGATGGGCTGGGGTTCTTCGCGGCCGAGGCGGACCAGCGACCCCATGTCGGCGGCGGAGTCGTTGCGGCGCGGACGCAGCGGGATCGGGTCGGGCATGGTCAGACTCCAGTTCGGTTGTACTCGTCGACCCTGCTCGGCGGGGCCGGCGGCTCGATGCCGTTGCTGCGCATCTGCGAGGTGAGCTCACCGACGTACCAGGCGAAGGATCGGACGAGGGACCGCAGGCCCTTGACCTCTTCGCGGGTGGCGTTGAGTTCGGTGCGCAGCTCGGTCTTGATGGCCTCGAACGCGGCCCGGTCCTCCGCGCGCTGGTTCGGTTCGGCCGCCGCCTGGGCCGCCGCGGTGTTCGCGCGGGCGGTGGCTTGCGCGGCTCGTGTGGTGGCGCGCGCGGTGAATGCGACTCCGATCAGCGTCAGAACAGCTCCGACCACGGTGACGGTGGCTGCGGCGTTCATCCGGCCTTGCCTCTCCGGGCAGACCTCGGCACGCGGGGGACCGAGTACTCGGGGACCGTGGCCGCCCACGCGATGACCCCGACGTGCGAGGTGAGATACCAGAGTGCGACGAACCCGCCGCGGGAGTAGTGGCCGCTGACGACGGCGGCCGTGTAGGCGGTTGCCCACACTGTGGGGGGAATGACGGCGACCGCGAAGCCGAGTCGGTCGCGGCCGATGGGGAGGAACGCGGACGCGAGCGTGATGAGTCCGCACCCGATCCACAGCCAGGACCAGTGCCGGAGGCTGCACACGTTGGTGAGTAGCTCCAGGCCCGGATCGTCGGGTGGTGTGACGAGGAACGAGATGCCCCAGCAGGTCTTGCCTGTGCCGAGGATCGCGAGGAAGGAGCCGCGGCGGCCCAAGACCTTGTACAGCCGGCGGGCCGCACGGCACGGCATCAGACCGCCCGGGGAGGTTCGGCCGCAGCCGGGGCGCTGGGGTTGGCCGGGGAGACCTGGCCGCGGGTGAGGAGGGCGAGGCCTGCGAGGACGACGGCGTTGAGGGCGCCGATCTTCTCGGTGGACAGTTCGAGGCCGTAGGCGGCGAGGAGAGCGGCGACCGCGGCGACGAGGCCGGTGAACGCCGACGGCGCGATGGGCCGGGTGACGACGGCCGTGGCGACGGCGAACACGGCGCTGATGACGGCGACGATCGCGCCGGCCTGCTCGGCGGACAGGCCGAACTGGAACGTGACGAGGAGGCTGAGCCCGGCGCTGACGGTGGCGATGAGGAGCGCGGGCTCTCTGCCGAAGATCTTCATGAGGAGTTCCGTTCTGGGCGTTCAGCCCTGAGTGGCGCCGGCGATGAGCCGGTCGAGCTTGGCGTTCATGGCGGCGAGCTGGGCCTCGAGGGCCTTCACCTTCGCGTTGGCCTGGGCAGCGTCGGCTCCGGCCCACCACAGAACGCTCTTGGCCGGCACGTACTTCGTGCCTTCGGTGCGGGGGTCGTCGATCTGGTACTCCATGACCGCCGCGGCGATCTCCTTGGCGCTCGGGGTCGCCATCTCGTCCTCCTTCGTGGGGGCGGTGGTCTTGCCGGTGGCCCGGGCGACGATCGCCGGGAACACGGTCTTGTGGAACTGCTCGACGCGCTTGTCGCCCGGGCAGGAGTGCGCGTCCGGGTTCCAGGCGGTGTGCAGGCGGTGGTAGCCGAAGCCCGGGTCGGTGGAGGAGCGGCAGATCCGCAGGGGGATGCCGTGCGTCTGGTGCAGCCACACGCCGAGCTTGACGATCGCCTCGACTTGGGCGTCCGTCCATGGGTCGGATGCCTGCAGGTTGGAGGCGGACTCCAGGGAGACCGCGCCCGTGCCGTCGGCTCGCCGGTTCGCCACCCCGTTGGCGTCGGCGCGGGTCTCGGTGCCGATGAACTGGCCGAGGCTGCCGTCGTACCCGAGGCCGAAGTGGGACTCCAGGTTGGTGGAGTCCCGCCAGTACTCGTAGGTGCGCTGCGGCGTCCAGGGGGCGACGATGCTGTGCAGGATGAACTGCGTCGGCTTGATGGCCGGCTGCGCGTCCGACTCGGGCTGCAGCTCCATCTTCTTGGCGCCGGGATACCAGGCCATGAGGCCTCCTTCGTGCGGAAGCCCCCTGGCCGGGGGCAGACGGGTTGGGGTGGTCTACGAGACGGTGACGTTGGCCCAGCGGGTCTTGGTGTCGCGGACGCCCAGATGCGGGTAGAGGCTGCCGCGGTACGTCGAGTCGGTGGCCGTCACGCTGTTCGGGGCGGCGATGTTGGTCCGGGTGACGATGATCTGCGTGGCGGTCATCTGGATCCGCAGGTGCTGCGTGGTGCCCGCGGTGATGGCGGCCGTGGTCACGGTGCCGATGCTGGTGGGCGTGCTGCCCGTGACCCGGTAGACGTCGATCACGCCGGATGAGCGGACGAGGACGTTGTAGCCGTTGCCCTTCGCGGCCGTGCCCTGGCCCGCCTCGTCGTCGTACTGCAGGTCGTCCTTGGTGAGAGCGACCTGCATGGACGCGCCGGTGTAGTCGGCGACGTCGATGACGAAGTCCAGGTCCAGCGTCCAGGTGTTCGGTAGCGGGCCGAGGTATCCCTGCATGACCGCGATGTAGCCGCCGTTGGACGCCATGGCCGTCGGTCCGGAGGCGTCCAGGCCCCACCAGTTCGGCGTGCCCGCCTGGAAGAACCCTCGGTTGTCGCCCGCGTCGGTGATCCCGACCATGCCGTGGTAGAACGTCCCGGCCGCGTACAGGTCGGTGGTGCGCATCTGCTGGCCGGAGCGCACATACCAGGGATCATCGCTGATGACCGCCCACACGCTCCCGGTCGTCGGGAGCTTCGCGAAGTCCGAGCGGCGGTTGACGGTGAAGACGCACACGCGCAGCCCGGCGGCTGCTGCCGCGTTGATCGTCGCGGTGGTCGCCTGCGAGTAGTCCACGCCCAGGTACTGGGTGCCGGCGGCGAGCAGCCCCGCATAGGTCTGGCCGCTCAACACGCCGTCGGAGTCCAGCAGCAGCGACGGGATGCCGGCCGCGCGGGCGGCGACGAGCTCCGCCTCCGTCCACGCCATGATGAGGACATTCTGGTCGAGTTCCTGCCGCTGGATCTCGGCGACCGCCGCCGCGCCCGAGCCTGCATTGTTGCAGTGCACCACCATGGGGATGGTGTTGCCGATGTCGGCGAGGACGTCCGCGAACAGCGGGATGCGCAGGTCCGACGGCCAGGAGTTCGCGAACCACGAGCCTGCGTCGATCCGCCCGCGCAGTGCGGCGGGGACGGTCAACGCGGCCGTGCTGCCGCTGATGTTGCTCGTCCTGTCCACGGTCGAGTCGTGCATGCAGAAAAGTCCGCCATCTGCAGTCTTGTACACGTCCAGCTCGAGCGCGTCCGCCCCCAGTTGGTCGGCGGTCCGGAAAGCCTCGATCGTGTTCTCGGGCGCAAGCAGCGAGCCGCCGCGGTGGGCGATCCACCGGGGTGCAGGCAGTTGGTCCAGCCCTGCCCACGGTGCAACCGTTCCCGCCGTGAGCCGGCCCCACGTCACGGTGCTGCCCGCGCCGCGGATCAGGGTGTCGCCGGCCTGCCCGCCCGCCGGGTACGGC
>Ga0308175_100002190_pt1 | contig 13332 bp, 17 predicted proteins | sample PhyCR1_3_FD_203893 | JGI IMG/M metagenome (GOLD analysis project Ga0308175, IMG submission 203893) | Soil microbial communities from UC Gill Tract Community Farm, Albany, California, United States - DLSLS.C.R1 | ecosystem: Environmental > Terrestrial > Soil > Agricultural land | place: USA...
TCCTCTACTATGTTGGTTTATGCCACGCGGAGAAGCGTAAACGGTTTTACGCTGGACCCATCGGTGGGTGAATTCTGTCTTAGTCATCCCAACATTCAATGTCCCGACAGCGGCAATATTTATTCGGTCAACCACGGGCATTTTTTCCGGTATTCGGAAGGCGTTCGCAAATACATTAACGTTTGTCAGAACAAAACCAAAGAAACCGGCGGACCGTACACGCAACGCTACATTGGCAGCATGGTATCTGACGTGCACCGCAACCTGATCAAAGGCGGCATCTTCATGTATCCCGGCACTACCGATAAGCCAAAAGGCAAATTGCGTTTGTTGTACGAGTGCAATCCCTTTGCTTTTATTACCGAAGTTGCCGGCGGCCGCGCTACGAATGGCTCAACGTCCATCCTCGACATTGAGCCAACGGAATTGCATCAGCGAACGCCTTTTTTTGTAGGCAGCAGTAAAATGATGGACGAACTGGAAGCTTGCATGGCTTCGGTGGAGCAGAAAGAAACAGCATAAAGATTCAAGATTTCAAGATCCAAAAGCCAAGATTAAACAGCGGAATTCTCAATCTTGGCTTTTGGATCTTGAATTTTTAAAATACGGCATGGCAAATACAATTATTTCGGTTCAGGATTTGGTGAAGAACTACGGGAGCTTTGAAGCGGTAAAAGGCATTTCATTTGACGTTTACGAAGGTGAAATTTTTGGCTTACTTGGACCCAACGGCGCGGGTAAAAGCACCACGCTGGAAATCATTGAAACCTTGCGAACCAAAACAAGCGGCAGGGTAGTGGTAAACGGTTTTGACCTGGACAACGAGCCGCACGAAATAAAAAAAATTATCGGTGTGCAATTGCAAACCAGCGGCTTTTATCCCAACCTGAATCTGGTGCAGCTCATTCATCTTTTCGCCGGACTTTACAACAGGGAGATTGATGCGATGGCCTTGCTGGATTCGGTCAATTTGCGAGACAAAGCAAAAGCCAAAGTGAAAGAATTGAGTGGCGGACAAAAGCAACGTTTCTCCATTGCCACTACTTTAATCAACGATCCAAAAATTATTTTTTTAGACGAACCCACAACGGGCCTCGATCCGCAGGCAAGACGAAATCTTTGGGATTTGATTCTGGACATTCGCAGTAAAGGCACAACAGTCATCATCACCACGCACTACATGGACGAAGCGGAATATTTATGCGACCGCGTGGCCATTGTTGACAGCGGAAAAATCGTGGCGCTAAATTCGCCGGATGGTTTGATTGATGAACTGGTCGCTACCGGTTTTGAACGACCCAAAGAAGTAAAGCAAGCTAATTTGGAAGACGTGTTTATTACACTAACCGGGAAATCATTGCGGGAAGAATAAAAGGTTGAAATCGGAAGCTAGAGTCCGGAAATCTTGTTTGCACACTATCATCTTCAAAAACCTTAAACCAAAAACACCATGGGACTGTTTGATCGTTTGCAGAGTGCGAAAAACGAAAAGCTGCAAAAAGAGAAAGAAGAAGGCAAGGCCTTCATGCAGGAAAATAAAAGCAAGGAAGGCGTGGTTGAATTGTCCAGTGGCATTCAATATCAAATTTTAAAAGAAGGAACGGGAGAGAAGCCAACCCTCAAAAGCACCGTCAAAGCACATTACCGCGGCGCTCTCCTGAACGGAAAAGAATTTGATTCTTCCTTTAAACGAAATCAACCTTTTACCGCAAAGCCGACGCAACTTATCCAGGGCTGGCAGGAAGTGCTGCCAATAATGCCGGTGGGAAGTACCTGGCGTTTATGGCTTCCTTCACATCTTGCTTACGGTGACAACGGAACCGGCGGCATTCCGGGCGGCGCCACGTTGATGTTTGACATTGAGCTTTTAGAGATTTTATGACACGAATGGAGGCGAATTACACGAATTAATTCGCCTGCGCTTATCGTGTCCTTCCGTTCATCTCTTGCATTGGATAATTCGTGTAATTCGCAAAAATTCGTGCAATACTTATGCAACAAGATTTACGTTACCCCATCGGTCAGTATGAGCCAAAACCGTTTTCGCAAGAACTGAAAGAAGAATGGCTCGCCGACATTCAGTTTCTGCCGCAGGCGCTTGAACATGCCATAAATAATTTAGACGAAGCACAATTGCAAACGCCTTACCGCGAAGGCGGCTGGACGGTTCACCAACTTGTGCATCACATTGCGGACAGTCACCTGAATGCGTATTGTCGTTTTAAATTGGGTTATACCGAGGATAAGCCAACCATTCGCACATACGAAGAAAAACTGTGGGCCGAAACCGCGGATGTAAAACATTTACCCATCAACGTTTCTCTCACTTTGCTTCATGCCTTGCACAAACGCTGGTACGAATTTTTAAAAAGTTTTTCCAACGCAGATTTTGAGCGAACGGTTTATCATCCCGAACACAAAAAAGAATTTACACTGTGGCATTTGCTTGGCATGTATGCCTGGCATGGCCGCCATCATACGGCGCACATCACAAACCTCCGCGAAAGAAAGGGGTGGAGTTAGCATTTGAAATTAAAAATTATGAAATGGAAAGTTTTAGAATCAACGTATTTGCACAAAGAGCCCTGGCTAACCATTCGGAAAGACAAATGTGAACTCCCAAATGGCAACATCATTCCTTCGTTTTACGTGATGGAATATCCCGAATGGGCCAACGCTTTTTGCCTGACCAAAGAAGGAAAGGTAGTGATGGTAAAACAGTACCGTCACGGCATCGGTACCATTGAAACCGAATTGCCCGGCGGCGTAGTGGAAGAAGGCGAAAGTATGGAAGAAGGCATCAAACGCGAAGTGCTGGAAGAAACCGGCTATTCATTTGAAAAATTTGAGTACCTCGGAAAGATCTGCGCCAATCCTTCGACCACCAATAATTTCATGCACATGTTTTTGGCCACGGGCGGAGAGAAGGTTGCCGCGCCGGATTTAGATCACTCCGAAGAGATTGATGTGGAACTTATGTCAATTGAGGAAGTAAAACAGTTAGTTAGAGAAGACAAGATGATGCAGAGCCTGCACGTAAACTGCATTGTGTACGCATTGGTGCGGTTAGGAGAACTGAAGCTTTGAGTTTGGTCCGCTCTACGTCTATACTAATTATTTTAGTAATTTATGCGTGATTGTTTTAACTTGCGCTACAAACAAATCGCCGCATGTCTTATCCCGCCTCCGTCATTGCACAAGCCTTCGTTGAAAGGGGAATTCAGGAAGGCCGCTTTGTTACGCAAATGAAGCTGCAGAAGATGGTGTATTTCGCTCACGGTTATCACCTTGCCAAATACAGCGAACCGCTCATTACCGAAAAGTTTGAAGCCTGGAAATTTGGTCCCGTGGTACAGGACATTTACTACACGTATAAATTATACGGCAGCGACCCCATTACCGATTTGTATTTTTTAGAAGAGCCGGTGAAAGAAGGATGGACAAAGGGTTTGAGTGCGTCGGCAAACGACGCGATTAATTATACCTGGAAAGTAACCAACCCGCTTTCGGCCAATCAACTTTCGCGATGGTCGCACCTTGATGGCTCGCCTTGGGCCAAGGTTTACAATCCCGAACAATCTTCCACGGTCATTTCCGACGAAAGCATCAAGGCGTATTTTCAAAACATCCTGGCGGAGAAAACGCATGAAGGAGCCGATAAAAGTTAAGCCGCCGGAAGAGTTGCTAGCCGAATTTCAGGACCGCCTTCAAACGGCGCAGCCCTCATCAAAGGTTGACACCGAACAAGCGGCACAGGAAGAAGAGCGGGAATTAAAAGAAGGCCGCATTCACGAACTGGAAAAAGCCGCGCTTGAACTACAACTGCTAAAGGCACAAATCAAAAAATTTGAGGACGACAACGAGGGCAGGAGAGAATTCAGCCGGAGCATTTTTGCTGTTACGGTGGTGTGGATGCTGCTGGTGATGATGGTAGTTTTTCAATGCGCAGGCGGCCGGTGGCATTTGTCCGATTCGGTTTTGATAGCGCTGATTACGACGACTACGGCTACGGTGATTGGTGTGTTCGTAATCGTGGCGAATTATTTGTTTAATAAGGAGAAGTCAACGTAGAAAGTCTTCAGGTTTTTCCCTGTATATAGCCTTGTGCCGTAGCGCCTACTTATCATAAAATTTAGTTATACGAAAAACCGCTTTGCCGCTATGGTTGACGGGATTTTGCAAGCCTGTGCGCAGGCCTTACCAAAGGGGGGCGGCGCTTCGCAAAATCCCGTCAACCATAGCGGCACAACACGCCAACATGCTTTAGGTCTGCAAGGTTTTTTGTATAACTTGTATTATGACTAAATAGGTTGGCTTGTGACAGGGTTTTGTGCGGTGGGTAGTCGCTAAAGGCGGCTGTTCCTGTATTTTTTATCCACGGAGTAAAGGCGAATGCCTTACAAACATTCTGAAAGAATGTAGGAGCGTGGATTGCCCTTGCCGCCCCTTCGCAAGGGCGAAGCCTCGGCTAAAGTAAAGAGCATGAAAAATCCCTGCGGTAACAGGGATAAATCAATTTTGGCTGATGCAGCCAGCCGTAACGAATTTACGGCTTTTTTATGGAAAAGAGGCTCTTGCTCGATGCGCTGATTGTTATTCTATGTCTTTTGTTTTTGGCGTTAGGGATTGCCAGACTTTTTTGAGTCTTCACTTCTCATTCTGAAATACCATCCGATTATTCCAACTATGGCTGAGACTATCCCAGCATAAAAGAATATATATTCATATTTGGTGAAATCTCTTATATGTTCGTTAAGTGTATCTATCTTGACTTTACTGTATTCGATTGCTAACTTTTTTCGGTCTATTGTGTCCCTATATGATTTTATGAGCGCATATTGCTTTTCGAAGGAGTCTTTTAACAACGCAACCCGTTTAGGGTTTTCGCCTGTTTTTTTTAATCGCTCGGATTCGGCAATTATTTGATTAGACTGTTGACTGAATTGCTCTGTTGAGTTTTGAAATTTTAAAATGTCGTAGTTCAACAGTTTTACTGTGTTGTTATAATCGTCTTTCTGGCAGGTATACTCATACTTTTTATTCAGGGGGTAAAAAAGGCTTAAAATAATCAGCCCGAGCCCCCCAATAAATAAGTATTTATAAAGGTTATCGCTACCGCCGGTTAGCAGTGAAAGGAAGTCCATACAGGCTAAATATTTTTCATTTTTTCTCTGTCACCGTCTAATTTCTTGATTATCGTGTCAGTCTTATCCAATAGGGGCTGGTTCACCTTTATGAAGTCGTCTACTTTTTTGTTGCCGGTTTCTTCTCCGCTTGTGCAGGAGGATAAGGCAAATCCTAATATAATCAATGTCCGGCCAACTTTTCTGATAAACTCAACGCTGCCGGGAGATTGCAAGTTTAGCTTCACACTTATTTGCAAACTTTCTTCGCCGAGGTCAAATTCTGAGTTAATCCGCTTAGCCAGTTCATTTATTGACTCCATTAACTCGACCAATAAGTTAAGGTCAATGTCATTCTTGGTTTTTAAGTCTAATACATAGTGGACAAAATCATCCTTTTTAAATAGAGTTTCGGTTATTTTATCCAAATAAGGCTGATAGGGCTTGATATTAAAAATGGTCTGTACTGGCTTCTTAATTTGGTAGAATACAGAATCGAGGTCATCTAAATACTTTGTGACAAGCCACCTTACTTTTCTTCGTTTTACATAGTCGCAAGTTTCAACCGGCTCTGTATCGCTATATATTTTTGAATCTATAATTTCCCCAAAGGCAAGCCTCTCACCGCCACGCGTGGGAATAACAACAAGGTCACCCTTTTTTAATTCTGTGAACTTGATTATTTTATTATAAATCGCCGTGTTATTGGATTTGCCCAGCGGAGTTGATAAGTCCAACTGGTAAACTTTGGCGATTTTGTCTTTTACCTCGGCGGGAGTTAAGGCGATGAGGTCTGTTAGGGTTATTTCGTTCCAACCAATTCCTATGAAACCATGCTTAACAAAAGTCTCGAAATTAACGCCAGTATCTGTTCTGAAAAACCAATAGCCTCGGTCTGGGTCAATTCGTTCAATACTATCCAACAACTCTTGCAATTCCATAAGCAGTATTTAAAAAAAGTGGTAGCAATATAACGACGAGATGGATTACTACCAAACGGCCTGTAACTAATAATCTTGTTCTCACGCTATCGCTTTGCGGTGCGCTGGCAAAAAATCAGGAACAAAGCAAAGGCGCTGTGTGGTAGCGCCTATTTATCATAAAATTTAGTTATACGAAATGCCGTCGCCGCCTGCGAATGAGACGGATTTTGCAAGCCTGTGCGCAGGCCTTACCAAAGGTGCGTGGCGCTTCGCAAAATCCGTCTCATTTGCAGGCGGCCAGCACGCCACTGTTCTTTCAACGCACCGGAGGCATTTTGTATAACTTGTATTATGTCTTAGTAGGTTGGCCGGTGACAGGCCGATGTGCGGAGGCAGTCGCTAAAGGCGGCTGTTTGTCTTTTTTGTACCGCGGAGCATAGACCTGAAAGGTCTAACCATCAATGCGTGAAGCATTGAAAGAGCAAGGGCGCTTTTGCCGCCCCTTCGCAAAAGCGAAGCGCGGCACATTGCCTGTCCTTTATTCAAGTGTGCAGCTTTTTAATTTTGCTTCGTGAACTACTCTGCACAGCAAGAAAGTGAAATGATGTCCTTTGTAAAAGGACATCTGCCCAAAACACCGTTTTGGGCAGAACGCGGACACAGGATTTTTACCGAACAACGTTATACGTTGCTAACGCGATACGATTTGATGGAATTGGTTTTTTACATTCAGGACTCTTTGGGTTTGTCCTTTACAAGTAAGGCGATGGCTTCTTTGCAGGCTTCCAAAATAGAAGCGGAAGTATTGGCTTGACCAAACTTCAGCCAAATGCTTTTGAGTTTGTCTTTGTCATCTTTGGCAATATCGTTACGAAGCTGCGCGGCCTTGGCTGCGCTTTTTAATTCTCGCTTCATATCGGCCAAATCTTTCTTTGGGTTGTACATCGGTAAAAGCATTTTGCCGTCTTCATAATCCATCAGGTTTTTAAGCTTTGCACTCGTTAGTTCGTAATGCGGGTTGGAAGTATCTGCCAACTTTATAAAATCTTCGTAGACAAGACTGTCTAAATAATTGCTTGACTGACTCATAAGTGGGTGGTTATTTTTCGCCGTGAATATACCCGCTGTAAACGACCCAAAGAAGCGCGGGCAAAAAAGACAAACAACGGGCGGGCTTCTGTGCGGAGCGCCTACTAAACATAATATAAATTATAGGCTAAATTGTATATTGCAGAACTAACCAGAAACATCCACTCACAAAGCCGGTTTATAATAAACGCCTTTTGACTGTAGTTCATTAAATAAACTCAATCCTTAAACGGTCCTTTAAACTCTTTCCGAAAACGTAAATAATCAGGAATGTTTACCCGTTGTACGTAAATGCTTTCCGGATGGTGTGCAATGTATTCCTGGTGATAACCTTCCGCCGGATAAAATTTTGTAAACGGCACAACCTGCGTAGCAATCTTATTCTTGTATTTGCCCGAAGAATTAATGCGGGCAATTTCTCTTTCAATAATTGTCTTTTCCTGCGGCGTCCGGTAAAAAGCAACCGAGCGGTATTGGGTTCCTTCATCTGGACCTTGCCCGTTCACCTGCGTTGGGTCCTGGCTTGCAAAAAACGCAGCCACAAGCGTTTCAAACGAAACCTTCGACGGGTTGTAATATACTTGCACACTCTCCGCATGGCCCGTATTTCCGGTGCTTACTTTATCGTAATCCGGATCAGTCGTCGTTCCGCCGGCATAACCCGAAACCCCGTCCCGTACGCCTTTCAGACTTTGAAAGACAATCTCGGTATGCCAAAAACAGCCTTCGGCAAAAGTTGCTACGGCTTCGTTTTTCGACGGCGGCGTTTTCTCCGGCGCCGGGGCTTTAAAGCTTTCGCCTTTTGTTTGCGCACAAGACGCTAACGAAACGATGATTGCAGTTAAGAGGAAAATCTTTTTCATAAATCGTTTATTGTTTTGCTGATGTTGGCGGCTGACCCCCTTTCGGTACAAAAATTAATGCGGCCGAATTGATGCAATAGCGTTTGCCGGTTGGTTTCGGACCGTCGTCAAACACATGGCCCAAATGCGAACCGCTTTTACTGTCCACTACCGCAATTCGCGTCATGCCATAACTGTCATCTTTTACCAATAACACAGCGTCTTCGCGAATGGGCGCAAAAAAGCTCGGCCAGCCCGTGCCCGAATGAAACTTCATTTTGGAACTGAATACAGGTTGTAGAGACGCGGCAGAATAATAGGTTCCTTCTTTGTCAAAGTTTTCATACTTGCCGGTGCCCGCAACTTCGGTTCCTTCCTGTCGCAGAATAATATACTGTTCCTTGCCAAGGCGTTTTTTCCATTCGTTTTCGCTCAGTTTCATCGGGTAACTTTGATTTTTTTGGGCGAAGGCCGGTTGCGGCCAACTTTGATTTTTTTGTTGTGTAAAGCCGGCAAAATAACTTGCCAGCGATAAGGCCATAAAGGCGAAAGATTTTGATAAGCGCATGGTTTTTGTTTTTTAAATGAACGCAAAAAAAACAGGCGCGGTTTTTTAACAATTGTTAAAACCACACAAGCGATTTTGCAGTAGAAAATTACGCCTTACGTGTAAACAATGTAATTTGATTGGTCATACTAATTAGTTTCGGGCTATGAAAAAGTGGAGCAAAAAACAAAAGATTTTGGCTATCCTTCTGCTGGCTTTTTTAGCGGCGCAAGCCATTCGTCCGGCAAAGAACAACGGCTCGCCCAGCGGACCCAAAGACATAAGCACCGTGGTGGCCGTGCCGGACAGTGTGATGACTGCGCTGAAAAGATCCTGTTACGATTGTCACTCTAACCACAGCGATTATCCCTGGTGGGACCAAATTGCGCCGGTTAGCTGGTGGATTACCAATCACATCAACGAAGGCAAACGCAAATTGAATTTTACAGAGTTTGACTCCTATCCCGCCAAGAAGCAGGCAAAGAAATTGGATGAAACCGCTGAACTGGTAGAGAAAGGCGAAATGCCTTTGTCTTCTTACCTGTGGATGCACGCCGATGCAAAACTTTCCGAAGCGCAAAAAAAGATGATTGTTGACTGGGCCCGCGCTGCGGAAAAGACAATTCAGCCTTAAGCTATCGTTTGAAATCTGCGGCTTGTTTAAGGTCGCTGGAAGTTGGGATCCCAAGTGCTGTTTGCGGCTGCGGGCTGCTTGCGGGATTGCTTGCGGTCGTTATTTGTTTTACCTCCTGCGGCATTTGTTTGGGCCGGTAAAATTCGCGGAAGATTAAGCGCAGGCTTTGATCGTAAGTGAGATAACTGTAAATCCAGTTAATAAAAATAATGATGCGGTTCTTCACGCCCAAAATCAAAAACAAGTGCAGGCCCATCCAAATCAACCAGGCAAAGAAGCCGTGTACATGCATCTTTGGTTTCGGAATATCAACTACGGCTTTGTTGCGGCCAACGGTTGCCATTGAGCCTTTGTCGTTGTATTCAAATTCATAAACATCGTTCGACTTACGCTCAAATAGTTTTAAATTTTTTGCCAGCAAATCTGCTTGCTGAATGGCTACGGAAGCCACTTGCGGATGGCCTTTGGGCCACTTAGATGTTTCCATATAGGCAAGGTCGCCAAGGACGTAAACAGTTTGCGAACCTTCCATCAAACTATGCCTGTCAACTTTAATGCGGTTGCCCCGAACGACAAGCGTTTTGTCTATTCCTTCCGGTACATTGCCTTTAATGCCGGCTGCCCAAATCACCGTGTTGGCAGAAATAGTGTTTCCATCGGCAAGAGTTACTTTCTGTCCGTCGTAATCTTTCACCACGTTTTTTGTACGAATGGTGACGCCCAGGTTTTCGAGATAGCGACGCGAGTCTTCTGATGATTTCTCACTCATGGAGCCCAGCGTTCTGTCGCCGCCTTCCACTAAGTAAATGTTCATTTTGCTGAAATCGAGTTCCGGGTAATCTTTTGGCAGTACGTAACGTTTCATTTCGGCCAGCGCACCGGAAACTTCCACACCGGTTGGACCGCCTCCAACCACTACGATGTTCATTAAACGTTGTACGTCTTCTTCGTTTTTTGCCAGCAAGGCATCCTCAAAATTTTGAATGAGCCTGTGGCGAATCTGCAAAGCTTCCACCGTTGATTTCATCGGGAAGGTTTGCTCTTCCATCTTTTGGTTGCCGAAGAAATTTGTATCGGCGCCCATGGCGAGCACCAGAAAATCATAAGTTAACTCCTCGCTTTCAGTGACAACTTTGTTTTGCGCGGTGTTGATATTTTTTACTTCTTCTACCCGAATGCGAACATTCTTGCTTTTGTGAAAAGCCTTGCGCAAGGGAAAGGAAATATTAGAAGCATCAAGCGCAGCCGTTGCCACTTGATAAAACAAAGGTTGAAACTGATGGTAATTGAATCGGTCAATCAGCAATACGTCAAACCCGGGATGGTTGTTTAGTTTGCGTGCAAGACGAAGACCGGCAAATCCGGCACCAACAATGACAACTTTGTAAGGCATATCCTTGAGTTTAAGAGCGAAAAAGAAAGCACTGCCGCAAAGGTAAACGTGATGTGCGTCCTCTTCTATCCGTTCCCACTCAGTACAATAATCGCACCTTGATGGTATTGGGCACTTCGCGCAGCAGGCCTTCGGCTTTGCGTGAAAGTTGCTTGTCCACGTCCACAACCACGTAGCCGATGCTTTCGTTTGTTTTGAGGTACTGTCCTACAATATTGATGTGATTTGTTGACAAAGCATTGTTGATGGCTGATAAAACGCCTGGCACGTTTTGGTGAATGTGCAAAATGCGGTGTGCTCCGGCTTGCGGCGGCAGCGATAAGGCCGGCACCGTATGCGAACCGAAGGTGATGCCTTTATCCAAATAATTCAGCAGCTTGTTGCTCACGTCTTCGCCGATGTTTTCCTGCGCTTCTTCGGTAGAGCCGCCGATGTGCGGCGTAAGAATCACGTTGGACAAGCCCTGCAAAGGCGTTTCAAAAAGGTCACCGTTCTTCTCGGGTTCTACCGGAAATACATCAATGGCCGCACCGCTTATTTGCCCTTCTTCCATGGCTTTGCGCAATGCGGGCAATTCAATCACTTCTCCTCTTGCGTAGTTAATGAGAATAGAACCTTTTTTAAAATATTTGAGATTGCTTTTGTTGATGAGATTTTTTGTTTGCGCTGTTTCGGGAACGTGAAGCGTAACGACATCGGCTGTGGAAAGAAGTTCTTTCAATGATTTGCTGTCAGAGGCGTTGCCCAAAGGCAACTTTGTTTCCACGTCGTAAAAAATAACTTTCATGCCGAGGCCTTCGGCCAGAACGCTTACCTGCGAACCGATGTTTCCGTAGCCGATGATGCCAAGCGTTTTGCCGCGAAGCTCGTAGCTGCCTTTGGCTTCTTTCATCCAGATGCCTTTGTGCGCCGCGATGTTTTTATCGGGAATGCGGCGGATGAGCATGATGGCTGCGCCAATTACAAGTTCCGCTACCGAACGTGTGTTGGAATAAGGAGCGTTAAAAACCGCCACGCCGCACTGCGTTGCACGGTCAAGATTTACCTGGTTCACACCAATGCAAAAACAACCAATGGCCTGCAATTTTTTTGCGGCTTCCAAAACCCTTGAAGTAATTTTCGTTTTGGAGCGAATGCCAATAAGGTGAGCGTTTTTCACGGCCTCAATGAGTTCGTCTTCCGGCAAAGCCTTGGTCAATTTTTCGACCTGCGTATAACCGTTGCGGGTAAAATTTTTCACGGCCTTGTCGCTAATGTTTTCCAGCAACAAAATTTTGATTTTCTCCTTTGGATAGCTTGTGGTCTCCATTTCACAAATATGAACAATAACCCTCAGCGGGCAGGCAATAATTTTCGCCGATGATACGATGTCCAACCAGCATTTTTCCGCTCTCCGCCGAAGGAATGCAAAAGCATACAGAAATTTTGGGCTTGGATTTGTTTTTGTAAGAGATAAGCTGATATTTTTACCCTCTTTACTGAACAAGAACAATCTACGTCTTTTGAAAAACAACCTCATCGCCCTGATTTGTGGAATTGCTATTTACGCCTGCAATTCACCCAAAGCCGAAGTGCCGGCGCTAAAAGCCCAAAGCTCCACTGTTAAGTTTGTACCCAAAAGCCTGCCGCCGCAAGACAGCATCCGTTACCACAATGCGGTGCATGAAGTACTGGATAGAAACCTTCTTCGCGGACGGTTTAACGGTTCCATTCTTGTAGCCAAAGATGGCGCTATTGTGTACGAACAATACGTAGGCACGCAAGACCCGCGCATCAAAACAAAGGACAGCATAACAGCCGAAACGTCTTTTCAAATTGCATCAACCGGTAAGACCATAACTTCCGCTGCCGTTTTAAAATTATGGGAAGAAGGCAAGCTGGATATCAACGACAGCGTGTCGAAATATTTTTCGGGTTTTCCATACGCAGGTGTGACGGTAAAAACCTTGCTTGACCACCGCAGCGGCTTGCCTAATTATCTCTATTATTTCGAAACCGAAAAAGGCAAATGGGACCGGAAGAAGCAGGCTACCAACGCCGATGTGTTGAACTCGCTGATGACATGGAATGTGCCCAAAGCTGCCAACGCTGACAGGCGTTTTCAATACTGCAACACCAATTTTGTTTTGCTGGCGCTGATCGTTGAAAAAGTAAGCGGGATGCCTTTTCCGGAGTTTCTGAAAAAAACATTTTTTGAACCGTTGGGCATGAACCATTCGTTCGTGATTAGCCCGAACGAACAGGCCGGGCACATTCAATCGTTTCAACCAAACAACGCTTTGTGGAGCCTTGATTTTTCGGACGGGCCTTACGGTGATAAAAACATTTTTTCCACACCGCGTGACTTGCTTGTTTGGGACCAGGCCTTAACCGAAGGCAAAGTACTCTCGCCAAAAACGCTGGAGGCGGCTTACACGCCTTACAGCAACGAAAAGCCGGGCATTCACAATTACGGCTTGGGCTGGCGCATGTTGCTTTATCCAAACAGCAAAAAAATCATCTACCACAACGGGCACTGGCACGGCTTCAACATTGCTTTTGCACGCCTGCCTGAAGAAAAAGCAACCATCATCATTCTCACCAATCGCTTCAATCCGGCCGTTTACAGCACGGCCAAAAAACTCTACGACGTATTTGGCAATTACGATGGCAAACAGGATGAAGGCGAAGAATGAGTGGCCCATCCCGACCTTCCCGGTGGAAGGCCATCCTTGCACAGCCCTTGCTTGTACAGCTATTCTTACTGTTATTAACTATTCATTCAATTCATAGTTTCAATAC
>Ga0308175_100002191_pt1 | contig 13329 bp, 12 predicted proteins | sample PhyCR1_3_FD_203893 | JGI IMG/M metagenome (GOLD analysis project Ga0308175, IMG submission 203893) | Soil microbial communities from UC Gill Tract Community Farm, Albany, California, United States - DLSLS.C.R1 | ecosystem: Environmental > Terrestrial > Soil > Agricultural land | place: USA...
AGCCGGGTTACCATCGCTGACGCCATGCACACGAATTCCATACCTCCCGCGCACACCAGCCTGGTCGCCCTCGGCGACTCCTTCACCGAGGGCATGTCGGACCTGCTGCCCGACGGCTCCTACCGGGGCTGGGCCGATCTGCTCGCCGCGCGGATGGCCGCCCGCACCCCCGGGTTCCGGTACGCCAACCTCGCGGTGCGCGGCAAGCTGATCAAGCAGATCGTCGACGAGCAGGTCGACGTGGCGGCCGCGATGGGCGCCGATGTGATCACCCTCGTCGGCGGGCTCAACGACACGCTGCGGCCCAAGTGCGACATGGGCCGGGTGCGCGGTCTGCTGACGGAGGCCGTGGAGCGGCTGGCGCCGAGCTGCGAGCGGCTCGTACTGATGCGCAGCCCCGGCCGGCAGGGCCCGGTGCTGGAACGGTTCCGGCCGCGCATGGAGGAGCTGTACGTCTGCATCGACGAGCTGGCCGCCAAACACGGCGCGCTGGTGGTCGACCTGTACGGGGCGCCGTCACTGGCGGACCCGCGGCTGTGGGACGTGGACCGGCTGCATCTGACGGGCGAGGGGCACCGCAGGGTCGCCGAGGCGGTGTGGCAGGCGCTCGGCCACGAGCCCGAGGACACCGAGTGGCGCGTCCCCATACCGGCCACGCTGCCGCCCGGCTGGACGCACCGGCGGATCGCGGACGCGCGGTTCGCCCAGCAGTACCTGCTGCCGTGGATAGGCCGCCGGCTGACCGGACGCTCCTCCGGCGACGGCCGCCCGGCGAAGCGTCCCGAGCTGCTGCCGTACGAGGGACGGGCGTAGCGCTCCGCGAGGGGCGGGCCGGGTCTCGCCGGCAGCGGGCCACCCTGTCGACGTGACGTGGCTCTCGTAGCTTCCGCCGAACGGGACCGTGGCGCTGGCCTGCACGAACCGCCAGTAGACTCTGGACACGTGACTTCTGCGCCCGCCAAGCCCCGCATCCCGAACGTCCTCGCCGGACGCTACGCCTCCGCCGAGCTCGCCACGCTCTGGTCCCCCGAGCAGAAGGTGAGGCTTGAGCGGCAGCTCTGGCTCGCCGTGCTGCGGGCCCAGAAGGACCTCGGCATCGAGGTGCCGGACGAGGCGATCGCCGACTACGAGCGCGTCCTCGACACCGTAGACCTGGCCTCGATCGCCGAGCGCGAGAAGGTCACCCGGCACGACGTGAAGGCGCGGATCGAGGAGTTCAACGACCTCGCCGGGCACGAGCACGTGCACAAGGGCATGACCTCCCGTGACCTCACCGAGAACGTCGAGCAGCTCCAGATCCGGCTCTCCCTGGAGCTGGTCCGCGACCGCACCGTGGCCGTCCTGGCCCGGCTGGGCAAGCTGGCGGGCGAGTACGCCGAGCTGGTCATGGCCGGCCGCTCGCACAACGTGGCCGCCCAGGCCACCACTCTCGGCAAGCGGTTCGCGACGGCCGCCGACGAGCTGCTGGTCGCCCACGGCCGCGTCGAGGAGCTGCTGGGCCGCTACCCGCTGCGCGGCATCAAGGGCCCGGTCGGTACCGCCCAGGACATGCTGGACCTGCTCGGCGGCGACGCGGCCAAGCTCGCCGAGCTGGAGGACCGTATCGCGCGGCACCTGGGCTTCTCGCAGGCGTTCACCTCGGTCGGCCAGGTGTATCCGCGCTCGCTGGACTACGAGGTCGTGACCGCGCTGGTGCAACTGGCCGCTGCGCCGTCCTCGATGGCGAAGACGATCCGGCTGATGGCCGGCCACGAGCTGGTCACCGAGGGCTTCAAGCCGGGCCAGGTGGGCTCCTCGGCGATGCCGCACAAGATGAACACCCGCTCCTGCGAGCGCGTCAACGGCCTGATGGTGATCCTGCGCGGCTACGCCTCGATGACCGGCGAGCTGGCGGGCGACCAGTGGAACGAGGGCGACGTCTCCTGCTCGGTGGTGCGCCGGGTGGCCCTCCCCGACGCGTTCTTCGCCCTGGACGGTCTGCTGGAGACCTTCCTGACCGTGCTCGACGAGTTCGGTGCCTTCCCGGCCGTCGTCGCCCGCGAGCTGGACCGGTACCTGCCGTTCCTCGCCACCACCAAGGTGCTCATGGGCGCCGTGCGGGCGGGCGTGGGCCGCGAGGTCGGGCACGAGGCCATCAAGGAGAACGCCGTCGCCACCGCGCTCGCGATGCGTGAGCAGGGCGCCGAGCGCAACGACCTGCTCGACAAGCTCGCCGCCGACGAGCGGCTGCCGCTCGACCGCGAGCAGCTGGCCGCGCTGATGGCCGACAAGCTGTCCTTCACCGGTGCGGCCGCCGCCCAGGTCGGTGTGGTCGTCGGCCGGATCGAGGAGATCGTCAAGCAGCACCCCGAGGCCGCCGGTTACGCCCCGGGAGCGATCCTCTGACCCGCTTCACCCCGGCGGAACTGGAGGCCGCCCGCGACCGTCTCGTCCCGGACGTGGTCGCGGACGGCCTTCGGGTGCTCTTCTGCGGTATCAACCCCGGTCTGATGTCCGCGGCGACGGGCCATCACTTCGCCCGCCCGGGCAACCGGTTCTGGCCGGTGCTGCATCTGTCCGGCTTCACGCCGAGGCTGCTGAAGCCCGCGGAGCAGCGGGAACTGCTGACGTACGGGCTCGGCATCACCAATGTCGTGGCGCGGGCGACCGCTCGCGCCGACGAGCTGACAGCCGGGGAGTACGTGGCGGGCGGGCAGTCGCTGGCGGCCAAGGTGACGCGGCTGCGGCCGAGGTGGCTGGCCGTGGTCGGCGTGACCGCGTACCGGGCCGCCTTCGGCGACCGCAGGGCCGGGGTGGGTCCGCAGGAGGGTGCCATCGGTGACACCCGGGTGTGGGTGCTGCCCAACCCCAGCGGGCTGAACGCGCACTGGACGGCGGCGACGATGGCGGAGGAGTTCGCGCGGCTGCGGGAGGCGGCGGAGGCCTGACGGGTCAGGGCGGGTCCGTCTCGGTGACCACCGCCAGCAGCTGGAACGGCAGTTCGCCGTCCCACTGGGACACCCCCAGAGCGACCCAGCGGCCCGGCTCCGCCCGCCACAGGTGCAGATCCGGTACGTGCGCGGCCAGCGTGCCCCACGGCTCGGCCGCCTCCTCCCCATCCGCGCTCCGCAGGAACACACCGGCCAGACTGAACACGTCCGCCGGCCCCCACCGCTCGGCGAGCCGCTCACCGAGCGCGTCCCGGTCGGCCTCGTACTGCGCCCGCGCCGTCTCCCGCTCGGTGCCGTCGGCCTCGTGGAAGTCGCCGCTGGTCTGTAATTCGGCTATCAGGTAACCGGGCCCGCCCGTGCCGACGTCCGTCCTGCCGTGCTCCGCCGGGAACTCCCGTTCGCACAGCCGCTCGATCAGGGCAAGACAGTTCGCGATGTCCATGTGATCCAGTAAAACCGGCCCCACTGACAATTGGCGTACCGTCAGGCGTCCCTGCGCCGCACACTCCACGCCCCCGCCGACAGGGCCGCCGCCGCCCACAACGCGGCCACCGCGAGCCCGGTCCAGGGACCGAGGATTCCGTCATGGGTGCTGTGCAGGGCGACTTGGCCGGCCCGGTCGGGCAGCAGGTCGGCCACGCCCGAGGACATGTCGCCGATCACGAAGGACACGATCAGCAGGAACGGGATCAGCACGGAGAGCGTCGCGACGCCGCTGCGCAGCACGGCCGTGAGTCCCGCGGCGAACAGCGCCATCAGCGTGAGGTGGAGACCGCAGCCGACGGCGCCGCGCAGCCCCTCGGTCCAGGTCGGCCCGGAGGCGCCGAGGACGGACTTGCCCACCAGCATTGTCACGAGGCCGGTGAGCAGCCCCGTCGCCAGCACCGGCAGGGCGATCGCCGTCGCCTTCGCGGCGAACCACCGCCGACGGTCCGGTACGGCCGCCAGCGTCAGCCGCAGCGCGCCGCCCCGGAACTCGGAGGAGACGGCCGTCGTACCGAAGGCGATCGCGGCGATCTGCCCGAAGCTGATGCCGAAGAACACCGAGAACAGCGGGTCCGTGTCATCGGCGTCCGCGGAGGCGAGCGCGGAGAACGCCACGGTGGCCACGAGGATCGCGGCCAGGCCGCCGACGAGCGAGCGCAGGGTGCGGATCTTGATCCACTCCGCGTGCAGAACCGGGGTGAACGGCATGGTCAGGCCTCCTGGGGCTGGGCGGTGAACTCGGCCTCGGCGGCCGTCAGATCGAGGTAGGCCTCTTCGAGAGTGGCCTCCTGGGCGGTCAGTTCCAGCACGGGTACGCCCGCCTCCGACAGCAGGCGGCCGATGTCGTCCACGCGCGCGTGCCGCACGGTCCAGGTGCCGTCCTCGTCCCGGGAGGCGTCGTGGCCGTGGCGGGCGAGCAGGCCGTCGAGCGCGGCGGCGTCGGTGGTGCGGATCCTGACCCGGGGCCGCACGCGCGCGTGGATGAACTCCTGGACCGGTGTGTCGGCGAGGAGGCGGCCCCGGCCGAGGATCACCAGGTGGTCGGCGAAGGCGGCGGTCTCGTTCATCAGATGGCTGGAGACGAGGACCGTACGGCCCTCCGCGGCGAGGGCGCGCAGCAGGGTGCGGATCCAGATGATGCCCTCCGGGTCGAGGCCGTTGGCGGGCTCGTCCAGCAGGATCACCTCCGGGTCGCCGAGGAGGGCGACGGCGATGCCGAGCCGCTGGCGCATGCCCAGGGAGTACGTCCGCACCCGGCGGCGGGCCACCGCGGCGAGCCCGGTCCGCTCCAGGACGGTGTCCACCCGGTGGGCCGGGATGCGGTTGCTCACCGCCAGGGCCCGCAGATGGTCGCGCGCGGTACGGGAGCCGTGCGCGGCCCCGGCGTCCAGCAGGGCGCCCACCCGGCGCAGGGGGTCTTGGAGTTCGGCGTAGGCGCGGCCGCCGATCGTGGCGGTCCCGGAGGTCGGCCGGTCCAGGCCGAGGACGAGCCGCATGGTGGTGGACTTGCCGGCGCCGTTGGGTCCGAGGAATCCGGTGACGCGTCCGGGACGGACGCCGAAGGTGAGCCGGTCCACGGCGCGCCGGCCGCGGTACTCCTTGGTGAGGTCTCGTACGTCGATGCTGGTCATGGCAACAGCCTCGCGGGGAACGAGCGTCGGCTCCTCCCCCGCCGGTGGAGAGCGTCTCCCCCGCGCGGGGGAGGTTCGCCGCCGGGGCCCCTGCGAGGATGGGCCCATGGTCCGCTTCCTGCGCCCGCTGTCGCGCGGGACGACGTACGCACGTCTGCTGCATCTGTGGGTTCCCATGCTGCTGCAGAGCGTGTGGATGCTGGTCGACGAGTCGAAGCCCTGGGTGCCCGCGCTCGTGCTCGTCCCGGTCGGCCTCGTGCCCGCCGTGCGGGTGGGCGAGGGCGTCCAGGGCCGGCTGCTGCTGACACCCGGCGCGGAGGATCCCGGTATCTCCGCCACCCCGTCGGCGAGTTGGCGGGACCGTGGCCGCACGGTGCTGTGGCTGGAGCTGCGGATGCTCCTCGGCTGGGTGACGTCGTTCTTCTCGGTGTGGATGCCGATCGCGGCCTACGAGCTCGCGAAGTGCGCCTGGGGGCGGCCTCCTTCCGGGGTGCCCCTGCTGGACCTGCTGCCGCCGGAGAGGGCGTGCGCCCTACTGGCGCCGCTGCCGCTGCTCGCCCTGTACGGGGTCGTCGTCGGACTCGGCGAACTGATCACCGTGTGCGCCCGCCGGTTCCTCGGGCCGTCCGCCGCCGAGCGGCTGGCCGCGCTGGAGGAGCGCACCGAACGCCTGCTGGAACGCACCCGGATCGCCCGCGAGTTGCACGACTCCATCGGGCACGCCCTGACGGTGGCGGTGGTGCAGGCGGGTGCGGCGCGGGCGGCGGGCGATCCGGAGTTCACCGACCGGGCCCTGGAGGCCATCGAGGAGACCGGCCGGGCCGCCCTCGACGATCTGGAGCGGGTGCTCGGCGTGTTGCGCGAGTCGGAGCGGCCGGCGAGCGCCCGGCCCACACTGGCCGACGCCGACCGCCTGCTGGAGTCGGCACGCGCCTCCGGTGCCAAGGTCGAGGCCGAGGTGACCGGCCCGGTGGCATCCGTACCGGGGCCGGTATCGCGCGAGGGGTACCGGATCCTGCAGGAGGCGCTCACCAATGTGCTGCGGCACGCGGGAGCCGTCCCGGTGCGGGTCCGGGTGTCCGTGCGCGGGGACGCGCTCACCCTGGAGGTCCGCAATCCGCTGCCTGCCGGGCCGCCCCGGACCGGGCGGGGCAGCGGGCTGCGCGGGATACGGGAGCGGGCCGCGCTGCTCGGGGGCAGCGCTCGCACCGGCCCCGACGAGGGCGACTGGCAGGTGCGTGCGGAGCTCCCGCTCGGTTGATCTACGCTGGCCGGATGCCGGTCACCGTACTCCTGGTCGACGACGAGCCCCTGGTGCGCGCGGGTCTGCGCGCCGTGCTGGAGGCGCAGCCCGACATCCGGGTGGTCGGTGAGGCCGCCGACGGGGCGGCGGTCATCCCGCTCGTGCGCCGACTGCGGCCGGACGTGGTCGCGATGGACGTCCGGATGCCGCTGATGGACGGGATCGAGGCCACGCGCGCGGTGCTGCGCACGGTGGACGCACCGCCCAAGATCATCGTGGTGACCACCTTCGAGGACGACGAGTTCGTGTACGAGGCGCTGCGCGCCGGCGCCGACGGGTTCCTGCTGAAGCGGTCCCGGCCGGCCGAGATCGTCCACGCGGTGCGGCTGGTGGCGGACGGCGAGTCGCTGCTGTTCCCGGCGTCCGTGCGGCGCCTCGCCGCCCGGTTCGGGGAGCGGCGCGCGGCCGGCGCCCCGCTGACCGGGGCCGGGCTGACGGAGCGGGAGGCGGAGGTGCTGCGGCTGATGGCACGGGGGCTGTCGAACGCGGAGATCGCCGCCCGGCTGGTCGTCGGGACGGAGACGGTGAAGTCGCACGTGAGCGGCGTGCTGGCCAAGCTGGGGGCGCGGGACCGCACCCAGGCGGTGATCGCCGCCTACGAGTCGGGGTTCGTCGCGCCCGGCTGACCCGGGGGGTGGGGCGGGGCCCGGCACTCGCAGGGGTGGGCCGGGCCGAGTACGATCCGCCCAACACGCCCGCGAGCTGGGAGGACGGACGGTGAGGCAGCTTACCGGCGGCGATCCCTCGCTGCTGCGAAGGATCAACTCCGCGGTGGTGCTGCACGCGTTGCGTGCCACGGACTGCGCGACGCTCACCGAGGTCACCCGGGTCACAGGTCTGTCCCGGCCGACCGTCGAAGGCGTCGTCGAGGGGCTCATCGAGGCGGGGCTCGTGGTCGAGAAGGCCGCCGACGAGGGCACCGCGCGTCGTCAGGGGCGGCCCGCCCGCCGGTTCCGGTTCCGGGCCGAGGCCGGACATCTGCTGGGCCTGGAGATCGGCCCGCACCGGGTCGCCGCGCTCCTGTCCGACCTGGACGGACGGGTGCTGGGCTCGCAGGCCAAGGAGGTGGCCGAGACGGCACCGGCGGACGAGCGTCTCGACCGGCTGCGCGGCGCGGTCGCCGAACTGCTGCGCCGGGCCGGGGTGGCACGCGGCTCGCTGCGGGCGGTGGGCGTGGCCTCACCGGGCATCGTGGAGGCGGACGGGACGGTGCGGCTGGGCACGGCGCTGCCGGAGTGGACCGGCCTGCGGCTCGGCGAACGGCTCAGTCGCTCCTTCAAGTGCCCGGTGCTGGTGGAGAACGACGCCAACGCGGCGGCCGTCGCCGAGCACTGGAAGGGCGCGGCGACGGAGACCGACGACCTGGTGTTCGTCCTGGCCGGGCTCAGCCCGGGGGCGGGCGCGCTGATCGGCGGCCGGCTGCACCGGGGGTACGGCGGGGCGGCCGGGGAGATCGGCGCGCTGCACCTGCTGGGCCGGGAGGTGACCCCGGAGACCCTGCTGTCCACCACCGACGAGCCGCTGCACCCGCTGGACGAACAGGCGGTCGCCGAGGTGTTCGCGCTCGCCCGGGAGGGCGACCAGCGGGCCGGGGCGGCGGTCGAAAGGTTCATCCAGCGGCTCGTCCACGACGTGGCCGCGCTGGTGCTGGCCCTCGATCCCGAGCTGGTGGTGATCGGCGGCTGGGCGGCCGGCCTGGACGGTGTGCTCGATCCGCTGCGCCGCGAGCTCGCGCGCTACTGCCTGCGCCCGCCCAGGGTGGCGCTGTCCGCCCTCGGCGGGGCGGCCGTGGCCACGGGCGCGCTGCGGCTGGCCCTCGACCACGTCGAGGCGGAGCTGTTCGCGGTGGAGGGAACGGTCACCGCGCGGCGTTGAGACCGGGCGTGTGATCGTCGGGCGGGCGGCGACGGTCACCGGCGCGGCCGACGCGGAGAACGCCCACCCGCGCCCCGGTGGAGTTCCGGGGCGCGGGTGGGGGTGCGTCGTTCAGGAGGCCCGCTGCTCGGGGTCGTGGTGTATCTCCACGTCGGGCGAGTCGCCGAAGGTCAGCCGGCAGGTGTCCGCGCGGTAGGTCGCCACGGAGAGCGCGGCGGTGCGGCCCTCGGCGAAGAACCGCGTGGTGACGACGAGGACGGGTGCGCCGGGCAGCCGGTCGAGGTCCTTGGCGTCGTCCGCGCGGGCCGAGCCCAGCTCTACGGCACGGTCCTGGCCCTCGAGCTCCAGGCGCTGCAGCTCGCGCAGCACCGCACGCGCGCGTGCCGCGCCGGACGGGGCGTCGATCGCGGTCAGGTCGGGCACCGCGGCGTCGGGGATGTGGAGCAGTTCGGTGGCGACGCGCTGGCCGTTGGACGCCCGGGAGCGGCGCACGATGTGCACCGGCTCCCCGGAGCCGGTCTCCAGGGCGGCGGCCACCGCGGCGGGCGGCGCGGCGCGGACGCAGTCCACGGGCTGCCAGGCGTCGTCGGCGGAGCCCGGCCAGGTGTGCTGCCGGCTGCCCACGGCCACGCCCACGCGCGGGGGCGCGACGGTCGTACCGACGCCGCGGCGGCGCTGCAGCCGGCCTTCCAGCTCCAGCTGTTCGAGGGCCTGGCGGAGCGTGGCGCGGGCCACGCCGAAGCGGGCGGCCAGATCACGCTCGTTGGGCAGGATCTCGCCGACCGAGAACTCCGAGTCGAGTGCCTCGCTGAGCACGGTCTTGAGATGCCAGTACTTCGGTTCCGGCACCGATTCCAGCTGCGTGGTCCCCACCCTGTCCTCCGCAAGTGCCGTGGTCCGGCGGTTTTTAGCGCCCTTGTTTATTAAAGGTTGTTGCACTTATCTGCGACCATAAGGCGGCCCACACCCTTGGTCAAGACCAATCCTCGATCCCTGGGGCAACACACAGGGGCGGCACCGCGCGGCGTTCATACGGCGTTCGCACAGGTGGGCGGGTGCGACGTTCCGGAGAAGCCCGCCGCCCCGCGGCCCTCGGGGCGAGCGGGCGCGCGGACTTCGGGAGCGAGCAAGGGGCTACCCGTCGGTAGTAATTGCTGACAAGCTGTCTACGGCGTCCGTCAGCAGCCCAGACGAGGAGCACCCCATGTCCGCCACCGCCACCTTCTCGGTCCCCACTCCGCACGGCCCGAGGGACGTGACCGTCTCCTACGCGCGCGTGGGACGCGGTGCGCCACTGGTCCTGCTGCACGGCATCGGCCACCACCGGCAGGCCTGGGACCCGGTCGTCGACATCCTCGCCACCGAGCGCGAGGTGATCGCGGTGGACCTCCCGGGCTTCGGCGCGTCCCCCGGTCTGCCGGGCGGCCTGGCCTACGACCTGCCCACGACCAACGCCGTGCTGGCCTCCCTCTTCGAGGCGCTGGAACTGGACCGCCCGCACGTGGCCGGCAACTCGCTGGGCGGCCTGCTGGCCCTGGAACTGGGACGCGAGAAGCTCGTACGGTCCGTCACCGCTCTCTCCCCCGCCGGGTTCTGGACGCAGGCCGAACGCCGCTACGCCTTCGCGCTGCTGCTCGCCATGCGGGGCATCGCCCAGCGACTGCCGCTGCCCCTGGTGGAGCGGCTGTCGCGCTCCGCGGCCGGACGCACCGCGCTGACGAGCACCATCTACCGCCGCCCCGGCCGCCGTTCACCCGACGCCGTGGTCGCCGAGACGCTCGCGCTGGCCGGGGCCACCGGCTTCGACGCGACCCTGCGGGCGGGTACCACCGTCCGGTTCACCGACGAACTGCCCGGGCTGCCCGTCACGGTCGCCTGGGGCACCCAGGACCGGCTCCTGATGCGCCGCCAGGGCGTCCGCGCCAAGACGATCATCCCGCACGCCCGGCTGGTGCGACTGCCCGGCTGCGGGCACGTCCCGATGAACGACGACCCGGCGCTGGTCGCCCGCGTCATCCTCGACGGCAGCCGCTGACCGGCTGAAGGCCCCCGGGGCGGCCCATTGTTCACCTGCGGTTCGCGCGCGCGCCGCGGCGCACCAGTAGGTGTGGCTCTGCACACTGGCCGGATCCCGTCCCTGGAGGCACAGCCATGTCCAACCGTCCGTTCCCCGGCCGCCGCGGCGTGCTGCGCGGCTCCCTCGTCGCGTCGGCAGCCCTGACCCTGCCCGTGGGCCTCGGCACCGCACCCGCCTTCGCCCGCTCCGGGCGCCCCTCGGCGGACTGGGGCGCGCAGACGGGTGACGTGACCACCGACTCGGGTCTGGTCTGGGTGCGTTCGGACCGGCCGGCCCGGATGATCGTGGAGACCTCGGCCACCGAGTCGTTCCGGAACCCGCGCCGATGGCACGGCCCGCTGCTGGGCGCCGGCACGGACTTCACGGGCACCACCCGGCTGCACGGCCTGCCCTCCGGCGAGCAGATCCACTACCGGGTGCTGCTCACCGACCCCGACGGCCCGCGCCGCACCGGCGAGCCGGTGACCGGCACCTTCCGCACGGTTTCCCGGCGCCGCCGGGACGGCGTGCGGTTCCTGTGGTCGGGCGACCTGGCCGGACAGGGCTGGGGCATCAATCCCGACCGCGGCGGCTACCGGATCTACGACGCGATGGGGAAGCTGGACCCGGACTTCTTCCTGTGCAGCGGCGACAACATCTACGCCGACGGCCCCATCGCCGCCACCCAGGCCCTGCCCGACGGCGGCACCTGGCGGAACGTCACCACCGAGGAGAAGGCGAAGGTCGCCGAGACCCTCGCCGAGTACCGGGGCAACTTCCGCTACAACCTGCTGGACGACAACCTCAGGCGGTTCAACGCCCAGGTGCCCTCCATCGTGCAGTGGGACGACCACGAGGTGCGCAACAACTGGTACCCGGGCGAGGTGATCGCCGCCTCGGACACCCGGTACACCGAGAAGAGCGTCGACGTGCTGGCGGCACGCGCGCGGCGGGCGTTCAGCGAGTACTTCCCGCTCTCCACGCTGCGGCCGGGCACGAAGGAGGGCCGGGTGCACCGCGTGCTGCGCCAGGGTCCGCTGCTGGACGTGTTCGTACTGGACATGCGCACCTACCGCGACGCCAACTCGCCCGACGACCGGACCACGGACCCGCAGGGCATCCTCGGCCGGGAGCAGCTGGAGTGGCTGAAGCGCGAGTTGGCACGGTCGCGTGCGGTGTGGAAGGTGATCGCCGCGGACATGCCGATCGGTCTCGTGGTGCCCGACACCACGGAGAACCGGCCGAACTTCGAGGCGGTGGCACAAGGCGACCCGGGGGCCCCGCTGGGCCGGGAGCTGCAGATCGCCGAGCTGCTGCGCTTCGTCAAGCACCGCCGGATCACCGGCACGGTGTGGCTGACGGCGGACGTGCACCACACCTCGGCCCAGCACTACCAGCCGTCGCGGGCCGCGTTCACCGACTTCGAGCCGTTCTGGGAGTTCGTCTCCGGCCCACTGAACGCCGGCGCCTTCCCGGCCGGCGCGCTGGACGGCACCTTCGGCCCGGAGCGGGTGTTCGTGAAGGCGCCGACCGCGTCGAACGTCTCGCCCGCCGGCGGCTACCAGTTCTTCGGCGAGGTCGACATCGACGGCGGCAGCGGCGAGCTGACGGTACGGCTGCGCGAGCAGGACGGCACGGTGCTGTTCACGCGGACGCTGCAGCCGGGCCGGGTCGGTCAGTAGGGAACCGCCGGAGCCATCGGGTCCCGTACCCTCGATGTCGTGCCGCGCACCGGCGTCATCCCCGGAGCGCGGCACGGGCGCGTTGCTGCCGCTGCTCGCCGAGGCGGGCGGCGAGACCGGCGACGCCGTGCGCCTGTGCGTGGCGTACGGGCTCGGCGCGCGGCATGCCGCGCGCGGTGGCTCCTCCCGCCCGGTCACCCAGGCAGGGCCGCCGCGGGACGCCCTGACCCTGGCAGCGGCCGCCTGCGCCGGCCTCGGTACTGGAAAATCCAACAAAAAGGACGGAAGCATGCTTTACCCATCGGTCACACATCGTTCGTGATCACGCAACACCGTTCCTTCACAGTGGCTGCATGACTTCAGACATGTCCCGAGTGACCCGGACGAAGCACGGCCGGCCCGTGCACCACTGGCGGCGGGACCTCGTCGAACTCGCCGCCCTGTTCACCGCGGTGGCGGTGGCGGACGGCGTGGCCAACCTGATCGGACACGGCCCCGACGGTCCCGCGCTGCTGGTGATCTCGGCGGTCGTGCTGGCCGCGACGGCGGGCTTCCACACCTGGTGGGCACGCCACCACGGGCACGCGCCGCCGGCCGAGGATACCGGTGCCCGGTCGGCCGCCGAGGTGCGGTCGGCCGGGCCCGCGCAGGACCCGGACGCGTCGGCACCGGACACGGCCGGGGCGAGCGTGCTGTGGCGGATGCGGACCACGGTGCGGGACGAGCCCGGCTCGCTGGCCGCGCTGTGCACGGCGCTGGCCGGACGGCGGGTCGACATCCTGAGCCTGCAGACACACCCGCTGACCGAGGGCACCGTGGACGAGTTCCTGCTGCGGGCGCCCGCGGCGCTCACGGCGACCGAGCTCACCCGGACGGTGTCGCTGGCCGGTGGCGCGTCCACCTGGACCGAGCGGGCCGACGCCCACGACCTGGTGGACGCCCCGACCCGGGTCCTGGCCCTCGCGGCCCGCACCGCGCTGGACACCGCGGAACTTCCGCTGGCGCTGCGGCAGTTGCTGGGCCGGTGCACGATCCGCTCGCTGCCCGCCACACCCTTCGGCGGGGGTCGCGGACCGGAGCCGGTGCCCGCGGAGGGGGTGCTCGAGGACACCGTCATGCGGCTGCGGGCGCCCGAGGGCGGCGTACTGACCGTGGAGCGGCCGTATCTGCCGTTCACCCCGGCCGAGTTCGCGCGGGCCAGGGCGCTGGTGGAGCTGGACAGCCGGCTCGGTCCGCGGATCCCGGGCGGCCACGACGTGCTGACGCTGCCCGAGGGCGCCGACATCACCGTGCGCCGGGTGGACACCGGCGATCTCACGGCGGCCGGCGCCATGCACGAGCGGTGCTCACAGCGCACCCTCGGCCT
>Ga0308175_100002192_pt1 | contig 13326 bp, 16 predicted proteins | sample PhyCR1_3_FD_203893 | JGI IMG/M metagenome (GOLD analysis project Ga0308175, IMG submission 203893) | Soil microbial communities from UC Gill Tract Community Farm, Albany, California, United States - DLSLS.C.R1 | ecosystem: Environmental > Terrestrial > Soil > Agricultural land | place: USA...
CGCCACGTCTGACACCCCCTTGAGGGGCAGGGTCAGGGTGGGCAGCACCGGGCTCGTGCGGCGCAGGAAGTACTCGGTGCCGGAAGCGGAGGACTTGCTCCAGGCGGTCAGCACGTCGCCGCGCTGGTTGGCGGTCACCGCGATGCCGATGGCGTCATAGCTCGATGAATCGAGTTGCACCGCCGGGCCCTGAGCCGTATCGGCGGCCGAGAAGCGCCGGGTGAAGACCGAGATGGAGCTCCCGACATTCGTCCAGAGGAACGTCAGGTTCCCCGAGCCGTCCATGGCCACGCCGTTGAGGAACCGGCTCGGGACGTTGGGCTGTACGATGAACTGCGCCGGCCGGACCGGCGTCTGGGCCGCGGCTCCCTGCGCGAGCAGAGCGGCGGCGAGCAGGAGGACGAGGGTGGTATGCCGGTTTGCCATAACTGAAATATATATCAAGACAGCGCCCCGCGCACTACCCGAAAGCGCACTACCCGAAAGGGCGGTGTAGCCGGTCCGCCCGGGCATGAATGCCCGGGCTACGATTCAACCGAAAAGCCGGGTGAACCCGGCTCCCAGGAGACGGGTGTCTTTTGAGCCGGCTTCAGCCGGCTTTTCGTTTCCGACGTAGCCCGGGCATTCATGCCCGGGCGGGGGCTGGACAGACGCCCCCGTTGAACGCAAGATGCACGTCGTGAAGCCTGTCGGAGCACTCCTGCTGCTTTCCAGCCTCGCCCTGCTCCCGGCCGGCTGCGTCGTCGGCACGGCTCTCCAGGCCGCGAAGGACGAGCCGGCCGGCGGCGTCACCCTGCGGAGCCAGGCGCTCGGCGACCGGACCCTCAAGCCGTCGTCCTGCCGGTCCGGCGAGCATCAGCTCTTCCTGGGCGCGGACTTCCTCGACAGCCAGGGGATCGCCACGCGTCTGATCCTCGATCCCACCGGCGCCGCGAGCCTGCGTTTCTTCGACGCCGCCCACCCGCTCGATCCGGGGGTCCTGTTCCACCGCCAGGACTGCGACCGGCTCGAGCTCTCCCTGGACCGCACCGGCTGGAAGATCAACGACATCTACGATCTCCGCGTCAGCCTCGACTTCGACTGCCGCGACGCCTCCGGCGACACCGCGGCAGGGCATCTGGCGGCGGACCACTGCCATTGAGCCCGCGGAGCCGGCCCCCGGGGATCACCGCGCTGAAGAGCCGCGGTGCGATATGATCCGCCGAGTCAAAGGGAGGTCCCAATGAGCATTGGAATTCCAGAGATCCTTATTCTCATGGTTGTGTTCCTCGGAATTCTGGGCACGGTGTTCTGGATCAAGATGATCATCGACTGTGCCACCCGGGAGAAGGACCCCGAGCGGTTGATCTGGATCATCGTCATCGTCTTCACCCATTTCATCGGGGCGGCGATCTACTATTTCGTTCAACGGCCCAAGAGCGCAGGCGCGAGGCTGACCTCATGATGACGATCGGAAACACGCCGCTGGTGTGTTTGAGCGTCCTCCCTGAGCCTGGGAGCGCGGAGGTCTACGTGAAGTGGGAGGGCGCCAACCCGACGGGGAGCATGAAGGACCGCATGGCGCTCTCCATGATCGAGGGGGCCGAGGCCCGCGGCGCGCTGTGCTCCGGAGGCCGCGTCGTCGACTATACGGGCGGCAGCACGGGCAGCTCTCTCTCCATGGTCTGCGCGGCGAAGGGGTACCGGGCCCACTTCGTCTCCTCCGACGCGTTCGCCGAGGAGAAGCTACAGACCATGCGGGCCTTCGGGGCCGTGGTGGAGCTGATCCCGAGCGTGAACCGGAAGGTGACGCCGGAGCTGATCCAGGCCGGCCTGCGGCGGGTGAGGGAGCTCGCCGCCGAGCCGGACACCTTCTGGACCGACCAGTTCAACAATCCGGACAACCGGGCGGGCTACGCGCCCATGGCCCGCGAGGTCCTGGAGGAGCTCGACGGCCGGCTCGACGAGTTTGTCATGGGAGTCGGCACGGGCGGCTGCTTCTCCGGCAACGCCGAGGTCTACAAGCGGGAGGTCCCCGGGGTGCGCTGCGTCGCCGTCGAGCCGGCGAATTCCCGGGCCCTCTCCGGCCAGGGGCCCTACGGCGGGCACCGGCTCGAAGGGATGGGAGCCGGCTTCGTGCCCTCCATCTGCCGGCTGGACCTCGCGGACGAGATCGTGGCCGTCACCGATGAGGACGCCCTGGTCACGGGGCGCCGGCTGGCCCGTGAGGAGGGGATCTTCGGCGGCATCACCTCCGGGGCGAACGTCTGGGTGGCCCTGCAACGGGCGAAGAAGCTGGGCCCCGGCCACCGGGTGGTCACCGTGATCTGCGACAGCGGGCTGAAGTACCTGCAAGGCGAGCTGTACCGCCAGGCGTGAGGGGGATCGGGAATGGGCAAGGGGCGTCTGGAGGCGTTCAGCGACGGCGTGATCGCGATCATCATCACCATCATGGTGCTGGAGCTCAAGGTGCCGCACGGGGCGGACCTGGAGGCGCTCCGGCCCATGATCCCCGTATTCCTGGGATACCTGCTCAGCTTCGCCCTCGTCGGAATCTATTGGAACAACCACCACCACCTGCTGCACGCAGCCCAACGGGTCAACGGCAACGTCCTGTGGGCCAATCTGTTCCTGCTCTTCTGCCTGTCCCTGGTCCCGTTCGTCACGGCGTGGATGGACGAGAACCATTTCGCCACGATCCCGGTGGCCCTCTACGGCGTGGTCCTGCTGCTGTGCGCCATCGCCTTCACCATCCTGGCCCGCATCCTGGTCGCGCACCATGGCAAGGATTCGACGCTGGCGATCGCCATCGGGAGCGATCACAAGGGCAAGATCTCGCTCCTCCTCTATGCCTCGGCGATCCCGCTGGCGTTCGTGGACCCGCGGATCTCGCTCGCCCTCTACGTGACCGTGGCGGTCATCTGGTTCGCTCCCGACCGGCGGATCGAAAAATTGATCAAAGAGTGAAGCCGCCTCACTGCTCCGGCCGGGCCATCCGGGTGGCGCTGCGGATCCCCTCCGCGATCTCGGGGAGGATCCCCTTCTCGACGTAGATCGGCCGCACCCGCTCGCGCAGCCTGGGCAGCAGGCTCGCGAACCAGGCGGCGGCGAGGATGCAGCCGATGCCGCCGAAGAGGAGCGTGTTGGGGGCGCCGATCTTGTGGGCCAGGCCGCCCGCCAGCAAGCTGCCGAACGGGGTGACGCCCATGATCGCCATGGTGTAGAAGCTCATCACGCGGCCCCGTTTGTCGTCCTCCACCAGGGTCTGGAGGAGGGTGTTGCTGGCCGCCATCTGCACCATGAAGCCGATGCCGGTGAACAGCAGGAGGAGGAGCGAGAGCCACAGGATCCGCGACAGCGAGAAGCCGATCAGGCCGGCGCCGAAGAGGGCGGACATCATCGGAATGATTTTTCCCAGACCGATCACCGTGCGGCGGTTGGCGAGGAACACCGCCCCGGAGAGCGCGCCGACGCCCACCGCCGCCATCATGAACCCCAGGGTGTGCGGGCCGCCGCGCAGGACGGTGGAGGCGAAGACCGGCATCAGCACCGTGTAGGGCATGCCGACGAGGCTCACCAGGGCGAGGAGGAGCAGGATGCTGCGGATGGGGACCGAGCCGGCGACGTACCGCCACCCCTCGCGGAGCTCGTGCAGCACCTTGCTCTCTTTCCGGGTCCGGTACGACTCGGGGCCCAGGCGCATCAGCAGGAGCGAGCCGATCACCGCCAGATAGCTCACGGCGTCGAGGGCGAAGCACCACCCCTCGCCCACGGCGGCGATGATCACGCCGCCGATCGACGGCCCCACCAGGCGTGCGGCGTTGACCATCGAGGAGTTGAGCGCGATGGCGTTGGGCAGGTCCTCCCGCCGCTCGACCATCTCCACCACGAAGGACTGCCGGCCCGGCATGTCGAACGCGTTGATCACCCCCTGGAGGAGGCTCAAGGCCAGGACGTGCCAGATCTTGATCACCCCGGCGAGCGTGAGGACCGCCAGCCCGGCCGACTGGACCATGGCCAGGACCTGGGTGATCACCAGCAGCCGGTGGCGGTTCCAGCGGTCGACCAGGACCCCCGCGAACGGCGCGAGCAGGAACGAGGGGATCTGCCCCGCGAAGCCGACCAGCCCCAGCAGGAGCGCCGAGCCGGTCAGCCGGTAGACCAGCCAACTCGTGGCGATCCGCGTCATCCAGGTGCCGATCAGCGAGACGCTCTGGCCGCTGAAGAACAGCCGGTAGTTGCGGTGGTGCAGGGCGCGCAGCATGAAGCCGATCCCGCCCCGGGCCGGGGTGGCGGCGGACGCTTCCTCGCTCATGGCGCGAAGCGTACTGCAAAGGGCAGGCCCCCTAAAGGACGCTCCCCGGGAGAGCCCCTACATCGACGCGTCCTGCACGATCTCCCAGGAGCCCCCGCGTGGCCGCAGGACGAGCAGGGTGGACCCCTCGGCGCTCTTCTTCTCCGGCTGGTCGGGATAGGCGAGGCGCCAGTGGGCGGCCACGGAGACGCCTTGGACGGCGCAGGATCTGCCGGCGCCGGTGGAAAACATCCGCGTCTCCTGCACCTCGAGAGTCAGAATCCCCATCGCCTTCTTGTCGGGATAGCGGAGGCGGTAGCGCTCCAGCACCTGGTGCCGGCCATGGGTGATGCCGTTGGGGGAGAGGAAGGAGGCGTCCTCGGCGTAGACCGCGGTGAAGGCCTCGAGGTCGCCGCGGTTCCAGGCCGCGGACTGTGTCGCGAGGACCGCCTTGACGGCGTCCTCCGCCTTGCGGGCGCATCCGGGCTCGCCGGCGCCGTGGAGGGCGGGTGACAGCGCGAGGATCGCGGCGAGCGCGAGCATCAGGGATCTGTTCATGGCCGCATGCTACCGCAGGAGGGTAGAATGCGAGCCCTACGGACCCTGGAGGAGAACGATGCGGCATGCCTTCCGATTCACCGTCACGGCTCTGCTCGGCCTGCTTCTGGCCGTCCCGGCGCTGGCCCAGAGCCCGCCTCCGGCGCCTTGTACCGGCCCCGAGTCGCGCCAGCTCGACTTCTGGGTGGGGGAGTGGGACCTCACCTGGCCCGGACCCGGAGGCAAGCCCGGCGGCACCGCGACCAACCGGGTCGAGAAGACCCTCGGCGGCTGCGTGATCGAGGAGCACTTCACCGCCGACGGGCCGAACGCGCTGGCCGGTCACAGCGTCTCCAGCTACAGCGCGCGGGAGAAGGTCTGGAAGCAGACCTGGGTGGACAACCAGGGGGAGTACCTCGACTTCACCGGCGAATTCAAGGACGGCGAGATGAGGCTCAGCCGTCACGGCACCGGTCCGGACGGCAAGCCGCGCCTGGCCCGGATGGTCTTCGCGAACATCAAGCCGGACTCCTTCGACTGGCGCTGGGAATTCTCCACCGACGACGGTAAGACCTGGAGCGTCGCCTGGCCGATCCACTATCAGCGTAAGGATCAGCGCAAGGGGGCTCCCAAGCACTGAGCCCACCTGCCGGGACGGGCCGCGCCCCCATGAGAGGGTGGGCGGGGGTGGAAGAAGATCTGAGATACTGACTCTGGAGGTGGAGCTGACGATGCCGATCTACGAATATCTCTGCCGCGACTGCGGCCACCGCTTCGAGGTCCTGCAACGCATGGGGCGGGGGCCGGAAGGCCTGGTCTGCCCCCGGTGCGGCGTGGAAGCGCTCGACAAGCAGTACTCGACCTTCGCGAGCAATACCGGTGAGACCGCCCAGCGCGGCACGGCCGCCGCCGGCTGTGGTCCCGGCGGCTTCACCTGAGCCCGCTGACCGCGGCCCGGGAGGCCGCCCCGCGAAAACACAGGAAGGACCAAGCCATGAGAGAAACCGCCGTCGCCTACGAGACCGAGACCGATCTTCCGTTCGACCAGGCCGTGCAGAGCTGCCGGGACGCCCTGTCGCGCGAGGGGTTCGGCGTGCTGACCGAGATCGACGTCCAGGCCACGCTGAAGAAGAAGCTCGACGTCGACCGCGACCCCTACCTGATCCTCGGCGCCTGCCACCCCCCCTCCGCCCACCGCGCCCTCACCGCCATGCCGGAGGTCGGAGTGCTGCTCCCCTGCAACGTCACCGTCTCGCGGGAGCACGGCAAGACCGTCATCCGCGCCATGAACCCCCAGGCCGCCCTCGGTATCCTCAACAACCCCGCCCTCGACGACGTCGCCCGCGAGGTGGGCGCGGCGCTGCGGCGGGTGGTGGGGTCGGTCTGAAAAGGATCAGACTCCGAACAGCCTCTTGGTATCGAGAATGACTGTCCGAGCCTGGCGCTTCTTCGCGCGCTCCACGAGATCGCGCGTACCTCCTGGCCCATCTCCTTCCTCACCGTTCCAGAGAGCGATCAGCGTGACGTTTTCGCCTCCCGCGGCGAGGGCGTTGTGCAGCATCCAGATGTTGATGCGCTGCCAGATGCTGTAGTCGCGTTTCTCGGCCAGCCAACTCGGGAGATCTGCTGAGTCGGCGAAGACACGGACAGGAAGCTTCGTCGTCAGCCGGTCGAAGCGCTCGATCCAGGCGCCGCCGGCGGGAGCGACAGACGCTTGGATATATTGATTCTCGGGCAGGACGAGATAGAGGCTGGAGGAAATTCCCAATTCCTCGCAGACCTCGTGGAAGAGGATGTCGCCCCCGCTCGCGCCACCTGCGATGCCGCGGGCTACTTCCCCCGGCCGTTTCTTCTCCGCTTCGACCGCTTCACGGATCGCCTGCCGTGCCGCATCCTCTTTGTCCGGCGGGAAGCGTGGCCTTTCGCGCCCGGGCGCATCGATCATGTGTCCGGCGAAGAGCAAGACCCGGGGAGACTCTGTCTTTTGAGGTGTTTCCTCTTCATCCTTCAAGCCGAGAGCGAGGCGGGCCGCCTCCACGTTGGCGGTGAGGACACCAAGGTCACGGTAGATATTGAGCTGGTCTCGTACCGACTTCCTTTCGCCGCCGGAAGAGTCGGCAAGCGCTTTGCTATAAGCGGCCGCAACGCGAGGCGGCCGTTTCGAGGTCAGGCAGCAGAGATCGGCGTCGCTGATCTCAATCCAGATGTTGTTCTTCTCCTCGTGCTCCAGCCTGGCCTTGGCCGCCGTAATGGAGACTTCAACCGCAGCCGCGAGCTTCTCACGCTGTTCTCGTAAAGAATCCAATTGGCTCTCCGCCTCCTTGTCTTTCTCGAATCGCTCGCTCCAGACCTCGGGGAGAGCCTGCGCGAGCTCGATCAGGACCGTGAGCATGGCGAGAGCGTTCACGCCGGGATAGACGTGGTTGAGGTCCGTGCTGAATCCACGGCTGTAGGCTTGATAAGACCGTTCAAGAAAGGCGGATCGCAAGGCCTTTTCACGTCTTGTCTGGAGAACGGGCTCCTCGTGCCACTCGCCCTTCCAGCGCGTCTTGGCGTTCCTGCCGAGGAGGCCATAAGCCTCTGAGCGGTCGTGCGGCTCCATTCCCTTCCGGTCGAGGACGCGTTCCAGTGCCTGGTCGGACTCCGTGAATCTACCCAGCCGGTTATAGATCGTTCCCAACAGCGTATTGGCTTCAAGATCCTGGGCATCAACCCGGCAGATGGACTTCCAAGTAGCGAGCGCCCCTTCATCGTCTTCCAACTTGAACAGGGCACGGCCCACGATCCGCAGCCCCTCGCTCTCCCATTCAAAGCCTTCCGCCTCCGCCGCCAGCATCCCGAGATCTCCACGTTCGCCTCGATCCGCGGCAAGCTCGACGGCCTCCCGGAAGCCTCGTGGAACGGCGAGAAACTGCCCGCGGCTGGGCTCCTGGAGGTCGGGCAGCGAGCGGAAGACCGGGCTGTCCTGGTCCTCGGAGGCCAGCGTCTGACGCAGGGACTCCGTCAGGACAGGGAGGCTCGCGGCGGGATTGTCCTTGTCGTAGGCGAGATAACGGTCGGTCTGCAGGTCAAATGGATAGGCGTCCTGGTTCGAGCGCAGGAGGAAGGTGCGCTTGCCGCGCAGGGCGTGGCGGATGCCGAGCTCGTAGAAGACGTTGGCGTTGTGGATCGAGAGATCGGCGACGACGAGGTCGGCCGTCAGCAGACGCTGGAACATGTCGATACGGATGTTTCCCTGCTTCAGGATCTCGATCGTGTCGCGACCCGTGACTCCCAGTGCGGTCAAGGCTGGGTCGATCAGCTCTTTCACGACGTTATCGAAATCGATCCCCTGCTTGACGCCGAACGGCCGGATGATAAAAGCGCGCATAACTCCCCCTCAGTCTTGGGGAGATGGTAGCGCCTGGCCGGTGGCGGGTCAAAAAGCCAAAGGTCTATGTCTCCTCAGAACACCCCCTCCACCTTCCCCCGGTACCGCCGGCTCCAGGTCAGCACCGAGCCGTCCTTCAGCAGGACGCGGGCGTCGCCATGGAACCACACGGCCGGAGCTCGCGGATGGCTTCGAGACGGAGAGGGCTGGAGGACCGCTCTGGAAGAGCGGAGATTCGCCAGCCTGGGGTTCAACCCCAGGCGAATAGACGCCCGTCCCTCCGGGAGGGACGGGCGGTGGACCGGTCTAGGCGGGGTGGCAGCCGACCGCGCAGGCGGCGTCCGCGTAGCACTGGTTGGTGTAGGTGACGCCGTTGCTGCAGGTCACCGGCGCGTAGAGCTGATAGCAGATCGCGTTCGGGTCCGGCACGCACTTGTCGGCGTGGGCGGCGGTGGCCACGGCTCCGGTGAGAACGAGCCCCAGGAATAGCTTGCGGATCATGTTGTACTCCTTTCCTGAACGGGCCCCCCGTGGGGAGGCGTTGAACGGGAAGCACTGTACAGGCCTGGGCACCCGAGGTCAAGGTAGTTACAGATATGCAGGAAAATAAATGGCTTGGCGGGTGCCAACAGGAAAAGCCGTCGCCCGCGGAGGCTCCGCGGGCGCGGCTGGAGATGCCTTCTCAGCAGGTCGTATCCCTGCAGCTATACGTGGCGTAGCCCTGGACCTGGTAGGTGCCGGGCGCGATCAGCGTGCAGGCCGTCGTGTTGTGGACCACGAGCTGGCAGTAGCTGAGGTCGCCCCAGAAGTTCTGGCAATCCGCCTTGGCGATGGACTGGAGCTGCGAGGTCAGGCTGCTCTGCGCGGTCGTGCAGTCCGGGCCCGACCCGGAGATCGTGGCCGACGTCGCGTGGATCGAGGTGTCGCAGAAGGGGCCGCAGGTGACCGCCACCGGCCGGATCCCGGACATCTGGTGCCCCGAGGCTGCCGCGAAGACCGCCGCCAGCGCCGGATCCGGCGCCGCGGTCACCGTCTGGGCCGAGGCCCCCAGAGCGGACACGAGAAGCACTACGGCGAAGACAACGGTCACACCCATGCTCTTCTTCATTTCGTCTCCCTTTCGTTAGTACTGCGCCTAAGCAAGGAGACGATAAATCGAAGATGGTCTATATGTCAAGACTCTTATGGAGGAGAACCAGCCGCGCCCCGCTGAGAGCTCGCGGGGCGCGGCCGTAGGCCTGGGCCGCTCAGTCCTGGCACAGGTTGATCAGGAAGCACTCGTCCTTCTGGTAGTGGTGGGTGACGCTGTAGCAGATCGGCCCGACGTGGATCTGGTAGGTCCCTCCCTTGGCCCCGCGGGTACGGATGGCGAACTGCCTCGACACGCAGGCGGGCCGGCCGTCCTTGCAGGGTCCGATGCCGCCGAAACAGATGGGGCCGATGGGAATCGCCTGCACCGACGGCGTGCCGTCCGGCAAGGTCGCGACGGGATGGCCCGCGGCGTCCGTCACGATGAGCGCTCCCACCACCACGTTGTCAAAGGTGACGTTGGAGTAGCAGTTGCACAGCGTGATGCAGAACACCTCGACGTCGTCCGTCTCCATGCAGTCGCAAGGGCTGTCGCCCCACGAGATCGAGACGCAGGGTCCGATATCGGGATACTTCACCTCCTGGCAGCCTTTGCCGCCTTCCGCGCCGTGCTGGCAACTGCAGTCGTGGTCCTCCAGGCCGTTGCAGGGCCTGAGGTGATTGTGCTTCAACCCGCACTGGCCGGCGAGATATTCGTTGAGGATCGAGGTGATGTTGCTACAGTTGACCAGGCCGGGTCTCGTGAGCGCGTCTTTGCTTGCCATGGGGATCTCCTATCGGGTTAGTTGGTGAGGCAGCAGCCCGTCAGTTGCAGCGTGGCCGACGTCACGCTGGTGTCGTCCTCTACACCGAAGGTCAGAGCACCGGTCGAGTTGAGGATGCCGAGCGCGGTGGCGTTCAGGGTCCAGGTCTTGGTGGCCAACTGGCCCGCTGGAAACGGATGGGGAAGGCCATTGTAGATCCGTTCATTGTAGGGCTGCACCACCTGACCCGCGTGCCAGAGGGTGATGTTGTCGTTGCCCGCGTCGGAGCTGGTGTTCGACTGGCCGGGCTGAAGCGCTTTCATCTTCACCGTCAACACGGCGCTGGTGATCTGGCAGCACCGGTGCTCGTGCTTCCAGACAAAGGTATGGAAGTAGGATTTGTCAGCTCCCGTGTAGCCGAGGCTCGTCTGATAGTTGGCGTCTCTGGGTAAGTCGCTGGGGAGCACGTACGGCGTGTTCGCGTTGAGGGTCACGCTGAACGGCGCGGGGCAGGCCGCGCGTCCCGGCAGGGCGACGGCCTCCGACGCGACCGGTCTTGGGCGCTCTTGCGGTGCTTCCTGAGCGAGAGCAGAGCCCGCCGTGAGCAGGATCGCCGCGGTGAGCGGCAGGGTGAAAACATTCAGATTTTTGACGTTCATACGAGCTCCTGGCTTGGTCTGACGTTTCCACGGACTCCTATGAAGCCCGTGTTGCTCATCTAGACCAAGGCCAGGAAGCGCCGGTTTAGCTCATCGGGACGATTGCGATTACATCCCCGGATGTCCATAAGGATCTATCCGGTTCTCCTGGATGCGCAACACGTACTCCCCGTCGGAGATCTTGTTGTCCCAGACGCCGAAGGCGCGGGCGCCGAAGTAGCCGGCGAAGAAGAGGACGAGCACCGCCGCGCCGTAGGCCTGGAGGCTCAAGGTGCGTCTGGCGGTCTTCATCCCGAGGGCGTCCTTGATCGGGCAGACCGCCACGCAGTCCATGCAGCCGATGCACTCGGGGCTGAGCACGTTGATCTTCTTCGAGACCGGCAGCCGCGCCATGCACACCCGGTCGCAGAGGCCGCAGTCGATGCAGGTCTGGGGATTGCGCTCGATGCGGGTGGGGGAGAGCCAGGAGGTCAGCCCCAGCAGCGCGCCGTAGGGGCAGAGATAGCGGCACCAGAAGCCTTTATAGAGGATCGACAGCGCGGCGATCACGAACAGCACCCAGGCGCCCACGGCGGTCATCTCGGTGAAGAAGATCCCCATCTTGACGTCGGCCAGCCGGTTGTAGGGGGATTCGAGGAAGTCGTGCAGGGCGGCCGCGCTCATGCCGAAGATCGCCCAGAGGAAGAAGGCCATCAGCAGGTACTTGAGCCCGCGCAGGGGGATGTCGAGCCACTTCCAGATCCGGAAGTTGCGCCCGAACATCCGCCGGCCCAGCCGGGCGAGCGACTCCGAGACGAAGCCGACCGGGCAGATCCACGAGCAGAACGAGCGGCGGAACAGGATCGCCGTCGCCAACCCGATCAGCACCAGCACCGCCGCCGCGGGGTGGATAGTGTTGAGCGACCCCGTGCGCGCCCAGTCGACCAGCCCCATCAGGCCGCTGATCGGGAGGAACCCCTCGGCTCCGGGGGGCCGGTGGGGCAGGGGCATCCGCCCCGCCTGCGCGGCGCTCACGAAGCGAGCGAACTGGAACCCCAACAGGACGCAGACGAAGGCGAAGCCCGCCTGCGCCACGAAGCGCATCCGATAGGTCTTGTCCCCCTTCCGTCCGATCTTCCCGTTCAGCCAGGTCCGTGCTTGTCTGATCCCCGCGAGTATCACCATGGATGTGTTGCCCTCCTCCGGTAGGCTCAGGGTACGAAGGGAGAGGATGCGGACGCACCACCCGCCGGTGTGGGGCGGCGAGGATAGCGGGGTAGTAGGCGGGTCGGCGGCGCACACGGGTCCCGGCCGCGAGGGACCTGAAGTGTGGCCGCCGCGATAAAAGGTGGGAGCAGAGGAGCGTTCCCCATCCGCTCCCCTGCTTGGACCATCCATTGTCAAAGAGCCCGGGGGCGAGACGCCGCGCGTCGAAGCCTGCGAGCCTCATTCCCCCGTCCTCCTCCCATTCGGAGGGGACTTTGCGTCCTGCAAAGACCGCTTCGCGCCGCTTTCCCCGGCCCTCGCGCCGTCCGAAGGCGACGGAGAGCGCCGCGAGCTCCACCGCGGGAGGCGCGAGGAGGAAATCGTGAGGCGTTCCCTCGCCTTCGCCCCTCCCGATCGGCCTTTCCCGGGCCGTTCCCCCGAGTGAGCGCGGACCGCGAGATCCGCGGCGCCGTCCGCAACGGGGGGAACGCTCCCCTCGCGAGGAGGAGCACCGCCCTCGCGAGGGACTGCATCATGTACATTGCAGATCGCGAGCCCCGAATCCGGGGGAACGCCTCGCGAACCCCGGGGAACGGGGCCACTCCGGGATTCCCCATGCCCTTTCGTGGGGTGAACGTCGCAAGAAATCCAGGGAAAGGGCCTAGAAATCCCCACCGCTTCGCATTTTACCCCCTCACTGACAGGCCGGAGGTCTCTCGGGAGGGGTGAAGCCGGAAAAGAATCTTCCGGCGAGGGGTTGACAGGACGGATTGTACCTGGCAGTCTATGCACATTGCAACACCCCTTCCTCTGGAAGCTCATCGAAGGGCGCTGAACGGGAACAGCCGGGCTTCCAGAGATCGTCGGACCGCGGGATTTTCCGCCGTCACTTCCGGCGGCGGATTACGGGCCTCTTTCGGCCCACAAGGAGAAGGACCATGGCCAGGGAACCGAAGTACGGAGTGACGTTGAACGGCTGGGAGCGTCTGTTGACCTCGATGGAGGCCAACGCGGAGGACTTCAAGACGCTCGAGACCTACCGCGCGAAGCTCAAGTCGATGTTGGACAGCGCGCGGGAGGCCTCGGCTCATCAGGCGGCGATGGAGGCCACCAAGCAGGAGGCGACGAAGAATCTGCGGTCGATGCTGGTGGAGGGTCGCAAGCTGGCGACCTTCCTGCGCGGCGGCGTCAAGCAGCGCTACGGCGACCGGTCGGAGAAGCTGGTCGAGTTCGGCCTCGCCCCCTTCCGTCAGAAGGCCAAGGCGACGGCCGAGCAGAAGCCTCCGGTGACGCCGCCGCCCCCCACGCCGCACCCGACCACCGCCTGACGTCTGTTGTCGTCAGGTCAAGCACGCACGAGCAGGACCGCCTCAACGACCTCGGGGATTCGCTCGCGAGGCGGGCAGTAGCGTTCATTGACAAGCGAAGTACCTTTGCCAGGGGGACGGTGTCAATGATCACCCAAATTTC
>Ga0308175_100002194_pt1 | contig 13322 bp, 14 predicted proteins | sample PhyCR1_3_FD_203893 | JGI IMG/M metagenome (GOLD analysis project Ga0308175, IMG submission 203893) | Soil microbial communities from UC Gill Tract Community Farm, Albany, California, United States - DLSLS.C.R1 | ecosystem: Environmental > Terrestrial > Soil > Agricultural land | place: USA...
GCGTCGACCGGGCCGGCGCCGTGCTGCTCGCCGACGCTGCGGAACAGGCCGGTGTGCGCCGGTACGTGATGGTGTCCGCGATGGGTGCCGAGGATGCCGGCCCCGAGTCCGACGACGTGTTCCAGGTCTACCTGCGCGCCAAGGCCGCTGCCGATGCCGACCTGCGTGGCCGCGACCTGGACTGGACCATCGTGCGACCGGGCTCGCTGACCGACGATGCGCCGACGGGCAGGGTGGACCTCGGCCCGGACCGTCCCCGTGGCAAGGTGTCGCGCGCCGACGTCGCCACGGTGCTCGCCGAGATGATCACCACCCGCTCCGGCATCCGCAAACAGGTGGACCTGGTGTCCGGCAAGGTGCCGGTTGCCGAGGCGGTGGCATCGGTCAAGGACTGACTCGCCGCAACCTGCGGCGTAGGTTGCCAGGCACGCCGAACGTTCGGCGCGCGTGCGAACCTTGGGCGAAGGTTTCAGCTCGGGCGGCGCCAGGTCACCGTCAGATGGGTCCGCGAGGACTCCTTCGGCGACCGCAGCCCGACCACGGCCGGGACCGCCTGGTCGTCGACCACGAGCTCCACCGTGCTCGGCAGCAGCACCGGCTTCCCGAACCAGGCATGCGACGTCGAGGGCCCTTCGGTGACCGGCCCCAGGGTCGACAGCGCCTTCGCGTACGTCCACATCCCGTGCGCGATGGCGCGTGGGAAGCCCATCGCCCTGGCCGGGAACGCGTGGAGGTGGATCGGGTTCACGTCACCCGCCACCGCGGCATACGCCCTCCCGTGTCCCTCCGGCACCCGGATGACCCCCGCCGCCGGCCGGTCGGGCAGCTCGGGCGGGGGGGCTGGGCGCGGCGCGTCCGTCGAGCCACCGCCTCGGCGCAGGTAGGTGCTGCGGCCGACCCACACGCGCTCCCCCACGACGTCCACCTCGGTGACGAGGTCGACGAGCAAGCCCTTCGGGTGCGCCCTCAGGTCCTCGGCACGCACGGCGACGTCCAGGACGTCGTCGGCGGTCAACCGGCGATGCACGGTGATCGTGTTCTCGAGGTGCACCAGACCCGGCAGCGCAAGCGGAAACGCGCCGTCGGCCATCAGCTCCATCTGCAGCGGGAAGCCGAGGATGTGCGGATAGGTGTGCGGCAGCACGTCACCGCCGGCGAACCCGCACAGGTGCTGGTAGGCCAGCAGGTTGTCCCGATCGATCGCGACTGCCTCGCGACGCACAGTCAGCTCAGGCAGCTGGCCGCGCCGACCCTTCGCCGTGACGGCAGCCTTGACGAAGAGCCGTGACAGTGAAGGCGACTCGCGCAGCGTGCGCACCGTCATGCTCACGCTCCCAGCAGGCTCTGGCCGCAGACGCGCACCACGTTGCCGGTGACCCCGGCGTTGGCGTCCTGGGCGAACCAGGCGATCGTCTCCGCCACGTCGACGGGCAGGCCACCTTGGCTGAGCGAGTTGAGCAGCCGGCCCATCTCGCGCGTCCCGAAGGGGATCTTCGCCGTCATCTCCGTCTCGATGAAGCCGGGCGCCACGGCGTTGACCGTGATGCCACGTGCCCGCAGCCCCTGGTCGGCGCCGAGCGCGTCAACCAGTCCGATCACGCCTGCCTTGGAGCCGGCGTAGTTGGTCTGTCCACGGTTTCCCGCGATGCCGGCCATCGACGACACCAGCACCACGTGGCCACCGTCGTGCAGGGCCCCGGGAGCGAGCAGCGCCTCGTTCATGCGCAGGATCGAGCCGAGGTTCACCTCCATCACCGACGCCCACCTGGACTCGTCCATGTTGGCGAGCAGCTTGTCGCGGGTGATCCCCGCGTTGTGCACGACGACGTCGAGCCCGCCGTGCCGCTCCTGCGCGTGCGCCAGGATGCGAGCCCCCGCATCGGCTGCGGTCACGTCGAGCTGCAGCGCGGTACCGCCCACCCGGTTCGCGGTGCGCGCCAAGGCCTCCCCCGCTGCCGGGACGTCGACGCACACGACGGTCGCACCGTCGCGCGAGAGCACGTCGGCGATGGCCGCGCCGATCCCACGCGCGGCACCGGTGACCACGGCCACCTTGCCCTCGAGCGGCCGCTCCCAGTCGGCCGGCTCCGCCGGTGTGCCTGCCCCGACGCGGACCACCTGGGCGTCGACGTATGCCGCGCGGCCGGACAGCAGGAAGCGCAGGGTTGCGTCGGCGTTGGGTTCACAACCGTCGTCCACCAGCACGAGGTTGGCGGTGGCGCCCGCCCGCAGCTCCTTGCCGATGGAGCGCGTGACACCTTCGAGTGCCCGTCTGGCAGCCTGCTGCGCCACGGTGGCCGCTCGAGCGGGGTTGCGCCCCACCACGATGACCCGCCCGCTGGGTGCAAGCCGCTTCAGCGCCGGGGAGACCAGCGCCCGAAGGGCGTCCAGGTCCCCCGGGCCCTCGACCTCGGTGAGGTCCGCCACCACGGCGGCGACCCGGCCGTCGGCAGGGAGCTCCTCGAGCACCTCGACGTCCTCAGACTTCAGCAGGTCTCGAGCCCGCGCCGCGAGCGGCGCGTCACCCGGGCCGCCCACGAGCACCGGACCGTCGACGAGTGGTGACCCCACGGCATACCGACGAAGCTTCACCGGCCGCGGCAGGCCCAGCTGGGCGGCGAGCCTCTTCCCGATGGGGCTGTTGACCAGCCCTGCGTACGCCCCGGCCATCAGGCGGCCTCGAGGATCGCCATGACGCCCTGACCACCGGCTGCGCAGATCGAGATGAGGCCCCGGGCGCCGGAGCCCTTCTCGTGCAACATCTTCGCCAACGAGGCGACGATCCGCCCGCCAGTGGCGGCGAAGGGGTGACCCGCCGCGAGCGAGGAGCCGTTGACGTTGAGCTTGCTCCGGTCGAGCGACCCGACGGGGGCGTCGAGCCCCAGCCGGTCGCGGCAGAACTCCTCGCTCTCCCACGCGGTCAGGGTGGTCAGCACGGTGGACGCGAACGCCTCGTGGATCTCGACGAGCTCGAAGTCCTGCAGCTTCATGCCGACCCGGTCGAGCAGCTTCGGCAGCGCGTACGCAGGTGCCATCAGCAGCCCCTCATTGCCGGTCACGTAGTCGACGGCGGCGGCCTGGGCGTCGATGAGGTGTGCCAGCACGGGCAGTCCGTGCGCGTCGGCCCACTCGTCGGAGCCGAGCAGGACCGCCGAGGCGCCGTCGGTCAGCGGCGTCGAGTTGCCCGCCGTCATGGTGGCGCCCTGGCCCCTGCCGAACACCGGCGACAGCTTGGCGAGCTTCTCCACCGAGGTGTCGGGCCGCAGGTTCTGGTCGCGGGTGAGCCCGAGGTAGGGAGTGACCAGGTCGTCGAAGAAGCCGCGGTCGTAGGCCGACGCGAGGTGGTGGTGCGAGGCCGCGGCGAGCTCGTCCTGGGCCTCGCGCGTGATCCCCCACTGCTTTGCGGTCTGGGCCATGTGCTCGCCCATCGACAGACCGGTGCGGGGTTCGACGTTCTGCGGGATGGCGGGCACGACGTGGCCGGGACGCAGGCCGGTGAGCGCCTTGAGCCGTTGGCCAGTCGTCTTGGCCCGGTTGAGCTCGAGCAGCGTCTCACGCAGGCCCTCGTTGACCGCGATCGGCGCGTCGGACGCCGTGTCGGTGCCGCCAGCGATGCCCGAGTCGACCTGGCCCAGCGCGATCTTGTTCGCGACGAGGATCGCGGCCTCCAGACCCGTGCCGCAGGCCTGCTGGATGTCGTAGGCCGGGGTGCGCGGCGACAGGCTCGAGCCCAGCACGGACTCCCGGGTGAGGTTGAAGTCGCGGCTGTGCTTCAGCACCGCGCCCGCGACGACCTCCCCGACCTGCTCGCCCGCCAGGCCGGTGCGGGCCACGAGGCCCTCGACCGCCGCCGTCAGCATGTCCTGGTTCGAGGCCTTGGCGTAGGTGCCATTGGCCCGGGCGAAGGGGATGCGGTTGCCGGCGACGACGGCCGCCCGGCGGGGTGTGTTCTTGGGTGCCACGATGACTCCTCGGGTGTCACGGATTACTGGTACCGACGGTAGCAGGTACGGCGAGTACCTGCTACCGTCGCTGACTGTGAGCACCACCACCGACGGCCGGAGCACCCGCTGGGACGAGCACCGCGCCACCCGGCGCCGGGAGCTCGTCGAGGCGACCCTGCGCGCGATCCGCAAGCACGGCGCCGCGGTCGGGATGGACGAGATCGCCGCCACCGCCGGCACGTCCAAGACCGTCTTCTACCGCCACTTCACCGACCGCGACGGGCTGTATGCCGCGGTGTCGGCGAGCGTCGACGCGCTGATCCTGCGTGACCTGGGCCAGGCCGTGGGCGCCGCGGGCGGTGACCTGACCACCGTCGAGTCCTCCCCCCGATCCCTGATCGCGGGTGCGATCGACGCCTACCTGCGGCTGGTGGAGAAGGACCCGGAGGTCTACCGCTTCGTCGTCAACGCGCCGCTGCTGGACGCGCGCGCGCACGGCGACCCCGCGGGCCTGGTCACCAGCCACATCGCCGAGCAGATGAGCGCGCTGGTTGCGGCCGCCCTTGAGGCGGCCGGGCGCCACACCACACCGGCCCCCGTCTGGGGTGCGGGCCTGGTCGGCATGGTGCGTGCCGCTGCCGACCAGTGGCTCGCCAGGCCAGGTGCGATGACGCGGGCACAGCTCACCGAGCACCTCACCGACCTTGCCTGGGGCGGGCTGTCCCGCGCCTGGGGAGAAGCCACCCCCGAGGAGAACCGATGACCGACCTGACCACCGCCCTGCGCCACACGCTCGACGGACGCTGGGCCGCGGTGCGGGACCAGATCCGCGGCGAGTTCGACCCCGAGCGGTTCGCTCCCCCGTCCCAGGAGCTCACCATGGAGGAGTACCGCGAGCGGGTCGCCAAGCAGGTGCAGCTCATCGCCGAGAGCGGCCACCCCGCCCGCGGGTTCCCGAAGTCGTTGGGCGGCAACGGTGACCTCGGCGGCTCGGTCACCGCGTTCGAGATGCTCGGGCACGCCGACCTGTCGGTCATGGTGAAGGCGGGGGTGCACTGGGGCCTGTTCGGCGGCGCGGTGGCGAACCTCGGCACCCAGCGGCACCACGCGGCATACCTGCCGTCCATCATCGACGGCACGCTGCCCGGCTGCTTCGCGATGACCGAGACCGGCCACGGCTCGGACGTGCAGTCACTCGGCACGACGGCGACCTACGACCCGGCCACCGACGAGCTCGTGGTGCACACCCAGACACCGGCGGCGCGCAAGGACTACATCGGCAACGCCGCCCGCGACGGCCGCATGGCAGCCGTGTTCGCCCAGCTGGTCAGCCGTGGCGAGTCGCACGGAGTGCACTGCGTCCTGGTGCCGATCCGTGACGAGGCCGGCAGTGCGCTGCCCGGCGTCACCATCGGCGACTGCGGCGCCAAGGCCGGCCTCGGCGGGGTGGACAACGGTCGGCTCACCTTCGACCACGTGCGCGTGCCCCGCACCAACCTGCTCAACCGCTACGGCGACCTCGACGAGACCGGCGTGTACACCTCCCCGATCGAGAACCCGACCCGCCGCTTCTTCACCATGCTCGGGACGCTGGTGCGTGGGCGGGTCAGCGTGGCGGGCGCTGCGGGGGCGGCCACCCGGACGGCCCTCACCCTTGCCGTGACGTATGCCGGTCACCGCCGCCAGTTCGCGCCTCCCGGTGGTGCCGAGGAGGTTCTCCTGCTCGACTACCGCGCGCACCAGCGCAAGCTGCTGCCCGCGCTGGCGAGGACCTACGCCCTCCAGCTCGCCCAGAACCAGCTCGTGTCGCTCATGCACGACGTGCAGAGCGCGGACGCCGTGGACGAGCACGCCCAGCGCGAGCTCGAGGCGCGCGCCGCCGGGATCAAGGCGGTGTCGACTTCGCACGCCACCGCGACGATCCAGACCTGCCGCGAGGCCTGCGGAGGTGCGGGATACCTGGCCGTGAACCGGCTGCCGATGCTCAAGGCGGACACCGACGTGTTCACGACGTTCGAGGGCGACAACACCGTCCTGCTGCAGCTCGTCGCCAAGGGCCTGCTCACCGACTACCGCGACGAGTTCGGCAGCTTGGACACGCTGGGCATGGTCCGCTTCGGCGCCCGCCAGTTCGCCGGCGCCGTCATCGAGCGCACCGCCGCACGCGGGCTCATCCAGCGGCTCATCGACGCCGCGCCGGGACGCGACAGCGAGAGCGGACCGCGCGACCGGGGCTGGCAGCTCGAGCTGTTCGAGGACCGCGAGAAGCACCTGCTCGAGACGCTCGCGATGCGGCTGCGCAAGGCAGCCGACCCGGAGTCCGACGCGTTCACCGTCTTCAACGACGCCCAGGACCACGTGCTGTCGACGGCCCGCGCGCACGTCGACCGGGTCGTGCTCGAGGCGTTCGTCTCGGCCGTCGACGAATGCACCGACGCAGGCGCCAAGGCGGTGCTCGACCAGGTCTGCGACCTGTACGCCCTGAGCACCATCGAGACCGAGAAGGGCTGGTACCTCGAGCACGGGCGGATCACCCCGGCGCGCAGCAAGCAGGTGACGGCTGCGGTGAACGACCTGTGCGCTGCGCTGCGGCCACGGGCCCAGGAGCTCGTCGACGCGTTCGGCATCCCGGAGTCGTGGCTCGGCACCGAGCTGCTGGAGGAGCCCGCCCGGGCCTTCGCCCAGGGCTAGCCGCGCAGCAGGGTGCGCCCGTCGTCGGTGACGGTCCAGAACGGGTTGTGCGCGACCTCCCACGGGTGGCCGTCGGGGTCGACGAACACCCCGGAGTAGCCACCCCAGAACGTCTCCGCGCCGGGCCGGCCGATCACCGCACCGGCAGCGGCTGCCTGGGCGAGCACGTCGTCGACCTCATCGGGTGACCGCACGTTGAGCGCGAGGGTCACCCCGCCCCACCCACCGGAGTCCTCGACCGCCGAGTCCTCCGCGAGGGAGCCGCGGTCCCACAGTGCGACGACCAGGCCGCCGCACTGGAAGAACGCCACGTCCGCGTCGTCGTTGCCCCGCTCCCAGCCGAGGTCGGTGTAGAAGCGCTCCGCACGCTCGAGGTCCGCGACCCCGAGCGTGACCAGCGACAGTCGCTGCTCCACGGCTGGGCTCAGGCCTGCCACCAGGGCCGCAGCGGCAGCCCCGAGGACTGCCGGTCGTCGAGCTTGACGGCCAGCACCTGGTGGAGCTGGACGACGTTGCGCTCGAAGCCGACTCGCGATCCGGCCATGTAGAGGCCCCACACCCGGGCGGTGGCCTCGCCGACCTCCTCCACGCACGCGTCCCAGTTGTCGCGCAGGTTGCGGCACCAACCGGCGAGGGTGAGCGCATAGTGCTCGCGGAGGTTCTCCTCGTGGCGCACCTCGAGGCCGATGTCCTGCATCGTCGTGATGATGGTGCCGGAGCCGGTGAGCTCGCCGTCGGGGAAGACGTAGCGGTCGATGAAGGCGCCGGGGTTGGCCCGCGAGTGGTTGTCCGGCCGGGTGATGCAGTGGTTGAGGACCAGGCCGCCCGGGCGCAGCCGGTCGGAGATGAACCGGAAGTAGGACGGGTAGTTCTTCACCCCGATGTGCTCCGTCAGCCCGATCGAGGAGACCGCGTCGAACCCGGTCTCGGTGACGTCGCGGTAGTCGCTGTGCCGCACCTCGGCGAGGTCGGACAGGCCCTCCTGCTCGATGGCGTGCTGCGCCCACATCGCCTGCTCACGCGACAAGGTCGCGCCGATGACCCGCACACCCTGCCGCGCGGCATACCGGACCATCCCGCCCCAGCCACAGCCGATGTCCAGGAGGCGGTCACCGGACTTGAGCGCAAGCTTGTCGAAGACGAGGCGGTACTTGTTCTCCTGGGCCTCCTCGAGCGTCGCGTCCGCCTCCGGGTAGCAGGCGCAGGTGTAGGTCATCGACGGGCCGAGCACGTGCTCGTAGAACTCGTTGGAGACGTCGTAGTGGTGGTGGATCGCCTCGGCATCGCGGGTGCGCGAGTGGCGCAGGCCCTCGGCGACCCGGCGCCACCGCGGCAGCGCCTCCTGCGGAGGGGGCGGCGGGGGCTTGAGCAGCTCCACGCCCAGCGAACGGGCAATCGCGGCAAGGGTCTTCGCTGGCGGCAGTTGGAAGTGGATGTCGCCCATGGCACGCAGCACGTCGTAGGGGTCGCCCGGGTGGACGCCGACCACGTCGAGGTCGCCCGCGACGTAGGCACGGGCCATGCCCAGGTCGCCGGGTGCGGTGGCGATGTAGCTCGCGCCGCGCGGCGTCTTGAGGTGCAGCCCGTAGGGGGCGTCCTCGGGCCCGGCGGCCGAGCCGTCGAAGGCGGTGAAGCGGACCGGCAGGCCACCGGGGGAAACCGCCTCGATGATCTGGGCCATGGTCAGCTTCTGGGTGCCGGTGCCGGGGGCGCGGCTGGTCTTGAGGATCGTCACTTGCGTTGCACCGCCTTGGAGTAGAGGTCGAGGAGTCGTGAGTCTGGGTCGTAACGCTTCTTCAGCGCAGCACTGGTCTCGCCGCCGTAGAGCCGCCAGAACTCGTCCTCGTCGTAGAACGAGTCGGAGTAGAGCGACTTGTGGCCGCCCACGGCGGCGACCTCGGCCTCGATCAGCCGGTTGGTCGCCCCGGGGGCCGCACCCACGTCACGTGGGACGGTGGACCAGAAGCCGACGTTGACGTAGGTCTCCCCCGGCTGGAGGGGGTAGAGCGGCCACTGCTCGTGGGTGCGCACCGGGCACAGCCAGATCGGCTCGATCGGGACCTCGCGAAGGAACCAGTGCAGGAACTCCGCCGTGCGCCCGATCGGCACCTCGACGTCCTGCACGACCCGCTCGCGCGGCGGTCGGCCCTTGCGCGCCTCGAGCCGGTCGCCGATGTCGAACCGCTGGTCGAGTGCGATCAGCTTCCAGTAGAAGGACGAGCGCCGGTAGCGCCGCGGCCACACCCGGCGGATGCGCGGGTCCTGCGCCCCGAAGGCACGGCTGCACCAGAACCAGTCGGTGTCCCACCGCCACAGGTAGTCGTGCATCGTGAGTCGGTCGACCTTCGGCTCCGGGGAGTCGTGCTGGATCGAGCGGTAGAAGATCTGCTGACCGGTGTAGTCGCTCACCGGGCCCGGCGCGGAGGTCTTGGTGCCGAGCGTGAGGTAGGCCTCGGTGGCGGAGAACACGACGCCGTCGAGGTAGTCGACGGAGGTGCCGTCGTGGGCTCCCGTGCGGACCACGTCGTCCATGGTCGCGACGAGGGACTCCAGGTCGTGGAAGCGCACGTGCCGCAGGGCGACGTAGGGTGTCGCCTCCTCGAGCGAGATGCGCAGCCGGGTGGCGTAGCCGAGGGTGCCGTAGGAGTTCGGGAAGCCGTGGAACAGGTCCGCGTGCTCCCCGTCGGGCGTGGCCGTCACGACGTCGCCGGCCCCGGTGAGGATGTCCATCTCGAGGACCGACTCGTGCGGCAGGCCGGAGCGGAACGACGTCGACTCGATGCCCAGGCCGGTCACCGCGCCGCCGAGGGTGATGGTCTTGAGCTGCGGGACCACCAGCGGCACCAGCCCGTGCGGCAAGGTGGCCTCGACGAGGTGCTCGTAGGTGCACATGCCCTGCACGTCGGCGGTGCGCGCCTCGGCGTCGACGGCGATGACCCCGCCGAGACCGCTGACGTCGAGGCCTGGTGCGGAGGTGCTGGCCCGGGCCCGGAACAGGTTCGAGGTCTTCTTCGCCAGGCGCACCGGCGCGTGCGGCGGGATCGCACGGTAGCTGTCCACCAGTCGGCGGACGGCCGCGTCGTGGGCCGCCAACGGGTCGTCGAGCTTCCTCGTGACCTGCCCCGGCGCAGTCTTCACGAAATCAGCCACCCTCCGACCCTATTGCGCGAGCAGGGCGTTCGTCATCCGGGTTCCGGGCCGCTGCTCGCAGGACCTTCCGGTGCGTGGGTCACCATGTCCCCGACCCGCACCATGCCGGGACGCCGCACCGAGGCGTACACCCCCGGGCAGTTGCTGGGCGAGCCGGTGACCTCGAGCTCCACCTCACCAAGCCGCAGCACGCCACCCACGGTGGCCGCCAGCTCGGACGGCGGCATCACCACCATCACGTTGGCGCGGGTGTTGAAGCGCGTGTCCTCGGAGGCCACCACGTGGACGGGGGCCTTCTTCCGGCGGTCGCCGGCCAGCCCGTCGGCCTCGACCCGCACCTCCTCGAGGGCCTGACCCGGCTCCCGGTGGACGGGGTAGACGTGGAGCTCGGCGACGTGGGCCATCTCAGACTCCTTCAGGTGCGCAGGCGAGGGCGTCCTCGATCGCGCGGACCAGCCGGGTCGCGGAGTCGCGTGTCAGCTCGAGGCCGACCCGCGCTCCCGGCCCCCGCGAGGGGTCGGCGAGGTCGATGTTGAGCGTGTGGTCGGCCATGGCGTGGACCGGGTGGTCGTAGTAGACGGTGGCGTCGGTGACGTGGAACCACTGCCCCTGCGGTCCCTTGGCGCTGCCGTCGACCCGCTCGGAGTACGTTGCGTACGTGCACATCTCACGCCTCCAGCGTGGCGAGGTGGGTGGCGAAGAAGGCGGTGATCCGCTCCCAGCCGTCGTTGGCGGCGGCCACCCGGTACGAGGGCCGGTCCACGGCGAAGAAGGCGTGGCCCGCGTCGTCGTACGAGTGGAACTCGTGCGGCTTGCCCAGCTCAGTGAGCCGCTCGTCGAGCTCTCGGACGTGTTCCGGGCTCGGGGTCTTGTCGTCCTTGCCGAACAGGCCGAGCAGTGGGGCACGCAGGTCGGCCAGCTTGTCGACGAGGTTGCTCGGCGCCGTGGGTGAGCCGGCCGGCGGGTCCCCGGTCACGTACGCGCCGTAGCAGTCGACGGCGGCGTCGAGGTCGAGGCTGCAGGCCGCGAGGACGGCCTGGCGGCCACCCGAGCAGTGGCCGATGACGCCGACCCTGCCGTTGCTGGTGGGCAGGGCACGCAGGTAGTCGGCGCAGGAACGCACGTCGCCGACGAGTCGCTCGTCGGGCACCCCGCCGGCGGCTCGCACCGTGGCGGAGGCGTCGTCCGGCGCGGCGCCGGGGGCCTCGCGGAAGAACAGGTTGGGGCACAGCGCGTCGTAGCCGAGCTCGGCGAACCGGCGCACCATCTCCTTGGTGGCGCGGTCGTAGCCCGGCATGTGGTGGATCACCACCACGCCGCCGCGGGTGTCGTCACCGGCAGGCCTGGCCAGGTAGGCCTCGAGGGCGTCGCCACCAGCGGCCTCGAGCTGGATGGTTTCCGCTGTCAGGGAGTCGCCCACACGGCGATGGTATGCCGCGTCAGCAGTTGGGTGCCCGACGACGGCTGATGCCGTCGCCGGTGCCCGTGACGAGCAGCGGGACGTGGGGCGCCGGCTTCGCCGGCCCCTTCCGCCCCAGCCGCTGTGCGGTGGTCGGCAGCTGCGTCCTCCGGAAGCTGGTCATGGTTCCCCCTTGGTCCCCTCCAACGACAGCACGCCGGACGTCGGGACGGCACCACACAAACACGTAGGCCCACCTCCGCAGGGAGATGGGCCGGGTCGTCGTGCAGATGGTGGACGTGAAGGGACTCGAACCCCTGGCCTCTCGCGTGTGAAGCGAACGCTCTAACCAACTGAGCTACACGTCCAGTGCCCTCGGGGGCTCACGAAGGATAGCCGGACCACCGGCACCGGGTGAAATCAGAGTCCCGGCACCTGGTGCAGTGGCCGCTCGAACACGTCGGGGAAGAAGGTGGGGACCCCGGACAGCAGGAACAGCCCATAGAAGATCGCGAGGACCAGCACCACGGTGGCCAGCCCGACCAGGCCCTTGAACCAGATGGGCTTGGGCGCCAGCCAGTCGTTCCAGTCGCCGAGTCTGGCCTTGCCCCACGCGAGCAGCCGCTGGGCCCAGACGAACTCCGAGGCCAGGATCCCGATCCCGATGAAGACGATGAGCCAGCCCGGGCCGGGTGCGGGCACCGCCACGAGGCCGCCGATGGTGACGATGGCCCCGACGATCCCCACGACCCACTTGTAGATCCGGTGGCTGTGCGGGTTCGCCCGGAGGCGCCGGCGCCACTCCCAGTCGTCCTTGTCGGACTCCCGGGCGGCGTCCACGCGGGGTGGCTCGGTCACGGGTCGACCCGGTCGGCGCTCAGCTTGGCGAACACCTCCGCTGCGCGGGCGGTCACCGGACCAGGCTGCACGGCGCGGTCGTCCACGGCGTGGATGGCCAGCACGTCCTTGGTGCTGCTGGTGATGAACACCTCGTCGGCCTCGTCCAGCACCTCGACCGGCATGGCCTCCTCGCGAACCTCCATCCCCTCCTCGCGGCACCACTCGATGGTGACGGCGCGGGTGATCCCGGCGAGGCAGCCCGACTCGAGCGGGGGGGTGAGGATGACGCCGTCGCGCACCACGAAGATGTTGGACCCGGTGCACTCGCACAGCTCGCCCCGGGTGTTCGCAAAGACGGCCTCGATCGCACCACGCTCCTTGGCGTAGGCAAGCGCGACCACGTTCTCGGCATAGGACGTCGTCTTCAGACCGGCCACGGCGGACCGCTCGTTGCGCACCCACGGGACCACGGCCACCGACGCGCTCGCCGGAGGACGCGGCTGCTCCCCCGCGGTGACGATGTAGGTGAGCGGGCTGTCGGCGCGGTCCGACCCGAGCGGTCCGGCGCCGCCGGTGACGGAGTAGCGCAGCCGTCCGAACTCGATCTGCGGTCCCGCCCCCAGGACCGCCGCGATGCCCTCCGCCAGGTAGCCGTGGTCCGCCGCCGGGAGGCCGAGCCCGGCCAGTGTGCGGTCGAGCCGGCGGGCGTGCCGCGTCGCCGCGAACACCTGTCCACGGTCGACCTTGGCGGTCTCGAACGCCCCGTCCCCCACGGTCACCCCGTGGTCCAGCGCGGCGACCGCAGGCTCGGCCACCCCCGTCAGCCTCCCGTTGACCCACACCCTCGGCTCGTTGCTCGTCATGCCTCCACCCTCCCAGATGCCAGTCCGAGCAGGACTCGGGACTTCACCTGAGTCTCCCCCCATTCGCCCTCAGGGTCGGAGCCCCAGGTGATGCCGGCACCGGTGCCGAACCGCAGCCAGCGGCGCCCCTGCTCGTCGCGCTCTGACCAGAACGTGCGGATGCCCACCGCCAGCTCCGCCCGCTCCCGGTCGGCGTCCACCCAGCCGATCGCGCCGCAGTAGGGACCGCGAGGCACCCGCTCGAGGTCGGCGATGGCCTGCAGCGCCGTGTGCTTGGGGGCGCCGGACACCGATCCCGGGGGAAACGTAGCGGCGAACACCTCGCCCCAGCCGACGCCCTCGCGCAGTCGCCCGCTGACTGTCGACACCAGGTGCACCAGCCCCGGGTGCTGCTCCGTCCGGCACAGGTGGTCGACCCGCACGGTGCCCTCCCGG
>Ga0308175_100002195_pt1 | contig 13320 bp, 10 predicted proteins | sample PhyCR1_3_FD_203893 | JGI IMG/M metagenome (GOLD analysis project Ga0308175, IMG submission 203893) | Soil microbial communities from UC Gill Tract Community Farm, Albany, California, United States - DLSLS.C.R1 | ecosystem: Environmental > Terrestrial > Soil > Agricultural land | place: USA...
GGGGCGCTGTGGGCGGCCGCGGACAACATCGGACCGAGCCGGCGACCCGGGATGACGGGCACCGGCGTCAGCGGTGCCGCTGGACCAGTGCCTGGCTCTCACCGGTGACGCGCTCCTTGGCGAGGGACCACCGCGCCCGGTTCCGGAGCCGTTCCTCGCCGTGGTCCGGGGAAACGGGCCATCGGCAGCGCCGTGAAGCTGTCCGGGCCGCTCTCCGCGCCGGAGCCGCCAGAGCCGCCGTGGCCGCCGGGCGGGGCCTCGCAGGCAGCGGTCGACGCCCCGCACACGGCGAGGACGAGGACCAGGGGGTGGCTCTTCGCACGGGGGAGAGTCGATCAGTACGGAGCCCCCGAGCGCGGTGGTGGAGCCCACGGTTCCGCCGCCGTGAGTCACTGCCCCGGCGCCGGGTCCCGCCGTCCCCCGAACGCCCGCAGGATGCCCTCCGCCGCCAGGGTCGCCGTCAACGTGCCTTCCCTGACCTGCTGTTCGAGGGCGGGGGCGGCCTCGCGCACGGCCGGATCCGCGTGCAGCCGGCCCAGCAGCTCGTCCCGGACCATCGACCAGGTCCAGTCGACCTGCTGGTCCCGCCGCTTGGCGGCGAGCCGGCCGGTGGAGTCCAGTAGCGTACGGTGCTGCTCCAGCCGCTCCCAGACCACGTCCAGGCCGGTCGACTCACGGGCGCTGCAACTCAGCACCGGCGGCGTCCAGAACGCGTCCTTGCCGTGCATCAGCCGCAGCGCACCGGCCAGTTCGCGTGCCGCCGCCCGCGCGTCCCGCTCGTGCGGGCCGTCGGCCTTGTTGACGGCGATCACGTCGGCCAGTTCCAGGACGCCCTTCTTGATGCCCTGGAGCTGGTCGCCGGTGCGGGCCAGGGTGAGCAGCAGGAAGGAGTCGACCATGTCGGCGACCGCCGTCTCGGACTGACCGACGCCGACGGTCTCCACCAGGATCACGTCGTACCCGGCGGCCTCCATCACCACCATCGACTCCCGGGTGGCCTTCGCGACCCCGCCCAGCGTGCCCGCGCTGGGGGAGGGCCGCACGAAGGCGTCCGGGTCGACCGCGAGGCGCTCCATCCGGGTCTTGTCACCCAGGATCGAGCCTCCGGTGCGGGTGGAGGAGGGGTCCACGGCGAGCACGGCCACCCGGTGTCCCAGCGAGGTCAGCAGCGTGCCGAACGCGTCGATGAACGTCGACTTGCCGACGCCCGGCACGCCGCTGATGCCGATCCGCCGCGCCCGGCCGCTGTGCGGAAGCAGCTCGGTGAGCAACTCCTGCGCCAGCGCCCGGTGCTGCGGGCGGGTGGACTCGACCAGCGTGATGGCGCGGGCCACCAGGGCCCGCCTGCCGTCGAGCACACCCTTCACATACGTGTCGAGATCGATCGCTGCCATACGCGGCTACTGCTCGTGGCCGAGGTCGGCCGACAGCCGCTTCACCAGGTCGTAGGCCGCGTCCGGGATCACCGTCCCGGGCGGGAACACGGCCGTGGCGCCCATCTCCAGCAGCGTCGGCACGTCCTGCGGCGGGATCACCCCGCCGACCACGATCATGATGTCCTCGCGGCCCTCCTCGGCGAGCTTCTCCTTCAGCGCCGGTACGAGCGTGAGGTGACCGGCGGCCAGCGAGGACACCCCGACCACGTGCACGTCCGCCTCGACCGCCTGCCGGGCGACCTCCTCCGGCGTCTGGAACAGCGGGCCGACGTCGACGTCGAAGCCGAGGTCGGCGAAGGCGGTCGCGATCACCTTCTGGCCGCGGTCGTGGCCGTCCTGGCCCATCTTGGCGACCAGGATGCGCGGCCGGCGCCCCTCGGCCTCGTCGAAGGCGTCCACCAGGGCACGGGTGCGGTCCACGGACGGGGACTCGCCGGCTTCGTTGCGGTACACCCCGGAGATGGTACGGATCTGGCTCGCGTGCCGGCCGTACACCTTCTCCAGGGCGTCGGAGATCTCACCGACGGTCGCCTTGGCGCGGGCCGCGCGCACGGCCAGCTCCAGCAGGTTGTCGTTGCCGTCGGCGGCCCGGGTGAGCGCGTCCAGCGCGTCCCGGCAGGCCTGCTCGTCCCGCTCCGCGCGCAGCCGCCGCAGCTTCTCGATCTGCTGGGCGCGCACCGAGGAGTTGTCGACCTTCAGAACCTCGATCTGCTCGTCGCTGTCCACCCGGTACTTGTTGACGCCGATCACCGGCTGGCGGCCGGAGTCGATGCGGGCCTGCGTGCGGGCCGCCGCCTCCTCCACGCGCAGCTTGGGGATGCCGGCGTCGATGGCCTGCGCCATGCCGCCCGCCTGCTCCACCTCCTGGATGTGCGCCCAGGCCTTGCGGGCGAGGTCGTACGTCAGCCGCTCCACGTACGCGCTGCCGCCCCACGGGTCGATGACCCGGGTGGTGCCCGACTCCTGCTGGATGAGGAGCTGGGTGTTGCGGGCGATGCGCGCCGAGAAGTCGGTGGGCAGCGCCAGCGCCTCGTCGAGGGCGTTGGTGTGCAGCGACTGGGTGTGGCCCTGGGTCGCCGCCATCGCCTCCACGCACGTACGCGTGACGTTGTTGAACACGTCCTGCGCGGTCAGCGACCAGCCCGAGGTCTGCGAATGGGTGCGCAGCGACAGGGACTTGCTGTTCTTCGGCTCGAACTGCGAGACCAGCCTGGCCCACAGCAGCCGGGCCGCCCTGAGCTTCGCGACCTCCATGAAGAAGTTCATGCCGATCGCCCAGAAGAACGACAGCCGGGGCGCGAACGCGTCCACGTCCAGACCGGCCTCCCGGCCCGCGCGGATGTACTCCACACCGTCCGCGAGGGTGTACGCCAGCTCCAGGTCGGCCGTCGCACCGGCCTCCTGGATGTGGTACCCGGAGATGGAGATGGAGTTGTAGCGGGGCATCCGCCGCGAGGTGTACGCGAAGATGTCGGAGATGATCCGCATCGACGGCTTCGGCGGATAGATGTAGGTGTTGCGGACCATGAACTCCTTCAGAATGTCGTTCTGAATGGTCCCGGCCAGCTTCTCGGGCGGTACGCCCTGCTCCTCCGCCGCCACGATGTACAGCGCCAGGATCGGCAGCACCGCGCCGTTCATCGTCATCGACACGGTCATCCGGTCCAGCGGAATCCCGTCGAAGAGCTGCCGCATGTCGTAGATGGAGTCGATGGCCACGCCGGCCATGCCGACGTCACCGGTCACCCGCGGGTGGTCGCTGTCGTAACCCCGGTGCGTGGGCAGGTCGAAGGCGACCGAAAGGCCCTTCTGGCCGGCCGCCAGGTTGCGCCGGTAGAACGCGTTGGACTCCGCGGCGGTGGAGAAGCCCGCGTACTGGCGGATCGTCCAGGGCTGGTTGACGTACATCGTCGGGTACGGGCCGCGCAGATACGGCGCGATGCCCGGGAACGTGCCGAGGAAGTCCAGGCCCTCCAGGTCACGGCCGGTGTACAGCGGCTTGACCCCGATGCCCTCCGGGGTCTCCCACAGCGGCTCCTCGCTCCCGGTCGCCCGCTTGACGGCCGTACGCCACTCCTCGGCGCTGCCGTCGACGGCCGGCGTCCCCAGCTCGATGCCGGAGAAGTCGGGGATTCCCATCAGGACACTCCCATGCGGTCGAGGGTCGCGGACAGCACGTCGATGGCGTCGCAGCCCGCGAAGACGTACGAGTCGACGCCCGGGTGCTCGGCCGGGCGGCCCGCCAGGAACACGTGCCGGGCGCCGGCCGCGCGCAGCGACTCGGCGGCCTGCCCGGCCTGTTCGGCGTAGAGCGCGTCGCTGGAGCACAGCACGGCCTCGGTGGCGCCGCTGTCCTCGAAGGCACCCTCGGTGACCGGCTCGATGCCGCCCGCCTGGAACAGGTTCGCGGCGAACGTCGAGCGCGCGGTGTACTCGGCGGCCGAGCCGAGGGCGGCCAGGAAGATCCTGGGCCGGGAGCCGGTCGCCGCCAGATGGGCGTCGGAGCGGGCCCGCAGGGCCTCGAACGCCTCGTCGCGGCGCACCCGGGGCAGTCCGCCGGACGGCGGCTCGGGCGCCGGTTCGCGCTTCACCGGCTTCTCGCCGAGCAGCGGGAACTCGCTGACGCCGGTGATGGGTTCGCGTCGCTTGGCGAGCTTCTTGGAGCGCTCCGCCCAGGTCGTCGCCAGGTCCGTGCGGATCCGGCCCGAGCGCAGGCACGCGGCCTGGCCGCCGTCCCGCTCGATCGACCGGAAGTACGCCCAGGCGGCCTGGGCGAGTTCCTCGGTCAGCCGCTCCACGTACCAGGAGCCGCCCGCCGGGTCGATGACCCGGGCCAGGTGGGACTCCTCCAGCAGGATCGTGGAGGTGTTGCGCGCGATACGGCGGGCGAACGCGTCCGGCAGGCCCAGCGCGTGGTCGAACGGCAGCACGGTCACCGAGTCGGCGCCGCCGACCCCGGCGGCCAGCGTGGCCACCGTGGCGCGCAGCATGTTCACCCACGGGTCGCGGCGGGTCAGCATCACCGGCGAGGTCACCGCGTGCTGGACCTGCGCGCCCGCGCCCGGCGCCCCGGCCACCTCGGCGACCCGCGCCCACAGCCGGCGCGCCGCGCGCAGCTTGGCGATGGTCAGGAACTGGTCGGCGGTGGCCGCGTAGCGGAACTCCACCTGACCGCAGGCCGCCTCGACCGGCAGCCCGGCCTCGGTCAGCGCCCGCAGGTAGGCCACGCCGGTGGCGAGGGAGGCGCCCAGCTCCTGCGCGGCCGAGCCGCCCGCCTCGTGGTACGGCAGGGCGTCCACGGTCAGCGCGCGCAGGCCGGGGTACGTGCCCGCGCAGCGCTCGGCGAGGGCGGTGAAGGGGGCCATGTCCAGCGGGGTGCCGGTGCGGGCCTCGTGGCCGAGCGGGTCACCGCCCAGGCTGCCGCGCACCGTCCCGGGGTCGACGCCCTTCTCCTCGTACAGCCGCAGCAGCGCCTCGGCGGCCGCCTCGGTGTCGCGGCCGGCGTCCAGGACGACCGGCGCCAGGTCGAGGAAGACCCCGTCGAGCGCCCGGCCCAGCTCGGGGACCGGGATGCCGCCCTCGCCGAGCACCAGCCACAGCGAGGTGACGCCGTTCTCGAGGTCGGCCATCACCGCGCCGTCGGCGCCGCCGCCGAGCGCCGTGTGCCGCTGCCGTACGTCCCAGCCGCCGGCCGTGTTGCCCTCGGGGCGGCCGCCGCGCACATACGGGGCGAAGCCGGGCAGGCCGGGGTCGGGCGCGCCGTCGCGCGCGGTGTACAGGGGCCGGGTGCGCAGCCCGTCCTCGAGTGTTGTGGACAGGGCGTCCTCAACTGCCGCGCCCGAGACTTCCTTGCCCGACTTGCGCAGCACACCCTCGACCAGGCGGTGCCACTGCTCGTGTGTCGCGTCAGGGAACTCGGCGGCCAGTGAGAGCCCGTCGTCAGGCAGGACCGTCATGCTCGGATGCTAGGGCAGGGTGCTCATGTGACAGCAGAGCGAGGGCTGTGACGTTTCCCTCTCTGCGGCTGTGACCTGCACCTCCCCAGGACCCGGCCGCCCGGTTTCCTACCGTTCGGGTGGCTCCCACCGGCCCAGTTCGGCCGGCCGCAGGTCCCGGGTGGAGAGCGTCTGCGGGTCCCCCGTGAAGGCGCGCAGGCGGAGCTTCGCGCCCGCCGTGGCCGGCAGCGCGAACCTGCCGGACGGCGCGCGCAGTTCGACGGACACCGTGGTGTGCGCGGGGATCGTGGCCGGACCGCGCGTCAGGGACCAGTATCTGCTCATCCCATGGCTGGTGGTGAGCATGTAGTGCGGGGTGAGCGGGGTGTCCCCGGAGTTGGCCACCCGCAGGCTCAGCGTGGACAGCGACCGCGCCGTGGCCCGCCGCGCCGCCGTCACGTCCATCCGCAGCGGCGGCCGGCCCGTCACCGCGAGGGCCGCGCTCACCAGCGCGGGCAGTACCAGCAGGGCGGCCGCGCCGGCCAGCGCCGGCCGGCGGCGCGGGCCCCCGAGCCACCGGGGGCGCGGCTGCCAGGCGTTCGCGAAGTCCGACAGGGGCACGGTGACCGCCGCCGCGAGCCACAGCGGGGTCATCATCAGGTAGTAGCCGTCCTGGGACCGGGTCGCCACGTAGAAGGCGCACCAGGGCAGCACCGTCGCCGCCGGGCCCAGCCGCCGTACGAACAGCACGTACAGCGCCAGCAGCGCGGCGGCGAGCAGCGCGCTCGCGTGTCCGTACCAGTCGAGGTGGTCGCTGCCGTGCGTGAAGTACAGCGAGACGTCCACCAGGCCCTGCCCGTGCAGCACCGCGCCCTGCGTCAGGGGCAGCGCGATGCCGCCGAGCCAGGGTCCCGGCTCGTGCACGATGAAGTACGTGTTGACCAGCAGCCATGTCGTCGCGGCGATCCCGAGGATCCGCGCGCAGACCGCGGTGGCCGCGCGCCCGCCCAGTTCGCCGCGGCGCACCGCGTGGATACCGGCCAGCAGGAACGGCGCCACGAACCACGGCAGTTGCTGGGTCGCGCAGGCGGCGCCCAGGCACACGGCCCGCGCGATCCCCGGCGTGCCGAGCCGGCCGCCCCTGCCGATGCGCGGCCAGCCCACCACCACCGGGATCAGCAGGACCATGGCCGGGATCGCCGGATAGCCCGAACGGGCGTACCCCGGCAGGAAGCCGAAGCCGAGGCACGCCATCGTCGCCGCCGACCGCCAGGGCACCGGCAGCAGCCGCCACAGCAGCACCGCGCCGGTGATCAGCGCGATCGTCGCCGCCGCCGTCGCCGGAGCGCCGCCGCCGCCCACCCACAGCAGGGGCGCGGCCAGCAGCGGGGCGAGCGGGGGATAGCCGTACGTGAGGTCGTAACCCCCCTCTATCGTCGGCGTCAGCGCGACGTTCGGGCCGTGGAACAGCCAGGGCCAGGGCTGCCCGTACATCGGGTGCCCGGCGACCAGTTCCCGCGCGGCCTGGGCGGTGAGGACCGCCTCGTCGCCGCCGGCGTGGTTCAGGCACCAGGCGCAGGCGGTGAGCGTGAGGGCGGTCAGCAGCACCACGAGGTCGAGGCGGGCCAGCGAGCGCGTCCGGCGGACCGTCAGGGCGAGGATCCCGCCGGCCAGGATCGAGACGTAGCAGAGCGAGACGACCGCCACCAGGAAGAGGTTGCGGGTCGCCGCCTGTGACCACAGTGACCGGGTCCCGATGAAGAGGCTCACATCGGCGAGCAGTGTCAGGACCCGGTGCCACTGCGCGGGGCCGCGGAGGTCGTCGGTGTGACGTCCCGGGGCGGTGGACATCGCCGGCCGTGTCCACCGCCCGGGTGTCACCTGCTGTGTTTCTGCCAAGTGCACGGCACCGGACGCTAGTGGCGGCTGGTGAGCGAGGCGGGGAACGACATGAAGAGACCGGTGTGAGGGCGGTAAGAAGGGGGTTTATTCGTACATGTGCCGGATGGAACAGGACGCATGAGCGGTCGCGCAGTGTGTCGCTGTTGGGCTGAACGGGTGACTTGGCGTAAGAATTGGCTGGTGCAGGCATTGGGTGCGAATCAGGTCAGGTGGAGCCGGTGAGCCGTTACGACGTCACCGATGAACAGTGGGAGGGGCTCGCCCAGGTCGTGCCGCTGCGGGGCCGGGACGCCTGGCCGTCCGCGGTGAGCCACCGCTCGCTGCCGGACGCCGAGACCGAGACGCGGCGCCGGTTCGTCGTCCTGCGGGTCAACGTCTTCGCGGACGCCCGGGACGTCGCCGAGACGCTGATGGCCGGGGCGCCGGTGCTGCTGGACCTGTCCGGCGCGGAGGGCGAGGTCGCCAGGCGCGTCCTCGACTTCAGCACGGGTGTCGTCTTCGGCCTGGGCAGCGGGATGCACCGGGTCGACCGCAACGTCTTCCTGCTGACGCCGCCCGGCACCGAGGTCAGCGGGCTGATGGAGGGCGCGGGGATGGCGGAGGGCTGAGGCCGCCGCCGCGCGGTGCGCGGGTGGTCCCCCGATCGTAGGAAGGTGCGGCGGACAAAACGGTTCGCCGCCCTGGCGGAGGCCTACCGTCCGCATATGGCCGTCCCTCCCGTGTCCACCGGTTTCCCGCCGCCTTCCGGCCCCCTGGAACCACCTTCCGAGCCCCTCGGTCCGCCACCCACCGTCCCGGAGTCCCCCCGGGTGCCGGGGCGGGGCGGGCCGTTCGCGGGTGGCACGGGGGAGCGGTCCCTCGGCTCGCTCGACGTGCGCGCCCGCGTCACCGAGTTGCGGCTGTCCGCCTTCGCCGGGCACCGGCGGGCCGCGTTCCCGCTGGGCGCCGTCACCCTGTTCGCCGGGCCCAGCGGATCGGGCAAGTCGACCGCGCTCGCGGCGTACGAGGCGCTCGCCCGGCTCGGCGGTGGGGCGCCGCTCGACGAGGTGTTCCCGGAGCCGGTGGCCTGGGTGCCGGAGCGGGCGCGGCCCGACGCGCAGCGGCGCCGCGGGTTCAGGATCGGCTGCACGGCCGACGGCGCCGGGGGACCGGTCCGGCTCGACGTCGCCGTACAGGCCGAGCCGGAGCTGCGGATCGTGGGCGAACGGCTGACGGCGGACGGAGTGGTCCTGCTGGAGACCGCCCTGCGCGACCCGGGCCGCCGGGCCGTCCAGGCCGCCTGGCACACCGCGGGCGCGTCCCCGGTGACCCGCGCCCCGCTGCCCGACGACCGGCTCGGCACCCCGCTGCTGCCGCTGCGGGTGGCCGGCAAGACCGACGGGCAGCGGCGGGTGCTCGCCGCCGCCGAGCAGATGGTCGTCGCCCTGCGCTCGGTCTTCCCCTGCGACCCGCGCCCCGAGTACATGCGCGCCCCCGTCCCCACCGGATCGGGACGGCTCCTGCCCGGCTGCGACAACCTCGCCGACGTGTTGTGGCGCACCCGGTCCGAGTGCGGCCGCCGGCACGCGGCGCTTGTCGAGGCCCTGCGCGGCGGCTGCGCGGGTCCGGTGGCCGACCTGGTTCCGGAGCCGCTGGCCGACGGCACCGTACGGGCGCTGCTCGACCGGGGCGACGGCTTCCGCACCGAGCTGGCCCGGCTCGGCGACGGCGAGCTGCGCTACGTCGCGCTCGCGCTGGTGCTGCTGACCGGGCCCGGCGTGCTGGCCGTGGACACACCCGGCGAGGTGCCCGACGCGCTGCGCACCCTCACCGTGCTCACCGACGGCTTCGACCGCGGCCTCGATCCGGCCCAGCGGCGCGCGCTGCTGCGGACGGCGGCCCGGATGGGCGACCGGGGCCACATCCGCTGCGTCGGAGCCGTCAGCGACGCCTCCTGGGCCGTGGGGACCGAGGGGGTCACCGTGGTACACCTGAGGCCGTGACGGAACACCCCGACCTGGCCGGACTCCAGCGCAGACTGGCCGAGTTCGCCGCCGCGCGCGACTGGCGGCCCTACCACACCCCCAAGAACCTGGTGGCCGCGCTCAGCGTGGAGGCCTCCGAACTGGTCGAGATCTTCCAGTGGCTGACACCCGAGGAGTCGGCCCGGGTGATGGACGACCCGGGCACCGCGCACCGGGTCCGGGACGAGGTCGCCGACGTCCTCGCCTATCTCCTCCAGCTCTGCCAGGTCCTCGGCGTCGACCCGCTGGCCGCCCTGTCGGCCAAGATCGACCGCAACGAGGAGCGTTTCCCGGCCCCGGGGCCGGACGCCGCCGACTGACGGAGCGCCATCCTCCGCTATCACTCTGCGGAGTCACGGTGCGTCCCGAATCCGAATTGTTGTCCACAATTTCCCGTCCATCTCTGGCTTTACGTCTCAGGCGCCCTCACTCTGGGTAGTGAACAAGGGAGTTCACGCGGGCGCGCGAGGACGCACGGCGGACTGGACGGGGGCAGCGCATGGATGCGGTGCGACTCATCGGGATGAGCAGGCGGGCCCTGGTCCAGGGCACCGACCGGCCCGAGATCATGGCCGAGGTGTGGCAGGCGCAGGCCCTGGCCCAGGCGATCGGCAGCCGTCTCGCGGTGTCCGGCCCGCCGGAGCTGCGGGGCGAGGCGCTGGGCCTGACCGAACTGGCGGGGCGGGGCTGCGGCGTCCTGGACGCCCCGGAACTCGACCTGGGCGACCTGCGCGCCGCCCAGCTCACCGAGCTGGACGACGCCCGGCAGACCCTGCTCTGCCTCGGCGGCCTGCTGGGCGAGGTCGGCATGGCGCTGGTCGGCATGGCCAGCTCCGCGACCGACGAGACGTCGTACTGGCAGTGCATGGAGGCCATCGACGCGGCGGACGAGTCCCGGGACCGGGTCCTGGAGATGCTGCGCAAACTGGCCGCCCGGGTGGAGGTGTTACCCGAGGGTGCGGAGGACAGCCCGTCGGGTGTGTGACCGGCCGGGCCGGGCCGCACCGACTCCGCGCCCGCGACCACGGGATTCACCTGATCGGGACGGCCGTGCCCGGCGGTACCGATGAGGCCGGCGGGACCGGGGCCGTGCAGGATGGGTGTATGGACCTTCGAATCTTCACCGAGCCCCAGCAGGGGGCCACGTACGACACCTTGCTCACCGTGGCGAAGGCCACCGAGGATCTTGGCTTCGACGCGTTCTTCCGCTCCGACCACTACCTCCGGATGGGCAACGTGGACGGCCTGCCCGGCCCCACGGACGCCTGGATCACGCTGGCCGGCCTGGCCCGCGAGACCAAGCGCATCCGCCTGGGCACCCTGATGACGGCCGGCACCTTCCGCCTGCCCGGCGTGCTCGCCATCCAGGTCGCCCAGGTCGACCAGATGTCCGGCGGCCGGGTCGAACTGGGCCTCGGCGCCGGCTGGTTCGAGGAGGAGCACAAGGCGTACGGCATCCCGTTCCCCAAGGAGAAGTTCGCGCGCCTGGAGGAACAGCTGGAGATCGTCACCGGGCTGTGGGCCACCAAAACCGGCGAGACCTTCGACTTCCACGGCACCTACTACGACCTCACCGAGTCGCCCGCGCTGCCCAAGCCCGCCCAGCCGAAGATCCCGGTGCTCATCGGCGGCCACGGTGCCACCCGCACCCCGCGCCTGGCCGCTCGCTACGCCGACGAGTTCAACATCCCGTTCGCCTCCGTCGAGGACAGCGAGCGGCAGTTCGGCCGGGTGCGCGCCGCCGCCGAGGAGGCGGGCCGCGGGGCCGACGCCCTGACCTACTCCAACGCGCTGGTGGTGTGCGTCGGCCGGGACGACCAGGAGGTCGCCCGCCGGGCCGCCGCGATCGGCCGCGAGGTGGACGAGCTGAAGGCCAACGGCCTGGCCGGCTCCCCGGCCGAGGTGGTCGACCGGATCGGCCGCTACGCCGAGACCGGCTCCACCCGCCTCTACCTCCAGATCCTCGACCTCCACGACCTGGACCACCTGGAACTGATCTCCTCCCAGGTCCGGACCCAGCTGTCCTGACCCGGGCCCCCGCCCCGTTCTCTTCGGCCCCTCCGCCCCGAACCGGTCGGAGGGGCCGTTCCTCTCCGGAAAACCACTGGTCGAGGGGGTGCGGCAGCGGGGAGAATCGGACGTGTGTTCCTGACGATCTCCACGCGCGGCGATGCCGCCCACCCGGCCACCGACCTCGGGTACCTGCTGCACAAGCATCCCGACAAGGCGCAGACCTTCTCCACCTCCTACGGCACCGCGCACGTGTTCTACCCACAGGCGGACGCGGAGCGCTGCACGGCCGCGCTGATGCTGGAGGTCGACGCGGTCGCGCTGGTGCGGCGGAGCAAGGGCAGGGGCCGCGGCGGAGCGCCCGACGCGGCACTCGCGCAGTACGTCAACGACCGCCCCTACGCGGCCTCCTCGCTGCTCGCGGTCGCGCTGAGCGGCGTCTTCTCCAGCGCCCTCAGGGGCGTGTGCAAGGCCCGCCCGGAGCGGGCCGCCGCGCCCCTGCCGCTGCGCGTCGAGGTGCCCGCGCTGCCCGCCCGCGGCGGCCCGGACCTCGTGCGAAAGCTGTTCGAGCCGCTGGGCTGGACGGTGACCGCCGAACCCGTCGCCCTGGACACCGAGTTCCCGGAGTGGGGCGACTCGCGGTACGTCCGGCTCGCCCTGGAGTCGGAGGCGCTGACCCTCGCCGAGGCGCTGCGTCATCTGTACGTCCTGCTGCCCGTCCTCGACGACGCCAAGCACTACTGGGTCGCCTCCGACGAGGTCGACAAGCTGCTGCGCGCCGGTGAGGGCTGGCTGCCCACGCACCCGGAGCAGAAGCTGATCACCAGCCGCTACCTCTCCCGGCGCTGGTCGCTGACCCGGCAGGCGATGGAGCGGCTGGAGCTGGTGCGGCTGGCCGAGGCCGACGACAGCGAGGTCGAGGCGATCGACAACGCGGTCCCGGAGGACACCGGGGCCGAGGACGAGGAGAAGCCGGCCCCGCTCGCCGTGCTGCGGCGCGAGGCGATCCTCGCCGCCCTCCGCGAGGCCGGCGCCGCCCGCGTCCTCGACCTGGGCTGCGGGCAGGGTCAGTTGGTGCAGGAGCTGCTCAGGGACGTGCGGTTCACCGAGATCGTCGGTGTCGACGTGTCGGTGCGGGCCCTGACCACCGCCTCGCGCCGGCTCAAGCTGGACCGCATGGGGGAGCGGCAGGCGGCCCGGGTGAACCTCCTCCAGGGCTCGCTCGCCTACACCGACAAGCGGCTCAAGGGCTACGACGCGGCCGTGCTCAGCGAGGTGATCGAGCACCTCGACCTGCCCCGGCTGCCCGCCCTCGAGTACGCCGTGTTCGGGCACGCCCGCCCGCGCACGGTCGTCGTGACCACTCCGAACGTCGAGTACAACGTCCGCTGGGAGACGCTGCCCGCCGGACACGTCCGGCACGGCGACCACCGCTTCGAGTGGACCCGCGAGGAGTTCCGCGCCTGGGCGGCGGCCGTGGCCGGACGGCACGGGTACGAGGTCGGGTTCGTCCCCGTCGGGCCGGACGACCCCGAGGTCGGGCCGCCCACCCAGATGGCCGTCTTCCACGCGAGGACGGAGAAGGCCGAGAAGGCCGAGAAGGCCGAAGTGAACGAGAAGGCCGAAGTGGACGAGAACGCCGAGAAGGCCGATAAGGAGGCGAAGGCGGCATGACCGAGACACCCACGGGACGGGTCCTCCCCGTCACCGACCTCTCCCTCGTCGTCCTCGTCGGCGCCTCCGGCTCCGGCAAGTCCACCTTCGCCCGTCGGCACTTCAAGCCGACCGAGGTGATCTCCTCGGACTTCTGCCGCGGCCTCGTGTCCGACGACGAGAACGACCAGAGCGCGTCCCGGGACGCCTTCGACGTGCTGCACTACATCGCCGGCAAGCGGCTCGCCGCCGGCCGCCGCACCGTCGTCGACGCCACCAGCGTGCAGCAGGACAGCCGCCGCCGGCTCGTCGAACTGGCCAAGAAGTACGACGTGCTGCCCATCGCCATCGTGCTGGACGTGCCGGAGGACGTGTGCGCCG
>Ga0308175_100002197_pt1 | contig 13319 bp, 9 predicted proteins | sample PhyCR1_3_FD_203893 | JGI IMG/M metagenome (GOLD analysis project Ga0308175, IMG submission 203893) | Soil microbial communities from UC Gill Tract Community Farm, Albany, California, United States - DLSLS.C.R1 | ecosystem: Environmental > Terrestrial > Soil > Agricultural land | place: USA...
GGCGAGCTCACGCTCTATCCGCACCAGCAGCGGGCCGTCGCCCGGGTTCGTCACCTCCTGCGGCTTACGGGCGGTGCGCTGCTCGCGGACGCCACCGGCCTCGGCAAGACGTTCGTCGCCCTCGCCGCGGGGGCCGCTGTTGAGCGTTTGTTAATCGTCGCGCCGGCGGCGCTCGTCGATGGCTGGCAGCAGTCGGCCGCACGAGCCCGTGTCGGGGCAGCGTTCATGTCGGCCGAGCAGCTCAGTCGCTGTGCCGCGCCGCCGATCCGGGATCCGCAGCTCGTCGTCGTCGATGAAGCGCACCACTTCCGGAACCCTCGCACGAAGCGCTACGCCGCCCTCGCCCGGATCTGTAACCGATCGCGAGTGCTTCTGCTGAGCGCGACGCCACTGCAGAACAGCCGTGACGATCTCGTCGCCCAGCTCGCGCTCTTCCTCGGTGACGCCGCGGCGGCCGCGAGCGACGAGGAGCTGGCGCGGTTCGTCGTCAGGCGTCGCACCGCTGACGTCGAGCTCCGATTGCCGCGCGTCATCGCCCCTTGTCGCATCACTCTTCCGATCGAGGACGACCTTCTCGACGAGTTGCTCGCGTTGCCCCCACCGGTGGTCGGACGCGACGAGGGCGAGGCGGCCGCCCTCGTCGCGTACACGCTCCTTCGCCAATGGTCGTCGAGCAGGGCGGCATTGGTTGGTGGCCTGCGACGGCGTCTCGCGAAGGCGCTGGCCCTCACCACGTCACTCGAAGCGGGACGCTGGCCCTCGCGCGAAGAGTTGGCGACCTGGTCGTGCGGCGACGACGCCCTTCAGCTCGCCCTTCCCGAGCTGCTCTCGCCGTTAGGCACCGGCCCCGGCAAGGAGTTGACGCGACTCTTCAGCGCCGTTCGCGAACACGCGGGCGGACTGCGCAAGCTACTGTCACGTACTCGCGCCTCGCTCGATCCCGACGAGTCCCGTGTGGCCGCGATCGACGGCATCTGTCGCACGCACCCGGACACGCGCCTCATCGCGTTCAGCCAGTACGCCGACACCGTGCATGCGATTGCACGCATGCTCATGATGCGACGCGCCGGAGTGGCCGAGCTCACCGCGCGCGGCGGCCGCGTCGCGGGGGGGCGTGTGAGCCGACGCGAGGTGCTGGCGCAATTCAGCCCGCACGCCGGTTCATCTCCCACACCGGAGTGCAATCGCGTCACTCTTCTCATTGCGACTGACGTACTGAGCGAGGGGCTCGACCTGCAGAATGCATCCGTCGTCATTCATCTCGACCTGCCGTGGAATCCCGCGCGGCTGGAGCAACGCGTCGGCCGCGTACGACGACTTGGCTCGCCGCACGACGAGGTTCATGTCTACGCGATGTCGCCGCCCGCCAGTGCCGAACGCGTGCTCCGCGTGGAGGCTCGACTCCGGGCGAAGGCGCGCCTCGCAGCGACAATCGTCGGACTCGACTCCCCGCCGCTCGACGTGCCCGTTGCCGTCACGCCGCTCGCGCCGCCCGAGCTCGCGAGCGATTCGCTCGCCATTCTCGAACGATGGCGGCGCGACGGCGCGCTAGAAGCGCCAGCTGGGATATCACCCTTGGTCGCGGGCGTTGCCGCGCCCGACAACGGGCTGCTCGTGGTTCTCGCCATGCGCGAGGAGCGCCTGCTCCTCGCGTCGATCGAATCCGGTGCTCTCTCTTTCGACGCCCGACTCGTCGCGCGTGTGCTCGCATCCTGCGATGGCCGGCCAGTACTTCCGAGCGATGACGAGATTGCGCGGGCGATGCTGGCCGTCGATGCATGGACCGTTCACTGGATGGGACGCCGGCAGCTCTCGCTGGCCAGCCGGGCCGGCGCGCGGTGCCGAGCCCGGCTCGCTCACCGGATCACCGAACTGCTGGCGGATGCGCCTCGACACCAGCGCGCCGCGCTCGCTGCCGCGGCCTCCGGCGCGCGTCGCACGCTCGCGCTTTCGTTAGGCGCGGACGCCGAGCGCTCGCTCGCGACGCTCGCCTCCGCGCCGAAGTTCGACGCACGCTCGGTCGATGCGCTCGCCGCCCTGTCACAGGGGCGGCGCAGACTGTATGCGGGGGCGAGCGAGCTTGTGCCGCTCGCCATCATCGTCCTGCGTGCCGCCGAGCGAAATTAGCGAATCGGTGTCGCGCGAAGACGAACGAACACGAGACTTGTCTGCGGCCCGACGCCGATCATCAGCTTGCCGACGACCGGCGCGTCGGCCGTGTACTGGCCGATGCGCTTGTCATTCACGAGGAGCGAGATCTCCTGACCGCGCAGCTCGACGATGACGTGGTTCGTCCCGTTCGCGTCCGTCTGCACCGCGTCCACCGCGCTCACCTTGAGAAGCGAGCTGCAGGCGCGATCCGCGTTCCAGCAGAGCTCCACCTGACGATCAGCGCTCACGCTCACCGAGTAGGAATTCCCGGAACGCTCCTGTCGGCCGAACCCGAGCAGGACGGAGCCGTGCTGCATGAGTCCGAGCTGCGAGATCTCCAGATCGAGCCGCACGTCCGACGGCATCTCCGCCGACGGATAGCGAACGATGCACAAGGCATCGTTCGACGCGTCCTCCATCCGCACGCCTTCATTCTCGAACCGGGCCTTGCACCGCGGGTTCGTCCATGTAAAGCCCTGGGATGTGTTCGAGATCGCGAACTCGTCGTTTACGATTGGCGGGACCGGTGGCTTCTCCGGCGGCTTGGCAGTCGAGCAGACATCGCTCAAACCGCCGACGAGCATGGTATCGGCGCCGGCGACGGTGAGCTGACGCCGCACGCTGTCGTCCAGCGAGAAGGCGATGCAGTACTCGCGGGCACTGCGGAGGATCTGACGCGACGACACGCCGTGTTGCCGCAGGTCGAGGACTTCGCCGAGCGACAGTGCCTTCACCGCGCTTTGTGCGCGGAGCGGCGTTGCGGCGAGAAGGAGGGCAGTCGCGCCGAACACCAGGCGACCCAGCCGCGCCACGTTGCGTAACGCCGGTCGCGCCATCACTGGCATACCCTCGCTTGCTCGCCGCGACGCTTGCGCATCTCGTTCTCGGCGGCGCACGCCTGCGCGGCACGGGAATCGGCCTGTTCGAGATCCTTTTTCAGGCTCTTGATCGCCTGCGAGTCGGGGAAGCGCATCGCCACGCTGTCCAGCTGGAGCATCGCCGACCGGAAGGTGCGGCGGGCAGTGACATACTCACCTTGCTCGATCTGATCCTGACCGTTCGTGAGGCGCGTGCGTGGATCGACGAGCAGTTCAGGCGGCATGATCTTGAGATCAGGCGTCGTGCCGGTGGCGACCGTGATTTTCAGGTTGGGCATCCGCCCCGCCGGCACAACGGGCTCGCGCATGGGAGCCGGCTCGGCATTCGCCGCCGCAACTACTGGCGTCGACCGCGGCGCAGGCGACGTGTGTTTGGGCTCTGGCGCCTCGGATTCCGTGCGGGCGGACGTCGCCGCTGCCCGCGTCGCGCTCTGCTGAACGGCACCGCTCTCGACGGATACGTGCGCGTCGCTCGTGCCTAACGCTGTCGGCGCAGCGGCGTTGCTGGCCACCGACGCGGTTTGCTCGGTCGGTTTGATACCGCTGGCCCTGCTGCTCCGAGCGAGCAGCGCGAGCGATGAGCCGACGACCACGATGAGTACCGCCACGGCCGCGATGCTGTAGCGCCGCCGACTATTCTCTCGCTCGAGAGCCGTCGACTGCATGACGTCGGTCGCGAGCGCAAGCTCGGCTGCCAGATCGCGTTCACGCGGCTCCCCTTCCATCAACGACTGCGGCGTCTGCGCCAGTGGCGCTACCGACGGCGCGGGGAACGTGGGCGCGGAAACCATGATGGCGGGCCGCCCGATGGCCGCTACCGGCTCTGGCTCGATCTCGCGTGGCGCGCGCGCGAGCGGTGCATCCGGCGCCGTCGGCGTCGGTTCATTCAGCGCGCGCGGATTGGGCGTCATCGAGCGTCGAAGCCGGGATGCCGCGCCACCCAGCATGCGCAACAACCTCACGCCGCGCTCTTCGCCTGGCACCACGATACCGCCCGCGGCCAGACGGAGCGGTGCCGCGCGGTCGTAGTCACCAATGATCTGATCATCGACCGGCGGCGCGACTTCCGGCGACGCGGCATCAGACGGAATTGCCGTGGGCGTACTTCGCGGTACCACCGCCGCTGCCTCGGCGAGCGCGGCGTCGAGCAGCCGGCGCAGCTCCGACACGGCATGCGGACGCTGTTGCGGTAGCAGCGCCATGCCCTTCAACGCGAGACGCGCCAGTCCCGGAGCAACGCCCGGAATCGACGCGAGCGGCGAGACGATTGCTTCGCCCGCTGCCCGATCGAGCGCAGACGGCGGCACCGTGCCCGTCAGCAGGTAGTACAACAGCGCGGAGACCGCGTACACGTCGGTCCACGGGCCGATGTCGCGCATTCCATACTGCTCGAACGCGGCGAAACCCGCCGCGAGATCCGTCGCATGCAGCGGCAGATGGCGGCGCGCGCTGAACTCGAGGAGGATCGCCGAGCCGTCCGCGCCAACGTGCACCGAGCGCGGCGACAGGTCGCGATGAATGATGCTCTCCGTGTGCAATACCTGCAGCGCGGAGAGGAGATGCTGAATGATTCGTCCCGCCTCCGTCGAGCCAATGCGACCGCCGGCCGCGCGCAGATAGTCCGCGAGCGGTTGAGCCTCGTGGCGGTTCATCACGAGATAGACGGTGGCGTTCGCATCGACGACGGCGCGCACGCGCACCAGATTCGGATGGGCGCTTTCGGCGAGGACCGCGCCCTCGAGCGCGTAGCGGTGGAGGGCTCGGAGGAAGTCGCGCTCGCACTCCGGCGAATGCGCGCGCACGGACAGCCCATCGGCCGCGCGCGAGACAAGGCTCCGCGGGAAGAATTCCTTGACGACGACGGGGTCGCCAGTCGTTAGGTCATCCGCCTGGTAGCTGAACGCGAACGGACTCGTTCCGCGCACGGAACGAACGAGGCGGAAGCGATCAGCGAGTACTACTCCGGGGCGGAGCGCGTGCGCGTGTTGCGGCTCCAGGACGTCGGGGGTCACACCATCTCCGGTGCGTGGGGCGTCCAAAGTAATCGCGCAATGCATGCCGGTCTAACGATATCTCCACCCCGGCATGTCGAGTGGGCTCAATGCACGGTGGCATAACGACCTAGCGCGGGTCGCGTCGTCGTGGAATCGACGCGCGGCTGCTCCATCGAACGCAATCGCGCAGCAAACTGTGTTGCACGCGCGCGACACATGCCGGCTCCCGTACGCCGGACTGTGCCCTATCGATAGGCCCGCGTCTCGCCGCTGGTCGTGACGTCCGCGAGCTCGGCCTCGCTTCCCCGCGGCAATATCAGGAAGAAGCTCGCCCCGCCCCTGGGGTTACTGCTGACCGTGAGATCGCCGCGCATGCCGCGCGCGAGATCGCGACTGATCGCGAGCCCGAGCCCGAGTCCTTCCTGGGGCTGAGCGAGAGATCGATCGAGTTGAACGAATGGCTCGAAGACATCCCCGCGCCGACTCTCTGGTATTCCCGGCCCGGTATCTTCGACGCGAATCTCCACGCGGTCGCGGTCGTCGGCGCGCGCCGCGAGCGTAATCACACCGCCGGGCGGCGTGAATCGAATCGCGTTCGACAACAGGTTGAGCATTATCTGACGCAGCTTCTCCCGGTCCGCGATCACCGTCAACGCGCTCGTCGCCGGCACGTACTCCAGCGTCAAGGACTTCGCCGCGGCCTGCGGCGAGATGAGCGCGTCGAGCTCGGCGAGAAACGGCTCGATTGCGATGCCGACCAATGCGTAACTCACCTGGCCCCGCTCGATGCGGTTCAGATCCAGCACGCTGCTGATGAGGCCGAGCAGATGTTGTCCGCTTGCGCGGATGCGCGCGAGATCGCGCCGCTGCGCATCCGTCAACGGACCTCGCAGGCCCATCTCCAGCAGCTCGGTGTAGCCGGCGATCGCGTTGAGTGGTGTGCGCAGCTCGTGGCTCACCGTCGCGAGAAAATCCGTCTTCGCACGGTTCGCCGATTGGGCGTCGGCCGTCTTCTGCTCCAGAGCGCGATGCGCGACCGAGACCTCGTTCGCCATGTGATTGAAGCTGTTCGCGAGGCGGGAGATCTCCATCGTGCCCGACCCGGAGACGCGAGTCTCATACTCGCCCCGCGCGATCGCTTCGGCGCCGTCGGCGATGGTGGTGATCGGTCGCGCGACGTCCTTGCCGATGAGAAGCGCCGCACCCATTCCGGCAATCAGCAGAGCGAGGCCGACCATCAGCAGCTTCCGGAGCGTCTTGCGCGGCGCCGCCAGCACATTCCCCAGACGCGACTCCATCGTGATGACGAGCGGCGTACCGGCGATCGGCGCCTGTGCGATGAGTACTTCCTCACCGGTGCCGCGTGTCGCGCGTGTCGAGTCGTTAGGCATGGGGCGGGACGGCGATGACGGCGTTCCGCCGACGCTCGACCACACGCTGCCGTCCGCGTTCCGATAGAACATGCTCACCCCTTCGCCGGCGAGAGCGCGTACGCTCCGCTCCGCCTGGGGATTGCTGGCGATACGGCGCTGGTGCGCAATGAAGCCCACCGCGCGCCCGTGTTCCGTCACCGGCTTCACGAGCCAGAAGTACACGCGACCACCCGAAGCGTAGAGCCTCCCGAACTGCAGCGTATCGCCCCGACCGACGTCGTCGACGCCGAACCGCGGAAGGCTCGGCGAACCGCCGAGGACATGACCATTCTGGGACTCGGGTAGCACGGGTTCTCCCGTGCCCCCAGGCAACCCGATCGCGGCAACCCGCTGTCCCTGGGCGCTCCAGAGCTCGATCGGCAGCCCGGAGTCCACGGGTGTGCTCAATCGCGCCAGGACGCGCTCGGCCGCCGCTCGCGCGCTATCGCCGACGCGCCCGGAGGTCGCCGCCGACAACGCGAAACGAACTGCGTCGTTCCCGGCGACAGAGTCGTACCTGACCCACGATTGTCGGATGGTCGTCTCCGCGGCGCTCGCGAGCTGACTGGTGGCGCGCTCCAGGCTCTCCGTGGCGCCGCTGACGGCGGATCGCGTCAGGACCTCGTACGCTGCTCCCAGTACGACAAGAAGACAGGCGGCGAGCACCGCTCCCATGAGCAGCGACAGCTTCCGCGCGAGAGACATCCGAGACCACTGCCGTACGCCACGCATTCCGTCTATCGATTCCCCTTTGAACGTCGACCACCTTCGGCCGGCCATGGGCTACCGCCAAGGTTGCGCACCACCCATCAGACGCGCAAGCGCGCGCGGGCACAACCGTGCTACTATCTATCCGACCTCCGACGTGGAATGGCTGGATTCCCCAACGGGCCGGTACGGGTACCGGCGGAGTGAGCCATGTTGAAAGAGTTCAGGGCATTTCTGATCAAACAGAATATGTTGGCCCTCGCCATCGCCGTTGTGATCGGCGCCGCAACCAACGACGTCGTTCAGGGTCTCGTGAACGATTTCATCATGCCGATCGTGAATGCCGTCGCTCCGACCAAGGCCTGGCAGGATCTTCGCTTCCCCTCATCCGGGCCGGTTCAGTTCACCTACGGCCATTTCCTCAGCGTCCTGCTGAAGTTCATCATCGTCGGCCTGATCTGCTGGCGCCTAACGCTGGCCCTCATCAAGCCGCCGAAGGCCGACGAGACGCCGGCGACGCGTGAGTGCCCGTTCTGCCGACAGGCCATCGACGCCCGCGCGACACGGTGCGCCCACTGCACGAGTCAGCTCGCCGCCGCTGCCTGACGAGCATGGAGTACACGACGCTCGGCCGCTCCGGCCTCACCGTCTCACGGCTCTGCCTCGGCTGCATGAGCTACGGGACGCCGCAGTGGCGGCCATGGGTCCTCGACGAGGCAGCGGCCCGGCCGTTCTTTCGCCTCGCGCTCGAGCGGGGAATCAACTTCTTCGACACGGCCGACATGTATTCGTTAGGCGCGAGCGAGGAGGTGACGGGCCGTTCCCTGCGCGAGATGGCGGCGCGTGAGGAGATCGTCATCGCGACGAAGGTCTTCTATCCGATGAGCCAGCGGCCGAACATGGGCGGCCTCTCGCGGAAGCATGTCATCCAGGCCTGTGAGGCGAGTTTGCGCCGGCTCGGCATCGAGACGATCGACCTGTACCAGATCCATCGCTTCGACGCCGCCGTGCCGATGGAGGAGACGCTCGCCGCGCTGGATCTGCTCGTCCACCAGGGCAAGGTGCGGTACATCGGCGCCAGCTCGGGCTACGCCTGGCAGTTGATGCGCGCCCTGAGTCTCTCCGAGCGTCATGGATGGGCGCGCTTCGTCTCGATGCAGGACCACTACAACCTTCTCTACCGCGAGGAGGAGCGGGAGATGATCCCGCTCTGTCTGGCGGAAGGACTGGGCGTGATCCCCTGGTCGCCGCTGGCTCGCGGTCTCGTCGCCCGGCCGCGGCGCGAGACAGAAACGCGCGCCACAACGCGCTCGAGCAACGACCCCTACGCCGACAAGCTCTACGCCGGTAACGTCGATTGGTCGATCGTCGATACGGTGGAGCGCATCGCCACCGAACGCGGCACGACGATGGCCGAAGTGGGGCTGGCGTGGCTGCTCGCGCGTCCCGGCGTTACTGCCCCCATCGTCGGCGCGACGCGCATCGAGCAGCTCGAGTCGTCACTGCGCGCAATCGAGCTGAAGTTGACGCCGAACGAGATCGCCGCGCTCGACGCGCCGTACACGCCCAAACGCGTCCAGTTCTGACCCGTCAGCTTCGGTTTCAGTCCTCGAGCGCCGGCTCGTACTCTCGCGGTGCGGACCGTCCGCTCGGCTCGTGACGGCCGAGCAGGCGCACGCACGTGTTCCAGCGGAGGATCGACTCGTCGTTGCCGGCCGGGCGCAGCGACTCCGCTCGCTCGTACCATGACATTGCTTCACGGAACCACTCCGCCGCCACATCCGCCGCGCCTAACGACGACCGATGGAGAAGCGCCTTGGCGCGCCGCTCGCAGATGATCCCGGCGTAGTATGCACGCTTGTAATCGTCCTTGAGTCGCGGCAGCACCTCGCGTGCGCGATGCACGCCGTCCGACAGCTCCTCGGCGAATTGATCGCTGATCGAGAGCAGGAGCGTCACCAGCGCGCCCTGGTTCTCGGGATCCACCTGCAGGATGTCCAGGCAGATGCTCTCCGCCGCGGACGAGTCGTTGAGCAGGCGATAACGCTCTGCCTTCTGCAGCGCCGCCGGAACGCCTTCCTTCGTGATCGGCTTCAGTTGCATCGCTCACCTCCCTGGCTTCCGCGCCTCCGACCGCGCGGACTCCGGCTTGTTTCGTCGCGAGAAGATCTTCACGAGCTTGCCGACCGGATCGAAGAACTCGTCGACGACGCGCTCCTTCAGCGGAATGATGGCGTTGTCCGTGATCGTGATGTGCTCAGGACAGACCTTGGTGCAGCACTTGGTGATGTTGCAGTACCCGATCCCGTGCTCCTTCCGGAGGTCGGAAACACGATCCGCCGTGTCCAGCGGATGCATCTCCAGCGCTGCCGTGTAGACGAGAAACCTCGGGCCGATGAACTCCTCGTGCTTGTGATGGTCGCGCAGGACATGGCAGACGTCCTGACAGAGAAAGCACTCGATGCACTTCCGGAACTCCTGCACGCGGTCGACGTCGCGCTGGTACATCCGCCACGTGCCATCAGGCGCGTCCGGCGTCCGCGGCGAGAACGGCGTGATCTTTTGCTTGACCCGGAAGTTCCACGACACGTCGGTGACGAGATCGCGCACGTGCGGAAACGCGCGCATCGGCTCGACGGTGATCGGCTTGTCCTCGGGCAGTTGATCGAGTCGCGTCATGCACATCAGCTTTGGGGAGCCGTTGATCTCCGCCGAGCACGATCCACATTTCCCCGCCTTGCAGTTCCACCGCAGGGCGAGGTCGTTCGCCTGTTTCGCCTGGATCTCATGCACGGCGTCGAGCACGACCATGCCTTCGACGACGTCGGTGGTGAAGTCGACGAACTGGCCCGTGCCGTCCTCGCCGCGCCAGATCTTGAACGTGCGCGTGCTGTGCGCCGCCGCCGCGTCCTGTGCCGCCTGTGCGGCGGTGTATGCGTCGACCGCGTGCGAGACGGGCGCCGCTGTCGCGCTCCCCGCCACCGCCCTCGACGGCGCTGCGCTCTCCGTCATTTCATCTCCTCGATCACGGCCGACAACTCGCCCGGCATCGGCGGCAAGGCCTCACGCGACAGGCGCATCGCACCATCACCGTCCTGTTGTACCACGAAGTTGAACGTACCGAACGCTGGGTCCTTGTCCGGGAAGTCATCGCGGAAATGCCCGCCCCGACTCTCGCGTCGCGCCAACGCCGAACGCGTGATCGCCTCCGCCACGACGAGCAGATTGTCGAGATCGAGCGCCGTGTGCCAACCGGGGTTGTATTCCCGATTGCCGCGCACGGCAACCGTCGACGCGCGACGCTTCAACGAATCGATGCAAGCGAGCGCCTGTTCCATCTCGTGCTCGGTGCGGACGATGCCCACGAGATCCTGCATGTTCTCCTGAAGCGCCTCCTGCACCTGATACGGACCGTCGGAAGCGCCACTGCGCTCGAAGGGTGCCAGGGCAAATCGAGCCGCCGCCGTTGCCGCGCCGTCGTCGATCGAGCACGCGCCGTTGTCACGCGCGAAGCGGGCGGCATGCCCGCCGGCGCGCTTTCCGAACACGAGCAGGTCCGACAGTGAGTTACCGCCGAGGCGGTTCGCGCCGTGCAGTCCGGCCGCACACTCGCCGCAGGCGAACAGTCCCGGCACGGTCGACATCTGCGTATCCCCGTCGACGCGGATGCCGCCCATGATGTAATGCGTCGTCGGCCCGATCTCCATCGGTCCCTGCGTGATGTCGATCCCCGCCAGCTGCATGAACTGGTGGTACATGCTCGGCAGCTTCTTCTTGATGTGCTCGGCAGCGTTAGGCAGCTTCTCCTTGATCCACGAGATGTCGAGGAATACGCCGCCATGGGGCGAGCCGCGGCCTTCCTTCACCTCGCGCACGATCATCCGCGCGACGTGATCGCGCGTCAGCAGCTCCGGTGGTCGCCGCGCGTTCTTGTCACCCTGGGTGTAGCGCCATCCCTCCTCGGCACTGTCCGCGGTCTGCGAGCGGTAGTTCTCCGGAATGTTCTCGAACATGAACCGCTTGCCGTCGCGATTGCGCAGCACGCCGCCCTCGCCGCGCACACCCTCCGTCACGAGAATGCCACGCACACTCGGCGGCCAGATCATTCCCGTCGGATGGAACTGGACGAACTCCATGTCCTGCAGCGCCGCTCCGGCGCGGTAGGCGAGCGCGTGGCCGTCGCCGGTGTACTCCCAGCTGTTGGACGTGATCTTGAATGCGCGTCCGACACCGCCCGTCGCGAGCACCACCGCGCGCGCCCGGAAGAGACGGAAGCGACCGCGCTCCCGGTCGTATCCGAATGCGCCGGAAACGCGATCGCCATCCTTCAACAGCCGGACAACGGTGCACTCCATGTGCACGTCGATGCCGCGGTGGATGCCGTGATCCTGCAGCGTGCGGATCATCTCGAGGCCAGTACGGTCGCCGACGTGCGCCAGCCGGGGATACCGATGGCCGCCGAAGTTGCGCTGCAGGATGCGTCCATCCGGCGTGCGATCGAAGAGTGCGCCCCACGCCTCGAGCTCGCGAATGCGGTCCGGCGCCTCCTTGGCGTGTAGCTCGGCCATGCGCCAGTTGTTGACGTATTGCCCGCCGCGCATCGTGTCCGCGAAGTGAACGCGCCAGTTGTCGCGATCGTCGACGTTCCCCATCGCCGCCGCCGCGCCACCTTCGGCCATCACCGTATGCGCCTTGCCGAGCAGCGACTTGCACACCAACCCGACCTTCACGCCGCTGGCTGCCGCCTCGATGGCCGCGCGCAATCCCGCGCCGCCCGCGCCGATGACGAGAACGTCGTGGTCAATTGTCTCGTATTCGCTCATCCCCTGGCACCTATCACCCAGCACCTGGCCACCGTTAGAGGATCCTCAAGTCGTGCCACACGCCCATTGCGCACAAGCGCACATACACGTCGCAGAAGGCGACTGAGATCAGGCTCGTCCATGCCCAGCGCATGTGCCAACGATTCAGGCAGCTCGAGCAGTCATAGGCCACCTGCTGTCCGCGATGCTTCGACAGCTCGTCGTGGAACCCACCAACGATGTGGCGGAAGGAGTGGCAGCCGAGGGTATAGCAGCTCAGGAAGACGAGATTCGCCGCCAGAACAAGTGTCCCGATGCCGATGCCGAACTCACGCGTGCCATCGGCCCGCGCGAACCACAACGCCTTCCACACATCCGACGCGAGGATGACGAGGAACAGCAGCGCGACGTACATGAAATAGCGGTGGATGTTCTGGACGATGAGCGGAAACGAGCGCTCGCCGAGATACGTCTTGCGCGGCTCACCCACCGTGCAGTTCGGCGGATCGGCCCAGAACGCTTTGTAATATGCGCCGCGATAGTAATAGCAGGTCACCCGGAAGAGACCGGGAAACGGGAGAATCAACAGCGCCGGCGAGAACACCAGCCACGACGGCCACCATGCCGGCTTGGGACCGAACAGTGCATGCGGCGAACTGCCGAACAGTTCCGGCGAATAGAAGGGAGAGAGGTACGGGCCGTACCAGTAGTTGGCGTTCTGAAACGCGGCCCAGGTGGCATAGACGACGAAGCTCGTGAGCAGCGTGAAGACGACGAGCGGCTGAACCCACCAGGCATCGCGGCGCATCGTTTCGCCGAAACCCCGACGGTACAGCGGCAGTGGTGCATGGGCCATCGCGACAAGCCCTCCAGTATTGGCTCGAGGTGCGCGTAAGTGATGCAGGCGTCACCACAGTGTCAATGCCGTAATCGCGCTCGACTGGCCCGGGCGGCCCGACACCTGCGATCTCCGCCAGCACACCGGCGACGTCGGGGAGCGCGGAGCGCGTGGAGAAGACGGACGCCGGCCGAACTCTCGGAGGACGTCGCATGTACGCAAAGCACGTTGTCGCCGGATCGCTCCTGTTCCTCCTCGCGGTCGGCGCGTGCCACCGCGGTAGCTTCAACAACGCGCCGGCGGGGACGCAGGGCGCCGTTGGCCTCGTCGTTCAGAACCAGAACTTCTACGACATGGACCTCTACGTCGTGAGCGAGGGCCTTGCCACTCGCATCGGCGACGTCGGCGGCAACTCGAGCGCGCATTTCACGCTCGACCCGTCCTTCTTTCCATCGAGCGACTTTCGGATCATCGCCACACCGGTCGGCGGAAACGGCCGGGCGTCGAGCGGTCCGCTGCGCGTGGGAGCGGGACAG
>Ga0308175_100002198_pt1 | contig 13318 bp, 13 predicted proteins | sample PhyCR1_3_FD_203893 | JGI IMG/M metagenome (GOLD analysis project Ga0308175, IMG submission 203893) | Soil microbial communities from UC Gill Tract Community Farm, Albany, California, United States - DLSLS.C.R1 | ecosystem: Environmental > Terrestrial > Soil > Agricultural land | place: USA...
GTGAGGGCGCGGTGAGAGCGGAGGAGCTGCTCGGGCGCTACGGGCACGCCAAGGCGATCTTCCTGGCGAGATTCGTACCGGTGGTGCGGACCGTGCTCAATCCGCTGGCGGGGGCGCTGGAGGTGCCCCTCCGGGCGTTCACCGTGTGGCAGGTGGCCGGCGGCCTGGTGTGGAGCCTCGGCCTGACCCTGGCGGGCTACGCGCTGGGCTCCTCGATCCCGAACGTGGACCACTATCTGCTCCCGCTGGTCGCGCTGATCGTCGTGGTGTCGCTGATCCCGCTCGCCGCCGAGCTGTACCGCGGCCGCGGGCGTGCCAAGGAGAAGGAGGTCCGCGGATGATCCTGGCATTCGACGGGGCGTCGATCGACGGCTCCGCCTACCGGGACGTGACGGATCTCGCGCAGCGCTCGCCGGGCTGGCTGGACTCCGCGGTGACGGTGTGGTCCGCCTACGGGCTGGCGGTGTTCGCCGTGCTCATGGTCCTCGGCTGGTGGCGGGCCCGGCGGACCGGGGCGGCAGCGGCGGTGACGGCGCTGGCCGTGCCGGTGGTCGTGGTCCTGGCATACGGCGTCGATGCCGTACTGAAGCTGGTCGTGCGCGAGGACCGGCCGTGCCGGAGCCTGCCGGTGAGAACCCTGGAGGCGTGTCCGGCGCCCGGTGACTGGTCTTTCCCCAGCAACCACGCGGCGATCGCCGCGGCCGCCGCCGTGGCGCTGCTGTTCGTCTCGCGGCGGCTGGGCGCGGTCGCCTGCGGGGCGGCGGTCGCCATGGCGGCCTCCCGGGTCTGGGTCGGCGTGCACTATCCGCACGACGTCGTGACCGGGCTGGTGGTGGGCGGGCTCGTGGCGCTCGTCCTGGTGCCGGTGGTCCGGCACGGGTCTCCGGCACTGGCCCGCCGGATGACCGCGGCGGCTCCGCTCCGTCCGCTGCTGTCGACCTCGTGAATCGCGAGGACACCGCCGAACTGGCCGGCAGCGCCGGCCTCGGCGCATGGGTGGCGTTCACCGTGCTGACCATGGTCGTCGTCGGCCGGAGCGGTTCACCGCTGTGGCTGGACGACGGCTTCCTCACCTGGGCGGTCGGCCACCGCCCCGAAGTGGCCGTGGCCGTGGCACGGGGCGTGACCCACACCGGTACGGGTGTCGTTCCCTGGGTCCTCGCGGCCGTGGCCGGCGTCGTGGCGGGACGCACCGCGCGGCGGCGGCTGCTCGCGGCCGCCCTCAGCCTCGCCTGCCTGGGGCTGGGACAGGCGCTGCGGTACGGCGTGATGGAGCTGGTCCACCGGCCCCGCCCACCGCACGGGGACTGGGCGACACACGCGAGCGGCTGGGCGTTCCCGTCCGGGCACACCACCACGGCCGCCCTCACCGCCGGGATACTGATCGTCGCGCTGACCCTGCGCGCCCCGCGTGGTGGCACGGCACTGCGCATCGCCGTCGGCTGCTGGGGTCTGCTGGTGGGACTGACCCGCGGCTTCCTGGGCGTGCACTGGCTCACCGACGTCATGGGCGGCTGGCTGTTCGCCGCCGGCTGGCTGGGAGCGTGCCTGTGCGCGGCCGCCCACCTGCTGCCCGCCTCCTTCCTCACGCGCCCGACCGACCCGGCCGCGAGGCCGACGCAGGACCATGCGCCCCAGGATCCTGGTGGTCGAGGACGATCAGGCCCTGCGTGACGTCCTGCGCCCGCGGCCTGTACGAGGAGGACTTCGACCCGGTCCCGGCCGCCGACGGCGCGACGGCCCTGCGGCTGGCCACCACCGGCATAGCGGCGGCCTCAGCCCGCTGCTCACCAACGCCGCCCGCTACGCCCGTTCGCGCGTGACCGTGTCCGCGTGGCACGTCCCCGGCGCCGTGCGGATCGATGTCGTCGACGACGGCCCCGTGCCCCGGTGTGCCGGAGACGTTCGGGGACGAGCTGTTCCAGCCCGGCCGGCGCGCCGATCCCGGCGACGGGCACGACGGCGCGGGCCTGGGGCTGCCGCTCCGCGCGGCGCCTGGCCCGCGCCGTCGGTGGTGAGGTGTCCCACGACCCCGGGCACAGGCGCGGGGCCAGGTTCACGGTCAGCCTGCCGGCCGGGTCACCGGTGCCTGCCCCTCCTTCACCGACCGGCGTTCCTGCGCGTGGGCGTACGCCATCAGCGCGAACAGGACGGCGAGGAGAACGGCGGACGAACCCGCCGTACCCAGATCCAGCCCGCCCTTGGCGACCGGCTTGGTGAGGAAGTCGCCCGCGGTGGCGCCCAGGGGGCGGGTGAGGACGAAGGCGATCCAGAACAGCAGGACGTTCGGCACCGCGGGCACCTTCATCAGCGCCAGGAGCACGCCGAGCAGCCCGGTCACGAGCAGTGCGCCACCGGCGTAGCCGAGGCCGGAGCTGTCGGAGAGGAAGTCGCCCATGGAGGTGCCGAGGGTGTTCGACACGAGGATCGCCGCCCAGAACAGGGCCTCACCCCTGAAGGTGACGATGTCGCGGATCTGGAACGTCATCCCGCTCAGCTTCCAGACGACGAAGATCGCCAGCAGGATCGAGATCAGGATCGCCGCTCCCTCCGGATAGCCGAGACCCAGGCCCTGCGGTCCCCAACCCAGCTTCGTCGCGCCGTTCGAGAGGTACTTGGCACTGGCGTCCCGGTTCATGAAGTCGGACATGGTCGTGCCGGCCATGGAGGTCGACAGGATCACGGTCCAGTAGAAGAACGGGTTGTACCGGCTGGACCGAAGCTGGACCACGAGCGTCACCACGAAGACGAGGAACAGCACGACCGTGGTCAGGAAGTAGCCCAGCTTCAGGGTCTGTGCGAAGAGGTCGCCCGCCGTCTCGCCCAGGGTCGTCGCGGCGATCTTCATGACCCAGAACGCCAGGGTGACCTCGGGCAGTTTCTTCATCACCGACTTGGTCCTGCTCGACGTGCCCGCCACGTCGAGGTCGGTGAGGACCTCCGGTTTCTCCAATTCAACTCTCCTGTCCGGTCGAACCGACAGGGCGCCCCCCGGGAAGCGGGACGAGCGCCCCATGAGATGAGCCGGCCGCCGAGCGGTCGCGATTTTCAACCGTGACACAGAGGACCCGAACCCATCCTGAACGCGTCCGGTGTGGCAGGTCAGGCCGCGTGTCGAACGGCAGGCTCAGGCTCGGTGACGTCCTTGCGCGTCACGCTCAGGTGGACGACCAGGCCGAGGATGACGGCCAGGAACAGCACGCGGGTGGGTTTCGCAGGTCATGACCACCGACCGTGCCACCGGACGCCTGAACGCATCCTGACCGCTCACACGGCACCGCGCGCACCGCGCCTGTCCACGAGTCGTTCCACGCGCACAGGGCCGGGTCGTAGTACCCCGGTACCACCTGCCGTGCGGGCTTCGGTCCCCGGTACCACCGAATTCGGACATCTCGGTCCTAGCGTTGCGGAGGAGGCGTCGGGCGGGCCGGGCGCCGCAGCCCCCGAACGAGGGAGAACGCGAATGATCGACGCAGAGCAGCTCACCAAGAGGTACGGGGAGAAGACAGCCGTCGACGGTCTGGGCTTCACGGTGAGACCGGGGACGGTGACCGGCTTCCTGGGGCCCAACGGCGCGGGCAAGTCCACGACGATGCGCATGATCGTCGGGCTCGACGCGCCGACGAGCGGCTCCGTCACGGTGAACGGACAGCGCTACGCCCATCACCGGGCGCCGCTGCAGGAGGTCGGGGCGCTGCTGGAGGCGAAGTCGGTCCACCCGGGCCGCTCGGCCCGCAACCACCTCAGGGCCCTCGCGCTCACCCATGGCATTCCGCGCCGCCGGGTCGACGAGGTCGTCGAACAGGCCGGTCTCGGCAGCGTCGCGAAGAAGCGGGCCGGAGCCTTCTCCCTCGGCATGGGACAGCGCCTGGGCATCGCCGCCGCGTTGCTGGGCGACCCGCAGACGGTGATGCTGGACGAGCCCGTCAACGGCCTGGACCCCGAGGGTGTGCGCTGGATCCGGAACCTGCTCACCTCCCTCGCGGCCGAGGGGCGCACGGTTTTCGTCTCCTCGCACCTGATGAGCGAGGTGTCGCTGGTGGCGGACCACCTGATCATCGTCGGACGCGGCCGGCTGCTGGCCGACACGACCGTGCGGGACCTGGTCCGCGAGGCGGGCGGCGACAGCGTGAAGGTCGCGACGGCCGACCCCACGCGGCTGCGGGACGTGCTGGCCGGTCCCGGCGTGGAGATCACCGGCCGTATCGGCTCCGAGGAGCTGCAGGTGACCGGGGTGTCCGCACGCGAGATCGGGCTGAAGGCCGCCGAGCACGGGATCCCCCTGTTCGAGCTGACCTCGAAGGCGGTGTCGCTGGAGGAGGCATTCATGGAACTGACCCGGGACGCCGTGGAGTACCACGGCTCCACGACCGGCACCGAGACCTCCAGGAGCGCGGCATGAGCACCCTCACGGCAACACCCGAGACCCCCGAGACCGCTCCGGCCGCTCAGGGCCGGCCCGCCTACCGGGTGACCGGCCGCCGCGTGCTGTCCTCGGAGTGGGCCAAGCTCTGGTCCCTGCGCTCCACCTGGATCACCCTCGGCCTGGGCCTGGTGTTCCTCGTCGCCTTCGGCGTCATCGCCGCGAGCCACTACAAGTCCGGTCTCGGCTCGGGCCGGCCCGCGGAGCGCGACTTCGCCAACGCTACGGCCGTGAGCCTGTCGCTGTTCGGCACGAACTTCGCCCAGTTGGCCCTCGGTGTGCTCGGCGTGCTGGTCACCGCGGGTGAGTACTCCACCGGGATGATCCGCTCGACCATGGCCGCGGTGCCGCGCCGGCTGCCCGTGCTGTGGTCCAAGGCGGCGGTGTACGGACTGGTCGCCCTGGTGGTCGCGACCGTCGGCGCGTTCGGCGCGTTCCTCGTCGGCAGCCGGATCGTCTCCGGCACGCCCGCCGCCGTGAGCCTCGGCCACGCCGGCGTCGTACGCAGTCTGCTGGGCGCCGGGCTCTACCTCGGCCTGGTCGCCGTGATCGGCGCCGCTCTGGGCGCGCTGCTGCGGTCGGTGGCGGGTGGCATCTCGGTGCTCGTGGCCGCCCTCATGCTCGTACCCGGACTGGTCTCCCTGCTGCCCAGCTCGTGGCAGGGCGACATCAGCCCCTATCTGCCGAGCCGCGCGGGCCAGTCGGTCTTCGCCCTGACCCACGACTCGACCACCCTGTCGCCGGGCGCCGGACTCCTCGTCTTCCTCGGCTGGACGGTCCTGGCGCTGGCCGGAGCGGCGTACCGGCTGTTGCGCAGCGACGTGTGAGCGCCGGCCGCATCATGGGCCGATGACCTCCGTGACAGCCGAGGATCTCAGTGGGATGGGGCCGCTGGTCGCCCGGCTCGGCCGGGCCGGCCAGCGGCTCCGGCACGCCGACCGGGCCCGTCCGTGGGTGCTGGACGCCGCGGTGGTGGTCCTGGTGTTCTCGCTGTTCTGCCTGCCGGACCTGCTGCACGCGATCGGCGGGGACGGCGACGGACCGCGCCGCTTCCGCGTGGCGTTCACCCGGCTGCCCGTGGCGGGCATGGCGGCCGTGCAGGCCGGGCTGGTGCTGCCGCTGCTGTGGCGACGCCGGGCACCCGCCGTCGCCTTCGGCGCCGTCACCGCCGTGTTCGTCCTCCAGTGGTCGCTCGGCGCCGCACTCCGTGCGGACGTCGCGCTCTTCGTCGCCCTGTACAGCCTGGCCCTGCACGGGCGGCTGCGGCAGCTGCCCTGGGCCTGTGCGGTCCTGACGGGTGCGCTGGGCCTGGTCGCGGCGCGGGTCTCGACGGCGGTGCCGGTCTCGGACGCGCTCTTCTTCCTGCTCAGCACGGCCACCGCGGCCCTCGCGCTCGGCCTCATGATCCGCATCCGGCGGGCCCAACTGGCCGGGCTGCGGGACCGCGCGGCCCGGCTGGAGATCGAACGCGACCAGCGCGGCAGGCTCGCCGTCGCGGCCGAACGGGCGCGCGTGGCGCGCGAGATGCACGACATCGTCGGCCACAACCTGTCCGTCATCATCACGCTCGCCGACGCGGGCGCCTACGCCACCGCCGCCTCCCCGGAGCGGGGGGAGGAGGCCCTGCGCCTCATCGGTGACACCGGCCGCCAGGCCCTGAGCGAACTGCGCCGGGTGCTCGGCGTGCTGCGCGAGGGGGACGGCCCGCGGGCCGGGCCCGAGCTGAGCCCGCAACCGGGTCTCGCGGACATCGACGCGCTGTGCGAGGGGGTGCGCGCCGCGGGCCTGGAGGTCGTCTACCGTACGGCCGGTGACGTCGACGCCCTGGACAGCGGGGTGCAGCTCACGGTCTACCGCATCGTGCAGGAGGCCCTGACGAACACCCTGAAGCACGCCGGGGCCGGTGCCCGTGCGAACCTGGCGATCGTCGTGGAGGACGCCCGGCTGACGATCTCCGTCCAGGACTCCGGTCCGCCCGCTCCGACCGGTCGTCCCGGCTCGGCGAACGAGGAAGGACACGGACTGGTGGGCATGCGGGAACGAGCGGCTCTCTACGGCGGACACGTCAGCGCGGGTCCCCTGGGCCCGGGATGGACGGTGCGCGCCGCCCTCGACCTCGCTCCCGAGGGCGGTGCCGCCGGGTGACCACCGTGCTCGTCGTGGACGACCAGCCGCTCCAGCGGTACGGCTTCCGGATGCTGCTGGACTCCGTGCCCGGGACGGAGGTGGTCGGCGAGGCCGCGCACGGGACCGAGGCCGTGCGCAAGGCCGCCGAACTGCGCCCCGACGTCGTCCTGATGGACGTACGCATGCCGGGCATGGACGGCATCGAGGCCACGCGCCGTATCGTCGCCACCGGCGGCCGTTCCCGGGTCCTCGTCCTGACCACCTTCGATCTCGACGAGTACGTGCACGCGGCCCTGCGCGCCGGGGCCAGCGGCTTCCTGCTCAAGGACGCCCGCCCCGAGGAACTCCTCGCGGGCATCCGTGCCGTGGCCGTCGGCGACGCGGTGATCGCGCCCGCGCTCACCCGCCGCCTGCTGCACGAGTTCGCCCGTCTCGTGCCACCCGGCGGCGACGGCTCCGACGGGAATCCACGCCTGAGTGCCCTCACCGACCGCGAGCGCGAGATCCTCGTCGCCATCGGCAAGGGCTGGACCAACAGCGAGATCGCCGCGCGTTTCGTGCTGTCGGAGTCCACGGTGAAGACGCATGTCGGCCGTGTCCTGTCCAAGATCGGCGCCCGGGACCGCATCCAGGCGGTGATCTTCGCCTACGACCACGGCCTGGCCCGGCCTCATGGCGGCTAGTGCTGCGACCGGACAGGTTCACCGGCTCGCGACGCCCGGCAAACCCTTCCGGCCACGGCACTAGGCCTCGGGCGGGCCGGCCGGCACGGTCCGGAGGCGGGCGGCCAGGGTGGCCGCGAACTCCTCGGCGCGGGAGAGCTGGGTGCGCAGGTCCTCGACCCTGTGCTGAGCGGCCTGTTCGAAGCCGCGGATGCGGTCCAGCAGGGCCTCGCGCTCCCCGGGCGGCAGTTCGTCGTCCGCGTCGAGGCGGTCGGTGGCCTCGAGCAGGGCGCGCATCTCGTCGAGGGTGAAGCCGAGCGGCTTCATACGGCGGATGCCCATCAGGCGGGAGACGTCGGCCTCGGTGTAGAGCCGGAAACCGCCCTGGGAGTGGACCAAGTACGCCCAGCGCGGCAAGACCGTCGAGATCGTCGGGCTGAACGAGCCCAGCTCCCGGATCCACGAGACCCTCAGCGGGGAACTCGCCGGCAGCCACTGACCGGCACCGGCCGGGCGGGGGCCTTCCGCGCTCATCCGTCCGGGGTACCCGCCGCCGCGCCCGCGTGTGTCCGCGACCGGCGGCGGGTGAGTGTGCGCACCGTGGGACCTACGGAACTGGGATCACGGTGAGGACAGATGATCGTATCGGTGGTGTCGATGCCCGGAGGGGCCACCACGCGTACGGGCCTGGCGGAGGCACGCGAACTCCTGGCCACCCCCGGCTTCCTGTTGGTCGACGTCCAGCTTGCGCACGAGTCGGCCGCCGACGGGGGCGTGATCGTCGGCGGCCTCGGCCTGGAGTCCGAGTGTCCGCCCTGGTTCGGCAGGGCGGAGGAGCCGGTGCGGGCCCAGTTCCTCGGCGACCGGGCCGGTTTCGTCGTGCCCGTCGTCCAGGGCGGCCGGGTCGTCCACGTCCATGTCATGGCGACGGAGCGGCACCTGGTCACCCTCCACCGGGGACCGGCCCGGCCGCTGGAGAGCCTCGTCGCCCGGCTCGGCGAGGAGAACCCGCCCGACACCGCGGCCGTGCTGTTCCTGCTGCTGCAGGAGGCACTGGACACGTTCCGCCGGGCCGCGGTGGCGGACCTGCTGGTGGTGGAGGACCTCGAGGACGAGATGTTCGACCGGCGGCGCCCCGACCAGGTCTACCGCCTGGCGCGGCTGCGGCGGCGCGCCGCGCTTCTGCACCACTTCCTGCTGCCCTACCTCCAGGCGACGGACGAGGTGATCATGCGCAGGATGCTCAACCGGGACTTCCCCGAGGAGCGCCAGCATCTCGCCCGGGAGTTCCAGCACACCGGCCGCCTGGTGCTCGCCGACATCCAGTCCCTGCAGGAGGCCACCCGGCGCGCCTTCGCCAGCTACTCCTCGCTGGTGTCGGGCGAGCAGAACGGGGTGATCAACCGGCTCGCCATCGTGTCCACGATCTTCCTGCCGCTGACGTTCCTGACCGGCTACTTCGGGATGAACTTCAGCTATCTCACGGACGAGATGGAGAGCAGGGCCGTGTTCTGGCTGCTCGCCGTGGCACTGCAGGTGGTGGTCCTGGGCGGCGCCCTGTACGTGCTGCACCGCACCCACATCTGGCGCAGGCTGCGTGACGACGAGGGGCTGCAGGACCCGTGAGTGCGGTGTCCCGGGTCCGCCCGGGCGTCGGCCGGGCCAGTCGGGGTCATTCGGGGGCGAAGGAGAAGCTGCGCCACGGTCCGGTGGACCTGACCACCACGTCCGAGCCCTGCATGTTCAGGTAGATGCTCTCCTTGCCCTTCGGCGCGGTGCAGTCGGGTGTCTTGTACAGCAGGATGCTGTTCTGCGTGAAGTTGTCGACGCGGGTGACGTCCGCCCGGAAACGGTGGCACCCCCCGATCGACGGGTTCGTGAAGGACTGCACCGGTCTGACGCCGTTGTGCCCGGTGACCGTGCCGGCCGCCTGATCCTGGCAGGCGGCCAGCCCCACTCCGGCCAACGCCACGCAGGCGAGCGCGGCCAGCGGACGTGAAACACGCATCGGTCCTCCTGTGTGTACGGAGAGCGTGTACGGAGAGCCGGCTGGAAGGTGGTCCCGCCCCACCACCACTATCCGCCAGAGCGGGCGGACCCGCCTGACGAGTGCGGCCGCCATGACCGAGCGCGGCCGTCGAGGGCGCGGCACTTCGCCTGGTGCCGGGCGATAGTGGTGAGGTACCGGCAGTTCCCCACCGCGCCCCCGAGGAGGCCCCGTTGGCCGGACCGGACGGGGGTTCGCGGGTGGTGGTCGTGATGGGCGTGTCCGCGTCCGGGAAGTCCACCGTCGGAGCACGGCTCGCGCAGCGGCTCGGCGTCCCGTTCCTGGAGGGCGACGACCTCCACCCCGCCGCGAACCGCGCCAAGATGGCGTCGGGGCACCCCCTCGACGACGCCGACCGGCGGCCCTGGCTGGCGGCGCTCACGGAGTGGGTCCGTGTCACCGCGTCGAGCGGGCACGGGGGTGTCGCCTCCTGTTCCGCGCTCAAGCGCGCGTACCGCGACCAGTTCCGGCGTACCGGAGCGGACGTGTGGTTCGTGTATCTGGCACTGGACCGTGAGGTGGCCGCGGAACGCATCGCGCGCCGCAAGGGGCACTTCATGCCGCCGGCACTGCTCGACAGCCAGTACGCCACCCTCGATCCGCTGCACGCCGACGAGCCGGGCGTCACCATCGACGCGTCCGGCGGCACGGCCCAGGTCGTGCGGGCCGCGCTGCGTTCCGTGTGCGGGCCGGACCGCTAGCGGGCGCCTCCCAGGAGGGTTCGGATGGATCTGATCCACTTCCGCATGGTGATGCCGCCGTCGCTCACCCCGCCGGTCGTCGGCCTGCTCGCCTCGCACGACCGCGTCCTCAACCTCGTGGTGGTGAGGGCGGCGCGCGTTCCGGACGGTGACGCGGTCGAGTGCGACGTGGCGAAGGGCGCCGCCAACGGGGTGCTGGAAGACCTGCGCGGGCTGGGTGTGGACCGCGCGGGGGCGATCGCCGTCGACGACGTCGACATGATGTTCTCGCGGCACGCCGACCGGCTGGAGGCCGAGCAGCCGGGCGCGCTCGTCCAGGCGCCCCTGTGGGCGTCGGTCGAGGCGCACATCCGGGCGGGCGGGACCTATCCCCCGTCCTTCTACCTGTTCCTGGTCATCGCCGGGATCATCGGCTCGGTCGGCATCATGACGAACTCGCAGATCCTGATCGTGGCGGCCATGGTGGTCGGCCCCGAGTACAACGCGATCACCAGCATCGCCCTCGGACTCGACCGCCGTAACCGCCGCCGGGTCCGGGAGGGTACGCGGGCCCTGACGGCCGGGTTCCTGCTGGCCATCGCGGTCACGCTCGGGTTCGCCGCGCTGACGCGGGCGTTCGGCATGCAGTCCACCGCCTTCGAGCTCGGACTGCGGCCCGTCTCCCACCTCATCGACACACCGGACTTCTTCTCCGTCGCCGTGGCCGTGCTCGCGGGCGTCGTCGGCATCGTCTCGCTGGCCGAGGCACGCGGCAGCGCACTGCTCGGTGTGTTCATCTCCGTGACCACGATCCCCGCCGCCTCGGACATCGCCGTCTCGCTCGCCTTCGCCGACTGGGGCCAGGCCCGGGGCTCGCTGCTGCAGCTGCTGCTCAACGTGGTCGTCCTGGTGATCATCGGCGTCCTCACCCTGCGCCTGCAGCGCCGTCTGTGGCGGCGCGCGGCCCGCCGGGCCACCGCCCGCGGCCGGAGCGCGGGTGGGAGCGGTCCGTCCTAGGCTGATCGGGGAGGGCCGTTCGGGTGAATCGCTTGCCGGAAGGGGTGCCCCGATGGACGACTATCCCCTGATCGAGAACCACGGTCTGCTCGGTGACCTGCAGACGGCGGCCCTGGTGACCACGGACGGAACGGTCGACTGGCTCTGCCTCCCCCGGTTCGACTCGCCCAGCGTCTTCGGCGCCCTGCTCGACAAGGACAAGGGCGGCCACTGCACGGTGCGGCCGGCGCACGCGATGTACGCGACCAAGCAGCTCTACCTTCCCGACACCGCGATCCTGGTGACCCGGTTCATGACCGAGGCGGGCGCGGGCGAGGTCCTGGACTTCATGCCGGTCACCGGGAGGGCGGCCACGGACTGCCACCGGCTGGTCCGCCTGGTGCGCTGTGTACGGGGCGCCATGACGTTCGACGTCGAGATCGCTCCGCGGTTCGACTACGGCCGGACGGCCCACCGGCTGCACATCACCGAGCACGGCGCCCTGTTCGCGGCGGAGGACGGCGCGGTACTCACCGTGCATCCCATCCGCGAGCCGGAGGACGAGCGGCTGGTGGACATCCTCACGGACCGGGGGAACGACCTGCACTTCACGCTGACCCTGGAGGCGGGCCGGCAGCGCGGTCTGATGCTGGAGTCGGCCGCCGACGGACCGCCGAGGCAGATCCGGCTCGCGCAGTACGAGGAGCTGTTCGACGAGACCATCAGGTTCTGGCGCTCCTGGCTGGGCCAGTCGCAGTACTCGGGGCGCTGGCGGGAGACGGTGGAGCGCTCGGCGATCACGCTGAAGCTCATGACGTACGCCCCGAGCGGTGCGCTGGTGGCCGCCCCGACGACGGCGCTCCCCGAGCAACTGGGCGGCGAACGCAACTGGGACTACCGGTTCACCTGGATCCGTGACGCCTCCTTCTCCGTGTACGCCCTGCTGGGGCTGGGGTTCACCGAGGAGGCGAAGGCGTTCATCAACTGGCTGGACGACCGGGTGAGGGAACGGGCCGGCAGCGACGGGGACTCGGGCCCGCTCAACATCATGTACCGGGTCGACGGGTCCTCCGACCTGAAGGAGGAGCTGCTCGAGCACTGGGAGGGCTACGCCCGTTCCGCCCCGGTGCGGATCGGCAACGGCGCCGCGGCCCAGCTCCAGCTGGACATCTACGGCGAGGCGCTGGACAGCATCCACTTCGCGCACCGGCACGGGATCAGGCTGGGGCACGAGGGCTGGACCGCGCTGCTGACCAACCTCGACTGGCTGGTCGACCACTGGGACCAGGCGGGAGAGGGCCTGTGGGAGACGCGCGGCGGCCGCCGGGACTTCACCTACGGCCGTGTCATGTCGTGGGTGGCGTTCGACCGCGCGCTGCGGCTCGCCGAGTCGCACGGCCGGCCGGGCGCGACCGCACGCTGGCGCGGCGAACGCGACGCGATCTACGAGCAGGTCATGAGCAGGGGATGGAGCGAGGAACGCCGGGCCTTCGTGCAGCACTACGGCAGCGACGTCCTCGACTCCTCGCTGCTGCGCATGTCGACGGTCGGGTTCATCACCCCCGAGGATCCGCTGTGGACGTCGGCGCTCGACGCGATGGAGCGGGAACTGGTGAGCGACAGCCTGGTCTACCGCTACAACCCCGAGGCCTCACCGGACGGCCTGCGCGGCTCGGAGGGCACCTTCTCGCTGTGCACCTTCATGTACGTCGACGCGCTGGCGCGGGCCGGACGCACCAACCGGGCCCGGCTGGTGTTCGAGAAGATGATGGGGTACGCCAACCATCTGGGCCTGTACTCGGAGGAGATCGATCCGACGGGCCGTCAACTGGGCAACTTCCCGCAGGCTTTCACCCATCTCGCCCTCATCGACGCGGCACTGACCCTGAACGACGCCCTGACGTCCCGATAGCCGAGCGCGGGGTCAGCCCGGCGGAGGCGCGGGGCCGAGGAGCACCAGTGTGTCGTCCGGTGCCGCGCCGGGGGACGGCACGGCACCGGTGACGGGCTCCAGTCCGCCGCCCGGCCGGACGACGAACAGGGCGTCGTACCCGGGCGGGCGGGGCGCGGACGCCGGCTGCACGTGGAAGCGGGCGCCCCGTTCGTGGCGGTCGGCGACGGCGTGCCGGACCAGCCGCCCGCCGAAGAGGGTGTGACCCGCCGTGTAGGGGGCGACCACGCCCTCGCTGCCGGGCGGCGGGCCGACCCGGTAGACCGGGCCCTCGACGCTGTCCGCCATGACGATCGAGGCGAGCGCGTTGAAGTCGTCGTCGGCCGTGAGCAGGAAGACCGAGGTGACGCCCTCCAGCCGGGCCCGCGGGTCGGTGGCCGTGGCCATCAGCTCCCCGGTGACCAGGTCGATCCCCGCCGCCTCGATCCGCTC
>Ga0308175_100002199_pt1 | contig 13318 bp, 10 predicted proteins | sample PhyCR1_3_FD_203893 | JGI IMG/M metagenome (GOLD analysis project Ga0308175, IMG submission 203893) | Soil microbial communities from UC Gill Tract Community Farm, Albany, California, United States - DLSLS.C.R1 | ecosystem: Environmental > Terrestrial > Soil > Agricultural land | place: USA...
TGCAGGTGACGGGCCGTGCTGTCACCGACGGACGTCCCACTGGGTGGCGTGCTGGGCATGCGAGCCACCCTAATGACGGGGCCCAACCCAGCGGTGGACCGGGCGCGGGTCTCCGGTGGCGATGGCCTGCGGCGCGCCCGACGTACGTCATCTGCTGTAGGCGGGGCTCCGTCCGCCGCTGGTGTTCGCCGTCGCGAGCGACGCCGATGCTGACGAGGTGGACACGCCTATCGTCACCTCGCTCGGACACGCCGGGCTGCGCATCGACGCACCGGGACTCTCCATGCTGTGCGACCCGTGGATGTCCCCGGGGGGCGCCTTCATGGGGTCGTGGTTCCCCTTCCCGGACAACTCGCACCTACGGACGGCCGAGGTCCTGGACGCCGACTGGGTCGCGATCTCTCACGAGCACCTCGACCACCTCGACCTGGCCCTGTTGAGCGAGCTGCCTTCTCACGTCAGGCTCGTCATCCCGAGGTACCCGGCACCGGAGATGCACAACCGCATACGGAAGGCCGGTATCCGGAACGTCGTCATCGAGCTCGACAGCTGGGAGCGGCTGCAGCTCAACGACCGTGGGGACTGGGTCACGGTGGTGCAGGAGCAGTCCCCGATGTGCCACGACTCCGCGATCCTCGTCGTCACGGCGGGACACAGCATCCTGCACACGAACGACGCGCGGCTCTCGGTCGCCCAGCTGCGTCGGGTGGCCGAGGAGGCCGGGCGTCCGCCGGACCTCATGGGCGTGCAGATGTCAGGCGCCTCCTGGCACCCCATCTGCTACACCTATCCGCCCGAGGTCGTCGCGTCGGTCAGCGAGGGCAAGCGCATGGGCAAGTTCAAGGCGGTCAGTCGCCTGCTGCGCTCGGCACCGCCGCGGATCGCCCTGCCGTATGCCGGGCCACCGTGCTTCCTGGACCCCGCCCTGCAGCAGCACAACGCCCACATGCGTCCCCCCGGGATCTTCCCGGACCTCGCGCAGGCGGCGCGGTTCCTGGCCGAGCGCCTGCCGAACCAACAGGTCGCCACGCTCCTGCCCGGCGACCGCATCCACCTCGATGACGGCCGGGTCGAGCGCGACTCGCGCTGGGACGGCTTCTCCTTCGACGAGGGGGACGTCGACGCCTACCTCGCCGACTACGCGGAGCGGCGCCGGCCCGAGATCGAGGCCCTCCACGACGCCTACCCCGACCCACCGAGGGGCAGCGGCCTCGCCACGCGGTTCAGCGACCACTTCACCGCGCTCGGGTCGCTCTCGGACTACTTCCTGCACCGGATCGCGATGGTCGTGCGCTTCGTCGTCGACGGCGCCGACGGTGGTGTGTGGGACGTCGAGCTCGGCCCCTCCGAGTGCCGGATCGACCTCACCGGAAGCTCGCAGCACCCCGGCTACGAGCTGCGCGTCGAGGCCCGCTGGCTCGATGCCGTGCTGACGGGGCGCATGCGTTGGGAGGACCTCTTCCTGTCGTTGCGCATCCGCGCCTCGCGCGACCCCGACCGCTACAACGACTACCTCGTCGGTCTGCTCAAGCACGCCGACGCCGGGGCGCTGGAGGCGGTCGAGCGCTACGAGTCCGAGCGCGACCCGGAGGACACCGTCGTGGTGCGGGGCGACGAGGGCGCGTGGGAGGTGAGCCGCTACTGCCCGCACGCCGGTGAGGACCTCTCCTACGGGGCGGTGGTGCGGGACGGCGTGCTCAGGTGCCTCGGCCACAACTTCGACTTCGACCTCCGCACCGGGGAGTGCCTCAATGCGCGCTGCGACCCGCTCGTCAGCCGGTCGGTGGCACCCAGCGTCGTCCAGTGACGAGGTAGCGCGCCGTCCTCGCCAGCACGCCGAGCGTCGCCGCAACGGTGGGTCGGGCCAGGAAGGTCAGGTCCACGGCGACCCGTCGGGGGACGACGTTGCCGAGGTACCAGCTCTCGACGTCGACGTCGGACCCCTGCAGCGCCACGTCGTCACGCATGCTGATCTGGGCCGGCCCGGTGACGCCGGGGGTGAGCTCGAGCACCCACTGCGCCTCCGCCGGGTAGCGCGCCGCGAGGTCAGGGGTCTCAGGGCGCGGACCGACGAGCGTCATCTCACCACGCAGCACGTTGACGAGCTGGGGCAGCTCGTCGAGGCTCGTCCGCCGCATGAAGCGCCCGGGTCGGGTCACGCGGGCGTCACCCGAGCGCGTGACGCTGGGGCCCGCCCCGTCGGTGCGCATCGTGCGGAACTTGTAGATGGTGAACTCGCGCCCGCCGGTGGTGATGCGCCGCTGGCGGAAGACGACGGGCCCCGGGCCGCTGAGCCGGACCACGACGGCGAGGAGGAGCAGCAAGGGCGAGAGCAGCACGAGGGCCGACCCGGCGACCACCACGTCGAGCGCCCGGCGTCCGGAGGACACGCCACGCGGGACGGTGCCGCCTGCGGTGCGATAGGTCTGGAAGGTCATGGCTCATCCCGTTCCTGATGCGACGAAGACGGTCGAGAAGATCGCGGTGGCGGCTGCGACGTCGGCCGCGGGGCCGACCTGGAGCGACGACGGCGTCATGTGCGTCCACAGCTCCACGCCGCGGCCCCGACGCGTGCGCAGCTGCTCGACCAGGGGGTTGGAGGCGAGACCCGGGTCGGTGAGCTGGTACGTGCCGTCCTTGTATGGCTGGCTCCACGTCCAGACGTCGACGGCTCGGGCTCCGTGTGCCAGCGGCAGGTCGACGAACGTCTCCACGTCGGCGGCCGCCGACGCCGCGGTGCCCGGGTAGCGGCCCGGGTGCGCCAACGCCTTGCGGGCCTGCAGGCGGACGTGGCTGCCCCACCGACGGTGCGCCTCGTCCCAGGCCGCGGCCATGACGGCGTTCCGCGTGGTGCCCCACGCGGCATACTCCCCCTCGCTGAGCAGCCCCGCGCTGAGGTCGACGACGTCGAGACCGCCCGAGGCCACGTAGCCGTCGACGGCCGCCAGGGTCGCGGCAGGGTCACGCTCACGTGCAGCGCTCGCACACTGAGCGCGGCGCTCGTGAGAGGGGCCCGACTGCTCGACCCAGGCGGCGCAGCCGAGCTCCGGGACGATGAGGTCGACGAGCACCTTGCGACCGGGCAGCGCCCGGTGGATGGCCGCGGTCGTGTGGGTGAGGAAGTCACGGGCCTGCTGCGGTGACGCGCCGTCGCGGTAGCCGAGCTCGTCGGCGATCTTGACGCCGTCGACCCCGGGTCGGTCCGCGAGGGCCACGACCCGGGAGAGCACGCCCTGATAGGCATCGGCGCCCGCGAGCCACGCCTTGAGCAGGTCGGTCTCGATCCAGACCTTGCCGCCGTGCGCGACGACGGCCTCGACGAGGGCGGCATACTGCGGGCGCACCTGGCTCGCGCTCGGCGCCGACGGGCGTGGGTCGGGCGCGCCGGCCGTGCACGCGCTGGCGAGCAGCACCGCGGCCAGGATGGCGTATGCGGCCTGCACCCTCCCGCGCCCCGGCCGCGTTCGTGGGGTGGTCACGGGTCACCCCGCAACCTGCACCAGGTCCGGACGAGGAGGACATCGGTGACGAGGTAGGCGACGGCGCTCGCCCAAGCCGCCCCGTCCGACCCGTGCGTCGGGATGAGGGCTGCATCAAGGGCAACCGTCACGACGAAACCTGCCCCGAGGATCGTCGAGTTGAGGCCCGGGCGGCCCGTGCCCAGCAAGAAGCCGGAGGCGACACCGGCCGCGGGCTCCGCCATCAGACCGAGGGCGATCCAGGCGGCGGGCCAGCACGCGGCGCGGAAGTCCTCTCCGTAGAGGGCGGGCAGGACGAGGAAGCCGCCGGCAGCCACGACAGCCGCCATCGCGGTGCCCAGACCGAGCAGCGCGCGGACGCTGGGGACCCCAACGGGACCCACCGGGTCAGCGGCCGCGGCGGCCTCGGAGCGGGCAGCGGCTCGTGCGGCGAACTGCGGGTACGTGACCCACGTCAGGGCCAGGGCCGGAAGACGGAGCAGCTCGGCCACCTTCGAGGCCACGACATAGACCCCGACCGGCGCCGGGCCGGCGAGCGCGCCGAGGATCACGACGTCGAGTCGCAGGTTGAGCAGGCTCAGGATGCCGCCGACCTGCGCGCGCATCCCGAAGGTCGCCATCCTGCGGGCCAGTGGCAGGTCCCACCGCCCGACGAAGGGGTGCCCCAGCGTCCTGGCCCTCAGGCGTCGCCAGGCCAGGGCAGACACGAGCACGTCTGCGAGCAGCAGCGACACGACGAGCAGCGGTCCGCTCCTCAGGCCGATCCACCACCCGACGGCCAGGACAGGGACGAAGACGGCCTCCTCGGCCGCGGTCACGAGGTTCGCCCCCCGCGTGTCACCCAGGGCCTGCAGGCAGGCCTTGCCGACGGCCACCGGGAGCTGGGTGGCCACCGTGACGCCCGTCAGGACGACCACGGCGAAGGTCGTCGTCGACATGAGGTGGTCGTGGATCAGCCCGCTCAACAGCATCCAGACTGCGGTGCCGAGCATCGCGCCGGCCGCCATGAGCACGTGGATCGTGGGCCACAGGCGGGGATGCGCGCGCTCCGCACCACCCACGAAGAAGCCCATGGCACCGGGCAGCCCGCACGCCGAGACGACCCCGACGACGCCGGGCAGCACGCGCATCAGGGCCAGGAGGCCGACGTCCTCGGCGCCGCCGGAGCGGGCCACGAGGACGGTGACGAGGGCGACCGAGGCCAGGGCGACGAGGCGGGCTCCGAGGTTGCCGTAGACGTGCGAGGTCGGGGCCCGGTGGCGTCCACCGGCCAGGGTCGCGAGCGGTCGGGTGCGGCTCAGCGGCTGCATCGACGCCTCGCGGACGGCAGCATCCACGCGCCGGGGTCGATGCCCGCGACGAGGCCGAGAAAGGCCCAGAGGTGGCGGAAGTGCAGCACCTCGTAGAAGAAGGCGGAGACGAGGAAGGCGCACCCCAGGCCCAGCAGGAACTCGGGGCGCGGGACCAGCATGCGCACCCACTCGGTCTGCTGCCGGCGGACCGTGCGGCCCAGTCGGGCGGCGACGGCGGCGATCAACAGGGTCAGGCCCACCCCGCCGGCGGCCCCACGCTCGACGATCGTGGCCAGGTAGTCGTTGTGGGCCTCCTTGACGTAGGGCGCGGCGGAGCCCTTGAGGGTGGCCTTGGTCCGGCCCGGGCCGACCCCGACGAGGTCGCCCTCGAGGTAGAGCTTGAGGGTCTCGGAGGCCAGAGCCTGCCTCGAGCCGCTGGACTCGTCGGTGCGGCCCAGGGAGTCGCGCAGCACCTGCGCGCTGTCCGCCGCCGACTGCCTGATCTGCGAGAGGCTGACGTACGGGGACACCAACGCCAGCGCGACGACGCCCAAGGACAGGAGCGACGTGGCGGCGAGCACCCCGAACCGCCGGCGCAGGCGCAGCAGGCCGCCCACGCCGACGAGGGCAGCCAGGGCCAGCGTGGCCCCGTTCGAGCCGGTGAAGACGATGGCCAGGAGCAGCACCGCCAGTGCGAGCACGCGAGCCCACGGACGCCGGATCACCGACGTCGCCAGCACGAGCGCGAGGATCACGAGGAAGTAGTTGGCCGCGAGGTTCGGGTCGTCGAAGGTCAGGGACGCGCGACCGCCGTCCTTGGGGGTCACCCCGGCCAACCAGTCGATGCCCGTCATCCGGCCGAAGCACATGACGGCCGCCCACCCGACGCCCGACCAGACCCACGTCCGCAGCAGCACCTGGAGCAGCCATCGACGGTGCCGGACGGCGTTCGCGACCGCCGCCCCCCAGACGAGACAGAAGAGGTCCTGGAGCACCGCGAGCGCGGCGCTCTCCGCATGAGCGAGGTAGGCGGCCACCGCTCCGGACAGCATCATGATGCCGACCGGCAACGCGTACGGAAGGGTGACGACGAGCCGCTTGCGACGCATCCAGACGAAGAGCGAGACGACGAAGGCGAGCATTCCGACGTCAGCGAGTGCCGTGTTACCCGGCCCGCTGGGGACGAGCACCGACAGCACGACGAGGGACGCGACGAGCAGGTGGCCGACGCGCCTGGGCCCGGCCTCGAAGTAGGGGTCGTCCATGGTGCGCAGGTCGTAGGGCGGCCGCACGCTGGTCAGGACCGGCGCCCGGTCCACCCGGTACGTCATGGTCATGGGATGCCTCCGCGTGCAGCGGACCGGCCGGACGTCGCCGCGGGCCCCGCGACCGCCGAAGGAGGCCGTGCCGACCCCGCCGGAGCGACCGATGAGGTCGGCAACGAGGCGGCGAGCGCGAGGTGCCGGCCGGCGAAGACCTCGTGGTCGCTCCCGGCGGCCACCTCAGCGAGACCGACGAGGAGAGCGTCGCGCCACAGACCCGGATCGCGGTCCGTCTGCTGGAGGCCGAGGGCGACGAAGGCCTGCACGAGCCGGGGGAACCACCCGGAGCCCTCCATGGCGTAGCGCACTCCCTCGCCCCAGCGACCCGCCACGAGGTCGGAGTGTCCGGTCACGCGGCGGCCCGGGCCGGTGTGCCGGTCGAGGTAGAGCGCATAGCTCAGGGCGAAGCGCACGCGGTCGCGCACCGGGTCCCCCCCGAAGGCCGCGTGCTCCCAGTCGATCACCCCGGAGACGACCCCGCCACGTCGCAGGACGTTGCCGCACCAGAAGTCGCCGTGCACCACGGACGACGACGATCCGCTCCCGACGAGGGCCCCGGAATCGCGGACGCGCTCTGCGAGCTGCAGCGCCACCGGGTCGGCCGGCCAGCGCGCCACGAGCTTGCGTGCGAGGGCTGCCCCCGGAGCCGCGGCATCGGACTCACCCGCCTCGACGACGTCCGCAAGGGGCACGAGGGCGAGCCGATCGAGCCACCCGGCGGCGCACCGGAAGTCGTGCTCGACCGTGCGGGGTCGAGCGGTGTGACGCCACCGGTGGTAGTCGACCGAGAGCGAGATCCCGCGTTGGGCGGTGGTCACCATGACAGCGCCGCGTGGGTCCTGGCGCTCCTCGATGAGCCGTGGGACGGTGTCTCCGACCAGGCCGGGGTCGGCCGCGACGACCTGGCGCAGAGCCGCTGCCTCGGCGGCCACCGCGGCGCGGGCGCCCGACGTCCACGCGACCTTCACCGCGAGGGTCGGCGCCGACGCCCGCTCGGGCAGCACCATCACCGTGGTCTTCGGGTTCTCGTCCTTGGACATGGCGAGGACGACGAGGCGGCGGGGCCGACCGACGTGGTCCTGCAGCACCTCGCGCAGGAGCTCTCCTGCGTCGGTGTCGACGAGGGTGTCCGGAGTCATCGTCGCCTCCCGACCACGATGCGAGCCGGCGCGACCGCGGTGAGCAGGCCCGCGGCAAGGCGCTCCCCCGGCGCACCAGCCGACGCCAGCGCCAGCCACAGCCGCAGGCCGGCCTCGAGAGCGAGGCGTCCTCGGCGGACGTGCGGCGGGACGGTGCCCAGTGTCCGCACCAGCCAGCGCAGGGACTCGGAGCCGTCGTCCGAGACGAAGACGGGGTGCTCCCATGTCGGCAGGAGGACGTACTCCGCCTCGATCGAGACCCCCAGTCGATCGGCGTGCCGGCGCAGCCTCCCGCGGCTCCCCAAGCGCCGGTCGGCCAGCACGACCGGCGTGCCCGACGGGGCCCCGCGCACCTGCTCGGCATCGGCACGACGGTCCGGCCACGCCACGCGTGAGGCGACGGGGACGACGACGCGCGCAGCGGGGGGCAGGGTCACCGATGCCTCCCGGGTCCCGCACCCGCCAGCTCGCGGTGGGCCCGCGCCGGGGCCGAGGAGTAGATGTCGTCGAGGATGCCCGCTCCCGTCTCGACGTCGTAGCGGTCGCCGAGGTGCTGGCGCGCGCGCACCGCCCACCGTTCGGCCGTCACCGGGTGACGCAGCGTGAAGTCCAGGGCGCCGGCCAGCAGGTCGGCCCGGCCGGGCGGCACGAGCAGACCGGTCTCACCCGGGATGACGACGTCCGGCACCGCGTTGACCGCTGTGGCGACGACGGGCACGCCGCACTGCTGCGCCTCGACGATGGCGCACGGCAGCCCCTCGTAGCGGCTGGCCATGGCAAAAACGTCGAAAGCAGGAAGCAGCTCGGCGACGTCTGCGCGGTTGCCCAGCAGGCGAACGCGGCCGTCCAGCCCGAGCTCCCGCACCTGTCGGGCGGTCCGCTCGGCGAGATCTCCGTCCCCCGCCCAGACGAGGACGGCCGGCACCTCCATCCGACGCAGGGCTCCCAGCATGATCTCCGGAGCCTTCTGGAAGTCCAGGCGTCCGACGGTGCCGACGACCGGCGCGTCCTGCGCCAGGCCCAGCACGGCCCGCGCAGCGGCCCGGGACTCCGGCGTGCGCGCCACGTCCGAGAAGTCCACCTGGGGGCCGACCGTGTAGACCTGCTCGGGTCTCGCGAGCCCTCGTCGCAGCGCCTCGACGGCCACGCCCGTGCCGACCGCGAGGTAGGCGTCGGTGATGCGGGAGAGCCGCCTCTCGATGCCGACGTAGGTTGCGTGCACGGCCGGGTTCTGGAAGTCGTGGAACGGGAAGCCGTGCAACGTGTGCACGATCAGCTCGACGCCGGCGTGGTGGGCGGCGAGCCGGCCGAGCACTCCGGCCTTGGAGCTGTGCGTGTGCACGACCTGCACGCGTCGCTCCCGCATCAGGGCGGTCAGCCGCGAGAGCGCCTGGGCGTCGTGCCGCGGGCTGATGGGGGCCACGAGGTCCGGCAGCACCACGACCTCCACGCCGTGGGCACGAGCTCGGTCGAGGAGCGTGCCCTCACGCGTCCCGGTCACCAGGATGCTCTCGTACCGCGTCGGGTCCAGTCCGACGGCTCCGCGCACGGCGACGCCGCCGGCGCCGGCGATGCACCTCGTGATGACGTGCATGACCCGGCGCCTCATGACTGCCCCACTTCCATCGTCTCCGTGACGGGAGCCGAGCCCCCGCCCTCGACACCGCGCAGCAGCGCGGCCACCTGCGCGACGCCCGTCGTGGGTGTCGGCGGCAGCAGCAGTTCGAAGGTGCGCGTCCGGGCCACGAGCTCCTCGCACACCGCAGCGACCGGCGGATGCACCAGCCCGAGGCCGGTTCCCAGGCCCAGGGTCGCGGCGAAGCTCCAGTAGCGCCGCAGCTCCCCGGCGACGTACGTGCCTCCGACGAGCTCGCGAGCAGCCTCCTCGGCGCCGATGCGGCGCACGTGTGCTGCCGGCCCCTGACCACGCCGGAGCACCACGACCGCGGTTGGGACGAGGGACGGGTCGAGCAGGCGCCACGGACTCTCCCGGCGGCCATGCGGCATACGGCGGCCCCCGGCGTCGTCACGACGAGCGGGCTCGAGCAGGCCGTGCACGCTCCGCGCGTCCGTGACGCAGACGTTGTCACTGACCGCGTGACCACCCGCGGGCTCGACCGTCGCCATGAGGGTGGACTTGCCCACTCCGCCCGGCCCGGCGAGCACGAGGCCCAACCCGTCGACCGACGCAGCCGAGGCGTGCAGCGGGACGTGGCCTCGCAGTCCCGCCCACCAGAGCGCGGGGTACTGCAGCAGCACGGCGCGGGCCAGCAGGATGCGACGGTCCGGTGCGGCCAGCCCGAGGAGCCGGTGGCGCCACGACGGTCTCGGCGTCGCAACGACCTCGAGGTGGTCGGGGCGTGGTACGAGCTGCAGGTCCAACCCACTGGCGCAGGCGTCCTCCAGCACCACCCGGGCGCCGTCCGACCAGGCGCTGCGAGTGAGGGTCTGCAGGCCCGCCACGTGCGGACGGGCGTGGCCACCGAGGACCCTGACGCGGACGTCCGCGGACTCCTCGCCCTGCGCCGGGAGCAGCTGACCCGCACCGGCCTCGACCACCAGCGAGGCCCAGGCGCCCTCCGCGTCCACCTCGACGACGAGGCCGGCCGTACGCATGCGCACCTTCATCGGTGGTACACCTCGCGCTCGTCGTGGACGGGGTGCCGCGACTCGTGCGGCACCGGCACGCTCGCCCGCGCGTCGTGGCCCGCCCCGTTCCTCCCCGCGTCCATCCCGGCCGATCCCTGCACGGTCATGGCTGTCGGCACGCGGCCCGGGCGACCACCGCGGGGCGACGACGCGTGGTGACGGCGCCAGAACCGACGGCGTGTGGTCTCGTAGGTGACGACCCCGAGCAGCGGCCACCCCAAGCCCTCGACCATGGCCCGCACCGGCTCCAGGTCGCGCGCCAGCACGTTCCGCGGCACGAGCGCGACGGCCACCGGGCAGTCGCCCATGTCGACCCATCCCGTGCCGAGCACCTCGCTGGGTAGGCGGTGTGGGTGCTCTGTGGCGTCGGGCCCCAGGGACCCGACGAGCTTGCGCGCCCAGGCATCGTCCGCCGGGCGGGCGAGCGCGAAGAAGAGCCGGTCGGCGTCGTAGCGCTGCCCGAGCAGGGCGATCCGGTCGGCCACCTGGCCGGCTGCCGCCCTGACCCGCTCGTGGGAGAGCTGCCGGCGCGGGAGGTGGCCCAGGTGTGGGGCGTCCAGCGCGTAGGCGATGGCCCGGGCGCTGCGCAGTCGAGGACGCATGGCCTCCCGTCCGGCGGCGAGGCCCAGCCCGAGGAGCGCGCCGATGAACAGGGCGAGCACGGCCCGTTGCGCCGTGTCCGTCGGCACCGGGGTCGAGGGGAGTCGGACAGGGTCGAGCAGCACGGCCTTGGGTCGCGAGAGCTCGGCGATGTCGAGCTCCGAGAGCTGGCGCTCGTACTCGGTCTGGCTCGTCATCAGCGCGCCGAGCTGCGCCTGGATTGCCAGCACGTCGCCGGGTTGGGCGCGGCCCAGCTTGCCGACCAGGGCGCCTCGCTGCTTCCGGATGTCGGCGAGCTTCCGGTTGACCTGAGCCCGCCCCTCCGCGACGGTCTGCTGGTCGCCGAGGTTGGAGAACTGCAGCACGCTGGAGGTGATCGACTTGGCGATCTTGGCGGCGCGGGGCGGGCTCTCCTCGGTCACGGCGATCTCGACGACGGAGGAGACGCCCACGCGCCGGACGTCGACGTGGTCCCGGGCGAAGGCGACCGGTTCGGTCGCCAGGCCGGCATCGTCCAGGGCCGCCCTCACGACGGAGACGCTCGTGGCGATGCCGAGCACGCGCTCGCTCGTGGCGTCGGCCTGGACGTTGGAGGCCGCCGGCTCGCGTCCCATCTGCACGCGCGCGACCGCCTCGTAGAGCTCGGGCGTTCGCGAGCCGATGTAGAGCGTCCCCACCACGGGCAGAGCCATGCACAGCAGCAGCAGGAGCCAGTGTCCACGGATCACCCGATGGACGGCCTCGTCGATCGTCATGCGCCCCACCCCTCCCGGGCCCGCAGGCCCGACTCGAGCTCGTTCCTCTCTTGCGACGGTAGGTCGCACGCGCGCTCGGCAGATCACCTGCGCGGCCGACCCCCGCCTACGTCAAACGACTGACTCCTGCGGCGCTCCCGCACGCCGCCTGGTTGGTGAGCGTCCTCGGCGCCGGCAGTCGCCCGTCCCTGTCGGACCCGAGCGACGACCCGGAGGACGCGGTGCCGAGCGCGCCAGCGGCCGGGACGACCGTTCCCGGGGGGCGTGGGAGAGGGGTCGTCCCGGCCTGTCCCGCGGCTGCGCGCTGCCGCGGGGGCCAGTGGGCTGGCTAGAGCCGGATGCTGGTCGAGGTGGAGCTGGTGAGGCCGACGGGGTCCGTGACCTTGAGGGTGATGGTGTAGCGGCCGGCGGCCGGGTAGGTGCAGGTGGTCTTTGCGGAGGACGTCGGCCCGACGACGACCCCGTTGCCGCAGGTGTAGGTGTAGCCGAGGGTGCCGCCCTCGGGATCGCTGGACGCCGTGGCGTCCAGGGTCGCGGTGGAGGGTGCCGTCCTGGACGAGAGCGTCACCGTGAGACTTGCGACGGGCGGCTTGTTGGAGCCGATGACGAGCTTGACGTTCGCGCTCGCCGCCTGTTGCCCGACATCGTCGGTGACGGTCACCTTGGCGTTGAACGTGCCGCCCGCGGCATAGCTGCACGTGGCGCCCGGGGACGCCTGCGGGCCGACGGTGGTGCCGTTGCCGCACGAGAAGGTGTACGTCAGGGGACCTCCTTCGGGATCGGACGACCCGGACGCGTCGAACGTGGCCGTCGTGGGGGCCACCGGGCCCGGGCCCGAGGTCATCGTGAGGCTCGCCCTGGGCGCCAGGTTGACGGGGGCCGTCACCGTCACGGTCGCGGTCGCCGTCGCTGCGGCACCCGCCGGGTCGGTCACGGTCACCGACGCGGTGGCGGTGCCGGCCGTCGAGTACGTGCAGCTGACCGTCTGCGCAGTCTGCGGCCCCACCGGGGCACCGCCGTTGCCGCAGCTGAACGTGTAGCTCAGGGGCTGGCCCTCGGGATCCGACGAGCCGGACGCGTCGAGTGTGATGGTGACGGGCGCCGTCCCCCCGGGCGCCGACGTGGCCAGCTTCGCCACCGGCGGCTGGTTGGCCGTCGTGGTCACCGTGGTGGTCGCCGACGAGCTGAAGCCGCCTGCGTCGGTGACGTCGACCGAGGCGGTGAAGGTCCCGGCCGCCGAGTAGGTGCACGACGCCGTCGCGCCCGCCTGCGGCCCGACCGTGGAGCCGTTGCCGCAACGGAAGGTGTAGGCGGTGACGGGGTTGGCGCCGGCCGTCGTCGCTGCTGCCGACAGGGTCACGGTCAGCGGTGCGGTGCCGGACGCGGGCGTGGCCGACAGGCGCGCGACGGGCCCGGCGGCGGAGGCGTCCGCGCCCGCGTACTCGAGGGCTCCGCGGTCGCCGTAGGCGGGCGTCCCCGCACCCGTGTCCGCAACGGCGACGACGTCCACCGGGGCAATGCCGTCGTGGTCGTTCGCCGAGGTTCCCGGCACGCTCAGGTCAGCCGAGTCCACGGCGGGCGAGCTCACCTGCAACCTCAGGTCCGAGGCGGCCGCGTCGACGAAGCGGGGGTCGCCCGAGAGGTCGCTCGCGCCCTGGCCGCTCCCCGCACGGAACGATGCAACGGTGGCATAGGAGACCGAGTTCCATTCGTAGAGAGGCCCGCCCGCAGTCATGTGAACGAGGTTGCTGTCCACGACCGACCCCGGGCTGGAGGCCTCGTCGAGCCGGACGTCCCCGATGGTCCGCGGGCTGCCGACGGCGTTGTCGACGCTGATGTTGTCGGCCACGACGGACCCGGAGCAGCCACCCTCGAGGTTGATGCCTGCGGTCGCGTTGCGGACGGCGGTGTTGCCGATGACCCGGTCTCCCGACGAGCGCACGCAGTCCAGACCGTGGTCGCCGTTGTCGTGGACGATGTTGCGGCGGACCGTCGCGTTGTTGGAGTCGGTGTAGATCTCGATGCCGGAGTCCTGGTTGGCGTAGGAGGTGTTGTCCTCGACGACGGCCCCGGAGGAGCCGA
>Ga0308175_100002200_pt1 | contig 13310 bp, 12 predicted proteins | sample PhyCR1_3_FD_203893 | JGI IMG/M metagenome (GOLD analysis project Ga0308175, IMG submission 203893) | Soil microbial communities from UC Gill Tract Community Farm, Albany, California, United States - DLSLS.C.R1 | ecosystem: Environmental > Terrestrial > Soil > Agricultural land | place: USA...
GCCGGACTCGCCCTCGGAATCGGGTTCTGCAATCATTTACGCCAGCATTGTACAATCGAAGTGCCTCGGGAGGCTATACGAGCGGACGATTCCAGGTGCTGATCGCAACGGTGGCGCTACTGTTCGCGCCGCTGTACTTGTCGGCCAAAGGGGAGACCGTTCGGATCACGATCAGCGGCGACGATCTCGCAGCACCGATAGAGATCACTGACTTGGCACTCGCGGCGCGGCTCCAGGTCTGGTCAGGGCCAGGGTGCAGTTCGAACGAGGCACAGGGGTTAATCGTAGACTGGTCTCGAGGCGTCGTGGTGCCGCCTAAAGGCGTCCGAAGCTACGAGGTCTCGTTCGTAACTACGCGCCGAAGCCCCAGTACCTACGTGGTGCGCTATGCGATAGACCCTTCTACAAATGAGGGATATGTGTACCTCCCTGGAAAGCGCGACGCACGATATCGGAACAACGTTTGGTTGATCTACCGCGGCGTGGAAGGCAACTGGTTTCATGCGTGGAGCGAATGGAAAAAGGTTGCGGACCCGCTCATCGGTAAGGCTCGAATCGCCCGATAAACTCGAACCGCTGACCCGAGCAGGAGCCAGACAGCTCGAAACAAGAAACCACGTCTCGAAACGAGTATCGTTAGGCGTGGATTTGTGTCTGCCGAATCATCGTTGATATTTCCGCAGCACCTGTTTCAGACGGTCGTGAGGAAGCGCGACGACTCTATGGTCTCGATAACCTGTTATAGTCTCCGCTCCCAGCATCGCGTTGACGATCGCTTCTTCTGTCGCCTGAACAGTCGCATCAAACACGGCATTCATCTCGTCGTTCGGAATCATTGTGATATTTACCAGGCCTTTGGTGGTTCCAGCTTGCCGATTGGCCGTTGAGAATGCGATGAAAATGTCGCCGGAGCCGTTGCCCGAGGTGGAACCCGTCCGCGCCAGCCCGAGTGATGCACGCCGCGCAAGCCGTTTGAGCTGAGTTGGCAACAACGGCGCGTCGGTCGCAACCACGATGATTATCGATCCGACATCCTCGTCGCGAAATGCACCGCTCTTTGCGTAAGGAATTGAGTCCTGGATTTCTTGTCCAACGGGTACACCGGAAATTCGCAGCTGTGACCGGCGTCCACAATTGCATTGCACCAGAACACCGACTGTGTACGACCCGAACTTGCGCGACGAAGTTCCAGTCCCACCCTTGAATCCATAGCAAACCATGCCCGTGCCGCCGCCCACGTTGCCTTCCTGAATCGGCCCGCTTTTTGCGCTTTCAAGTGCCGTGGCCGTGTCCGCATCGGTGACGTGAAACCCATTAACATCATTCAAAAAGCCATCCCAAGTCTCTGCGACAACGGGAAGCGACCATTCTTCCGGTTCCCCTCCGGCCTGACGCTTTCGAGCTACTCGCCACTTGATGAAGGCATCGCGCACAGTTCCAACGCTGTGCGTGTTCGTAATGAGGACGGGTCCGCTGAGCAGGCCACTTTCTTCCAACCACGTGGTACCAGTCATCTCGCCGTTGCCATTCAAAGAGAACCAGCCGCCGAAAACGGGGGCATCCTCGTTTTTGCCGCGCGGCCAAACGGCCGTCACTCCAGTCCGCACAGCCGTCGCGCCCCCTCCACTCATGAGTGTCTGGTAGCCGACCTCGACTCCTTCGACGTCCGTAATCGCATTCCAAACGCCCGGCTTACCTTCGAGAGGCACACCGAGATCGCGAGCCCGTTCCGCCGCCCGCGCGAACCAAACACCTGTCAGTAATAAGAGGGCGACGCGGTACCAATTCATCCAATCGAGTATACGGGTAATCGGACGATTCGCGCCTATGCTCTCCAGACGAGAGAGCCGGCGACAAGCTGGCTTCAACGGCGGAAAGGGTTGATCTGCCGTCAGAGCGTTGCCTAGGCGAGCGCAACGGTGCCCGGAGTTGACCGGGAACTTCAGAACTGATTCACTACGATTCTCCGGAATGCGATCCGATCACCCGGCCGGACCGCCGGAGACGCTAATCCGCGCATCCTTCAACGAAGGACTCCATCTTCCATAACCTCGGCTCGCCGCGCTCGGATCGTCTTCCAACGTGAACAGAACGTCAAGCTTTCGGCCCGGTTGAAACAGTTCCAGCCGGTCTCCGAAATTCCAGGCCGCGAAAATGAGCAGTTTGCCGCGGTGCCTGAGGGGCACCTTCAGGTGCTTGCCGTCTTTCAAAAGCCTGGGGGGACCGGCCACTTCCACCTCCGTGGTGCAAAGCAGCGGAGCAGTGTTGCCGAACCCAAATGGCGCGAGTGAAAACAGTTCATCAACGGTGCGATCGTTCAAGTCTGCGAAGGTAGCTTCGGCGTCAATCGCGTACTGTGGGCGGAATGCATCGGGCGTCAGACGCGTGCGGGCGTAACCGTCTAACTCGCGCCTGAAGTCGTCCAGGTGTTCGCATCGCAGAGTGAGCCCCGCCGCCTGCTTGTGCCCTCCGAACTTCTTGAACAGGTGCGGCATGCTCTCAAGAGCATCGAGCAAGTGAAAGCCGGGAATGCTGCGACCCGAACCCGCGAAATGACCCTCTTCAGAGGCATTACTCAGCACAAATACAGGGCGGCAGAATCGCTCCACTAGTCGACTTGCGACAATGCCTACGACGCCCAGGTGCCAACCGGAATCCGCAAATACGAGTGCATGTGCATCTTCGGAAAAGGTCTGCTCGCACGCCTCTAGGATCTGCCGAACAACTTCCGATTCCGCGGATTGCCGTTCCCGGTTCAACTCGTCGAGTTGGGCCGCGAGCGATCCCGCACGCTGCGCGTCATTGGTGAGGAAAAGATCAATGACATCCGTCGCGCTCGCCATGCGACCTGCTGCGTTGATCCGGGGTGCAAGCCGAAACGCGACTTGATGCGCAGATGGTGCAATTCCATCCATCAACCCGGATATTCCGATAAGTGCCTTCAGCCCGGCGTTCCGTACATCCCGCAGACCCTCCAGCCCTCTACGCACGATTATCCTGTTCTCGCCTGTGAGGGGGACGATGTCCGCAATAGTCGCAATCGCGACGAGTTTCAGGAACGAGTCAAGCAGCCGTGCTTTCCGATCAGAGCTGAAAGCACTACGTTCGAACAAAGCCTGAATCAGTTTCAGTGTCACGCCCGCCCCGCAAAGGTGTTTCTCCGGATAGCGGCAGTCGCGACGGTTTGGGTTGAGCACGGCAAGCGCAGGCGGAAGCTCGGCCTCGGGCAAGTGGTGGTCTGTCACGATGACGTCGATCCCGAGTTGGCGCGCTTGCCGAACCACCTCCGCGGCACGAATTCCCGTATCCACGCTGACAATCAGTCGTACGTTGTCCCTGGCCGCGCGCTCGATTACCTCGCCGCGCATGCCATAGCCATCTCTCAGGCGATGAGGTACATGGAAGTCGGCTCTTGCTCCAACCAGGTCAAGCGCCTTCTTCAGAATGACGATGGACGTCGTGCCGTCAACGTCGTAATCGCCATAAAGCAGAATGGGTTCGCGATTCTGCACCGCAAGCCAGAGCCGATCCGCAGCTCGTCCCATATCCGCCATTTGCATCGGATCGTGGAGTGCTGAGAGAGGTGGATTTAAAAAGAGCTGAACCTCTCGAACATCGCGAAATCCACGTTGACCGAGAATATTGGCCGTCAGGCGGCGAAGCCCAAGCTCTTTTTCAAAGGCTTCGGCGAGGGCGCTGTCGAATGTCGGAAAGATCCAGCGAGCGTCGGGCCGCCTACGCCGCTCCGAGACTGTCACGCTCATCAGTTTCGCGAGAAATAACCGGACATGGGATCTTCATCGTCGCCTTCACTCTCATCCGCTTCGGCCTCGCCTACGGTGATGTCGGCAAAGATGTCTTCAAAATCCTCGAACCATGGCGACCGAACTTCATATTCAAAGAAGTGCGTGCCCGCTTCGAAATAGACGGCGAGCTGCCCGGTGAATCCCTCGTACTTCTGAAGTTCCTGAAGCCTCAGTTCATAGCTCCGCTTCTCTTCGCGAGTCAGATCAGAATCCGCGACGCGGTCCATCATGTCGTCGATTGACGCTTGCGAGAATACTCGCTCAAAAAAGACGACCATCTTCACGCCGCACTGTTGGGCTGCATCGAGATATTGGCGGAAATCCGGATACCGCTTCGTATCCCAGTAGATGACATCGAGTCCTTCGGCCTCGCTATCGCTGAAGAAGATCGCAAACCCCTTCCTTTTCAACTGCGCAAGGATGTCGGTCTTCAGGCTTTCAAGATCAAGCGCCATTCGTGTTCCCACACTACCAAATCGGGGAACCGTTCCTAGCTCTTGTAAATCAGTTTGTCGTTCTCGAACCGCGAGTCGCTGGACCGCTCGCTAATAAGTGCGAACAACGTAAGTGCCACTTGGATGCCGAAGAGGATCAACGAAACCGTCATGAACGGGAAAATTGCAATGGCGAGACCATCCCGGTTTGACCGTAACTCGTTGATTGGTAAATACAGGTTCGAGATTTGATTACTGCCCGCTGCCGGTTCTGGAACGAGTTGATTCAGTTTGAAACCCGATACCGAACGAAGCGGAATCCATGCCCTCTCAGCACAAAATGTTCGTTGGGACGATACAATAAAATTTAGGTCTAAGTCCCCAGCCCCGCTCTACTGGATGCTTTCATTTTGAGTGCTTCAATCGTAACCGCACCGACCGCCCTAGCTGATTCTTCTTTCCGGCGGTCGTTTCTCTTGGTTTTTTCCTGCACCATCATCGGAGCAGTAGCCCAGATGCTCATTAAAGCGGGAGCGGGACAGTTGGGCGTGCACGTTACTCTCTCCGAAGTGCTGCGAAACCCGCTGCTTGTGTTCCGCTTCGCGTTCCACATTCTTGAGAATTTCAAGCTTTTCCTCGGATATGCGCTGTACGGCATTAATACTGTGTTAATGGCATACGCTCTGAAGGGTAGAGAACTGTCGAGGCTTTACCCGATCATTGCATTAACCTACGTTTGGGTGACGCTACTCTCAGTTTTTCTGCTGGCCGAACACGTGAACGTTTTCCGTACGATGGGAATCGCGTTAATCGTGACCGGGGTTTCCATTCTTGGCGGGGGAAAGCTGCCTTCACGGAGCCGTGCATGAGGACTCCGCTCAGCTCCATCATCCTCATCCTCGTATCCTCCTTTATCGGGTCTTTCGGTGCGGTGTTCTTGAAGCTCGGCGCCGAACATATGAAAGCCGGCGTCAAGGGTTTCATCACGAACTACCGATTAGGAGCCGGCATCGCGCTCTACCTGCTGTCTTCAGTATTCTTCGTCATGGGCGTTGCGCAAGGCGAACTCACGATCCTCTACCCCATGGTCTCGCTCGGTTATATATGGACGCTACTCTGGGCTTATCTCGTCTTCGAGGAGCCGTTCAGCAGAAGTAAGATTTTAGGTTTGGCGCTCATCATCGGCGGCGTCGCGTTTATCAATCTCGGCAACGCGCCCGTCCATTAACACTTGAGCCCGTGGCGCATGGGCAACCAGCGTCAAGTTTTGCTCGGGCCCCTTCCGTTCCGTCCGTTCTCGCCCTCATATAGCATTCTGAGCCATTCGCTGCCCGACAGCATGCCCTTGCCCCATACGTCATCGTAGGGCTTGGTTATGCCCGCCGCCTGTATTTCGACGAGCGTTTTCCCTTGAGCGATCATCTTCGAAAATCTCTCGTGAGTGCCCGCCATCAGGTCGTAGAAATTTCGAAAATCCTGCTTGGTCGCCACGGGACCGTGCCCCGGAACCAGCGTTGTATCGCTGTCAACCTTATTCAGAATGGCTTCTGCGCTTGCAATCATGCCTTCGATGCTTCCTCCGCTGCTGTAGTCGATGAATGGATACATACCGTTGAAGAACAGGTCGCCGCAGAGGAGGAGGTTCGCGTTCGGCAAATGAATGGTGATATCGCCGTCCGTATGTGCAGGCCGCATATATTCGTAGCTAACGGTTTCATCTCCATGCGTCAGGGTTCCGTTTGTTTCAAAAGTCTCCTGCGGCCAACCGGAGGTGGGAAGAGGCTGAATGGTCCGGTCAAGGAACGCCATCCGCTGTTTCGTCATCAGTCGCAACCGGCAATTTTTGTGAGCAATAATCGTAGCCCCGCTCTCGCCAAATGCGGGATTTCCGCCCGTGTGATCGACGTGCCAATGAGTGTTAATAAGAGAGACTACGGGCAATGAGGAATAGTTCTTCAAGGTAAACCGTACAGCGCCTAAAGACTCAATCAGCCCGCTATCGATCAGCAGGAGTCCTTCCGCGCTCCGATGAGTAACCATGTTGCCACCGGCCCCAGTGACCACGGCGGTGTCCTTTACAAGCGGAGTCAGCCGAACCGTTGAATCGCTCCGGCCGGGGCGGCTGACACATACGATGGCTCCGCCGAGCGATAGCAGATCTTTAACAATTTGCCGGCGGGTCATGCCCACAGTCTAGCGGGCTCATTCCCACCGTAGGACGTCCGGTAGCGTCAGCTTGGCCGCGTCGATCGCACGTGCGGCTGAATAGCCACATTTTGGCTCTCCCGCCAACCAACTGATGTGTCTTTTTTGCAACGTATGGACCTTCACAAGTGTTTAATCTTCAGTCAGTTAGAAAGTATGGAACTGCTGCTATGCTAAAGAGTCAGCACCCATATGCGTTATGAGACATCCGTCCGGCGGGCCGTAGAAATCAGCGGTGTCGGGCTTCATAGCGGCGCTCCCGTCCACCTTAAAATCATGCCCGCACCGCCAGCGACCGGGATCGTCTTTGTCCGGACGGACATGAATTACACCAAAATCCCTGCTAGCTGGGAGTATGTGGTGCGAGTCAGCTATGCCACCAGCCTCATGCGGAGAAGCGTGCTGATCTCTACAACTGAGCACCTCCTTAGCGTGTTCTACAGCATGGGCGTAGATAACGCGTTTGTAGAGATTGACAATCTCGAAGTGCCTATCCTTGACGGAAGCGGCGCTCCCTTCGTAGATCTGATACGGGAGGCGGGCATCCACACTTCGAAGCGGCAGCGCCGTTACTTGCGGGTGATCAAGCCAGTGCGGGTCGAAACCAATGGCAAGAGCGTGTCCATCCTGCCATCCGATCACTTTGAACTCTCGTGCCGCATCTTCTTCGACCACCCCGTCGTCGGCGAGCAAACGTTAGACCTCGAGGTGACGCCTGAAAACTATGCATCGGAGATCGCGCCCGCTCGGACCTTTGGCTTTGAATATGAGCTCGACGCCATGCGTGACATGGGGCTGATCCGGGGCGCGTCCATGGACAACGCGGTCTGTTTTACGCGAGGTGAAGTGGCGAATCCCGGTGGTCTCCGATTCCTCGATGAGCCCTGCCGGCACAAAGCCCTCGACCTGATTGGTGATCTGGCGCTAATCGGTCGGCCTCTCCTCGGCCGCGTCGTGGCTGAAAAAGCCGGACACGCCATGCACGCTCAACTTGTAAAGTGCATCATGTCCGATCCGAGCCTTTATGAGATCGTTACGTACGATCAGGTAAAGACGCGAACTTTGCAGCCCGCACTTGTTTAGCTTGAGCCAGATTCCCAATCTTATTTCGGCCCTCAGACTTGCCGTTGCACCTCTATTCGCATGGCTTGTCGTGCAGCACCGCTTCGGCGCCGCCATCCTGATCGGGATCTTCGCCGGCGTCACGGACTGGCTCGACGGGTATGCAGCTCGCAAACTCAAGATTCGAACTGAGTCGGGAACGTATCTTGATCCCGCTGCCGATAAAGCTCTTCTTGTCGTGGCCTTTTTATCGTTGGGATGGGTCAGGCAGCTCCCTGCCTGGCTGGTCTCGTTGGTGCTCGGAAGAGACATCGTTATCGTCGTCGGTGTGGTCCTGCTTTGGAAATTTCGAAACCGATCGCATTTCCCACCGCTCCTTTTGGGAAAGGTCAGTACATTTTTTCAAATCGTCACAGTCGTACTGGTGCTACTCAACGCCGCCTTTCCCGGACGTCTGCTCGCCATTCTCCGATTGCTCGGTTTCGTCTGCACTGCATTTTTCACTGGTTTGAGCGGGATCAGCTACATACGTCGTGGGATTGAAATGACAAAACGCCAGCCGGCCTGACACGGAAAACCGGGAAGCGCGTCGAATGAATCGGAGTTCGTTTTTACGGACGTACTTCGAAACCGTATGTCTGTTCACAAGAGTGTCATTGACGGGATCAAGGGTCCGGAGTAGCCTGAAGCTATGGAGCCGACGGCCGAGATCTATGTGCCTTCCCGGATGTATGCCCGCGCCGGTTGGTGTGGGCTGGCCGGTTCGGCGGTCTGCATTCTCTGTGGGCTCTATTCTCCGTACGCTTTCATCCCGGGTTTCCTTTGTGCGGTTACTTCTGCGGTTCTGTTCTGGTTGGCCGCGCGGCCCAGAATTGCTGTAGCTGACCTACAGTTCACGCTGGGGAATAGAGCCATCGCGTGGCGCGAAGTACGGGCGGTTAACAGCAGTCGGCTGCTGTCCCCGTTGGTGCTTTATCTGAAGTTGACCAATGAGCGAACCAGGGTACTCGTCTATCCAGGCGATCCGGAGCGCATCGGTAAGCTGCTCTATCACATGCGAAAGAATGCGACGCTCGCCACGTTTGACGGAGTATCTTATAAGGACTACTGGACTTGGTCTTCGATGGGCGTCCTCAAAAACCAGCATCCGTCGGCTGATCAGCCAGTTCGCATGCTCAGCCAGGAAGATGCAGACGAGGTTGAGCGTCTCTATCGTCAACTTAAATCCGTCGGACACCTCGATTCCCGTTCCAACTCTAAGAATGACCACGAGTAGGCGGCGGTAGACACACTTGACCAGGGTGCTGCGCCGGGGCTGTTCCTGCCTCCCGACCTTGCTGCTGGCCGTTTTGCTGGCGGCAGGAGTTTACATATTTCGAGGTCCAATCCTCACCGCAGCCGGTCAGTTCCTGATTGCCGATGAACCTCCTCGTAAAGTCGATCTCATTGTCTCGTTAGCGGGGGATGAGTTTGGGCTTCGGGCACTCACGGCCGGGAAGTTGGTGAAGGAGGGGGACGCTCCGTACGCCCTAATCAGCGGTGTTCCTGGCCTTCTGATGAACGAAGCCGACGAATTGATCCGGTTCGCTGAACTCCACGGGTACCCGGGGTCGTACTTCCGCCCGTTTCGGCACACTTCCGATTCCACGAAATCTGAGTCCGCCGCCCTTGCTGCCGACCTCAAAACCCGAGGCGTACACAGCATCCTTCTTGTCACCAGCAACTATCACTCGCGTCGGGCGGGCGAAATTATGCGGAGAGTGGCTCCATGGCTCGAAGTGCACACAGTTGCCGCGCCGGACAGATACTTTTCCGCCGATGGATGGTGGAAGACCAGGAGCGGCCAGCGGACTTTTCTGTACGAATGGCTCAAAACCTTTTCCGCCTGGTTGGGGTATTAGCACTGCAAAGAATTGCCTAGCACCGCCGCGCCAGGGCGCGACGCAGCAGCAGAGGCAGCAAAGCGAGCCCGAGTAGTCCCAAGCTATCCGGCTCCGGCACCTGCGCTGCTATGGGTGTGAGCAGATATGAACGGCTCACTCCATACTCGCAACAATTCGCAACAATCTGGCCCTTGTCATTGATCCCACGCGCGTCGGTTAACGTGATACCCAGCGCAGGGTCGATCAGATCGTCAAGGTCTATCATCTGACCGTTGCTGTAAAGAATCGCATGATGGTCGAAAATCGAGGTCGGACTGGTGGACGCGCCGACCAATTGCCCCGTATTGTTGATGGCATAGCCGAAACTGCTGCCTCCATGCAGGGTGCCTAGGTCCGTCATCTGACCGTTGCTGTCGAGGAACGCATACGTCTCTGATGCTGACGTCGGACTAGAGGAAGTGCCGGTAAGTTGCCCCGCATCGTTGATCGCGGAGCCGAAACTATAATCCACTCCGCAAACGGAAGTCTGTGGATCGCAAGGGCCAGCAAGGGTGCCCAAGTCCTTCATTTGTCCGTTGCTGAAGAGAAAGGCATGCGACGAGCTGCTGGAACTCGAGGAACTGCCGGTAACTTGCCCCGCATTGTTAATGCCTGAGCCGTAACTCGTGAAGCCGCCAGCCAACGTGCCTAAGTCCATCATCTGACCATTGCTGTACAGAAAGGCACGAGACGAGCCAGTGGAATTGAAGGAAGTTCCGGCAATTTGGCCCGCATCGTTGATCCCGTACCCGACACTACTGCTGCCAAAGGCCGGGCCCAAGGTGCCCAGGTCGATCATGTGCCCGTTACCGTAGACAAATGCATGAGACGGGCCGGTGGAAAGGGCGGACTCACCCGTCACCTGCCCCGCATCGTTGATCCCGTACCCAGCGCTCGTGCTACCCTCCAAGGTGCCCAAGTCCGCCATCTGACCGCCGCTGTACAGAAAGGCATGCAACGAGCCAGTGGAAGTCGAGGAGACGCCTGTAATCTGCCCCGCATCGTTAATGGCGAAGCCTTGAGTGCCGCTGCCGCCTAAGGTGCCCAAGTCGGTAACACGATAAATGGCGTCTGCTGACAAGCGGTGACCCCACCCAAGCAGGATGAGGAGGAGGACGCAGGATCGGACTCGCATCTGTTTCGCTCCTTTCGCGAATGCAGGCGCCACTTTATCAACCTCGGAGCACCGGCATCAACTCCCCCCGCCGGCCTGAACCGGTTTTATAAAGACAAAGGCCGGCACAGTGAATTCAGCATTTACCAAGCTGCATTTCGGCCGAATCAACCCATGACTGCACAGTAGCGATACCCCTAGACAGTACATTAGATAAAGATGCGTGAGACCATCTCAACTCTCTGGCCGTACCTCTGGCACTACCGTCGAGGGATTGCGTTGGGAGTAGCGTCTTTATGCCTGAAGGACGTGATGGCTGCGCTGCTGCCGGTCATCCTTAAGGCGGGCGTCGACAAACTCACCTCCGGCTTTCGACTAGAGATCGTGCTGCAGCTGGCGGCGCTTTTGATCGGCGTTTCGCTCGTCAAGGGATTGTTCCAGTATTGGATGCGGGTCATCATCATCGGCATCTCGCGCGACATTGAATACGACATTCGGAACGACCTGTTTGGGCATCTCGTCATCCTGTCTCAGGATTTCTACGCGCGCTTTCGGACGGGCGATATCATGGCTCGCGCAACCAACGATCTGAACGCGGTACGGATGATGCTCGGTCCAGGTGTGATGTATTGGATCGAAACTTCGGTCACTACCGTCCTTGCAATCGCGGTGATGCTGCACGTGGACGCCAAGCTGACCCTAATCTCGCTCGCGCCCGCTCCGTTCATCTCTGTCGCAGTGGTTTTTTTTGGCCGCCAGATTCACACGCGCTTCGAGCACATCCAGAGGATGTTCTCCGATATCAGCAGTAAGGTACAGGAGAATCTTGCCGGTGTACGCGTCCTGCGTGCGTACGCGCAAGAAGAAGCCGAAGTTGCGCAATTCGAATACTTGAACCGCGACTACATCAAAGAAAATTTGGGTCTGGCGCGAATCCAGGGAATGTTCATGCCCGCGCTGCAGGGCTTAATCGGATTCACCTTCCTACTGGTGCTGTGGGCTGGGGGCATCCAATTGCTGCAGCATCGTATCACCCTCGGAAGCTTCGTTATGTTCAATACTTACATGGGCATGTTGATCTGGCCCATGATTGCCTTCGGCTGGGTGGTGAACCTGATGCAACGCGGGACGGCGTCGCTCAAGCGGATCAACGAAATGATGCATCAGCGCCCCACCATTACGGTTCCCGCCGTTCCACAGAACCCTGCCGAGCGCCCCCCCGAGATCCGATTCCGTGACGTTTCCGTTCAGTTCGGCGACCGCCCCGTTCTGCACAACGTCAATTTGCTGGTCCGTGAAGGCGAAACCGTGGCAATCGTGGGGCACACGGGAAGCGGAAAGACAACCCTGGTCAATTTGATTCCTCGGCTATTTGATCCATCAAGCGGCAGCATCGAACTGGGTGGCGTTGACCTTCGGGAGTTCGACCCCGAAGCGCTTCGAAGGCAGATTGGTTTCGTACCGCAGGAGACGTTCTTGTTCAGTGCATCTCTCGCTGAGAACATTGCATGGGGAGTCCCGAACGCGAGCCGCAGCCGTATTGAATGGGCGGCGGAATTGGCTGGGCTGGGCCCGGATATCGCTTCTTTTCCCAAAGGCTTGGATACTGTAATCGGCGAGCGGGGCCTGACTCTCTCGGGAGGCCAGAAGCAGCGCACGGCCATTGCGCGCGCGATTCTCCGGGATCCGAGGGTCTTGATCCTCGATGACGCGCTGGCGAGTGTTGATACCATCACCGAAGAGAAAATACTGAGCGGCCTTTCGGTGCTGATGCGCGACAGGACCACGATCGTGATCTCGCACCGCGTATCCACCGTCAAAAATGCGGATCGAATCGTCGTAGTCGAACATGGCCGCATCGTGGAAGAAGGCACGGACGAGCAATTGAAGAGATTAGGCGGCTACTACGCCGATCTCTATCAACAACAGTTGCTCGAGGAAGAGTTGGAGGCGATATAGCAAGATGAATAGACGGCAATGGATCAGTTCGGCCGCGGGTGCAGCGGGAGTGCTTGCCTTGCGGACGCCGCTCGGCGCTCAGGAATACAGGATAGGTAAGGCTGACATTAAGCTCGGCGTGGCGTCCTACTCATTTCGGAAATTCAGCCGGGCACAAGCCATCCAAATGACGAAGCAGTTGGGGACTCCCTACATCAACATCAAATCGTTCCATCTGGATTTGAACAGCAAACCGGAAGAGATCGACCAGGCCCGCAAAGAATTCGAAGCTGCGGGGCTGACTATCGTCGGTGGTGGAAACATCTCATTCGACAAGGATGATGAGGCAGACATCCGGTCGAAGTTCGAATACGCAAAACACGCGGGCATGCCTCTCATCGTATGTGCCCCGACGCATACCACGCTCCCAAAACTCGAAAAATATGTGAAGGAATACAACATCAAGATCGCCGTGCATAACCACGGTCCGGAGGACAAGAACTTCCCAACTCCACAAAGTGTTCTAAAAGCAGTTAAGAACATGGATCCGCGGTGTGGCCTCTGCATGGATGTAGGACACACGGCACGCACCGGCGTAGATGTGGTCGAGTCGATGGCGGAAGCTGGCGCGCGGTTGCTCGACATGCACGTGAAAGACTTGGCCGATATGAAGGATAAGGACAGCCAGGTCGCTTGTGGCGAGGGAAAGATGCCGTTCCCAGCTATGTTCCAGCAACTGGTGAAAATGGGCTACCAGGGCTGTTGCAACCTCGAATACGAGATCCACGAGTCGGACCCGATGCCCGGCATGCAGAAGAGCTTCGCGTAT
>Ga0308175_100002201_pt1 | contig 13308 bp, 11 predicted proteins | sample PhyCR1_3_FD_203893 | JGI IMG/M metagenome (GOLD analysis project Ga0308175, IMG submission 203893) | Soil microbial communities from UC Gill Tract Community Farm, Albany, California, United States - DLSLS.C.R1 | ecosystem: Environmental > Terrestrial > Soil > Agricultural land | place: USA...
CGCGCTTCGTCCTCCGTGCCGCTCAGCGTGAGCCCGGAAGGCCCGGTGGAAACGTCGAGGCGCGCCAGCCCGCCCTTGTCGATCGCACGGAGCCCACGGGCGTCGAGGCGGAGATCGAACTGCGGATTATGAATGTCGCGGAAGCCCACCGATCCGATGATGGAGGCGCTGCCCCCGCTCGCCGGGCTGGTCCACCGCAGCCGCTGGATCGACAGCGAGTCACGCAGCGGATCGACGCCGACCGCCATGTCGATGCCGGTGAACCTGGCGCCGACGCTCGGCACTTCGATCGTGCCGTTACGGATCGTCGCCACGCCGCCGATGTGCGGGCGCTTCGGCTCGCCGCTCACGGCCAGGTCGAGCGCGAGGCGTCCGCTGGTGTTGTGCAGCTTCGGCGAGAGCGCCTCGACGAGCGCGAGGTCCACACTGTCGGCGTGGATCCGGCCGCGCAGCGAGTCGCTCGTCGGCGTGGCCGTGAACAGCGTGAGCGCGATCGGATACTCGATGCTCGCGTCGAGGATCGAGCGGCCGCCGCGCACGAGGGTCGCATCCACCGCGGCGCGATTCGTCGCGTAGCGTCCGGTCAGCCGCATCGCCTCCGCCGAAAGCCCGCCCACCTTGAGCGAGTCGGCCGCGCCGGTGAGGGTGAGGAGCGGTGCGGCGCGCGTGCCCCGCACTTCGAGATCCATCCCGAGCCGGCCCGCGAGCGGCGTGGAGAGCTGGGCGAGCACGCCGACGTCGGCGAGCGGCATGCCCGTGACCTGCAGATGGCCGCGCACCGGCGCGCCGGTCGGCATGTCGGCCGATCCCGCGATGCGCGCGCCCCCGCTGCCGAGCAGCAGCGTGTCGACGGTCAGCGCCGAGCGCGTGTTGCGCACGAACATCGGGTGGAGCAAGCCCCAGTGCGTTGCGCCGATCGTCAGGTTCAGGCTGTCGAGCCGCACGTCGGTGCTGTCGCCGACGGTCGCGTACTCACCGGTCGCGCGGATCGCGGTCCCGTTGCCCGCGCGGGCCGACGCACCGAACGCCGCGCGCCCCTTGTCGAGCAAGCGCGCCACGATGGACGCGGCTTCGACGCGAAGGCCGCCCGCCACTACCGTGTCGGCCGACAGTGCGACCGTCCCCGTGGTGTGACCGCGAATCTGCTGCACGTCCACCGTGCCGCGCGCGCCGCGCGCGCGCTGCGCACGCGCCAGCAGCTCGTGCCCCTCGAGCGTGCCCCGAACGCTCAGCGAGTCCAGCCAGCCGCGCACGACGAGCCGCGTGAACGCGGAACCGAGGAGTGAATCAGGAAGCGCACGCGTCGCGCTGTCCGCGTCCGCGGCGATCGGGCGTCCGAGGTAGCGCCGCAGCCCGCCGAGCGAATCCACCGTCATCGTGACGACGAGTGAATCGTTCGCCGCCGGCCGCGTCAGCCCCAGCCCGCCGTGAGCGTTCAACGTGCCCGCCCGCCCGACCAGATGCAGCGTGTCCACGCGCAGTACCCCGGCGTCGAACTGCGCGCGCGCGATGCCGCTCGCGAATCGCTGGCCGTCCACCTCCGACGGCGAGAGCTGCACGCCCAGCGACCCCGTGAGATTCGACAGCAGATCGCCGGTGAGGTCCACCTGATACGTGCCCGCCAGTCGCGATGGCGGCGTCGTGCGTCCGAGCAGCGCGGCCGCGTCGAGGCCATCGAAGGTGCCGCTGCCATGCGCGCCGTAGCCGCCGATCGAGTCGGCGTCCGCCGCTCCGACGTAGGTCACGTGCCCTGCCGCGCCGGTGAGGTCGGCCGTCACCTCGAGCGCCGGCGCCATGCCCTTCACGGTGATCGGCCCGACGAACGTGCCGCGGAGCGGCAGCAGCGGGTACGAGCGCGCCAGCGTCGTCAGCGAGAGCGGGTCGGCGTGCAGCGCGAGGTCGTACGCCATGAACTGCTCGCCGTACGTGATCCGGCCGCCGCCCGTCACGTGCGTCGGCTCGGCCGGCCCGTCGGTGTGCGTCAGGTTCGCGTTCGAGACGCGGACGTCGAGCCACGAGGAATCGAGCACCGCGCTCCCCGTCACGATCCCCGTCACCCGCGGGAAGGCGGGATAGATCGCGACGAGCGTGCGGAGGTCGAGCCTGTCCGTCTGCGCGAAGAAGCGATGGAAGGCGGTGAACGCGGGGAAGAGGATGTCCAGCTCACCGCGCCCCTTCACGTGCGACTCCGCGCCCGGCACGTGCGCGTCGCGGAAGACGACGTTGGCGTCGTCGACGAGAAAGTGCGTGAGCGGACCGCCGCGCGCGGTCACGTCGCCCGTGATCTTCCCCTGCCAATCGGCCGGGAACGGCTTGCCGTTCAGCGTGCGCAGCAGGTCGAAGTCCACCGGGTCGGCGTGCAGCTTCACGTCGTGCACGGCGAGCACCGGCCCACCCGTCTCGAACGTCATGTCGCCCAGCAGCCGCGACTTGACGGTGCGCACGTCCATGTTGGAGATCGCGTAGTCGAGCCGCTGCAGGTTCCGCTCGTTCTTGATGTCGAGCACCATCGACCCGCCCCCGGTGCGCGGAAGCGTGGGATACACCCAGCTCACGTCGTTCAGCGACACCGAGTCGCCGAACACGCGCACGGCATAGCGCACGGGCAGGTCGCTCCCCCACACGATCTTCCCTTCGGCATGTCCCGTGGACGCCGGAAGATCCCAGTGCGGCGCCTTGACCCACACCGATTCGCCGAGCACGCGTACCGTCGCCGAGACGTTGCGCCAGTTGAACGTCGGCACCGTCTCCGCCGCGTGGAGCGTGTCGACGACGAAGAAGCGCCCGATGCTGTCCGGATCGGCGAGCCGCGCGCGCGGGATGGCCGCGTACGCATTCGTCCAGCGATAGTTCTGCGTGAACCCGTCGCGCGTGCGGCGGACCTCGTGATCGTTTCGCGCGAGGTTGAACCGGACCGCGCTGTCGCGCTTCGCGCCGTGGAGCGTATCGTCCGGATGCCATGGCATCGTCACGCGCAGCGCGGCGTGACGCAGGTGCACCGCATCCATCACGACGAAGTCGCCGAAGCCGCGCTCCGGACCCTTCGGCGTCTCGGGTCCGGTGCGCTTGAACATGCGCTTGAAGTTCCAGGTGTAGTCGCCGTGCTGGCGGAGCACCACGTTGGGATGGTCGACGTCCACCCGCGTGAGGTGGATCCGTCGGTCGGCCAGATCGCGCGGGTCGTACTCGACGCGGATCTTTCCCGTGGCGGCGAACAGCGAATCCTCCTCGTCGCGCAGCTCGACGGAATCGATCGTCACTCCGGTGAGAAAGCTGCCGCTGATGCGCCCGACGTGGACCTTGCCGTGCACCTGCGTCGCCACCGTGGTCTGCACCCACCGCCGGAGCTGGTCCTGCCCGTACGACGACTGGGTGACGAAGTAGCCGGTACCCACGACGAGGAGCCCGAGCATGACGAGCACGCACAGGCTGACGAGCGCGATGAAGCGCCGTCGACTCATCCGGGGCTTCGGCGCGTCAGAAATCGGGACCGATGGAGAAGGTGAAGGTCAACCGGCTCAGGAAGGTGCGCGATTCCGGCGGAAGGTACGTGGCGGGACAGCTGCTGCCCGACAGCTGCTCGTACTCGCCGTTCCCCAGCTTCACGGCGGCAATCCTGTTCCCGGGGCTCACGCAATAGAGTGGCGCGAAGCCCTGGGCGTTGGGCGCCTTGTCGAAGAAGATCGCCCCCGCCGGTCGCTGGTACGGGTTGTACCCCACGTTCGCCTGGAAGGGGCCGACCGGAGTGAAGACGCGCACGCCGATGCCCGGCGTCCAGCGCAGCCCCTTCAGGAACAGGTTGGAGGCCGAGGGGGCCGTCCCGATGATGCTGCTCCCGCGCTGCCACACGTTGCCGCCGTCGAGGAAGGCGGTGTACTGGATGAGCTCCGGGTAGAACGCGCTGCGCACCCGCATCTCGAGGTTGGCCACGATGAGCGAGTTGCCGCCGACCGGCACGACGCGCCGGAGTCGGTCGGAGCCCAGCCCGAAGTAGACGGTATCGCCATTCCCCGCCGTCTGAACCGGTTCGTCTTCGGCGATGTAGATCAGATCGCCCAGCTCGTTCTGCTGGAATCCGCGCACGCTGGCCGCGCCGCCCGCGTACAGCCGTTCCTCGGGCGGAACGAATCCGACCGAGTCGCTGAACGAGAACGTCCGTCCGAGCACGCTGCCCAGTCGCAGCCGCGCCGCGAACGTCACGCCGCGCGAGACCGGCCGGTAGAACGATCCGTCGACGAGTCCCTTGATGAACTGGAGATCCTGGTCGGAGCCGATCTCCTTGGCGGCGCCGCGCAGGTCGAGCCGCAGCATCGTCCCCGTGCGCGGATTCAGCGGGTTGTCGGCACGGAGCCGGTCGAGGTGCGCGCTGGCGACGGCGAGCGGTCGGTTGCGCCCCGTGAGCAGGGCGCGCGACTCGCTGTCGCAGCGGTTGAACACGGCGCACAACAGCGCCGGCTGCGCGTCGGTGCGGCCGAACTCGAGTGAGTACGCCAGCCGCAGCGGCAGCTCGTGCCGCAGCTCGCGCGTCAGCGACGCCTCGCCGCCGACCACCGTCGTGCGCAGGAAGGCCTGATACTCGCCGCGCCGCTCGCTGTACACGGAGATCGCCGGCGAGCCGTGCAGGCCGAACAGCGTCGGCAGCCGGAAGGTGCTGCCGATGAAGTAGTTCACCCGGCTGCTGAACGGATCCTGGCTCATGTCGGAGGCGCACAGCTTCCCGTCGGCGAACCGCGTGTTGTCCGCGTGGCCGATCTTCGAAACCTGCGCCGTCAGCTCGAGCCGCCGCGCCTCGCCGAGGAAGTTCTTGTCCACGAGCAGCGCGCGTCCCTTGAAGCAGTCGAGCACCGCCCAGCCGACTTCGGTGTCCACCTGCCGGACGAAGTTCTCGCTGAGCACGACGTCGACCGTCACCAGCGAGTCCACCTTCCCCTGCGCGCTGTCCGGCGCCAGCCGCACCTCGACGTGCCGGAACAGGTCGCTCTGATAGAGGTCGCGCTGCGCGTCGGCGAGCGCGTGCTCGCTGTACGCGTCCCCGGCCTCGATGTCGAGCAGGCGCAGAACGGTCGCGTCGCTCAGCCGTCGCGGCGCTTCCGGCATCGGGTCGTCGAACACGCGGATCTTTCCGATGCGCGCCCGCACCCCCGCGATCACGTCGAGCGTGATGCGCGCGCGATGCGCGACGGTGTCGTACACGGTGTATCCCGCCGCCACGTCGGCGCGCGGGTAGCCGTGGTCGCGCAATCGCGACTTGATCGAGTCGATCGCCGCCTGCGTCTTCGTGATGTCGAAGATCGCTCCCTTGCGGAGGTCGAGGTTTCCCGTCGACGCGATGGGCGCCGTCGCCGAGTCGAGCCCGCCGATGGCGAGCGAGTCGACGAGCACCGGCTCGTTCTCGACGATGTTGAACACCACCTTGACGCCGCCGTCCGCGTACGGCGTCACCGTCGTGTCGACCGTGGCGTTGTAGTAACCGTGCCGCCGGTAGAACAACCGCAGCCGGCCGACGTCGAGTCGCAGCGCGTCGCTATCCAGGCAGCGGCGCGTCCCCAGCGCGCGCAGCGTTCGGCGCATCAGGCTCGAGGCGGTGGTCTCCACGCGCAGCGCGAGCTCGTTGTCGCGGAACGCCTTGTTGCCGCGGAAGTCGAGCGAACGGACCTCACGCGCTCCGGCGTCGCACTCCGTGCTCTGCGCGTGCAGCGTCGAGGGAGGCAGGAGCAGCACGGCCGTCGCCGCGCTGCGCCACCACCGGCGCGCGAGTCGCCGGCGACAGCCAGTCGTCACGCGGGGCGACGCCCCGACGCGTGGTGCTTCCCCGTGCGGCGCTCCTCCGGCAGGAGCGGGGTGCGCTCCAGGAAGAGCCGCGTCACGTAGAACGCGACGAGCCCGGCTGCGATCCCGACGCCGAGTGCCGGCAGTGTCTCCGGACCGGTCAGCCGCCGACGATAGACGTAGCCCTGAAGGCGCTCCGTGTGTTGAGGCGTACGGGAACGGGCGTCAGCGGTGCGAGTCATGCTTGCCGGCCAGCGGAGGGAGGGCGAAAGCAGCCAGAGATGCGGAACTCCGACCGAAGGTGCGAAGCGCCGCAGGGAGGAGCGATCAAGAACGAGGAAGGGACGCAAATTGCAGCAGCGCCCGGAACGCGCGGGTCCTACGCACGACGCGCCCGCGCGGCGTGTCGCTTCCGGCGGGCGCGTAGACGTTTGACGCTGCTCTGCGTCAGGGGTAAGTTCTCGCGCCTCATCCCGGCTGTCAACTGCTTACGCCAGAACGTCATGCGTCGTTCCATCGCCCTGCTCTTCCCCCTGCTCGTCACGGCCTGCGGCGGGGGTGGCGGAGGCACCGATCGGCGCACGCTGGTCGACTCGCGAGACAATTACGACCCCCGCTCGCTCGACCCCGCTCTGTCGACCGACGTCCCCACCGGCCGAGCCGTCGGCTATCTGTTCGACGGCCTGACCCGGTTCACCCCCGACGCCCGGGTCATTCCGGCGCTCGCTACGAGCTGGGAAACCTCGCCCGACGGGCTGACCTACACCTTTCACCTGCGGCGCGGCGTCGCGTTCACCGACGGCACCCCCTTCGTCGCGCGCCAGGTGCTCGCCAGCTGGCGGCGCGTGCTCGACCCCAAGGTGCGCGGCGGGCGCGGCTGGCCCCTCTATCCGGTCCGCGGCGCGAAGGAATTCGCCGAAGGCAAGGCGACGTCGATCGACGGACTCTCCGCCCCCAACGACTCCACCGTCGTCGTGGTGCTCAAGGAGCCGTTCGCGATCTTCCCCAAGTTGCTCGCCATGCCGGTCGGCTCGATCGCGCCGGAAAACGTCGCGGCCAATTTCGGCGAGCATCCCGTTGGAACCGGACCATGGCGGCTCGTCGACTGGAGGCACGACGACTACATCCTCTTCGCTCCCAACGCGCACTATTGGGGCGGCGCGCCACTCGCCGACTCGCTGAAGGCACGCATCATCGCTGAGCCCAGCACGGCCGTCGCCGAATTCGAGAGCGGGACGGTGGACGTCCTCCAGATCCCGCAGGGAGAGATCGCCGACTGGGAGGAGGACACCGAGCGCCGCAAGCTGCTCACCTCCACTCCATCGCTCGAGCTCGTCTATGTCGCGATCAACACCACCCGCGGCCCGCTGCGCGATCCCCGCGTTCGCCAGGCGCTCAACTACGCCGTCGATCGCACGCGCATCGTTCGCAATCTGATCGCCGGCCGCGGCCAGCTCGCCGCCGGGGTGATCCCTCCCTCGCTGCCGGGCGCCGATACGACACGCGCCGGCTACCAGTTCGACACCACCCGCGCGCGCCAACTGCTCCGCGACGCCGGCTACCCGAACGGGGTCGATCTCGAGCTCTGGACCTCGACGAATCCGCTCTACGTCCGCATCGCCGAAACGCTCCAGGCCTATCTCAAGCGCTCGGGCGTCCGCATCAAGATCGTCCAGCGCGAGAGCGCCGCCGCGCGCGAGGCGGCGCGGAAGGGAGGCACCGACCTCTTCCTCAAGGATTGGTACGCCGACTATCCGGATGCGGAGAACTTCCTCTATCCGCTGCTCCACAGCGCGAACAAGGGAGTCGGCGGCAACGTCTCCTTCTATCAGAACGCGCAGTACGACTCGATCGTGACCGCCGCCCGCCGCGAGCAGGACGAGGCGAGGCGCGTCACCCTCTACAAGGAGGCGGATCAGATCGCATTTCGCGATGCGCCCATGATCTTCCTCTGGTTCTACAGCGAGCTGTACGCGGTGCAGCCCTGGATCAGGGGCTTCCAGCCTCCGGTCATCTTCAACGGCCAGCCCTGGACGACGGTGACGACCACTGCCGCGTCGCGCGGGAGCAAATAATGAGTGCCTTCATCCTCCGGCGGCTCCTCCTCGCCATCCCGACGCTGTTCGGCGTCCTCGTGATCGCGTTCCTGCTCCTCTACGTCGCACCGGGCGATCCGGTGATGGCGATGGTGGGCGAGCGCGCCGACGAGCAGACGATCGCCCGCCTCCGCGCGGAGCTCCGGCTCGACGATCCGCTTCCGGTGCAGTTCGGCCACTACGTCGCCGGCATCGCGAAGGGCGACCTGGGTCGGTCCTACATCACCAACCGCCCGATCCTCCGCGACATCCTCGAGCGCTTTCCCAAGACGTTGCAGCTCGCCGGCGCCGCGATGCTCTTCGCCACCATCTGCGGCGTCACGCTTGGCGTCTTGAGCGCTCGAAATCCTGGTGGTCTCATCGACAGGTTCGGGCTCGCCCTGGCCTATCTCGGCATCAGCTTTCCCGTCTACTGGGTGGGACTTCTCCTCATCCTCCTCTTCGCCGTCACGCTGCACTGGCTCCCACCCTCGGGCTTCGGCGGGCTGCGCTATCTCATCCTCCCCGCGCTCGCGCTCGGGATGCGCTCCGTCGCCTTTCTCGCACGAATGACCCGCTCGGCCATGCTCGACGCGCTCGGCGCCGACTTCGTGCGCACGGCGCGCGCGAAGGGGCTGCGCGAGCGCGCGGTGGTCGCGCGTCACGCGCTGCGCAATGCGCTCATCCCGATCATCACCGTGCTCGGCCTCGACTTCGGCGCGTATCTCACCGGCAGCATCCTCACCGAGACGATCTTCTCCTGGCCGGGCCTCGGACGCTACGTCGTCAACGCCATCGCGCGGCGCGATCTTCCGGCGATCCAGGGGTCGGTGCTCTTCCTCTCCGCCGTGTTCGTGCTCGTCAATCTTCTGACCGACCTGGCCTACGCCAAGGCGGACCCGCGAGTGACGTACGCATGAGCGTTCCGACCGCGACCGTCGCCACGCTGTCCGACTACCAGGCGGAAGCGAGGCGGACGATCAATCAAGGCCTCACCGACGATCAACGCCTGCTCGACGCCGCCGCGGGGCTGGCCGAGGAAGCGGGCGAGGTGCTCGCCCACGTCCGGAAGCACCTGCTGCAGGGGCGGCCGCTCGACCGCGACGCCCTCGCGCTCGAGCTGGGCGACGCGCTCTGGTGCGTGGCGATCACGGCGGATACACTGGGGATCTCGCTCGAGGCCGTCGCGCGCCGGAACGTCGACAAGCTGCGCGCGCGCCATCCGCCGTGATGATTCGTGAGCCATCACGTCGAATCATTTCTTCTCTGTCGAGGTTCGTCATGTCCGCTCGTCGTACCTTCGCCGCCCTCCTCGTGCTCGCGGTCGGCTGCTCGAGCTCGAACTCGGCTTCCTCCACGGCCAACACCGCGCCGCGGCCCTCCGCGACGCGCGAGGCGCGTAATCCGGACGTGATCAGCCGCGCCGAGCTCCAGGATCCCACCATCGCCGGTACGGACGCGATGACGGCGATCCGTCAGCTCCGCCCCGCGTTCTTCCGGACGCGTGGCCCGCAGAGCTTCTCGAACGCCACGGCGGGACTGACCCAGATCTCGCAGGATTTCGGGCCGCTCCAGCCGGTCGACAACCTGAAGGGGATCGACACGCGCAGCCTCGTCGAGGTCCGCTTCCTCAACGCGGTCGAAGCGCAGACTCGTTTCGGGATCAACGCCAATGGTGGTCCGGTCATCGTGCTGTTGACGACATCGCAGTGACGGAGCGGCGGCCTCTCGTCGCGATCACCCTCTCGTCTTCGGAAGGTGTCTCCATGCTCTCCACGATGCCCCGCATGGCTGCCCTGCTCGCGATCACACTCGCGTGCGCGACCAGGACCGCTTCGAAGGATGGTGCTCCCGCCGCGTATCACGTGCGGAGCTCGAACGTCATCTCCCGTGAGGAGCTGCAGGATCCCACTGTCGCGAGCAACGATGCGATGACCACGATCCGGCAGCTGCGGCCGGCGTACTTCATGACGAGAGGGCCGCTCAGCATCAAGAACGTCACCGCCGGACAGCTGCAGATCTCGCAGGACTTCGGACCGCTCCAGAAGTCGAGCGCACTCAGCGCCATCGACACGCGGAGCCTCGTCGAAGTCCGGTACCTGAATGCGACTGATGCCACGGCGAGGTTCGGCATCAACGCGAATGGTGGACCCGTTCTCGTGCTGCTCACCTCCACGCAGTAGAATACCGCGCGGGCCGCCCGCGCCATTCCCCGAGGAATCCAGATGACCACTCGCCTCTGCGTCGCCGCTCTGCTCGTCCTCGCCGTCTCGTGTGGCGGCAGCTCGACCCCGTCGACTCCCGGCGGCGCACCGTCGCCGTCGAAGATCAATCGCAACTCGAACGTGATCACGCAGGCCGAGCTCCAGGATCCGACCGTCGTGAGCAAGGACGCCTTGTCGGCCATTCGCTCGCTGCGTCCGAACTTCTTCGCCTACCGCGGCCCCACCGGCGGCTCCGAGCCCGGCGGCGGCGACGTGATGGTCTCCCAGGACTACGGTCCGCTCATGAGCTCACAGACGCTCAAGTCGATGAACACGATGGGCCTCGTCGAGGTGCGCTACCTCAAGGCCGAGGAGGCGGCGCTCCGCTTCGGGCTCAACGCGAACGGCGCTCCCGTGATCGTACTGCTCCACAACAAGAACCAGTGACCAATGCATCGTGCGCGAGTGCACGCGCACGCGGGATTCTCATGTCAACGCTCAGTCGTGTTCCTCGGCTCTCGATCGCAGCCTTCCTGGCTATCACGATCTCGTGCGGCGGGAGTCGCTACCCGGATGTTCCGGGCGGCGCTCCCGCCCCGTCACGCGTCGAGCGGCAGGCCAACGTCATCTCGTCGGACGAGCTCCAGGATCCGTCCATCTATAGCCGCGACGCATACACCGCGATTCGCCATCTGCGCCCGAACTTCTTCACGTATCACGGGCCGAACAGCTTCCAGGCGAACACCGGTATAGTCCATTTCTCGGTGGACTACGGTCCGCTGCAGGAGCTGCAGCAGCTCGCCAAGATGACCACGATGGGGATTCTCGAGGTGCGCTACCTCAACGCGGAGATGGCGCAGGCACGGTTCGGTCTCAACGCCAACGGCGGACCCGTGATCGTGCTCCTGTACAGCAAGGGGGCGACCTAACGCCCCCTGCTCTTCCGCCTCAGTCGTCCTTCTGGCCGAAGAGCGCCATGTTGCTGGAGTGCCCCGGCGAGACCTTCTTGTCCGGGTAGATCCAGTGGACCGCCTGGTTCACGGCGGTCGCCGCCTCGCCGAATCCGCAGGCGATGAGCTTCAGCTTTCCCGGATAGGTCGTCACGTCCCCCGCGGCCCACACGCCGGTGCGACCCGTCTCCATCACCTGGTTGACGACGATCTCGTCCTTCTCGAGGGTCAGCCCCCACTCGGCGATCGGCCCGATGTCGCTCACGAAGCCGAGCATCGGCAGCACGACGTCGGCTTCGATCTCGCGCGTCGTCTTCGCCTTGATGTCCTTCAGCACGATGTGCGAGAACCGCTCGCCTTCGGCGTGCTCGATCACGTCGACGAGCTCGTGAAAGGTGTAGAGCGAGGACCGCTTCGCTGAGACGTCGGCGTTGAACTGCGCGACCGTCGCGCCGTGCGCCCGGAAGCGGTCGCTCCGGTGCACGAGCGACACGTGCGCGGCGACGCCGGCCAGCTGCGTCGCCCAGTCGAACGCCGAGTCTCCGCCGCCGATGATGATCACGCGCTGATCCTGATAGTCCTTCGGATCGGTCACCGTGTCATAGATGCCGCGGCCGTACCACGGCTCCGTGCTCGGATGCGGGAGGCGCCGCGGCGAGAAGGCGCCGATGCCCGCCGCGATGATGATCGCGCGCGTCGGAAAGCGGTCTTCATCCGTCTCGAGGACGAAGTGGCCGTCCTCTTCGTGCAGCCCGATCACGCGCTGCCCGAGGTGCGTCGGCTCGCCGAACTGCGCCGCCTGATCGCGCAGAGACCGGACCAGGTCCTTCGCGAGCACCTTCGGGTAGCCGGCGACGTCGAAGATGTATTTCTCGGGATAGAGGGCGGCGAGCTGGCCGCCCAGCTCCGGCAGCGCGTCGACGATCTGCGCCGAAGCGCCGCGCATGCCCGCATAGAAGAGCGCGAAGAGCCCCGCCGGCCCTCCGCCGATGATCGTGATGTCCTTCATCTCGTGATTCATGGCTGAAGCTTCGCCGGTCTGCGCGCGATCCTCAAGCGGGTGTGCGTTGTCTCACAAACGCGCGACGCGCCTCTCCCCCCGGACGGCTATACTTCACCTCCGTGAAGATCTACACACGGACCGGAGACGACGGCGAAACGGGGCTGTTCGGTGGCGGGCGCGTCGCCAAGGACGACGAGCGCGTCGAGGCGTATGGTGACGTCGATGAGCTGAACGCCGTCCTCGGGATGGCGCGCGCCGTCGAGGTGATGCCGCGCATCGACGAGGTGCTCGTTCCCCTGCAGCGCGACCTGTTCGCCATCGGCGCGCTGCTCGCCACTCCCGACCGCGACAAGATGGCGCAGCATCTCGACAAGGCCCGCATCGACGAGGAGCGTATCACACAGCTCGAACGGCTCATCGATGATGCGGAGTCCGAGCTGGAGCCGCTCCGTTCGTTCATCCTCCCCGGCGGATCGTCCAAGGCTGCCGTGCTGCACGTCGCCCGTACCGTCTGCCGCCGTGCCGAGCGCCGCGTCGTCCGGCTCCAGCGGACGGTCGAGATTCCCGCCCTCGTCGTGATCTACCTGAACCGGCTCTCCGATCTGCTCTTCACGCTCGCGCGCCTCGCCAACCGGCGCGCGGGATCGGGCGAGGTCACGTGGTGACGGCGGCGCGGAGTGACGACCCTTCAACCGCGTCGTCGCGCGAGATCGACGCCGGGACGTACCGCGTCGTCGTCGCGCCAGGGCTCCGGCACGAGTACGGGCGCCGGATCGCCGACGCCGCGCCGGCGCACCATTACGCGATCGTCAGCGACGCCGACGTCGCGCCGCATTATGCCGAGCCGCTCGTCCTCTCCCTCGCGGCGCACGGCCCCGTGTCGGTGCACGTCATCCCGTCGGGCGAGGCGCACAAGACGCGCGACAGCTGGGCGCGCATCACCGACGGACTGCTCGACGCGGGCTGTGGGCGCGACACGACGATCGTCGCCCTCGGCGGTGGCGTCGTGGGCGACCTCGCGGGATTCGTCGCGGCCACGTTCATGCGCGGCATTCCCGTCGTGCAGTGCCCGACGTCGCTGCTCGCGATGATCGACGCGTCGATCGGCGGCAAGACGGGTGTCGATACCGCCGCGGGAAAGAATCTCGTCGGCGCGTTCCATCGGCCCGCCGCCGTGCTCGCGGACGTCGAGACGATCCGCACGCTCTCGCCGGCGCAGCGCCGCTCCGGCCTCGCCGCAGCGATCAAGCACGGCGGCCTCGCCGATGCCGACTATTTCGCGCGGCTCGACGCCGAGCGTCCGGCGC